>ENA-ORXT01000413-ORXT01000413.1-marine-metagenome-genome-assembly--contig:-NODE-413-length-68724-cov-173.860023_pt1 | contig 68724 bp, 48 predicted proteins | sample MGYA00237868_ERZ511482 | MGnify/ENA metagenome assembly ERZ511482 | reverse complement strand
TTCAAGATATCTTAAATGGTAGCGTTAGTCACCGTGCAGAAGCAAATGCAGAATATTATCATACTCTTTATGAATTCGATAGTGTAGTTAGAGAAAATCAAGAAGTGACAGTAAGCTACAACAGCGCACCAGCAGCTTTACCTGACGCAATGATCGAAACCGAAAGTGGAGACGTATATATTAGCGAAGCTGAAAACGGCGTCATCTTAAAATCGCCCAGCGGCAACTGTTATAGAATCAGAATAGAAGATGACGGAACCTTGAGGTCAGAGCCAATTATCTGTCCTTAGATAGTAATGTTGTACAAATATAATGTAGCCTAATTCTTTGCTTGTATTAATCTTGATAAGCTTATCTTGTCATAAATATACGTGCAAAGCTTATGAAACCCAAAGTTCTTATCACTTGGCCCTTAAAGCCAAAAAGCCTAGCCAAATTTGATCCAGAAATAGATTTTGTTTGTATCCCAGGTAAAGCTGATTTTTATCAAGAGACGATGGATATGATCAAAGATTATGATGGTTTGATGGTATTCGGTCTTAAAGTCGATCAAGCACTTATGGATCAAGGCACTAAGCTAAAAGTCATCAGTAATTTTGGAGTCGGCTATGATAAGATTGACGTAGATTATGCAGAGAAAAAAGGTATTGTTGTCTCTAATACTCCGATTAGTGTAACAGCTCCAACAGCTCATTTGACGATGGGCTTGATGCTGGCAGTCTTAAGGAAGATTTCAATCTTAGATTCAAAACTGAAAGCTGATCTTCTTGAATCTTTTGACGGGCCTCAGATCGTTGGAAATTCCTTAATTGATAAAACCTTAGGCATAGTCGGTTTTGGAAGAATCGGGCAGGCAGTCGCTGTTTTAGCACAAGCTTTTGGAATGAGGGTCATCTATCATAAAAGGAAGCGATTAGATAGTGCGGAAGAATCAGATCTTGAAGTGGAATATAGAAGTTTACAAGATTTATTGAGAGAATCAGATGTGGTAACTCTTCACCTACCACTGAATGATGATACAAGTTCTTTTATTAATGAAAAAGAATTGGCCTTGATGAAGTCTACTGCTTACTTGATCAATACTGCAAGAGGAGGAGTCGTCAATGAAGGAGCATTACTTCATGCTCTGCAGCATAAAAATATTGCAGGAGCAGGATTAGACGTTTTTTGGAAAGAGCCCGAAATACCAGAAGCATATCGATCATTAGATAATGTAGTGCTCACGCCCCACATAGGCACGAATACGACTAAAGCCAGAAAAGATATGATGATAGAAGTTCATAGCAATATCAGTTCTTTTTTTAGGACTGGTGAGGTAGAGAGCAGGGTAGTGTAATAGATTTCTATTTATTGATCATTGGCTGGAAATATACGCGCTGATAATCATTATGACTTAATGTATTTGTTTGGAATGATTTCCCAAGTATTACATTTTTTTTCTACCTGTTGATTAAATGTTTTATATACTGCTTTACCATTGAATTCTTGATCAGGAAAATGCTCTCTCATTGTAGCTTCCAATGCTTTTCTCATATCACGTTCAAGATGACCGATAATTTCTTTTATATGTAATTTCGCCATAGTATAGAGCTACTTATTTTACAGTACTGATTATATTGATATAGTTCTAAAACGAACTCAGTATTCATAAAATGAATACTTAAATGGTGTCTATGTCTCTCAGAAGTCTCTAATTAAATTTCCCAACGAGCGATGCTTAACTCACATCATTAATTTCCGTCTCCCAGTTCATAGTACGCTTCACAGCCACTTGCCATCTGTGATATAGTTTTTTCTGATCTTCTTCAGACATCTCTGGGCTGAATTGTTGATCTAACTGCCACTTATCACTGACGTCAGATTTCTGCCAAAAGCCCACTGCAAGTCCTGCTAAGTATGCAGCGCCAAGAGCAGTGGTCTCTATTACTTTTGGTCTTTCTACGGGAACACCTAAAATGTCTGATTGGAACTGCATGAGTAGATTATTTGCACAAGCACCTCCATCGACTTTTAGGGTCTGTAGATGGATACCCGAATCTTTATTCATAGCATCGAGTACATCACGAGTCTGGTAGGCTAAAGATTCTAATGTAGCTCTGATGATGTGAGATTTGCCTGAGCCTCTGGTCAGTCCGAATATCGCGCCACGAGCATACATGTCCCAGTAAGGTGCACCAAGTCCTGCAAATGCTGGAACGACAACAACCCCCTCAGAGTCAACGACTTTCTCTGCGAAGTACTCTGAGTCTGGTGAATCATCGATCATCTTCATACTATCCCTCAGCCACTGTACAGCAGCACCAGCTATGAAGATAGATCCTTCCAAAGCATAAGTCACTTTGCCATCTATACCCCATGCGATGGTCGTGAGTAATCCTGATTCTGACGTCACCATCTTCTCACCAGTATTCATGAGCATAAAGCATCCTGTGCCATAAGTGTTCTTAGCCATGCCCGGCTCGTGACAGGCTTGTCCGAATAGTGCTGCCTGCTGATCTCCTGCGATTCCAGCAATTGGAATATTACCGCCAAAAAGTGTCGTGTATCCATATACTTCACTCGACTGCTTTACTTCTGGCAAGACCGAAGCTGGGATATTCATCTCCTCAAGGAGTTTATCATCCCATTTCAGTTCTTTAATATTATAGATCAGAGTTCTAGACGCATTAGTATAATCAGTGATGTGTACGCTTCCTTCTGTCAGTTTCCATACGAGCCAAGAGTCGATAGTCCCGAATAGCAAGTGACCTTCTTCTGCCAGCTCTCTTGCTCCTTCTACATTGTCTAGCAGCCACTTCAATTTGGTTCCAGAGAAGTATGCATCGACTACGAGTCCAGTGTTGTCTCTGATGTATTCCTTCATGCCCTTGGCCTTCAGTTCATCACAGTATTCTGCTGTCCTTCTGTCTTGCCAGACGATGGCATTATGTATCGGTTTGCCTGTGCGCTTATCCCAGACGACGACGGTCTCCCTTTGATTGGTGATGCCTATGGCTGCGATATCCTCAGCTGTGATACCTATATCTTCCATGACTTGCTTACTGACGGAGAGCTGTGTATTCCATATTTCATTGGCATTATGCTCTACCCATGCTGGCTTAGGATATATCTGAGTGAATTCTTGCTGTGCGGTCCCGCAGATGCTTCCTTCTTTATTGAATAATATGGCTCGACATGATGTGGTGCCTTGGTCGATGGATAAGATGTATTTCATTGATTTATTTTTTGATTAAAATGGGCTCTATACCGAAGAGAAACTGGTTTGGGGCTTTTTAAACCAGCATACTTATTTCCTTCGGGTATTATTCTCGATCTATTTTCCCACCGATAGCTATCGGTATAAAATAGCATCGGCATAACTTTAAAATGGAATTTACAAATTTATAAAGAAGTGTTGCCATTAATCCAGCCATTTTATTAGGAAGTCTTTTAAAAGATTAAATCATATTAAGGGTACTTTTTTATTGTACCTAAAGTACTATTAAGGGTAGAATAGATATATAATTGAGGGGTATTTATTCTTTAATCGGCTACAGCTTGATTACTTTACTTTCATGAATCAAGCGAAGTCATGTGATAAAATTCATAGGTAACTATCCAGCCGAAATACTTGCATTGGATCCTGACATGATTCAAGAAAATCATAAAGCTGATGATGTATTATCCTCCATTAAAGCCCTGCATGTGAGAGGACAATATATCTCGGCACATCATCACAATGTAATTCCATCGTTAGAATATGTGACCATAGATAATCACTTCCAAGGGATCTGTAGAACGAGACTTGATCACTACTTTATACTTTCTGGAGGGTCTAAGAATTCTTCTGTGGCACAGCTATTCATTATCCGAATAGATAGTACTAAGAGCCATAGGAATCATGCGCTTGGATCTAATATTTTGCAGAATAATAGGATAGATGACCATGATGAATTGAAAGATATTCTGACTCTTCATAAAGGTCCCATGTGGCATGCAGGTGGTATCTCCATGTGTGGAGATATTCTACTCGTTCCGATGGAAGGAGAGATGATCATAGGTGGCCAAAAACAGACTCACTCCAGAATTACATTTTATGATCTCAGCGATGTGAATGATATCAAAATAGTGGCTTATGGCATAGATCGGGTGAAACAGAAAGCTGGAGCAGTCAGTATGCTTAGATATGATGATGGTCGGTTTTTATTAATTGTATGGACAGACAGCGATGACGATACTAATCGATTCGATCTGTATGAGTCTAAGACTAAAAAACTTACTGAAGGGTTTGATTTAATAGATTCTATAGCTATTGATTCTGTAAAGGGGCGGACAGGTAGGAGACCAAGTTTCCAATCGATTGACCTGTTGCTGCAGAAGGATGGGCGTATATTTATAACTGGCTATTGTAATACTAAAAAGACAGCTCCGACGATAGACGGAACCAACAAACTGTATGCATATGAATTGAAAAATAATGATCATGATAAAAAACCAACTCGCTCACTCTATCAAGTACTTGTGAAAGACTTTTCAAAAGGCAAGCACCAATACAATATGTCAGCAGCTACCGGACTGAAAGTCACAAAGCAGGGTAGGCTGATCCTTTACAGTGCCCACCACTGGAAGACTGGTAAGATGATTAACCTTGCTGAATTTGACGAAGTACTGAATTCAGATGTCAGGAAGATAACGGCTCATGGCAGTGGTATCATAGAGCTGTATGAGCACAAGCATTTTAAAGGAAGAGTCCTGAAGCTCTATGGTCATCATCATGCTGAGATTTCATCCTATAGAAAACTAAAAGTGCAAGGCAGTTCATTCAATGATAAGCTATCGTCTGTCAGGTATCAGCTGGCAGAAGGAGAGTCATATGTTCTATATGAGCATGAAAATTTTAAAGGTAAAAAGAGAATTCTTAGAGGCAATGGAAAGACACTGTCTTTGGCGGATTTGGGAAAGTTCAATGATCGCTGTTCTTCTTCAAAATTTGAACTGAGTTAGAATTTATCTCAATGAAATATATGACCTGAATCACTTAGAGCCTGTTCGAATTCACTCTCATGAAGTCCAGTCTCAATTTGGTGTTTTTGAAAATAACTGATCATCTTCTCCATTGGCATATTACCAGTCAGCTCATCCTTCGCCATAGGGCATCCTCCATAGCCTCTCATAGCTCCATCAAAACTCCGACAGCCACTCATATAAGCCGCATGGACTTTTTCTTCCCATTTATCTGGAGTCGTATGTAGATGGGCATTGAATTCGCAATCGGGAAATCTCGGGATTAACTGTAAGAATATATATTTGATGTTTTCAGGAGAAGAGACACCTATCGTATCTGACAGTGAGAATCTTCTGATGCCTAAGCTGTACAGCTTGCTGACATAAGATTCTACGATCTCAGCATTCCATTCATCACCATAAGGGTTGCCAAAGCCCATAGAAATATAAATGAGTAACTGCTTACTATACTTTATAGCAATGGCTTGGATGTCTGCAACTCGTAAGAATGATTCTTCTATAGTTGCATTAGTATTTCTGATCTGGAATGTCTCTGATATCGAGAATGGATAGCCCAATACATCTACCTCTTCAAAAACCACAGCATCATGAGCGCCCCTTTTATTAGCGACGATGACTGATAGCTCCGAAGTAGTCTGGCTGAGATCTAATAGCTTCATGAGTTCTGAAGTATCTTTCATCTGCGGAATCGCCTTAGGGCTGACAAAACTTCCTATATCTATTCGAGCGAATCCAACCTTTAATAACTGATTCGCATATTGAGCTTTCACTGAAGTCGGAATGAATTTTTTGATGCCTTGCATGGCATCTCTAGGGCATTCTATAAGTTTTAAATCAGTCATGGTTTTAATTCACTTCAAGCTCGCTTATATCTCAGTTTTATATTGCTTTTTATCAATGACCATCTTAGAGATGATCTCTTTTAAGATTTCGGAAGTACCACCGCCTATAGGACCCAGACGACTATCGCGAAACATTCTAGCAAGTGGATATTCTTCCATGTAGCCATATCCTCCTAAGTACTGCAGGCAGTCATAGATGACCTGGTCAGCTACTTTAGTGGACTGAAGTTTAGACATACAGGCTTCTTTTACCACATAGGTTCCTGCTTGTAGTTGAGCTGCCACATAGTAGTTAAATGACTTAATCATTTCTACCTCTGTAGCCATCTCAGATATACGATGTCTCAGAGCTTGAAACTGATCAATCGACTTTCCAAAAGCTACTCTCTCTGACATATATTGTAATGTATACTCAAGGGCATACTCAGCGCGAGCATGCGCATTAATTCCCATGATGAGTCTTTCCAGTGCAAAGTGCTGCATGACATAATAGAATCCTTTGCCTGGCTCACCCATTAGGTGATCAGCCGGTATTCTGACATTGTCAAATGCGATCTCGCCAGTATCAGAAGCTTTCCAGCCTAACTTATCCAGCTTAGTCGCGCTGATGCCAGGTGTATCTCTATCTACTAAGAAGACACCTTTTGATTTAGGGTTCTCTTCTATATCCATCCGAGCGATCACGATAAGATAATCAGAATAGACACCATTGGTGATGAATGTTTTGGACCCGTTGATGACATATTCGTCTCCTTCTTTCACAGCTATTGTCCGCATGGCGCCTACGTCAGAACCACCGACTGGCTCACTGATGCATAAGCATCCGATCATCTCTCCGTTCACACTGCCCCTGAGGTATTTTTCTTTGATGGCTTCACTTCCTTCTGCATTGAGGTGAGTCATGGCTAAGTATTCATGCGCCCACATGGCTGCAGCGAACCCACCAGAATTAATCCGCTGTAGCTCTTCTAAGAAAATCAGTGTGTAAAATATATCTAAATCCAGACCACCATAAGCTTCTGGCGTCTTAAGTCCAAAGTAGCCCATCTCGCCGAATTTCGGCCAGATCTCCCTGGGTATAGTCCCCGTCTTTTCCCACTCATCGATATGGGGTACGACTTCTTTCTGCAAGAATGCCTTTAATCCTTCTCTGAATAAGTGGTGTTCTTCCGTAAAATAGCTTTGGTACATATTTGGTTTTTATTCGATTTAGAATAATTGGATTTCTTTTTGATATGCTGTGACAGGTATACCACCGTGATCAAAATAATCAGCACCGTATCGTTTTTGAAATGCAGCCAGACCCTTCTCCGTGAAGTGAGGGACGACGGTGCTCCAGACGATCTTCTCTGCTTCTTCATGTGAGCCTACTGACCTGACAGACTGCTGTGCCACCCAGTAGTATGCGACCATCCAGGCATTGACAGATAGCTGATGGTAGAGCCCATCGAATGGTTCGGGCTTCATCGTCCCGACTTCTATCCCGAAGGCAAATGCTTCCAAGTTTCGCTTGATTGATATCTCGGACCAGATCTTCATAACTCGCTTCACACTGTTATGCTCCAGTACAGAGCTATCTCGAAATATGAATTTGTACTTGTCTTGGAGTATTCCACATGTCTTTACATCCAGACTTAAATTAATAAATGCAGGGTAGTCTTTTCGACCTAACTGTATGTGACGCACTTGATTTACCATCCGGACGATGAGGTCATTAAGGATGTGTTTTTTGTATTTAAAATGGTAAGCCAGATTACCACGGCTCATCTCACAGGCATGGGCTACATCCGTCAGTGTGACGGCATGGTAGCCTTTGTCATTAAATACTTCTATAGCGGTCTCTAATATTTTGTCTTTTTTCTGCATGGTTGCTTGAGTCAAAGATATGATAATATTTTAGTCGCGCACGACTAAATAGAATTTTTAAATTCTAATCCAATAATTAGAATAGACCTACATTCAAGCGATAGTAGATAGTTCATCAATTAAAGAAGCTTACGATTAATCTACCACTGCTTTTTGTTATCAGAATAAGCCCTATTATGACAGTGATCAAAAAATTATAACTATGGAATTATTCGCCATTTCCATTAGCTTATCAGTAAATAACTTTTAGGTCTTTAGAGCCTTTTACGAGAAATTAGGATTCACTCAGTTTGCTAGAGATATGAAAATGATTTAGCTGATTATGCAAAACGAGAATGCAACGATGAGCTTATTTCAGGGGATGTTTGATCTAAATATTCTAACTTATAATTCTGGTGGAATCAGCAAATACAGCTAACAGAAGATTTTGCAGAGGTAAGGAAAATTCAACATAAACTTAAAAAGTCAGGAATACATATTGTCTCTGAGGCAGATGATTCTTCTACAGGTCGTGCCAGTATTGTCGTGGTAGATCCTGACGTCAGTCAGATTTTAATTGATCAGCATGTGTGATTCTGTCTAGGAGTTTTAAGGTGTGAGAAATCTAATAGTAGATCAGTCACTCTGATCTCTATTCTGGTTTCTTTTTATGTGAAGCAGCTCGGCGATAAATGATGATCATCATCAAAGATAAGATGAAAAAGACTAATGTTTCGATCACAGCTTGACCTGTTATCTCAGAAGTTACTCCTTTACTTATCAGGTCTATCAGAGATGATATAAATGCAATCAAGACTAAAATTAATCCGACTAATGCCAATTTTTTATTAATCATAAGTATAGACTTCATAACTCAGCCAAGAAACTACTCTATAAATGGGCGTTAGCATAACTGAAAGCAAAGATATATTTTATGGAGTCACATTGGCGGGTTGTATTAAGCCATCTACACTAACTTTGCAAGGACTCATGATAATAGTATCATTCACGACTGACTCATAGCCTTCATTTAGAATCTGATTCATTTTATCTTTATTGAATATCAGACTATTTCCGATCAATTCTTTTTGATTAGGATTCATATAGAAGAAATTGATTTTCACAGTATGATCGAGCTGGACTTGGAGCTTTGCATTTTCAATATCATTCTGAGTGACATCAGAGAGGAATATATCGATGGTCCGCAGTACTATGTCAAAGACGTTATTGATTTTGCTAAAATTACGATTGGTAAGTTGAGTGGTGGTGTGTAAGATTACATCTATTTCATCTGCGAGATTTTCCTGCAATACATAATTAATCGGAGCATAATCCTTTAAGCCGCCATCAGTCCACAGCTGATTATCTTTACTCAGGGTAGACATGAAGACGGGGTTATTAGCCGACGCCCATATCCAGTCCACTATATCATTATAGGAATTGTCTTTTAAGACTTTTACTTCGCTAAGAGCGGTGGTCAGGCTGACCGTCGTCGCTCCAAATGTCTTAGAGCTATTGCGTAGTTCGTTAAAGAGTTCTACCGTGAAGAATTCTTTTATGAGTGCCTTGAGATTTTCAGATTCACCTAAGGTCTTTTTACCTCTGATCACTCTCCATGCAGCTGCAAGTCTTTTAATATCTCCTTTATCATTGAAGGGGTTGACATTGAAAATATCACTTTGTCTCACTGAAGTATAAGCAGTCACCAATTGATCAAACTGATTTGCTAAAATCAGTGGACCCATTAGTGCTCCTGTACTTGTCCCGATGACGGTAGAGTAATGACGTCCTTTAGATTCTACGAGTGCTCTCGCTACGCCTACACCCCAAGCACCTAATGCTCCGCCTCCTGATATTATCAAGGCTTGTTTAATATTTGGCATAATTTAGTTTTTTTGGAGTATGCGAATTTGATCTTAAGATAGTAAATATAAATATGAAATGTCTATGACGGGTTTTGAATATGATCATATGCATCACGTCATCACATCACAAAAAACACTTAGTATTTTCTCCCTCTTGACCTCACTCAATGGAGGCATACTTTACTGCAATGCTGTACAGGGGCATTTATCGGCCCAGCGTTCCACGTCATATCAGAAAGAATGCAGTGTTGATAGGCAGAAATGTAATCTTGATCAAGTAGAAGTAGTTTTTTCTTTATTTGATTTTCGAACCTCGCTAGGCGTCAGGCTGTATTTCTCTTTAAATATTCTTCTAAAATACTTTGGATCGCTCATACCCATTTCTACAAGAATATGAGAAATAGACATGTCAGTCTCGATAATTAATCTGTGTGCTTGTTCTAATCTGATATTCTTTATTATTTGATTTGGAGTCGAGCCAGTGAGCGATTTTATTTTTCTGTAGCACTGAGATGAGCTAAGATTAAGAGTATTCGCTATGAATTCTATGGAGAACTTGGGATCGGTAAAATTATCTTTCACGACTTGAATAAATCTATTTACAAACTCATTGCTGTATGCGGTCTTGGGGCTTGCACTCTCCACTGTGGTGATTTGTGACTGCACTTTCTTCTGGATGCGATCTATTTGAGTTAAAAGATTATTGACCTTCTGCTGGAGCATATGAATGTCAAAGGGCTTAGTCAAGTAGGCATCAGCACCATGGATAAGACTACTTTTGTAATATTCATCTCTGACTCTTGCTGTGAGCAGTATGACAGGTATATGATTGGTGATGGGGTTTGACTTGATCATACTACACATGGTTATACCATCCATCTGCGGCATGGCTATGTCAGAGATAATTAAATCAGGAACATGTGTTTGAGCTTCTTCATACCCCTCCACGCCATTACGAGCTTGTATTATATTGAATGTTGACTTAAGGTGGAAATTGATATAATTCCTGATATCATCATTGTCATCAATGATTAACACGCTTTTATCTCGATCTCGTGTAGGTTTCTGATTAAGATTTTCGATCTGCTCGAGTATTAAGCTATTGTCGTCAGCATAGTGGGGTAGGACTTCCTCTAAATTTGGTTTGAAGAAAAATGAAAATGTCGTTTCTCGGTTTTCTACGTTTACTTTAATCTTACCTAAGTGCTTAATAATTATTTCTTTGGCCAAGGCAAGTCCTATGCCGTTGCCCTTATTTGATCCATTGCTCCCTTGATAATATTTGTTAAAGATGTGTGGGAGGTCTTTTTCTGGAATACCTGGACCTTCATCCGAGATGCTAAAGTTTGGTCCTCTACCATTATCCCATACTGTTATATCGATTTTAGAATTGACAGGAGCAAACTTGAGGGCGTTAATGATAAGATTATTCAGGACCAGCTCCATTAACTTGGAGTCAAAGAACATGTATTCTTTGTCGAGATCAATGGTTAGGTTGATACTGACGCTCTTACGAGCAGCATTATCTCTAAAGTTGAGGCATATTTCTTGGACGAAGTCACTAAGTGAGTTGAGCCTGAGGTTAAGATCGAAGTACTCAAATTCATGATTTTTATAGTCGAGTATTTCATCGATTAAGGTTTTTAACCTATTCGCGTTCTTCTCTACGTAGTCTAAAAGAATCAAATTTTTCTCGGTAGGCGCCTCCTGTTTTAATTCTTGTATGGGGCCGATGATCAGGGTCAGAGGTGTTTTGAGCTCGTGGGAGATCATATTATAGAAGTTGATTTTCACCTGATTTATCTCTTCTATCTTACCGCGTTCTATTTTTTCAAGATTTAATTTGATATCATATTCACTTTTGAGCAAGATGATTCTGATCAAGCCGTAAATTAGTGTAGAGCCTAATAAGAAGTATATGGGAATCAATACTTTATTAGAAAAAGGATTTTCTCGTTTCTTCGAGGCATAGTAGATGTGATTAGAATCTTCACTCTTACTTACTTTACTGCGTGGCTTCTCCGCGGACCATTGAGCTATTTCTGGATCATAGCTTATGAGCATTTTGTTTTCTAGTTCTAATGTTATCTTGCTGTCCTCTGTAGCCTGAAGCTTGTAGGTGTCACTATGCCATTGATCTGGGATGTTTATGGTATCAAAACCACTCTCGTTAGATTTTATTATAGTATGGTCATTCTCGTTTATCTTGATAGTATCAGAAGGGATATAGTCATCACGAGTTTGGCATAGGCTAACGATAGCTAACGGTATGATTAACAACATTATTGACAGGGTGCGGATCATGAATTTATTTTCTGACTCTTTAAAAAATGATGATGAATATAATTTAACAAAAGAACGAAATCCGGCACTTGCCTGCAGTAAAGTTAAGCTAATGCATGAATTGTCCCCCTATAATGCAGTGAATACCCCTATGATTATAAAGAGACATTGCTATTTTTGCTTTATTCGTACATTTCGACGAAACCATATTAGATATTGTGAAACTAATATTTCACAGAAGAAAAAATAGATATTTTAACAGCATGGAAAAAATAGTATTTACAATAATGTGCCTTCTCAGTGTATTATATACTGAAGCTCAGGATATAACTGGTACTGTTACAGATAGTAGTACAGGAGAAGCTTTAATAGGAGTCAATATTCTCCAAAAAGAAAGTCAGGATATGGGAACTGTCTCGGACTTTAATGGTGACTATGCCATTAAGGCTGAAGCCGGGGATGTACTTATATTCAGCTATATAGGTTACGATACTAAAGAAGTAGTCGTTACCGAAGGAAACTCTGAATACGCTGTAGCCATGGAGATTAATTCTGAGGTGTTTGAAGAAGTCGTAGTGATAGGTTACGGTGTGGCAAAAAAAGGAGATGTAACTGGTTCTGTAGCCAGTGTAGATGTGGAGCAACTTGAGAAGATAGCCTCACCCGGTATAGCTCGTAATTTACAAGGAAAAGTAGCTGGTCTCACTGTCAATGCCAATTCTGGTGCGCCAGGTCAGGGATCTACTATTCAGATCAGAGGCGTAGGTTCATTTCAAAATGCATCACCTCTCTACGTGGTGGATGGGTTTATAACAGGAGATGTATCAAATATTAGTCCTAATGAGATAGCGTCAATGGAAGTATTGAAAGATGCCTCTGCGACCGCAATCTATGGGTCTCGAGGTGCCAATGGCGTCATTTTGATCACAACTAAGAACGGTGGTGATAAGGAAGGAAACGCCATCATCGAGCTAAATTCTTGGGGAGGATTTCAGACACCTAACAAAACTTCGGATTTGCTTAATGCACAGGACTATGCTGAAGTCTATCTGGAAGCAGTGTCTAATGGCGAGAATAATCTTGATGCTATTGTCGAACCATCCAAAAGATCATGGATTCAGGATGGATTAGGATTAGATGAGTTAGGGACTGATTGGCAGGATGTGGTATTTCGCGATCGGGCGAGTATCATGTCTCATGGTGTCAATATAAGAGGCTCAGAAGGCAAAGTGAATTATAATCTTGGCGGTCTTTATTATGATCAAGAAGGAATAGTCAATAGAACTTATTCCAACAGATACCAATTTAACTTTGGTGCGGATATGGATGTGAAGTCGTGGTTAAATCTTGGCGCCGAAATCAGATACTCGCGAAATGAAGCATCTAATTTTGATGAAGACCCATTCTCAGGCCCATTGGCCACAGCGCTAAGTAAAGATCCGATTAATCCTGTATATGATATCGTGACAGGTGACTGGAATAGAACTGGACTTACCGATCTACCTAACCCGGCTAAGGGCGTTTTCTTAACCCAATATAATAGCAATACATGGGATAGATACGTGGGGACTATGAGATCTAAAATTAACTTTCATGATAACCTGAAATTGAACTCTCAGATCACCTTAGATCAGAGAAGACAATCCGGATCGTTCTATTCACCCGTAGTTAATGTTGTGGAAGGTAGAAATTTAAATAGTAGCTTTTTCCCTCAACTATCTAGTAATGAGTCCACTAATATATCTAGCCTAACTGAAGAAGAGCGAAACTTAAGAGTACTTCAGATATCTAACTATCTGACTTATAACCTAGCAAGAGGTGATCATAGCTGGAATGCGATGATTGGTACTGAGGCATTTCAGAGATTAGATCAATTCAATCAATTATTTGTCCAGGACGTACCAGAAGCTGAAGCCTTAAGATACATTAGCCTGGGTGGAGATCTATCATCACTCGTAGGTCGTGATAATGAAGGTCAGTTTAGTTTACTATCATTTTTTGGTAGAGCTAACTATTCATATAACAATAAGTATTACGTCACTGCTACAATCAGGAGAGATGGTTCCAGCAAGTTTGCAGCCGGGAATAAGTGGGGCACATTTCCCTCATTTTCAGCAGGATGGAGCGTCCATAATGAGGATTTTTTCAACTCCAATAGCTTTATAAATCGGCTAAAGATACGTGCAGGTTGGGGACAAGTAGGTAACCAAGATCCCATCGGCAATTATGCCACTTTTGCCTTGTTGTCTCCTAATTGGAATTATGCACTGAATAATCAAACGCCAGCTCAAGGTCTTGCGCCTAATGTCTTACCGGCTACGGATCTGAAATGGGAAATTTCTGAAATGTTGAATTTTGGAATTGATCTCGGCTTTTGGCAAGATCAATTGACTGTAGGAATCGACTACTTCAAAAAAAATACAAACGACCTGCTCGTGTCTTCTATTCCGACTCCAGGATTTGCTGGAGCTAATGGTGCCGCATCTAATGCCGCCTCAATGGTCAATACTGGAATTGAATTTACTGCACAGTATCGAGCCAGAATCGGAAAATTAGGCCTTACCGTGGGAGGTAACATTTCTGCTATAGATAATGAGGTCACTGACTTAGGAAATGGAGACTTTATCACTGGTGGAGACCGAGTACAGAAAATTGGATTTCCAGCGACCAGGACATTGATCGGATATGAATTTGCGTCTTTCTTCGCGCTGGAGACCAACGGCATATTTCAAAACACAGGTGAGGTAGAGCGGCATATTGCATTGGATGCTAATGGTTTACCTATTGATGCTAGAGGAAATCAGCTGAACAATATAGAGATTGAAAATGGAAAGGTATTTGGATACTATACCAATAGCGAGGGTGAATCTGTACGAGCACAAGCTAGACCATTACAAAGAAATGCCAAACCCGGAGACATCAGATATCGAGATACTAATTTTGATGGGAAGATAGATGAGGATGACTTAACGTTTCAGGGCAGCTCCGTACCAGATTTTACATACGGTGCATATGTAAATCTTGATTATTCAGATTTTGATCTGAGCATAGCTGTGCTCGGTACGCAAGGTAATGAGATAGCTAATATAAGAAGCTACTGGCTACAAAATTCAAACCCGTTAGAATCTAATCTGGCGGCTAATCGTATAAATAGATGGAGCGGCGAAGGATCCTCTAATACAGAACCAAGGGTCACTAATGGCTTGACAGATAATTCACTTTATAGTGAAAGATTCATTGAAGATGGATCTTTCTTTAGAATCCGTAATATCCAATTAGGCTACACACTGCCTGAAACCATTTTGTCCTCCTTTGGTTTATCCAATGTGCGCGTATATATTTCAGGGGACAATTTGTTGACGCTGACAGGCTATTCTGGATTAGATCCAGAGATAGGATCTGCGTTTGGTGATTCTTTTTCTCCCGGAGTGGACTACGGCGTATATCCAGTTGCTAAGACATTTATTGTAGGTACTAACATCACATTTTAGAAAGAAATATTATGAATACTAACACTTTAATCAAGGCAATATTTATTGGCTGCCTGCTGATAGGCTTACATTCTTGTTCAGACTTTTTAGAAGAAGAACCAAGGGGCTTACAGACCATAGACGGCGCTTTTCAGGATAAGAATTCGGCGCGACTTGTGCTCAATGGCATGTATGACGCTATCACTTGGGGAGAGTCTTCATCTAATGGATTTAATGGTCATAGCTATGAATTCATCATCGGCGATATCTGTACTGATGACGCTGAGAAAGGGTCCACCGATGCTGACCAAGTCGATATCCAAAGACTTAAAGAATTCAATACGAATGGAGCTAATGGCAATGTCACGACGCTCTGGGGTAAGTATTGGGTCGCCATCAATAGGGCTAACGTTGTGCTATTGAGTCTTGAGGGCTCTAAATTAGATGCTAATGTGGTAAGCCAATTCGAGGGTGAGGCAAAATTTGTAAGGGCATATGCGTACTTACACTTAGTCACTATATTCGGAGGAGTGCCAAGATTTGAGAAACCTGTTGGCTCAGAAGAAATTAATGATAGAGCCTTCACTCGAGCAAGTATAGCAGAGATTTATGATCTGATAGATGCGGACTTAAATTTTGCAAAGGACGTCCTACCTAATAAAGGCGATGTAGATCCAGGAGTCGCTACCAGAGGAGCTGCGGCAGCATATCTGGCCCGATCCATCATGTATCAGCTAGGTACTGAGAATGGGAATAACCACAGCTGGAATGATCTACTTACAGTTACAGATGAAATTATAAATGGTGACTATGGTAGATATCGATTAGCCAGTAATTATGCTAGAATTTGGTCTGTCGAGGGAGAGAATAACGAAGAATCAATATGGGAAATACAGTCTATAGATAATGGATTATCCAGTTTTGAAAGAGGACCTTCTACCGGATCTATGTGGACGCTTTTTCAGTCACCATTCTTTATGGGAGGCTGGGGATTCAATACACCCACAGCTGACCTTGCAGAGTCTTTTGAAGCTAATGATCCTAGACGTGCCTCTACGGCCATGGGCATTGGAGAATTTGCTTTTGGTATAGAGATGGTTCCTAACGAGCGTAACAAGACGGGGTATTTCCATAGAAAAGCGATCCTTGACCCAGCTGTATGGAATACGCAGAAAGGCTCAGAAGCTAACCTGCGTCGATTTAGATACGCTGATGTTATTCTGATGAATGCTGAAGCAGCTTATCATACGGGTGACGCTGGCAAGGCGATATCTAATATTGAGCTGATCAGAAATAGAGCAAGCTTAAGCACATTTCCGCAAGGCTATGATCCTAATGACATTTATGGATATATGCCTACAGGCTTTCCTCCATTAGATAATACTGTCATACCTCAGAGTGGTCAGGCTCTTTTGGATTTTATCTATTTAGAAAGAAGGCGTGAGTTAGGCATGGAGACTCTCCGATTCATGGACTTGGTCAGAACAGGTAGATATGCGAAAGTGATTGGTGATACCTATACAAACAATTCAGATTCTAATGATACTGACTTTGCTAATCGGGTGCTGTCATCGCTTTCTACAGTCACCGTGGCTGGCAGCGCTGGTAATCCCATCCCATTATTTCCAATACCGACTAAAGATTTAGAAGACTGGGGTATTAGTCAGAACCCAGGCTATTAATTTTATTTGTAAAATGAAAAAATACTAAATATGAAACTTTTAAAAACACTAAAAATACTTCTCCTGTTGACAGGGATAGTCTATTTTTCTTCTTGTAGTAAAGATGATGAAGTGACTATAGGCTGTACTTATTCTCAAGATCCAGTTTGCTTCTGTCAAGAAAATCCAAACAATCCACTTTGTAACATCGTATGTACATTCGAAGCTAATCCAGACTGCTTCTGTCAGGAAAATCCTGATGATGCACTCTGTTGTTCATTCGAAGTTGATCCAGTATGTTTCTGTGATGAGAATCCTAATGATCTACTCTGTAACACCTCATCTCAATCAAGTGGATTTTTTACATTTCTTGATTTTGAAGATCAGCCCGTTATTGATTCTATTTTTTCTACGGGATACACTCCTGATAATCCTAATGGATTTCAAGAGAACGCTAAAGCGACTGCTAGTCTAGGCAGTGGAGATGCTGCTCAAGGAGAATATTACTTCATTAATGAATTAGAAGTCATCAATCCTGGATGGACTTGGACCAGTAACTTATTCAAATCAACGGAAGGATTAGATCTTTCATCCTTAGCAGAACCAACGCTCAACTTCTGGGTGAGAACCAGTAATGGAAAGCCTGCACTGATGGAAATAGCATTTGTAGATGATTCTGGAGAGTCTGGATATCATCCGGGTGGCGTCTACTCCGAAGTCAATGGAAACTGGCAACAGTTCAGCCTCAATATTGCTAAAATAAATGAGAGCGAAGAGTGGAAATGGGGAGATGGAATTGATCCAGCCACCATTTCATTATTGAAGTTTGGCTTTAATACTGAAGCTCAAGACCAAGGCGATATATTTGAAATACACATTGATGATATTTATGTATCAGATGGTGCTGAGTCTGGAGCTATAGAATATCCTATGAGCATGGCCACAGGTGACTTTTATACTTATTTTGATTTTGAAAATCAGCCAGTAGCCGACTCTATATTCACTTCAGGCTATGTGCCAGATAATCCTAATGGATGGCAGTCTGACGGAAGAGCTGTTGGAAGCATAGGTTCAGGTGATGCTGCTCAAGGAGAATATTACTTCATCAATGAGATAGAGGTAGTGAATGCCACGTGGGCATGGACCAGTAACCTTTTTGACGATATGGCCATTGACGCATCTGCATTGTCTTCACCTCATTTTAATTTCTGGGTAAGGACGAGCAACGCGAAGCCAGCACTTTTCGAAATAGCATTTTCTGACGCAAGTGGCGAGTCTGGATACCACCCTGGCGGAGTATATTCAGAAGTCAATGGTGACTGGCAACAATTCAGCATCAACCTGCAAGAGGTAAATGATACTGATGACTGGAAATGGGGAGATGGAATTGATTTTGCAACGCTGTCAGGAATGAAATTTGGTTTCAATATTGAGGGACAAGAGCAGGGTGATATCTATGAAGTACATTTAGATTTCGTCACGCTTACAGATGGTGCTCCGAGTGGCGCTAATCTATATCCAAAGACCGCTGCTCCTGCTTACACCAGAGTCTATACAGCATTTGACTTTGAGGATACATCTGTTCCTATAGATTCTATATTTGTTTCAGGATTCTCTCCTGATAACCCAGAGGGATGGCAGACTGATGCAAAGCCAACACCATCCTATGCTAATGGTGACGCTGCGCAGGGAGATGGTTACTTAGCAGTAGAAATAGAAGTAGTCAAAGAAAATTGGACTTGGACCGGTAATCTATTTGATGAAACTTCTAATGATTTTTCAGGCTTAGTAGATCCATGCATCAATTTTTGGGCGAGAACCAGCGATGGTAGTACTCAGTTAATTGAAATGGCGTTTGCAGATAGTGCTGGAGAGTCAGGATGGCATCCAGGTGGTAATTACGAAGACATCGGTTCAGAATGGAAACAATTCAGTATCCAATTGTCGCAGATAGAAGAATGGAAGTGGGGTCAAGGTCCTAACTTAGCTGACTTTCAGCTTCTGAAATTTGGCTTTAATTCTAATGGCCATGCTGAAGGAGATATCTACGAAGTACATGTAGATGATATACACATTTCTGACGGCTCTCCCGATGGTGCAATAGTGCTTAAATAACAATTCCTATTATATATTGTAGAGGATGAGGCTGTAATACCTCATCCTTTCCTTTCTCTCACCAGCCATTGCAAACATTTTAATATATGGAACTTCACATCATAGATGCTGCTATCATTGCTATCTACTTAATAGCAACTGTGTTCATAGGATTTTATATATCAAAAAAAGCTTCAGCAGACACCAGCAGTTACTTCTTAGGCGGTAACAAAATTCCATGGTATTATTTAGGCCTTTCTAACGCCTCAGGCATGTTTGATATAAGTGGGACGATGTGGATGGTCATGCTTCTATTTGTTTACGGACTTAAGAGTGTTTGGATTCCCTGGATGTGGCCTGTTTTTAACCAAATTTTTCTAATGATTTTCCTGTCCATTTGGCTGCGTAGGTCGGGTGTGATGACTGGAGCAGAATGGATAAAGTTTAGATTTGGAAATGGCCAAGGTGCAAAGTTAGCCCACCTAATTGTTATCATATTTGCTGTAGCAGTAGTGATCACTTATGTGGCTTACGGTTTTATAGGTATAGGGAAATTTGCTACTGTCTTTCTTCCATGGCAGCTCTCCGCTGATCCGTATTACAACGAAATTTACTACGGTCTGATTATTACATCTCTGACCACAGTGTACGTAGTTAAGGGCGGTATGTATAGTGTTGTTTTCACCGAAGTACTCCAGTATGTGATCATGACTGTCGCCAGCGTAATTATTGGCATCATTGCTATGTCAAGAGTATCTCCAGAATTACTGGCTAAGTATATTCCTGAGAATTGGACAGATATATTTTTTGGATGGGAGCTTGACCTTGACTGGTCTACTATTTTACCATCCGTACAGAATCAAATTGAGAGTGACGGCTGGCAGTTATTTACGGCCTTCTTTATGATGATATTATTAAAAGGCATCATCCAAAGTCTTGCTGGCCCTGCCCCTAATTATGACATGCAGCGCATCCTCTCTGCCAAGACTCCTAAGGAAGCCTCGAAGATGAGTGCCTTTGTTAATCTGGTTTTACTTTTTCCAAGATACATGTTGATTGCTGGCTTAGCTATATTAGCATTGGTATTCCTCAATGAGGAATTCAATGGAATGGGTGACCAGATAGATTTCGAGATGATACTGCCTTTTGCTATCAAAACCTTCATACCAGTCGGATTGATGGGTTTGCTACTCGCTGGATTGTTAGCCGCATTCATGTCATCTTTTGCCGCTGCTGTCAATACAGCACCTGCTTATTTGGTGAACGACATTTATAAAAATTACATCAATAAAAATGCTTCAGAGAAAAGTCTGATAAAATTGTCATACGTAGCCTCCGTGGCGGTGGTCATCTTGGGTATTACTTTCGCTATGTTCTTATCTTCACTGACGAGCCTTATTGACTGGTTTGTGAGTGCACTATATGGTGGCTATGCCGCTGCCAATCTATTGAAATGGTACTGGTGGCGATTTAATGGTAACGGGTATTATTATGGCATGATGGGAGGTATCCTGGCTGCGGCTATTTTACCACTCGTCTTCCCTGAGCTATCAGCTTTAGAAGCTTTTCCAATTAATTTACTTATATCCTTTACAGGCTGTATAGTAGGCACGTATATGAAGCCTCCAGACGATGCTGAGGTACTGAAGAAGTTTTATCTAAAGACCCGGCCGTGGGGATTTTGGAAACCTGTCTACGAATCTCTATTAGTCGATTTTCCCGATCTTAGAAAAAACAATTCATTTGCGAGAGATATGGCTAATTGTGTAGTGGGCGTGATATGGCAAACGAGCCTGACTGCGATGCCTATTTTCTTGGTTATCCAAGACTTTAGTAAAATGTGTATAGCTGGTGCTTTCGTAATCGCGACAAGTATCTTTCTGAAGATATTCTGGTATGATAAGATTGAAGATTATCCAGATCATGCCCAAGATCTACTGCCGCAGCAAGACCAGTTTAAGCAGTTTCTAAATACAGATTCTAAAATAATTTCTCCCTAAATATAAGTGGTACATGAAATTTGATTCTTATGACAATAGGTTGGGTCAGCTGAAAAATGATTATCAAGAGATAATTAGTAGGTCTAACGAAATTGAAATCTCCAATAATGGAGTGTATAGTCGATGGCAGAGACCGATCATCACGTCAGCGCATATTCCCTATTTCTGGAAATATAATTTAGACAAAGCGGCTAACCCATTATTAGTAGAGACTATGGGTATTAATGCCACCTTTAATGCAGGGGCCATTCTTCATGACAACAAGTATATCCTATGCGTAAGAGTCGAAGGCAATGATAGGAAGTCTTTTTTTGCATTAGCAGAGAGTCCTAATGGTGTGGATAATTTTGTCTTCAGAGATAAGCCAATAGACCTACCTCAAACAGAGACACCTGATGTCAATGTCTATGATATGCGGCTTGTAGCTCATGAGGATGGATGGATATATGGTCTCTTTTGCACTGAGAGAAAGGACGACTCAGTGAATGATACTTCGACGGCATTAGCTAATTGTGGTATAGTCAGAACTAAAGATCTTGAGATTTGGGAGAGATTACCCGATTTAAAAAGTAAGTCCAATCAGCAACGAAATGTCGTGCTACATCCAGAATTTATAAATGGAGAATATGCATTATATACGCGACCTCAGGATGGCTTCATTACTGTAGGAAAAGGTGGTGGCATAGGCTGGGCACTGACCAAGGATATGACTAATCCGGTGATTAGTGATGAAGACATTATAGACAACAAACAATACCATACAATTAAGGAATTAAAAAATGGTCAAGGGCCTGCCCCAATTAAAACTAAGGAGGGATGGATGCACCTAGCTCACGGAGTGAGAAACACGGCTGCTGGTCTGAGATATGTATTGTATATGTTTATGACCAAGCTGGATGAACCTTGGAAAATTATCCATGCGCCGTCGGGGCACGTGATAGCTCCGCAGCGATCAGAGAGAATAGGTGATGTTAGTAATGTAGTGTTTAGTAATGGCTGGATTGCTAATCAGAATGATGAGGTATTCATATACTATGCTTCTTCTGATACCAGGATGCACGTAGCTACCAGCACTGTGGACCGCCTAGTACATTATTGCATGCACACGCCTACGGATAAATATCATTCTCATTTAAATAATAAAGACCGTATTGCACTTATCAATCAAAACCTGAGCCATTGATATGTCTATAAAGGAAAATACGCGTCGTGGCGGCTTATTAAAGCAAGCAAAAATAGATTTGGAATCACTGACTAGCTGGTGGTGCGACTATGGCTATGACAGCGAGAATAGTCGATTCTATGCAGAAGTGAGCAATGAGAATATTCCGAATAATAAAGCACCGTACGTTATCATACAAAGGACTCGTCTATTATGGTATTTTTCAGTATTAAGTCAACTAAAAGAATTTGATCACTATCGAAATTATGCAGATCTATTATATGAGGAATTAATCAATAATTTTTATGATAAGAGTCGTGGAGGCTTTTATTGGGAAGTAGATGCAAGTTTTAATCTATTAAATGATCGGAAACAAATATACGCTCAGGCATTTGCGATATATGCATTGAGCGAATACCACTCACTGAGTGGCAACAGTAAGGCACTGAACATAGCCTTAGATACTTTCGATTTGATTGAAACTCATGCATGGGACCTGGATATGAGCGGCTATATTGAAGCCCTGGATTCTGAATGGAAAATGCTTACTGACTTTAGGCTCAGCTCAAAAGATATGAACGAGCCTAAGTCCATGAACACCCACTTACACCTATTAGAAGCGTATACTACTTTGTCGAGAGTGTCTAAAATATCTAAGGTGACAGCCTCATTAGAGCGATTGCTAAAATTATATGCAACTCAGTTTTTTAATAGTGACACTGGTCATTTCGAATTATTCTTTGATATGGATTGGAATCTGAAGTCGAATATAGTCTCCTATGGCCACGACATTGAATCAGCCTGGCTGATGCAGGAGGCCGCCGAAGTAAGTGGGGACTCCGAACTTATAAAAACGGCTGAGCGGCTATCCATACGAATTGCTGATGTGACGATGGAATCAGGAATAGCTGCAGTTGGAGGACTCAAAAATGAAATAGAGGATGGTCATCTAGATACTACATACGATTGGTGGCCGCAAGCGGAAGCTGTGGTAGGGTTTTTATTTGCGTATAATATAGCTGGCAATATAAAGTATGAAAATATAGCTGTAGGAATTTTTGAATTTATACATGATCACGTCATTGATGAAGGGGGAGGGGAGTGGTACTGGAAGATTAGTGAAGAATTAAAACCCGTGCAGAATCTGTCAAAAAGTAGTGCCTGGAAAGCACCCTATCACAATGGTCGCATGTATTTTGAATTATTAAAAATGACGAATTAAATTTTAAATATGAATTCGATAGTCTAATAATATGATTAGTGGTGTGGGCTTTAGATTATTAGATTACGATGTTCTCCAAAATAGAATCATGAGTAGAATTGCTCTTCTTGTATTGTTTTCAGTATTATTCTTTCAGTGCGATGTGGCTGAGACCACAGAGGCTACACCTATTGGCTTTGACAATTTTATTACTGCAGAAGGATATAATCTTTTAGATGGTCAGGATACGGTGAGATTCATATCATGGAATATCCCTAACCTCAATTATGTAGAGGATGAGTTAAAGTTCGAGTCCAGTAACCCTTACACTCTTCCTACTGAATACGAAATTAGAGATGCGCTGATGACTATCAAGGAGATGGGAGGGCAGGTCGTGAGGATGTATACACTTCCAGTGAGAAGTAGTAAGATGCCAGCTGATGCAGTAACCTACGTTGAGGCACCCGGTGTTTTTAATGAAGAGGCATTTAAAAATTTAGACCTGGTGATGTCTCTCGCAGATGAGATAGGGGTCAGAGTCATTATCCCGTTTTTAAATAACTGGCAATGGTTTGGAGGGGTACCTAACTATGCCGAGTTTAGAGATAAAACCTACGATGACTTTTGGACAGATGAGCAGCTTTGGTCGGATTTTCAAGCCACTGTGGACCACCTGCTCAATAGGACCAATACCATCAATGGTAAAAAATATATAGAAGATAAAGCCATATTTTGCTGGGAATCAGGTAATGAACTACAAAATCCATACCCCTGGGTTCAGCGACTCGCAGCTCATGTCAAATCTTTAGATGCTAATCATTTATTCATGGATGGTTATCACGCTGTTGATGATACACCTTTCTATGCAGAGGCATTCACAGATGAGCACATTGATATTATATCATCGCATCATTATGAAATAGATCCCATGGATATGCTCAGGAATATTAAAGCTAAAGTAGAGACGATCGATGGGAGAAAACCTTATTTTGTAGGTGAGTTTGGCTTTGTCAGTACCACAGGCTTAAAGATGGTTTTAGATTATTTAATGAAAGAGCAGCGCATATGTGGAGCCATGTCATGGAGCATAAGGCATCATCATCGTGAGGGAGGATTTTATTGGCACTCAGAACCAGCAGGCTTAGACTTGTACAAGGCGTTTCATTGGCCAGGATTTGTCAGCGGCGAGAATTATGATGAGGAGAATCTACTCAGTATATTTAGAGAAGCAGCTTTTGAGATTCAGGGTAAGGACGTGCCCGAGGTGAGCATACCAGCTCCACCCAAAATGCTTCCTTGTTTGGATGGTAATACGCTGAGGTGGCAGGGATCGATGGGAGCGAGATACTATCAGATATATAGACAAGAAAAAGGTGAGACAGCATGGGAATTAATAGAACCTTACGCATCAGAGACCGATAGGCCCTATTTCCCAGGATTCATAGATGAGAATTCTGAAATAGGAAAATCTTATCTATATAAAATGAAAGCTGTAAACGAATCAGGATCCTCAGACTATTCTAATGTGATCAGTGTAGATGCCATTGAATCAAAACTCTTTGTGGATCATCCAGCTAATACAGCGAAGTCTTTAAGCAGTAAAAATGTCACCATTGAGTCAGGAGGTGATAGAGACTATAAGGAGATGCTGACTCGCATGAAGGGAGTCAAAGGAAGCGAAGTGCAGTATCGTACAGAAGGTAACATCCAGAAAGTAGTGGTCTACGCCTTCTCTAAAGAACCTACGGCGAGTCTTAGCTTCTCAACTTCCTCAGACGGAATAAATTTTTTGCCAGCTTCATACGAGTTTGAAGAGTTCAGTCTTGGTGACCAACTTTATGATTATATGGTGCCAGTCAAATATATTTTACATGACGAAACCGAAAACAATATCGTAAGAATAGAGTTCGATAATATAACCTATATTGGAAGAATTGAAATAAATCACAAATGAGCATGAAAGCAATTTATCTATTTTTAATAGGCATCCTTCCAATGGTCCTGTTCGGACAAGAAAGCTTTGTTGAAAACTTCGAAGGGGACTCATTGCCGTCTGGCTGGGAGTTTCCTCATAATACGTATGCAGGCTCAGTATCAGACGGAGCTCTAGTAGTAGAATATAACAGAACTGCCGATAGCTGGATATGGGATCAATTTAACCTTCAGTTACCATCAGCAGTAAATGTCTCTGAGAATCCAATCCTCAGGATTAAAGTCCGATCAGACCAGAGAATTAATTTAGTATTAAAGCCCGAGAACACTGCTGGCGGCAGCGACTGGTTAGAAAAAGTATTAGAAGGTGATGGCGAATGGTATGAATTCTTTTATGAATTAACAAATTCTTCAGTCCTACCGATTAAAGCAATGTATATCTATTTTGATCCGTCGAGTAGTGCGGAGAAATCCGCTACGGTTGAATTTGACGAGATAAGTATTGGCAGTGTATCTATGCTTCCGCTGGATGGTGATTTCTTAGAGCATGCTGTGATTGATGCGACTAACCTACTCCAATCCTCCGTCGTAGGAGAGGGGCAAGGAGATAATACTCAAGAGGATATAGATGCGCTCATGTCAGCTATCGATTATTATAATCTGTTTCTTTTAGATCTAGAATCTGCAGGAAGTCAGGTGGCTCTGGACTCATTAGCCTTAGAGCTGTATGATGTGTGTATCAGGCATGAGCAAAATACAGTCTTCGATCTGAAGAAATCAGCAGTGGATGGATCCATGGTATATTCTTCTAAAGTGCTTCTTGAAAATCTACATAAATTAAAGGGGCCACGATTCATGTATGGCATGCATGATCCTACAGGATATGGAGTGGGGTGGAGCGGTAATGATGATAGAAGTGATGTGAAGGACGTCACTGGATCATATCCTGCTTTCTTTAGTTGGGATGCTAACAGTATCACGAGGGATCAATCTAATGAGAGAATAAAATATAGAGTCGAATCGTCTCATGATTTGGGTGTGGTGACGTCTTTCTGCTGGCACCAATATGATCCTAAAGGAGTAAGCTTCTATAGTAACGACTTGCCGAATAATAGGGAGATAGGAAAGTCTCTACTTCCTGGGAATGCTAATAATGACTTATATAAGAAAAAGCTAGCGATCATGGCGAAAGCTGCCAAATCCATGAGAGGAGAAGATGGTAGATCTATTCCCATTATATTTAGACCTTACCACGAGCATAATGGATGGTGGTTTTGGTGGGGAAGTAATATGCCTGAGCAGGACTATATTGCATTGTGGCAATATACAGTCGAGTATCTAAGAGACAGCATGGGTGTTCATAATTTGATATATGCATTTTCCCCTGACGGTAGCCAGATCAATGGCTTAAAGCCGTATAAATACAGATATCCTGGCAATGACTATGTGGATCTATTAGGATTGGATTTCTATTTTGATTCAGGAACAGAACTTGAGATCAGCCGATTCATGGGTCACTTAGAGTCCGTTGTTTCATTAGCTGACTCCTTAGACAAGGTAGCAGCTATCACAGAGATAGGTGACAGAAATAATCTTTCCATAGATAAATGGCACACTGAGGCAGTCTTAGATCCAATCAAAAACAGCCCCATTGCCTCTAAGATAGCCTACCTGGCCACATGGAGAAATCAAGATGACACTCATCATTTTGCCCCATATCCTGGACATAAGTCAGAATTAGATTTCTATAAATTCTATAGCGACTCTTCTACTATATTTCTCAATAATATGGTAAAGGGTATTGATGAAAGCTTATACACGACTAAGCTCAGTGAGAAAAGTGACGCTGCTTTTTTGCTTAGCTATAAATTAAAGAGTGGGCCACAATTTACAATTGACGGCTTAGAGGCGACATACGGTGGGCCCTTGACTTTTAACTATACGAGTGCTATAGCTCAGTTCGACTATTCTCAAAATGGCAGAGTGGATATCGATGGTGAATCGCAAATAAGCGGGACTTCTAAAATAAATCTATCCCTGCCCACATTCTATACCGTAACTTCTGAGAATGGACAAGTCGAGAGATCGTATGAAGTTTCGCTAGATCAAATCATAACCAGTTCTAATGATGTAGCAGCTGCAGATGGTGTGGAGCTTGACATCTATCCACTCCCGGCGAGAGAATATATTAATATCGACTGCTCAGAATCTATGAGAAATATTCACTTGTTGAGCGGCGATGGTAAAGTGATTAGAATTCATAATGATATCCGATCTGATAGTTATACCTTGAATGGATTAGAGCAGGGCGTCATTATTCTAAAAATTGAGTTAGTGAATGGCTTGAGTCTTACCAGAAAGCTGATAATCAACTGATGCAGTAGATGTATGGGCATTTAGTGGAACTTAATCATTAGGTGCTTGCATAGTTAGTTATTATTCGTTGTAGACAGTCTCAAATATGAGAGCATTCCGCTATGCTCATTTCAGTAGACGTTCAATCTTTTTATGAAATTTCAGATCGCGAGATCACCATGTGATCTTTAAGTCATCGTATAAATTATAAATTTGTAAACGGCATAAATAAAATTTACTTCTCTTGATCAATTATATACAGCTTCTTTAATCATTAAAGTCGAAGTCATATTTGCTCTCGCAAATTTTCATAGAACGTCACGATTTAAAATATTGCTTTTATTAAGTTATCTAACTTTAGCTGTACTCACTGTGGTATAATATCATCTTCTATCCAGAGCATACATCGGATATATAATTCATCCCTAAGTAGTGTGCTGACTCCATACAAGGCATATGAAATTTTTATTTCAGAGCTCTGTCAGAGCCACAGCTAATGATTGCCATATCCATACCTAGTAATTTTCAGCCAATCTCCTTTTCTACTTTCAGGCAGTTAGAAATTCTATCAAAAAATGTTTTCATGATCCCACTCATAGTGTATCAGTAAACAGTGTCGTTAATATGAAAGATTTCTCCTGTGATTCACCACAGCTAAAGTACAAATTGAAAGCTAATCACAACTGCCCCGTGGTTAAGGATCTTGACCATTCACTATTGATTTACCTCACCTTCATTACCCTTAACCAATAAACATCACTCAAATTCTAATAAGCCTCGGCTTATTATGCTGTAGATAATTCCAAATAATCTTATTCATAATTGGATAGAACTTTGTCTCTCGGATGGCTTCTTTAATTTCTTCTACCCCATACTGGACGCCTTCTTCTGATAGATAGCCATAGCCATGATAACGACCTTCTTCAATGAGGACCACAGATTTTTCTCCCTGTGTTCTACCTTCATCGACGATGATAAAGTCATGATCAAAAAGTGATTTGAGGTCAGCTGTGATCACCTCAATCGTATCATTATGATATGCCATGCTGGGCTGCTCACAATATCCACCGCAATGGCATACCTGCTGAGTGAGTCCTCTGCAGCTGACTCTCTTCTGGCAGACATCGTACTCTTGTATAATATTGATTAGGTGATTGCGACCATAGCTTAGTTTGTCATATTCATGAAGTTGATTTGCTTTGATTAAGTTCTTATCACTTGACTTTAGGATTTCCAATGTCTTAAATCCTTCTTCGTTTATTGACTGATTCAGGAAGTAGGGAAAAGACTTGCGGCGCATAGCTTTATTAATCTCTGGCTGTCGCAGCTTTATCTCGCTTGCTTCGTGAAGGAGTGCGATAAGCTCATTGCCTGTGAGCTCGTAGCTGATCTCTTTGACTTGTTGGTAAAGCTTAGCAGATTTACTTGTGATTTTACTAAAGTGCTGAAATACTCTTGACTTTATGTTTTTAGCTTTACCTATGTAGACGACTCTTTGATAGTCATTGATGAAGTAATAGACTCCTGCTTCTTCTGGGAGGTCATGTAACTGATCGATACTGATGCCTTTTGGTAGTTGTGCTTCTTTTATACCTTGATTGATGAAGGTTTTAAGTTCGTCCGCTTCATCAAATTGGGCGACGATTTTTTTAAATAATTCTACGGTAGCTAAAGTGTCATCCAAGGCCCGATGCCTGGCATTGACACTGATGTTGAAGTGTGTTATTAAGTTGCCCAGACTATATGAAGTCAGTCTGGGGAAGGCTTTTCTCGATAGTTTTACGGTACACAGCTGACGCTTAGTAAATGTATATCCAAGAGCTTTGAATTCATTTTTGATGAAGCTATAGTCGAATCTGACATTATGGGCTACGAATATCGCTCCATCCATGATCTCGACTAATTCTTTGGCTACTTCATAGAATTTAGGTGCTTCTTGCACCATAGCATTCGTAATCCCCGTTATACGTGTGATCTCTGGAGGAATAGATCTTTCAGGATTGATCAAAGTGCTAAACTGACTTAATACCTTAGCTCCATCATGAAGTACAATCGCAATTTCGGTGATTTTATCACGCTTATACATTCCGCCTGTCGTCTCGATATCGACGATGGCATACTTTCTTTTAGGCATAGCTTTTTGGGATTCTTGCTGGTACTTGTAACGATGATATCATTGATTTCATGTGTTGGAAATATAGAAAATAAATTTAATACGAATTCTCTTGAGACAGATAAAGAAATCGGTACACAAGTTCCTGAAGTTATTCCAGCTGCTGAGAGACTGCAGTTATACATACCAGACTTACAAAATAAGAAAGTAGGCTTAGTCATTAATCATACGAGTCGGGTAGGGAAGACTCACCTGATCGATACATTACTTGGCCTTGAGATCGATGTTCATAAAATATTTGCTCCCGAGCACGGCTTCAAAGGAGAAGCTGATGCAGGCGAAAAGGTAAAAGATAATCTATATAGAGGCATCGAAGTGATCTCACTATATGGCAAGAATCGTAAGCCAACTTCAGCTCATATGGATGGCTTAGACGTTATCATATTTGATATCCAAGATGTTGGAGTCAGATTCTATACATACATCTCTACGATGACTTATGTTATGGAAGCTGCTGCCGAAAGTGATGTACATATGATCGTCTTAGACCGGCCTAATCCTAATGGGCATTATATAGATGGGCCCATCCTACAGAAAGAATTAACATCGTTCATAGGGATGCATCAAGTACCTGTGGTGTATGGTATGACTATAGGTGAGTATGCACTTATGGTGAATGGAGAACAGTGGCTTATAGATGGAGCTAAGACTTCTCTCAATGTAATTCCTTGTAGTAATTACGATCATAATACACTTTATGATTTGCCAATAAAGCCGTCACCTAATTTACCGAACCTCAGGTCCATTTTGCTATATCCTTCTCTATGCTTTTTTGAAGGGACGAATGTGAGTATCGGAAGAGGTACAGATAAACAATTTCAATTAGTCGGACATCCTGCTATCCAATCAAATTTTAAGTTTACACCACTTTCTGGCCCTGGATCTAAATATCCCAAGCTGCAAGATAAAAAGTGCTATGGAGAAGACTTGAGTCAGTTAGACCCTATCTGGATTAAGACTCAGAATAAGCTGATGTTAGACTGGTTAGTGAAATATTATAAAGAGCTGAATGATCGAGGCGAAGCCTTTTTCTTGGATAATAATTTCTTCGATAAATTAGCTGGAACGCCGATGCTGAAGAAGCAAATTGAGCAAGGGTATTCAGCTGAAGAGATTAGGAAAGGCTGGCAAGGTGGGATAGAGGATTTTAAAGAGATTCGGGAGAAGTATTTGTTATATGCTGATTTTAATTAGAAATTATTCTTTTAAATCTGAGGAGTTTCATGATTTTTAAATTTCCTCAATGCCAAAATGAGTCCCAATAAGGCTATTCCAATCAGTAATAAATATTTTAATTCAGAAGTTTTATTGAATTTAAATGATGAATTATGTCCAGTCATGGTCAATCCAGCCCAATAATAGGGGTGCCTTAAGTATTCAGGCGAATTGCTTAAATAATCAAGCTTAGCCAATCTTAAAGCTTGCCCCTTTTTTATACCTGTTTTCAGATGTTTGTAGAAGTCATTCATGATAGCATTGGTGCTCTTATCATTAGCTTGCCACAATGTGCTGATGATTGACTTTGCTCCGGCGAAGAAGAAACCTCTTGAGATATTAGAGATGCCTTCACCGGCTAATAATGCCCCAGTAGCTGTGTTGCAAGATGGTAGACTGACAAGCTCTGCATCTGTCCGCAGAGCATAGAGATCTCCTAAGGTAATGACACTGGAAGAGCGTGTCGTATCCATCTGAAGCATCAGATGAGAAAATTGATTATTCTTTTCTTCTAAGATGGCATGCCCTCCATAATGGATGATATCACTTTCTTTCAGGGCATTAATGAAGTTTTCTTTTGTTGCGTCGACTTGCGCAAATATTGATACATTTTGAAGTTCTTCTAATTGACTTAGCTCTACATTCTTCAAGGCAGTCATATCAGAATTTTGATAATCTGGAATGAACATAGATGTTTTACCAATCGCACTTGATTTACCTTGATAACTTAAACCGAATGAGGCGGATGGCATATAATGAATGCTGTGATTCTGAATGACATATTCTCCTTCTGAATTTTGCAATGCATCAAAATTGAGGTAGTGTAATTCTGCTTCAGGTACGATGCTGATCGATGGTGAAAGCCTACTCCAAGGGTTAATTAGTGAATTGTGTAGTTGCTTAGAGATGACATTCAGTCTTTGTGTTGTCTCAGTATCAGAGGCGCCTTCTGAAATTATTTTATACCATTCATTACAGTTAGATTGAATCGTCTCTATACTTTCTAATTCTTTAAATTCAACGATATTTCTTGTTATATGAATACCATAGAGTACATTTTGCCCAAACGTATATTTGATCATTGATTCGTCTTTTGCTAACTTCGTTTGGGATTGTGGTATGGACGATATGTTAAAGTTGATATCATCAAAATAGGATGCTCGCTGTTGGTATGCACTAAGCAATTCTGATTTTATCTTGATTATTTCTTGCTTTATTTCTTTTTTCCTTTCAGGGTTTATGGTTTCGCTTAAGAATAATTCGTTTTCAAGTTCAGAAATCTGTAACTCTATATTCTTTGTAAATGAGGATTTATTTTGATCATCTACTTCTTCTTCATCGATTCGAATGTTACGAAGGATGAGTAGATTGTTTAATTTTTCTGAAAAATGCCAGAATAAATTTTCATTTTTTATCTCAAAGCTAAAGTCAATCATATCTTTATAGAATTCAGATATGTTGCCTTGTAAATTCCTGATGCTGGAGGTAAAATATAAATCTTGTATGTGAAGGTCGATTAATGAATCAATCTGTAAGGCTAATAATTTGTTCTTTTCAAGTTGATTCGTTTTTCTATTGATATCGAATTCAAGAATCTGCCCTTCAATGATTAAATTTTTGTGTAATACATTTTGAAATTGTTTGATGTTATTAAAGTTTGACGTCTTGAAGAGTAGATTTTTTAGTTCATCAGATACGCTCATGGCTGCTTTTATTCGACCAGTTTCTTTTAAAAGCTCGATTTTTCGAATTAAGTAAAAAGCATGCGTCTCTTTGTAATTAGGGTTGTTTAGGAATGTATCTGATTCTCTAATTTTTTTTGATAGTATTTCAGACTGAACATATTTTTTGGTCTTATTTAGAAGGTACATCTGTTTGATTAAACTTAGTGCCCTTAAATTCTGAAATATTGGCTCGTTTTTTAAAGGTTTATTGATTTGATATGATTTTTGTAGAATACTAAGTGCCATTAATGTATCTCCTACTAATGCTGATAGATTGGCTTTATGATTTAAGTTTAATGTAATATTTTCTATATAGCCACTATTCTCTTCCGGAGTAGAGCGAAATTTATCTGTTGATTCGTCTATGTATTCTTGAGCTAATTCTATCGTTTCAGGATTATTTAAAAAATAATAAGCATAGCTCAACTCTCTAAGAATACAGGCCTTATCATAATCTATATATGATTCAAATTCTTTATTATTGATCACTGAGAGTAAATGAGTAATACAAGATTCATACTCAGCTGTTTTTCTGAATATTTCAGCAATTCTAATATGGGTGTAACCTTTAGCGCTTATGATATCTTGATCATCTGATTTGTAGTTGATAATAAAATAGAAGTCTTGTTCCGCACTCAAATGATTTCCTCTTTTTAAAAACGATTCCCCTCTTAATAGATAAGAATTAATGTATCTATAACCATTATAACTTGAATCCTCAAAAGAGATAATCGCTCTTGATGAATAAAAGATCGTGCTATCTGATTCATTGATATAATTATATCGGTGAGCAATGATGTATTGTACCAAACCAAGCGTATCTGAGTGAGATTTTACGAGTACATTATTTTGAAGCTGCTTAAGAATTTGAATTTGTTCTTCAGCACTTAGGCTGTCATCAATTGCCTCTGAGATAAGTTGGTTAGCAGAATTGGCAAAACAAGACAGACTGAAAATTAATATTAATAGTATTGAATATAGGGATCTATTAGTTTGAGAATTAATTTCTATCAAAAAAGTAATTACATGCATTTAATTTATACTAAAATGTATGGCATAGATAGTTAATTGACCTAAGATATCATAAATTCTGTGGTTTACTGTTAGCTATAAAATATAGATGAATGAATTTAATTACACGTTTCGTTTTCTAAAATGAGTGAGTAATAAATTAAATCTGAACTGATGTAAATTTCTTTGGCATCAGTTTGGATTAAATCCTTTTGCATACTCTGATTATTAATCATCCTTTTCACAAGACCACTTACGAATTGGGGAGCAGCATAAGACGTGCCTACGATATTGCAAGTAGAACTTATGGTCGATATACTATATTCATCAATGGCGAGTTCGATATTTACACCGGGTTCTGCAAAGAATGCTTGTGCAGTTCTATAATTTGAGCCTGCCCATAATGACTCTTTTATAGAATTATCGCATGGGTCTTCCATAACAGACCTACAAATATTTGATACTTCATACACATTTTCTAGACCTGCAAAGACGATGTTTTTATCTAAGGCATCAGTGTAGTCATAAGCGTATCCTGATGGGTAATGATCAATGATCGTATTGTTTTGTGATGAGTTACCAGCAGAAGTGACAATGATGACATTTTGAGAAACTTCCTCCAGAATCATTTGAAGCGATGGGTTATTAGCACCTAGACCCCAACTGGCATTAATGATATCGACGCCTTTAGCTTCAGCATAGGCGACACCACAGGCTACACTAAAAGCAGTACCCACACCACAATCATCTAGGACCTTTATGATGAGTGAGGCCTGATCAGATTCATCTAAGCCGTGTTGATGTAAGCCAGAAAGATATGAGAAAAAGACTGCTGTACCATGTCCTCTATTGTCAAGAATATCATTATTGTCATCTATAAAGTTCCAACCATTATAATCGTTTAAAACGATTCCTTGATTGTCACAAATTTGATTGCTTGCTTTTAAGTTTAGTGAACCATCAGGTACTGTTTCTGGATTGATCCCGGAGTCTAAGATTGCGACTCTAGGTACAGTGCCTTGATTTTGATTTTGTAATGCAGAGGACACCATATCCGAGATTGGATCAGTCATATATTCATCCTCGTGGACAAGTCCTGCGTCCACAAAATGATTGACTGTAAATACGGCATCGCCTAATTTTATAGGCCTGCCTGCCGAACTACCATTACAACATTCTTCATTAATCGGGGTGGTAGGATCTACTTCATAGAGCATGATATTTTTTTCACAAAGGCATCTTTCTATGGTAGTGAGAGTCGTATCAATTCCGCTTTCTGCATAAAAAATTGAATCTAAATAGCCTTTAGCTGTGTTTATAATGTCACCGTTGACTAATGTTGTGTCTGGAAACGTAAACATCACTTGATTAGGCTTATATCTGTTTCCTAAACTATCGACTTCGAAATTAGGAAAGATGCAAGGAGCTCCTTCACAAGCTACAAGATCTAAACAGTCAGATGGACAAGTTTCTATATCTACATCTAAAGTGCCCTGATCAATGACTTCAAAACCTGGTTCTAATATGATGCAATCTCCTGCTCGATAATACCCAAATTCATTAATTCCTACTGTGTCTTGAGATATAATTCTGTTACTTGCATGATTGACTAAGTCTGTCGCATTTGATTCGGTCAGATTTTTATATTCTACACAAGGACAATTTGTAGTAATTACATTATTTACTGGATTAGCTGGTTCTACCCAATTATAGTTAACACCCTTATTCATAATGCCTGCTGCTAGAGTGCCACCTAAAAGTATATTTCCTGAAGGAATCACGATGTGTCCAAGAAAGTCATTACTGACATGTGTTTTGGGTCTCACTTTAAGAGATCCTATTTTGAGTGTCTGATTAGCGCTGATGCTTACACCTACTAATTGTTCCCAGTTTACAGCTCTTAAGTGCATGGCGCCATTAAAGCCGTACAAGGATCCACTTGCATCATTTAATAGCAGATTTAGATAATAGGGGACAGTTGAACCATCATTATAATATACTTGAGCATCATATAGTTCTGATTCTAACACCAACATACCAAACCGAACTAAATCTAATGTTATAATACTATTCGTTTGATTTTGAACATTCAAGTCAAAAGTGACAAGATTTTCCTCGCAATTGATTTGCGGATTTTCAAAACCTACTTTTATGACATTAGCACAATAATCAGTTAAACCTATAATTGATAAGGGTATGGATCCAGAAAGTAAATTGTTGCCAAGCTTAAGCTCATTAGTCTCAAAAGAACAATCCACAGAAGATTCGTGCGCAAAGGACTTATGATGCATTATAAATGTAGCAAGAAGTATCAGGGGAATTAATTTAGACATAAAAGTTAGTTTGTGTGGAGTCCGACGCGACTCTAAATTATTGTAATTTTATATGAATTCAACCTATTGCTGTTTATTAACTTATAAAAGGGTATTCATTTATACCATTTGGCTTATATTCAGTTAGAGCAGTTATTCTTACCTTGCCTGTGAATTATTTATAGGAAAAGATCAGATGACATCAATTGAGTACATAGAAGGTTTCAAATCAGGTAGTCAAAAAGCTATTGGAGCCTTCTATGAAAGTAACCTGTATAAGGTAACCAGATGGATTGAGAAGAATAGTGGCAATGCAGATGATGCGCTTGATGTTTTTCAAGATGGTGTAGAATCAGTCATTAAGAAAATTTTTAGTGGAAAATTGCCAGAGAATGTCAACTTAGAAGCTTACTTCTTCACTTCATGCAAAAACATGTGGTTTAAGCGGATCGAAAACAAATCTAAAGAGGATAGGGTAAGAATCAGCGAAGAAAGCAGATATACCCATGATGCTATTAATGTCGTAAATCTGGACAAAGACTACGAAGAGGATGGATTGAAGCAAATGATGAGTGAAACATTCAGCAAGTTGACACCAACTTGTCAGAAGTTGGTTACGCTACTGGAGAAAGAGACAAAAGCGGATGAGATTGCTGAATTATTAGACATGTCAAGTGCTAATACTGTCTATAGAAGAAAGTTCGCCTGTTTTAAAAGCTGGAGAAAATACCTTGAGGAGCATCCGTTTTATGAAAAATGGAAATATAAAAATGACTAATCATGGGTGACGAAGACATATTAAAATACCTCGAAGGACAGTTGTCTGGTGCTGAAGCCAATGCATTTAAAAAGCAAATGTCAATGGATGAAAGTCTTACTAAACAAGTCGCTTCATACCGTGAAATGAAGTCTTTCGCAGCGTCTAAGGTTGCTGAAACGGAAGCATTATTAGCAGCGCAAGCAGTTTATAAGAAGCAAAAGGAAAAATTGACATCATCTAATAAGCCACAAGTCAAGGAGAGATCTCTATTAAGATACTTGATTCCTATAAGCGTTGCTGCTTTAGTCCTACTGGGTATATTCTTCACTCAGAATATCACTGCTCCTGAACAAAATCTTTATGCAGAATACTTCAATCCTGATGACATTGGATTAGTCAGTCGATCAGATGAAGATCAAAGTCTAATGGAATCAGCTGAAAGTCAATTCAATATGAAAGATTTTGCCTCAGCAGAAGTCAGTTTTGCCAAGCTGATTGATCAATATCCAACTCAGGAATTGTATCAATTTTATCATGCAATAAGCCAGCTATCTAATGGTAAAGTAGATTCATCAAGAGCCGCATTTTTATCTTTAACCAAGAATGAATCATTTCGTAATGCTTCTCTCTACTACATAGGATTATCTTACGTTAAGCAACAAAATAATGTTAGGGCCATAGAATATCTTTCTCAAGTTGATACTAAGTCTTTGAAATATTCTTTTGCTCAAGAGTTAATTAGGAAGCTTCAGTAAAAGCAACAGAACACATTATTGCATTCTTTTAATATGGTCGATTATATTTTTATTTCCATATCTGGATTTAAAATAAATACTTTTTTTCAAAGAATTAAGTGAGAAAATGGTTTGCCAAAGAATAATAGGTAACATCAATTTTTAATACTAATACAAACTATAATTTTATGAAAAGGAATATCATTTATTGTTTATTAGCAGTGATATTAATGCTGCTGTTCTCTTGCACTGAAGATAGATGGCTTTACGCCTGCCATGATATTTAATTCTCTGAATGGAGTTGAAAGTATCCCTGAATTCAGAGACAGATTAAGGATGTTACATCTTAATGATACTAATAATACTTTGAATAATTTTAATAATTTTATTGACTTTAACGATGTATTATAATATTAACTAAAGTCTATACTTTGGTACATTTTTCTAAAGGCTCTATAATTGAGAGAGCCTTTAATCTTGGACATATAAGCATTACTCACAAATTATTTTCAACTCTTATAACAGGATTATGCAGGAATAATTGGACAGCTTTTATCTATAGTAAATAGAATAATTATATGTGCAGAAAAAAGAGTCAACTAATTTGTTGACTTTTTTTTATAAGGGTAAGATTTCTATGATTTTTGGAATATAGATAAAAAAAGAATTATGAATTATTTTAATCAATTTCTAACTATGAAAAAACATTTATTTTTTATTCGAATCCTTTTATATCCTTGTTTTGTAATTTTATTTAATGGGTATGCAGCAATAGCTCAATACAACTACGGTTTGGAAGTTGAAGCCCACGATGCACTTATCGAAGGCAAATTAAATCTTAATACCGGTATCAATTCGGTCATGATCGGATTGGATGCCGGTATCAATGATGATGGCGATAATAAGAATGTGTTTGTTGGATATTTAGCAGGAAAATTTAATGATAGGGGTAGCAATAACGTAGCCATAGGACATAAAGCTGGAGCTAAGAATACAATAGGCAATCGCAATGTCTCCATTGGTGATCAAGCTGGATTATTTAATATTGCTGGTAGTAATAATTTGAACATTGGTTTTCAAGCTGGATTATTCTCTAAGATAAATAGTGGCACATTTATTGGTTTTCGTGCAGGAACAATGACAAAAGGAGATGGGAATACTTTTATAGGCTTTAAAGCTGGAGAAGAAGCTGGGACTGAAACGAATATTGAAGGCATACCACCCGAACAGCTAACCATCATAGGGTATGAGGCCGGCACACGAGCAAAGAATGGAAGGAATACGCTCGTGGGAGCGAGAGCGGGGCACATATTACAGTATGGTATCGGAAATACCATGCTTGGAAACATGACTGCCGATGCAATGACAGCTGGAGCATTTAATACACTTTTAGGTGGGAATAGTGGGCAGAGTTTAACCATAGCTTATGGTAATACAGTCGTGGGAAGTTATGCTTTAGTTCTTGGTAATCAATCATCTTACAATACGATAATAGGTCATCAGGCAGCTGCAAATATGGTGAATGGGAATATGAATGTCTTTATAGGTCATCAGGCTGGAGCAAATTATAATGGAAGCGAAAAATTAATCATTCATAATGTAGATGAACCAAAATCATTGATTTATGGCGATTTTGCTTTAGACCAAATAGCGATAAACTGGGATTATAATAATGTTCCAAATGCTAACTTCAATGTTAATGGAACTTCCGAATTTTTAAATAACGTAACGATTAATGGTACCACAACATTATATGGTCAAAGTGTACATGATGGTGTAGCTACTTTCAATGATATCCTTAAATTGAAACCTGCTATTTATGCGCCGACTGTAGGAACTACTTGTGTCGCACAAGGTGCCATACTTTATGGCTCTGATGATGAATTATATTTCTGTTCTTCAAATGGATGGAAGCGGATCGTTACTCAATAAAATATAATGGTTCAGACTTATTTCGAAAATAATATCTGAAATCAGGTAAGATTTCAGGGACTGCAAGAACATATATCCGTATGCCATTTAATCATAAAAATACTTAATGATGAAAATCTTAAATCTTTTAATAGTCATCATTCTTTTCTCATTGATCTCGTGTACCATTGATGAAAATCAAATTGATCATTTCATCGGTAATTGGGAACTCAGTCACTTTAAGTGGGATGATTGTGAAAATAGTGGGACAGACCGAAGTATTGATTTAGATGTACCAATGGGAGGCTGCTTTTTTGATGGCTGCCTTAGCGTGCAGATCTTAAATTCTGGAAATCTGATTGTGAAACAATCTTATGATGAAAAGTCTTATGAATTCGATATGGCATACAGTTACAATGAATCAAGTAAAAGTATTTCGGTTACAGATTTACAAGAGGAGTATGAAGGACTTATATCTATCTATATTATGGAAGGTGAGTTAGTCCTTCCTTTTTTAGAAGATGGCTGTAATGCAGAATATAGAATGAGAAAAATTTAGAACAATAGTGAGAGTTAGTTAGTTGAAAGCTATGCCTTGTAGAGGCATGGCTTTCTGTCGTTCTGGTTAGTTTGCCATTTGTGATAAGAAATATTAAAACCTAAGCCTTGCTTGCAGTTTAATATCAGTTCGATGATTTCCCTCGATTAGATTATTTCCACTACTGATCTCATCTATGTCGAAGTACTGAGTCCTAGCTACTCTTAATTCTGTTGTCACATGATAATTCCAATCGTACCTTAGATTAATATAAGACCTCAGCCCCTCATTATTGAAGAAAGGAATAAAGAAATTATTAATCAGATCATTCTCAAAGGCATAGATTCTGGAATCAAAATCATTGACATTAAAATAGCTGATGCGCGTCGAGAACGAAAAAGGAGAATTAAGACTTTTCCATTTTGCATCTTGGTAAAGTAGGATGCCATTTGATTTTGTTTTCTCATCAAAGAAGGATACTTCTATGCGATTAGACAGCCGCAGTTCTGGTGTCACATTCCAGATATTATGCATTCGTAGTCTGTGCAATCGAATTGTAATTAATGGATCCACTTGAGGATCAGCCTTTAATTTATTTCTCTGCTTCTGTTCATATCGATACTGAAAATAAGATTGAAAAGATTTTCTTGTTTCATAGCTGATCTTAAATAAGTATTCCTGGCCACTGCTTTTTTCATCTACGCGAAATCTTTTAAAAGGGTGATGCCATCGATCAGCATACATTGCGATCTGCCACCGCTGACTCAGTCGATGCAGCAGGCCTAAATATATGCCTCTTTCATTAGTAGTATTAGAAGTTTCGGCGAATCCATCTGCCCACAGGCTCTGATAGTCTTTAGCATAGTCGCGATAGAGAATGGATAGGTCAGTCATTCTGCTGATGCTGATTAAAGAACCGATAAGAGCAGCATGAGCGCCATTATCAGTTACAGCGATCTCACCAAAAGCATTGATATTTTTCACACTATAGCTAAAGTCAATACTGGCATTTGCTAAACTCTTACCCCTGAATCTAAATTCGTTATAAGGCTGATCCCGAGGATTGAATTTATGATTAAACGCATCATACAGAGCATTAGCAGCGATGCTCAGTCGCTTGTGTCTATATTTTAACTGTACGCCTGTCGTCGTCCTTCTTGTCGTTCTTTCATCTTCTATCTCTGATGAAGTTCTGTGATATCCATCTTGACGAATGGAGCTGAATTCTCTTAGCTCTTGTGAGTCCTGCGCATTTAAGACATTAGAATCAATTAGACGCGAGGATGCGAATGTGCTTAGATCTATTTTTTCAGTGATTCGTATGGTTGCGGCTGCACCTCTGAAGAAATTGTATTCATTTACTGAAGTATATGGTTTGATAACTCTTGTCCCTTTTTTAATTTTAGTGACATATGCACTTTTGAAAAGGCCGAATTGGTTATGCATGATCAGACCTTGGCCGAAACTAACACTGAAATCACCGATTGCGATTTGCTTTAACCGATGACTATAGTCTTTAAGGTATAAGTGAAAAGAATAGAAGTCAAAGCCTTTTTTGTTGCTCCCAGAAAGAAATTCTTCACCAGCATCTTTATCGACAGTTAATCCAAAACTAATTCTATCATCCTTAGTATACTTATATCTTCCATACAGTCTATTTCGATCACCCATGAATCGTTTTTGACCATTAGAGTTAAGTGTAAAACCACGCTGCTGTTCTGCGACCGCCGACCATCGCAGGAAGATTTCATGTCGGCCATTATCTAATAATGTTTTGACAGATTCATTTGTTCTGGCCTTCTGTGTATCGACTGTGATAAGTGGTAATAATGATTTGACATCTTGTATATCTAACTTTGGTACAGCTTGGAGTTCATATAGGCTGATGAAATTTCCGTGGACTCTTCTGTATTCTAAGATTGAATTGACCTTAATATCATCTAAGATGTAAAGGCCATGTAGGTCTTCTTTTGATGCTTGATTGATGTTGATTGGTTGGCTAATTAGAGTTGTGATTTTGTCATACATCTGATTAAAATCAAAATTATTTGATTCATCTAATTGATTGATGTACTGATCAATGTATTCTTCTGTCGTGATGTCAGGCACTTGCGCTATGCACATATCAGGAAGGATGCACAGTCCGATGAAGACAGGGATAATCAAAAGAAAGGAAAGTATATCTCTATGCATCACGTATATCATCGTCACCACAAAATATATTAAATAATGGAAGGTTGGTTTGTAAAGTGACTGAGCATCGTAGACTATCACTACTTAGAAATTTGATGAAATGACACGATTAGGACTACATATGACCTACAATAAGCTACAAACGATCTACATATTGAATTAAATTTATTAAAATTCGCTGTTGAGCGTATATATGTAAATAACACGTTTCCAATATTTTATAAATATGATTCTTTAGCATATTACTTATTGTTTTATGGTTCAGAAATACAGTAAATGGAGTATTTATGTAGATAATTAATATATGAACCTGCACTATCCATTTTTAAAAATTTATGAGCTTTAACATATCTAAATTATTGCTTACGTATTGATAAACAATTATATACGCATATAATTAAGATCATATGTATAAATTACCGTTGACTTAGCCTATCTGCCAGCGTCTAAAAGACGACATTTGGTCAAATGTGATAATGCCACCTCTTTTTAGATTCGACATTATCATCTAATCAAACCTGAGAAATAATGATTAAGAATTTATCCCAATTCGCACTACTGATATTTGTTGTAGCCATTACAGCACAAGTCAGTATCGCTCAATGTCCCGACATTGATGCCCCGATAATCAATGTAATTGACAATACCTGCAGTCCTATCGCTGATGGAAGTTATAATCCTGGTACCTGTGCTACAGGTGTATTAGAGTATTCTATTGACAACGGAGCTACTTGGAATATGACACTTCCTGCATATCCTATGTCATTCATCGCAAGATGTTTAGTGGCAGAGACCTGCATGATGGTAGAAGCTGACTTTGCAGACTTAAATGGGAGTATTGATGCGATTGGAGCTGTGAATTCTTCAATGCCTCCTATTATGGTAGGTGGAGCTGTCTTAACATTAGATGTACCTGTGTACAATGGAAATGCTGTGGCTGATGAAGAAGAAATAAATCCATCACAAACCACTGGTGCTGTAGGCATAAAATTTGGTGTTGATAATGCGATAGGAGCAGCTAATAACATGATGAATGGCTATAATTTATCCGAGGCCGTCTGTAATGTGTCATTTATCATTTGGGATATTGATCAAACTGATGAGATGGTATTAGAGCTATCTAATGGAGGGACAGCAGTAAGCTATACTGTTAATCCGCTTGATCCTATGTCTTGTGTTACTCAGACAGGTAATTCTTTTACAACTTCAGCAACCGTCGGATGTCAAGTTCAAGCGCCTAATACAAATTTGGCCGTACAGCATGCTGTAATGATTACTGCAAATGATTGTATTGATGCGATAGATATCACATATTACGATAATGCTTCTCTGAATGGTAACGGTGGTTCGTACACTATTTCAAATATCCAAGGAGAAGCTTGCCAAGAAGGTTGTGAAAGTCCATTAGCGACAATCAATCCTATGCCAGTCGTTTGTGAAGCCTCTATTGAAATCGTAAAAGCACCCCTAAATCCAGATCCTAATTCTCCTGATGGCCAGACTATTTTGACTGGAGGAACCGCTGAGTTTACTATCACAGTGACTAATACTGGAAATCTGACTCTGAATAATGTCATCGTCAGTGATCCTAATGCACCTCTGTGTGATAGAGTTATTGTATCGATGGCGCCAGATGAGATAGTGACATATAACTGCTCACTTGAGAATGTTATGGCTGGATTTATCAATATGGCTATCGTATCAGGTGAGCCTGAAGGTGGAGGGCCTGAAGTGATGGATGATGATCCGACGTCTATCATTGTGCTTGCACCAGACATCAGCATCATGAAGAGTCCTTCGATGGGAATGATGGATACTCAGACTGTGCCAGTAGGTGGCACAGCCTCATTCGATATCATAGTCATGAATACAGGAAATGTGGTACTCAATAGTGTAGAGGTAGCAGATCCGTTGGCACCAGGCTGCAATATGACTATTGGCCAGCTATTACCAGGGGAAGAGTTCACATACACATGTACCGACTCAGACTTTACAGGAAGCTACACTAATATCGCAAGTGTATCGGGCGAGCCTGACGGCGGAGGAGATGACGTAACAGAAATGGACCCCTCTGAAGTCGTGGTCGAATCATCACCTAGTATAGACATTATAAAGACTGCCACTGATGGGACCGATAGCCAGACCATCCCTGAAGGAGGGACTGCTACCTTTACCATTACAGTTAATAACACAGGGGATATAGATCTCAATAATGTACAAGTCTCAGATCCATTGTCTCCATCTTGTGATATGACTTTTGCTTCCATTCCAGTAAACGGAAGTGAATCATATACATGTACCATAAGTAATGTCACTGCAGACTTTGAAAATATAGCTTCAGTGACAGGCGATCCTTCAGATGGTAGCCCTACTGCCACTGATATGGATCAATCAGAAATCATCGTAGATATTTGCGATCTACCTGCACCAGAACTAACAATCACAGACAAGACATGTAATCCCTTGGTATCAGGAAATATAATGATCAGTTCTGAATGTCCAGTAGGCTCTACATTGGAGTATTCTTTGGATGGTATTAACTGGTCTTCAGCCGAGCCCGTCTATAATGATAATGTTGCTTTAACTATCATGACAAGATGTATAGAAGTAGGTGGAGGTCCTGAAGTATGTACGGCAGGTTCTACCGCAGATTTCTCTGCCCTTGATGGTAGCGATGATCCCATAGTCGCTTTCTTAACAGCTGATCCACCAGTGATGATAGATGGAGCTACTATGACTTTAGGCAATAACATTACCATGGGATCAGCATTTGTAGATGAAGAGGCGATCAATAATACTCAGACAGGTGCAGATGTAGGGATCAGATTTGGTGTACAGAATTCTGATGGTCCTTCTAATAATATGATGAACTTCTATAATTTTTCAGAGCCAGTATGTGATTTGGCTGTGATGCTATGGGACATCGATCAGACAGATGTCATGATCTTAGAAGCGTTTAATGGAGCTACACCGGTGAGCTATACGACTTCTAATGTAGGTTCCTGTGTGAACCAATCTGGGACTATGTTTACACCCAATGGTGCTGCATGTGAAATACAAATAAATCAAGATATAAATCACGCTTTTAATGTCGCATTTAATGACTGTGTCACTCAAATAAAAGTGACCTATTATGATAGTGGAGCTGGTAGTGGTGGATCTTACACGATTTCTAATTTTGAAACACTTGACTGTGTTTCTGGAGATTGTATCAGTCCAGTATCGACTGTTGTGACAGCTCCAGAACAGTGCGTCGCTGCAATAAGCATCGTAAAAAGTCCAGCTGATCTAGATCCATCAGATTCTCAAGAAGTGCCAGTAGGGACTCCAGCAGAATTTTCGATTACGGTGACGAATACAGGAAACATAACCTTAAATAATGTCGTGGTCACTGATCCAGCATCTCCTGGTTGTGATAGGAACATAGGTACTTTGGCGCCAGGCGTACCATTTACATATACATGTTCTTCTGCTAATGTCACTGCAGGTTTTACTAACACAGCAAGTGTCGTCGGAGAGCCAGAAGATGGCAGTATGAATGTTACAGGTACAGATCCTTCTGAAGTCGTCGTATTGACTCCAGCCATAGACATAAACAAAACCGCAACTGACGGCTCAGATACACAGAATGTGATGATAGGAGAGACTGCTACATTTGAAATCACCGTGACGAATACAGGATCGGTAGATCTGACGGATGTAACGGTAACTGATCCATTATCACCAGATTGTAATAACATGATTGGTAATCTCGCAGTTGGTGAGTCAATCGTGTATCAATGCACCTTAGAAAATGTCACAACTGATTTTACAAATGTCGCTTCAGTGGTCGGGACTCCAGTAGGCGGAGGTCCTAATGTCACGGGTACAGATCCTTCGGAAGTCGTGGTTATTGTAGATGCACAGATCAGCATCGTCAAGTCTGCAGCAGATGGAACTGATATACAAGAAATACCAGTAGGCGGTACGGCTACATTTAACATCGTAGTCACAAATACAGGAAACATCACCTTAAATAATGTCACCGTGACAGATCCATTGTCACCAGATTGTGATAATGCTATCGGAACAATGACAGCTGGACAGGTGGTCGCATATACATGTACGCTGGTCAATGTCGGAGCAGGATTTGTCAATGTTGCTTCGGTCACAGGAGACCCAGTCAATGGTGACCCAAGTGTTACAGGTACAGATCCATCAGAAGTTGTGGTATTAATTCCAGCAATAGATATCGTCAAGTCAGCTTCAGATGGCACAGACAGCCAGCAGCTAGACAGTGGAGAGACGGCTGAATTTGAAATAACAGTAACGAACACAGGACAAGTTGTCCTTAATAATGTGACAATAACAGACCCATTAGCACCCGCGTGCGATATGATGGTTGGGACTTTAGCCGTTGGAGAAAGCTTTACATATACATGTACTTTAGCCGGGGTTACGGCAGATTTAACCAATATAGCAACTGTCACAGGTACACCTGAAGGTGGCGGCCCTGACCTGACAGATTCTGATCCATCAGAAGTAGATGTTATTAATCCTTGTATATCTTTGACAAAGAGCTCCACGATAGCATTAGGCCCTAATGGGACTGGAGATGCAGGAGACATAGTCACCTATACATATGAGTCATGTAACTGCGGAGATGTAACACTTACTAATGTACGAGTCACAGAAACAGCAAGTTTATTCACAGGTACAGGAATCCTACCAGTGCCCGGACCGACGAGCCCAAGCACATTAGCACCTGGAGAATGCGGCACTGCAACGGCTACGTACATCTTAACTCAAGCTGATGTAAACGCTGAAAAATTAGTCAATCAAGCGGTTACTACTGGTACACCACCACTTGGTCCTGATCAAGTAGATAACTCTGATACGTCTAATCCTAATGATCCAGAAGAGACTGGTGGTCCGGATGATCCGACGACGACGCCTATCCCTATGATTTGTCCTGCTTTAGTTTGTAATGATGGACTTCAGATAAGTGTTGGCTATGAGTGCTTTGTCGCTCTGACTCCAGATATGTTATTGGAAGGATCTACGGGATCAGGCTCTATGTATACCATTCAGGTATTCGATGAGAATGGTATTAACGTAGGAGATACACTGAAACCAGCTCAGATAGGGCAATTATTAACCTATAAAGTGATAAGTGAATGTGATGAGAATAGCTGCTGGGGAGAGATATTATTCGAATCAAATATTCTACCGAGCTTAAATACAGTATGCGATTATGTAGCAGGAGACATGGATATGAGAGAAGGTAAGATCAGTAGTTCCAGCGATGATCCTGTGAAGCTGACAGTGAGTAAGTCTGATGACTGCCAGCAAATGCTATTTATAGAAAGCTATGCTAAATTAAAATATAATTCTGGTACAAATGTGAATCCTGTATGGTCATTAGGTACTGTCAGCTGGCAGTTACTCAGCGGAAGTACAGTCGTATCATCAGGAGATCTGACCTCTGAAGGAGATAGTGAAATGATAGATATCAGTACACTGCCGTCAGGTGAGTACATGGTCGTCTTTACATCAAATATTGCTAATGCAATAGGAGACTATAAATATAAAATAAGCGTACCGAGCTGCGAAGTGGATCCTCTATGTGTGGGATGGTGCGGAGCTGGAGAGCCAGAAGCATTTGTCACACTGAAAGAAGCAACTGAAATCATCAACAATGGATGTGGTGCTGCAATCGTAGGTGACATCCAAGTCAGCGAATCAGAATCAGGAGATATGTGCGATCCTAATGGTGTGATAAAAGTCGTCACCTATACAGCCGTCATAGAAATGCATGGAGAAGTATCCAAAGTAGTCTTAGCGACTCAGGCATACAGCCAAGAAAAATTAGATATCCGACCAGGTGCTGGTAATACGGAGATTTTATTTCCCAAAAATTTAGAAGTAGACTGTGATACAGATATAAAAATAGACGAGAATCTTGAATTTGGAAGTCCAGCATACATAGAAGCACTGACTGGAAGTGGTGCCGCTGCCTACCCAAGTTTCATAGACATACACTCTGCAGTTGTGCCTGATACGATCTTTGCAGATAAGATCACACACAAGGATAGTATTGTAGGGACGCGGGAGCAGATGGTCCAGCAAGAGATCACTTATAAAGATGGCACTACCAGTATAGAGTGGGTGTTGCTGACCGTGGTGGATAAAGTGATAATAGAAGTTAAAGAGCCAGATACGATTATAACAGGTACATTCAGTAGGCCTTTAGTGCCTATCAGAGAAAGACTTTGTAATCTACTGGTGACTTATGATGATCTCAAATTCTCTGCATGTGCAGGTGGTGAAAAGATCGTAAGAGAATGGGTTATCATAGACTGGTGTGATTCTTCTGTCAGAGGGACAGGGTTTCAGAATATAGAGATCTCAGATCAGACGGCACCCATAGTGAAGACGCCAAGTGCAAAGATGGTTAGTACAGACCCGTGGACTTGTTCTGCTAAGGTCAGACTACCAGATCTTGAGATAGAAGATAACTGTTCTTCCAAATTTGATGTGGACTGGTACTCTACTGAAGGCACTGTCGTAGATGGATATGCCATCGACTTATGGCCTTCGGGTGATACGATTCACTTCAGAGGAGTCGTCGCTGATGAGTGCGGTAACAAGACTGAAGTTATCATGCCAATATTTGTGACCGATAATGTACCACCAAGTATGGTATGCCAAGATAACCTCCAGGTGACATTGACCTATAATCCTAATTCAGTAGACGGAGATGGAGTGGCGAAAGTGTATGCAGAAAGCTTTGATCAAGGATCACATGATTCTGGATGTGGAGAAGTGAAGCTGACAGTCGTCAGAATGGAAGACTGGACAGAAGCAGTGACGGACTGTGCTGGAAATGTGATAGGATATAAGCCTCAGTCATGTAGTCCCATCACACAGACAGTGGATTTAGGAGGTCCTTCTGGAAAGAATGATTGTATATATGATGATAAGAACTTAGAAGAAGTGACAGTAGCAGGAGACTATGTGAAATTTTGCTGTGAAGATACAGGAGAAGACATCATGGTCATGCTGATAGCGACAGACAAAAATGGAAATTCTAATTTCTGTATGGTGAGAGTCAATGTAGAAAATAAGGCTGTTGCGACGATGGTCTGCGAACCAGTCACCATAGAGTGTGCAGGTGAGATGGATGATATGCCAGGACCTACGATGATCGGTGGAGCTTGTGAAGGGAGTATTGACATCAAGCTTTTAGATGAGCTAAACACTAATGGAAATTGTGGTGCTGGAACCATCATCAGAAAATATTATGTAGATGTAGATGGAGATGGAGACGTCAGTGCTGGCGATCCTTACTGTGAGCAGATCGTTACTATTAAAGAAGGATCTGGAGCATTTGACCCGACGACGATTAAGTGGCCAAAGCATCATGACGGCACGACAGTCACAGGTGTGAATTTAGAGTGTGATCCAGATGCAGAAGATAGAGATGACCCGATCGAGACATTTACAGATGTAAATGTTCCTATGGGAGATGTAGCTGTCTGTATCCCAGATGATATGGGTGACTCACCGAGCTGGTGTGATACTGACTGCGGACTGATAGGATATAATGTAAATGTGGATACTGTCTTTGTCTCAGATGCTTGTCTAAAAATAATCAAGAGATGGACAATCATAGACTGGTGTGTATGGGAGTCTAATGCTGAAGATATAGATGATGAGAATGACAGTGCTAATGACACATTTGAAGCTGTAGAAGACTGGGCTCAAGGAGAATGTGTGGATTGTGATACGGGACATGGGCCAGTACATCCTGATCCGGTATATTTCAGATATAAGACATATGATAATGATGGCTATTACACATTTGATCAGATCATTAAGGTCGTAGATGATTCTGCACCTACCATAGATAGTCCTTCAGAGTATACTGTCAATACAAGTGGTGGGGCGACGACAAAGGATGACGAAACAGCATGTACAGGAAGCGATGCGATCACGGTATCTGCGCAGGATTTCTGTGGAGGTATAGCATCAGGCAGCAGTAAGTTAAGCTGGGTCATCACGATTACTAAAAATGGAGAACTAGTCACAAGTAAGTCCGAGACTGGAGCTACAGCGACTATGAATACACAGACTGGAAGTCCAGGAGACGTACATGTTATTACTTGGAGAGTCAAAGACGGATGTGGTAATGCTGCTACAGCGACTACGACAGTTACTTTTGGTGATGAGAAAGCACCGACTCCTTTCTGTATCAGTGGGCTGACGACAGCATTCATGCAGGATAATGGTATGATAGCGGTATGGGGTAAAGAGTTTGATTTTGGAAGCTTTGATAACTGTACAGATTCCGAAGATTTACGATTCAGCTTAGTCCCTGACGGCCAAGACCCAATCAGACCTGGAGCTGAAGGCTTTGAAGACCAGATTGGTATTACGTTTAACTGTAATGATTTCTCTAATTTCCAAAGCCTCAATGTATGGGTGTGGGATGCGAGTGGTAATGGTGATTTTTGTAATGTTGGCTTAGTATTAGGTGATAATGGTGATAGCTGTCCAGAAGATAATGGTCAAGGTAATGACGGCGGCGGAGAGAATACTGGCGGAGAAAATACTGGCGGAGAGAATACTGGAGCAAGCGCAATGATAGCAGGTCAAGTGACGACTGAGTCAGGTGAGATGATTAATAATACCGAACTGACTCTGAATAGCATTCTGCCTGAGTATCCTCGATCACAGATGAATGGCATTTCAGATGGCTCATATGCATTTGAGAATAATGTGATGGGATATGACTACAGTGTTAGAGCAAAGAGAGATGGTGATGATGCTAATGGTGTAAGTACTCTAGATTTAGTCCTTATCTCAAGACACATTCTGAGTATTAAGACATTAGATAGTCCATATAAAATTATAGCTGCTGATGCCAATGCAGATCTTACATTAAGTACGATAGATCTTGTGATCTTGAAAAAACTGATTCTTGGCTCTATAGAGGATTTCCCTAATACTGATAGCTGGGTCTTTTTAGATAAGGAGTTCACATTCGTACAGGAGATGAGTCCGTGGCCATTCATGGAGATGAATATGGTCCTTGACCTTGACAGAGATATGATGCAGGAGAATTTCATAGGTATCAAAGTCGGAGACGTCAATGGATCCGGAAATGCGAATGGACTGCATAAAGCAGAAATAAGATCCAATGGCACATTGACACTTGGTATAGAAGATAAGATGGTAGAGCGTGGAGAAGAGGTTACTATCGATATTACAGCAGAAGACTTCAATGCATATTCAGGATTCCAGTTTACGCTGAATCATAGCGGTCTGATATTAAAAAACATCGAGAAAGCTGCACTGGAAGTCGACGAGAATAGTATCGCTGTCAGAGAGGAGAGATTGACCATGAGTTGGTTTGAAGATCAGGCTGAATCTCATAAAGGAGCCCTATTTAGCTTAACATTCGAGGCGACGCGAGATCTTAGATTATCTGAATCTCTACTCATTAACTCTTCGATCACTAAGGCTGAAGCATACCAGGGTGATGCTTATGATCATCATGAGATCGCAATAGACTTTAGTGAAGAAAACGTCCTTGTATCAGAGCTATATCAGAATAGTCCCAATCCATTCGATGAGTCTACGGACATTGGATTCTCTATTCCTCAGACTTCTAAAGTATCGATCAGTATTCTGGATATCACTGGTAAAGTCGTCAAAGAGATATCAGAGACATTTACAAAAGGATATCATGTGGTGAATGTCAATCGTGATGATCTGAATAAGGGTGGTGTATACTACTATCAGATGGATAGTGGAAGCTTCACTGCGACGAAGAAGATGATCTTAATCGATTAGAAATAAAAGAAATATAGACGGAATCATAGCGGTTTTCGATACTCATCGGAAGCCGCTTTTTTTTATGTGATCGGATAGTATATCTGAAATGGCTGTTATATAAGATAACAGTCTTTCTTAATATGAGAGAACAATAAAATCCATCCACCATTTTATACGCAACTTTATTTTTAATAATTAATAATCTCTCTCAGATTAGCCAAGATATACCACTGAATTACTTTTAGATTAAAAACTATCTTCGCGCGATGTGGATGTATCTTGGCTTATTGGCGGCGCTTTTTCTTGGATTACACAGTCTATGTAAGAAGCATGCAGTACAAGATAATGAGGTGTTTCCTGTGCTATTAGGTACAGTATTCAGTGGTTTTTTATTTGTCGCTACATTCTATATGATTTCTCTCTTATATCCTGATTATGCCGCAGCCAATGGATATGAGTTTCAGCGGCTATCTGCTCAGCATCATGGGTTTATATTCTTTAAGTCGATGCTGATGGCTGGCTCGTGGATACTTGCATATCAGGCGCTTAAGCATTTGCCTCTGACTATCGTGACGCCTATTAGATCAGCAGGCCCATTTTTCACCTTTATTGGTGCTATCATTATCTATAAGGAGAGTCCTAATTTTTTCCAATGGATCGGTTTCTTTTTGATTGTTTTTTCTGTCATTTTGTATTCTCGAATTGGTAAAAAGGAAGGGATTGATTTTAAAACTAACAAATGGATATTTGCTATTATTGGGGCGACTTTTCTTGGTGCCAGCAGTGGTCTATACGATAAGTTTCTGATACAGACAATAAGTCTTAATCCACAGACCTTGCAGTTCTGGTTCTGTCTATATACGATTCTCATTTTACTTATTATACTAAGTATAATTTGGTTTCCATATGCTGAGAAGCGCAATGCATTTACATTCAGATGGACGATTATCGCAGTAGGTGTCTTATTGCAGACCGCAGACTATTTTTACTTTAAGGCTTTACAAGATCCAGAAGCATCTATCATGCTGCTTTCAGCGATCAAGCGTAGCCAATTGATCATTGCTGTAGTCATCGGAGGTCTTGTATTCAAAGAAAAAAATAAACGCATCAAAATGGTGCCTTTAGCAGGTATATTGATTGGGGTATTTCTGATATTGTATTCATAGAGAAAATATGATAAGCTTGATCCTCTTAGATGAATAGCTAAAAGGATATATAAATATTAACTACAACTATAGAGCTTAATATTTATATTTTGTTCAATAAAATAATCTAAGTTATGTCAGCAGGAGATTGGAAAGCGATGTTCAAAGGTGTTCAAGAGAATGACTTGGATTTAGTCAAGTATTATCTTAAGATAGGTGTAGATCCCAATTATCAACATCCTGAATTTATGGCACTTCCGCTGGCAGAAAGCATTCGCTATAATCACATGGACATGGCAGAACTATTACTATACCATGGAGCTAAACCACAGACTAAAGAAATAGAAAGTGAAGGTACATGCTTAGATGTGGCGATAAAACTGAATAATAAGCACGCTATTAATTTATTGAACAGCTTTATTGTACAAAGCTAAGTGATCTCAATGTGGGAATACCATAGAGAATTGGTTTCGGACTTTTTAAATTAGCAGACCTATTTATTTAATCCAATAAACCTTATCATAAAAGCGAGTCATGGATCCCCATTTCAAGTGGTTAAGGATTATTGGTATTTATGCGTACAATTATAAAAATATTAAAACCGAGGCAACCTTTTGTGACCTATCTGGCCATATACAGTTGGAAATGAACTCTAACTATTAATATCTATTTATGTAACGTCTATTCTGTATACCACTTATAATTTCAATATCTATATTAGTAAGTTCTTGTGGTACTAGCTTTAATATCAAAAGCATCGAAGGCTATGAGGAAGAGATCCGTCAAAGTAAAATTGTAAATGTCACCACTCAAGAAGTGATAAATTCTTTAGATGCCAGACTGACAACAATTGCTCGGAATTCAGGAGTCGATGGATTTGGAGTCGCACTAATGAATAGGGAAGAAGTGCTATTTCAAAAAGGCTATGGTATCGCCAGTACAGAACTGAAGATCCCGTTCACTAAAGAGACAGTTATACCGATAGCCTCAATATCTAAAACCCTTGCAGGCGTCTCTCTAATGAAAGCTGTAGAATTAGGTAAGTTGAATCTTGAAGATCCAATCAATCAATACTTAGACTTCGAGATCATAAATCCTCACTATCCAAACACAGATATTCTGATTAGTCATATAGCGAGTCATACATCGACATTAAAATATACGGAGTGGTATGAGCACAGTTATATCATGGCTGAAAAATCACCAGACTATTACTTAAAGTATAAGGGAAGACTTCGAAAAGAGTGGAAGAAAAAAACAGATCGCTATAATGCGAATGTAGATATGCCGATGGATATCTTCGTGAAATCCATTTACACATCAAGCGGAAAGTGGTATTCTGAAGATAACTATCTAGAGGCTGTGCCTGGCACTTCATTTACCTATTGTAATGAAAATGCCGCCTTAGCAGCTTTAATCATAGAAGGTGCTACAGGTATAACTTATAAAGACTTTGTACAGCAGTACATTGTCGATCCACTAGGTATGTATAGCAGTTCATGGTCATTATCTGAGTATACAGCAGAGGAAAAAGGAAAGCTATATGAGGATGGCAATCCAATTCCAGATTATCATCTCATCACTTATCCTGATGGGGGATTTGTGACATCATTATTTGATTTTACGAAGTATTTTCATAGTATTCTGAGAGGTTATTATGGCGAGTCTAATATGATCACAGCCGATAGTTATCGGACCATGATGACCGCTCATTTTTCAGAGGGCAGTCGAGGAGTGGGTATATTTATGGAATTAGATGGTGATCTCATAGGGCACACCGGAGGAGATCCGGGAGTGAATACATTTGCTCTTTTTGATCGAGATTCATCTTATGGATACATCTTATTTTTTAAGAATGGATTTTCGACAGCTATGATCAATACCATGATAGAGGTCAGAAAAGCAACTGCACATTTGATCGTGCAGAATTAGGGAAATTAATCCATCAATTAATCAATCAAACTTGCACAGATAGCTGTACTTATAAGTCAAAATCTACAATCGATAGCGCTTCTATATTAATTTTCCCTTTTTAACGAATTGTATAAAAGTGAATTTGAACTTGTGAACAAAATTGATGGATTTTATTGTTATTGAAAACACGGTTCAAAGAATTTGAGTAGATGTTAATTTATATAATAAAAAAAGCCCTGAGTCTGACTCAAGGCTTTGTATAATTCGACTTAGATTTAAAAATCTTTAAATTTTAATACGTTAGTCTCTTCCTGTCCTTGACGAAGATTCAGCAGTCGATAAAATCTTAATCTTAGTTCCAGCAGCGACCTGCGCAGTAGGGGCTAAATTATTCAAGATCGATAATGTTTCTATGTTGTCTCGGCCCTGATTATTAGCCTGTACAGCCTGAGCGAAAGTTGTAGCACTTGGCACTGTTACGATTTTAATTCTTTCAGGTTTTCTGTTGATCTTATTAGGATCGAATAGATCCCTAAAGTTAGTCATCGTATTAGAAAAGATAGGATAGTATGTGTTGAATTTTGCAGCTTCTGCAACTCCATGAAGCTGATAGATCAGTCCATTATACTGGATAAAGTACGATAAGACTCTCAGTGCAGGTGGCGCTTGCTGACCTTGTTGCACTTCCTTCTTGATATCGGAAATCATCGCAAGCGCATTATTTCCATTGACATTGACATTAGAAGATTCTTGTACCGTCATCTGATATTGCTCTGCTGCTGCCTGTGCTGCCTGTTGTAATGTATTAGCCTGAGATAGTGTCATGAGCATGATGGCATTACCTCCTTTCTCAGCCATCTGTACTGCTTGAGGCGTGTTAGATAGCTGCCAGTTAGCAGGTACTGGAAACTGGAACTTAAGCTCAGGATGGTAGAAATTATTATTCTCTACAAATCCTTGTCGCGGATCCTCTCCATAGACCATACCATCGATCAGTGCCAACCATTCATTTCTATTAATTTTCAGATTAGCTCTGTTTACATTAGCTCCTCTTTGATATTTGTCCGCTAGCGCATGAACATTCTCAAATCTATTCGCTGGATCCGGGTGAGTCGATTGCCATTCAGGGATATTGACACCTGCTTGTGTTTGTAAGTTTTTCAAGACAGCAAAAAACTTGGCCATTTCATGTGCATCATATCCGACTTGAGTGGAATAGTCTACACCTAATTCGTCAGACTGACTCTCGTCATCTCTACCAAACTTAAGAAATAATGCCCCTAAGCCTTGCTGAGCAGCCTGGCCGAACTGCCTGAACTCTTCTGACACGATCATGCCCACTGCAAAAAGGCCTCCGTACAGCTGCTGCTTACTCATCTGTGATGCTGAGTGTCTCGCTGTGATGTGGCCGATCTCATGACCTAATACACCAGCGAATTCAGCTTCACTACTGAAGTGTGCCATGATACCTCTTGTGAAATAGACAAAACCACCTGGAACAGCGAAGGCATTCACGACTGGTGAGTCTAAGACTTTAAATGAGTATTCCAAGTTAGGTCGGTGACTGATCGCACCCATCTCTTTTCCTTTCTCATTGATAAAGGCTTGCATCGTTTCGTCTTGATATAATCCAAAATTGGCTACGATACCTGGGTCAGACTGAAGCCCCATCTGCAGCTCTTGACTCTCAGATACGAGCATTATTTCTTTCTTTCCGGTGACTGGATTCCGAGCGCAGGATATGATAAGAGCGAGTAGAGCTATGAGCAATAAGCTTTGTGTCGCCCTTCTGATCAATTGAAGTTTCATAGTATCGATATATTTGTTAGACAATTCTTATACATTTGTTAGACGATAATAATTCAATTACGGTCGTTATATTAATCTTAATAAAGAGGGTTTGCGTTAGTAGACGGCGGAAAGATAAGATAAAAGACATTTATGAGCAAGAAAGGAAAGGTTTTGGTCGCAATGAGTGGGGGTATAGACAGTACTGTCACAGCCATGCTTCTTCATGAAGAAGGCTACGAAGTGGTGGGAATCACCATGAAAACCTGGGATTATGCCAGTTCTGGGACCAGCACTAAAGAAACAGGCTGCTGTAGTCTGGATTCTATCAATGATGCCCGTAAGATGGCGGTAGATTTTGGATTCCATCACTTCATCATCGACATCAGAGATGAGTTTGGAGACTTTGTCATTGATGACTTTGTCAATGAATATATGGCAGGTAGAACACCCAACCCTTGTGTACTATGCAATACGCACATTAAGTGGTCTGCACTGCTCAAGCGAGCTGATGCCATGGACTGCGAATTCATAGCCACAGGCCACTATGCCATCAATAATGAGCTCAATGGCAGAAGATTTATCTCCAAAGCTGTAGATCAAAAGAAAGATCAAGCATACGTGCTGTGGGGACTGAGTCAAGAATGTCTCGCCCGTACACAGTTTCCGCTCGGCGAACTAACTAAGCCGCAGGTGAGACAGATCGCTCATGATGCTGGCTATACGGATCTCGCAAAGAAAGGGGAGAGCTATGAGATATGCTTTGTCCCAGATAATAATTATCGCGACTTTCTAAAGCATAGAATGCCTGAGATGGAAGAGCAGCTGAAAGGTGGCTTATTCGTCAATAAGGAAGGAGATATCATAGGAGAGCATGCAGGCTATCCATTTTATACTATCGGTCAGCGTAAAGGTCTTGGAAAAGGATTCGGTATACCCATGTATGTGACAGAGATCAGAGCAGAAACTAACACTGTCGTCCTCGGCGAAGTAGAAGAACTCATGCGTAATGGCATGTATGTCTATAAGGAAAATCTACAGAAGTACGAGAAGATTCCAGAAGGAATAGATGTCGTGACTAAGGTCAGGTATCTGGACCCGGGGACGTTATCTACGATCAGCACAGAGAATGATCGACTAAGGATCGACTTCATGGCGAATGTCAGGGGTGTCGCTCCAGGTCAGTCAGCCGTCTTTTATGAAGGCAATGACGTATTAGGTGGAGGCATCATTCATCAAAGTATATAATCAGATATGCCTGAGATAGACCTTACTACAGTAGGCTTCATCATTAAGACATTTGGTTTTGATGGCACTGTTAAGCTGGCCATTGATGAGCCATATGATGAGTACATCACGGAGGCTAAATTTTTATTTCTAAGCGTGGACGGGTACCACATACCTTTTCGAATAAAATCTATCAAAGAGAAAGGCGACTGGCACTGCAAGTTAGATAAAGTCGATTCTAAAGAAGACGCTCAGCAATACGTCACTCAGCCGATCAGTATCGAGAGTAAACTCATTGACCAAGATAAAGTACAGGATGATCCCAGACTCATGGAAGGTTATATCGTACTGGATAAAAATGAGCAAATCGGTATCCTAAAAGAAGTTGTCCAATATCCGAATCAGCTCATGGGAGTTGTGATGCATAAAGATCAGGAAATTTTGATACCGCTGCATGAGGATCTGATTGTAGGGATTGATCATGAACAGCGGGAGATTAGTTTTGATTTGCCTGAGGGACTGTTGGATTTGGGTTGAAGCACTGAAGTTATTTATCGCGTCTACTCAGTATTTTCTGAAGCCATCTTTTATTAGCTTTGCCGAATCGGCTTGTGGTTTGCAGGCAGGATATGATCTTCAGCAATAGCAATGATGAATACCAATTAAATATTTAAACCACTGCTCACTCAACTCATAAGTTATAGTGCCCGTTTTTGAGAATGCGGACGATCAAATAGTCTTTAATGGAAATACGAAAAAAGGAGAACGTGAAGGGAATTATCTGATATTTGATAATTTGGGATCAAGAACGCATACGTTTAAAGGAATATTAAATAAGTGATTTATAAAATAAATAGTTAGTGCAATTATAATAAGTGAAAAAATTAAATTTTTAAACCTGAGTACGATTGTTGAAACAAGCAAATTTGATTTGAATCTTCAGTTTCAACTTACCGATATCTGAAATTTGAAACTTCAATTTCATATGCATTTTAGCGATCCGATCTCTAAATTTTGTAACTTCAGAAGCATAAGTTTGATCCAACATGATAACGACAATGATTAAACATTTGATGTCTATATTTTACCCTTCTATATCGACATTACCTATCTCTGAAGTTTGTAACTTCAATGTCATGATCTTTGATCTCAAATGAATTAAAATTTCAATAGATATTTAAAGTCTATATTTAATACTCTATGTCAACATGCCTGCAATAGCCCCCGTCATCAAAGTCGCAGCAGTCCCTCCAATCAGCGCCTTAAAGCCTAACTCCGTCAGATTTTTTCTTTGTCCAGGCGCAAGACTACTGATGCCTCCAATCTGAATCCCTATAGAACCAAAATTGGCAAATCCACACAGTGCATAAGTGGCTATGATGATAGACTTCTCTGAGAGGACACCTAAATTCTTATAGTCATTTAGTGAAAAGTAGGCGACGAATTCATTCAGGATGGTCTTTTCACCCAATAACTGGCCAATAACCATAATATCATTGCTGTCCACGCCAACGAGCCATGCGATGGGGGCAAAGAAAAATCCCATAACATACTGCATAGATAATCCTTTGAAAGTACCATCTGAGGCAGCAACAATCATTTCATTGACATTCACCAATTCACCGATCCAAAACAAGAATTTATTAGATAGATAGATCAGGGCCATGAATGCCAAGAGCATAGCACCTACATTGACGGCGAGTTTGACGCCATCTGTGGTTCCTCTTGCCATGGCATCGAGAAAGTTATCACCTGCATCTTCTCTGGATACGTTTAGATTCTGATCAATCTTTTCTGGTTCTGTCTCTGGAAAAAGAATTTTTGCAGTGACGATCGCCGCTGGAGCAGAGATAATGGATGCCGTCATCAGGTGTAGTCCGAATTTTTGTAGCTGCACAGGGTCATCACCTCCCAATACTGATAAATATGCGCCGAATACACCACCTGCAATGGTCGCCATGCCTCCTGTCATCAGACACATGATCTCAGACTTAGTCATTCTCTCCAAGTATGGCTTCACCACTAGTGGGGCTTCTGTCTGGCCTATGAATACATTAGCAGCGGCGGCAAGGCTTTCTGAGCCAGATAGCCTCATAGTCTTACTCATGACCCATGCAAATCCATAGACGATCTTCTGTAGTACACCCAGATAGTATAGAACAGAAGATAGAGTAGAAAAGAAGATAACAGTAGGCAGTACCGTAAATGCAAAGCCAAAAGCACCACCTTCAGTCGCCAAATCACCGAATAGAAACTGAGAAGCCGCAATGGTACTAGATATTACGACCAAAAAGCCATCTACAATAAACCCAAAAATACTTCTGATAAATGGGATTTTTATCATCAGAATGGCCAATATAATCTGCATCAAAGTGCCTGATAATACCAGTCGCCAATTAACTGACTTCTTGCTGATGCTGAATAAATAACAAATCCCCAACATGGAAATAATGCCTAAGCTTCCTCTTAAAATACTGATCAATAAATCCAATGCTCTATATTTGTTAGCGTTAAAATATATCTTTTCTGAAGAATAGAAGTCATTTAAAAATATATCTTCATGTCTGGGCTCTATGCATCTGCATTATCGAGTATAAAGAGTCGTAAAACGAATTAATTATATGGCCAAAGGTGTAAAATATGTGATTGGGATATCAGGAGGTAGTGGCTCTGGCAAGACTTGTATTTTGAATGATCTGGCAGCTCATTTTATCAGGGATGAAGTCTGTATCATCTCTCAGGACAACTATTATGTCCCTAAAGAACAGCAGCAGACAGATGAAAATGGTGTTAAAAATTACGACCTACCCACCTGTATCGATGCTGATCTATTAGTCTCTGATGTCCAGCAGCTCATTAATGGACAGGATGTAGAGCGAGATGAGTATGTATTCAATAATGATCAGAAAGAGGCAAGTAAAGTCGTGGTGAAGCCAGCACCTGTCATGCTCATTGAAGGTTTATTCATATATCATTATCCCCAGCTTGCGGAGTTCTTTGATTTTAGGATATTCGTAGAGGCTCCTGGCAATGCTAAGCTGATCCGACGCATTAAGCGAGACCAAACAGAACGTAATTATCCACTCGATGATGTGTTATACCGATATGAGAATCATGTGAATCCAAGCTTTGAAAAATACATCGTGCCCTATAGAAACCATTGTGATATCATCATCAATAATCGATACTCTTATGAGAAAGGTGTCGACATGGTTCAGAGATTCATTAGGTCTAAGCTGAGCGATTTTTGAAAATCATCTTCAGCCGTAAAGGTATAGACGATGCTTATGGCAAGGGGTCAAGCCCCATCATGCCAGATGCTTCTTTACTGTCGATTCCTATTCCTGCTAAAAAAGGGGAGCATGGTGTTTCTTACAGTTCATTATATTATAATTCAGTTAGATATTCTACAATTCTGTCTCAATTAGGGATTAGGGTAGGAGCCAGACTCTGCCATTTAGATCCTGATTTAAGATATGATCTACTACCTCGATCTTCAGCTTGGCTACCTTGCTTTGGTCAACATGGTGCAGCTGCTTCTCATTTGAAGAATCAAGGTATTGCTAGTGGGGATTTATATTTATTCTTTGGGACATTTAGAGAGACTTTTTTTGACCATAAGAAGCTATCCTTTAAAAATGACTCACCAAAGCGGCATATTATTTTTGGCTATTTGAAAATTAATGATGTACTAGATCTAAGTAATTATGATGATCGTCAGACTGCTATGTCAGTAGGATACAACAATCATCCACATATGAGAAATGACTACTCCAAGCATAATATTCTTTATACAGCGGCGAGTGCTGGTACATTTAAGTATGATGATAGTCTGGTGCTCAGTCAGATAGGAAGTTCTAAAAGTAATTGGAATCTTCCTAAGTACTTTTCAGAAGTCAGCATCAGCAGGCATCAGAATAGAGATCGCTACCAAGTGCAGAAGGATAGAGTTATCTTGAAAACAGTCAGTATTGGTCAAGATTTTGTGGTGAGTGAATCTAAGGAAGTACAGGAGTGGGCTCTTCACTTAATAACGTCGAATGAGGAAATGAAATAACCATTTTATATGATACTTTCGCAGTCAAAGGAGGAAGATGCAGTTTACGATTCAGCTGATTGACTGCAAAAAATACCAAGGCGACTCTACGATTGATTCATATCAGATTTGGAAAAAAGTCTTCATCATTAGCTTCACTGCTGAAAGAAGCTCTTTTATTCAACATCATCTTATCAAATACCTGTTTCACTCCACGTAGCATATCTTCTGTCAGCCGTTCCTTGATACCAGCTATGCCCTCTACTTCTCCATCTCTGAATCGATAAGTCTGCTGCAGTTCTCCATCTTCTATTTGGAGTGAGAGTCTTTTGTTCATTTCAAGGACGGTTATCAGGTATGTAGGATGCTCGATGTTACCTAAGGTTCTCATAGCTTTTGCTTTTGGATGTTAGTACTAATGAGTTGATAAAGCTTAAGGATATCTTTTTCTTTTTTCAATTGCTTCTGATGCAGCTCCATCGATTTATGATCGCCTCTGATGGCTGGGCCTGTCTGCATGTCGGCTGGTGACTGATCGGTTACCTTACGAGCAGTCTCTGTGATTAGTGGCTGGAGTAGCTTAAAGTCAATCTCATGTTCGGTACATAGATCATGAGCAATACTGTACATGTGGTTACTGAAATTATTGGCGAAGACTGCGGCCAGATGCAGAATTCTCTTTTGATCATCGCTGATGACTTGGACTTGATCTGACAGCGATTGGCATAGCATTAATAACTCTTTCTTTAGTGTAGGAGATGTACTTGTAATACAGAGTGGTAGCTTCTTAAATGAGACTTTCTTGCCTTTAGATAGACTTTGAAGTGGCCAGATGACGCCAGCCATTTTAAAGTATTCTGATACTGAAGCGACAGAAGTCGCACCTGAAGTATGGACTATGCGCGCTCTTCTCGCTAAGTGTTTTTGGAGTTGCTTCGCCATGGTGACTATCTGATCATCGGGGATTGCAATGATGTATAAGTCAGTTTTTTTATCTAGCTGGCTTATATTGTCCAGTGGTACAGCTTTCACTTTGTGAGAAAGAGATACGGCATTATTTAAATTACGGCTCCAGATATTGATGATCTCATATCCTTGCTTATATAGTGCAGTCGCCATATGACTTGCGACATTACCTGATCCGATGAAAGAGATCTTGCGAATCATGAGGATAGGATTAATGCTTAAATCTAACGATAAGTCCAAGTAGCAATCCGAAGAGCATCATGCATGTACCGAGCCATACCAGATTGATTCCAGGAAATATGAACGACTCAATTGCGATGATATCAGATCTTGGCACATTTGGAGCGATATTGAGGTCGACATAACTCAAGTCCCGATTTTCTTTAGCGATAGCGAAGGTCATCGTCTGTGTCGTCGGATCTATCTTGTTGAATCTGATGTGCAGACCTGCTTCAGCTACATAGTCTTTGATGCTGAACTGTTTATTTTGCCTGAGTATGTATATCGGTTTACTCTCGTATTGATTATCACTGCTTATTTCTTTAATACTCAGCATACTTCCGATGGCTATATCTCCTTCTTCTGCTTTATAATTAGTTGCAGTCACCTCTTTATCAAATCCGAGCAATGTCACAGTTAGACCTGCTACCTCTTTTGATTCTCCTTCTTTCAGCGTAAAGTCCTGATAGTCGAGATCGTTCTCCTGAGTAAATACTTTATCAAAGACTGTCTCGTCGAGCGCAACTCTCATACCTAAGGGATCTATGGTCACAGGATGCTGATAGACCAATCCTTCTTTCAGCACTAGGGCTGGCTCTGCCGTAAAGACTGTATCCATACGAGGATGGACGAATCTCAACGTAGCTCCGATGGCTAAGTCCACACTGTCTAAGTTGATTTCCGGTTGGTCTGGACTGAATGTATATCCTAAGAACTGCCCTGTGAAGTCTTTAATAGAATCAGTCTCCATGACAGCCAGTCGCATCGGCTCCCATACCATAGTGTCTTCCATGACCCTCATGCTATCGACAGAGTTCAGGTGCTTTGGATAGCCCGATATGGCAGTGAAGATATCTTTGTTCCAGTAGTGCTTTGTATCAGGATTCCAAGCAGATATTTTAGTAAACTTAGTATCGTATATCGCACTTGGCCTAACTGTGAATTCTTCTAATTTTTTATTCTGATCATCGACTTTAGTAAAGGTCAGGTCGAATTTTTTCAGATTTCCTTCTATGCTGTCTTTACCATATTCGATCCAATAATTATTCACTGGAATCGGAGAGTTCTTGATCAGGGTGACATTAGTATTCAGCTTATTACTGGCTGTGATGCCTGCCTGCCCGAAAGGGTCAGTCGTGATCGCTTCTTTGTTTAGACCAGAGTATAAAGTGCCGAATATCAAGAGGCCAAATCCCAAGTGGGAGAGGGCTGCAGCACCAGCTTTCATGTTTCCTTTCAAGAAGGTGATGAGATAATCCAGATTAGAAGTGATGGCAAATATTCCAGCAAAGGTCAATGCCAGATGTTGCCATAAGCCATCGTGATATGTCTGATAGATCGGATAACTAAGTATCGCTGCGGTCAATAGGCTTAAGCCCATATGGATAGAGAACTTCTTTCTATATGTCGCCCAATTTCGTGCTCCATATCTAAGGAACTGAGACGTACCAGATAGCAGTCCGATGAATACAGCAATCCACAGCTGATATTTATTATAATGTTCAATAGGATCTTCGATCACTTTACCAATGAAGCCAGGCTCCCAGATGGCTTCTCTTACTGTATTATACACAGGTAGTGAAGTCGATACTGTAATCAGTGTAGCTGAAAAGAATAAGACTAATGAACCAATGAGCATCCAGAATTCTCTCGAACTGAAGGATTCTTCTTTTGCTTTAACGGGTATAGCCTTGCGTCTCGTGAAGTAGAAATACAAAGCCTGTAGGATGAAGAAAGAGATGAACGCTACTAACTGCCACTCTAAGCCCATTTCCGTAAAAGCATGAGCAGATGTCTCACCTAATATACCACTACGTGTCAAAAAAGTAGAGTAGACAATCATAATGAATGTCAGCAAATAGAATGCATAAGTGGTCCGAATTGAGTATCCAGTATTACGCGCGATGAGATTAGTATGCACACCAGCGACTAATATGATCCACGGCACGAGTGAAGCATTTTCCACAGGGTCCCATGCCCAGTATCCGCCGAAAGTCAGTGCCTCATAAGCCCACGCCGCCCCCATGAGAATGCCTGTACCCAGAATGAATGCTGAGAACAATGACCACTTCAGAGCAGGTATCAGCCAGGTCTTATAGTCTCTCGTCAATAGACTTCCGATGGCAAATGCAAACGGAATAGACGTGGACGCGAACCCTAAGAATAAAACGGGTGGATGAATGGTCATCCAGTAATTCTGTAAAAGTGGATTCAGGCCTTTACCCTCAATGAGCGATAGATAATCTGCATTAGCAAATATTGGGGCGTCGATCACATCTCTGATCAGCAGTGTCGGATTACTACCAATCTTATATTCTTCCCCAAGTATTGGGATGTGTAGCCCCAATAGCATACTGGCTAAGAAGGCTTCTATCAGGCCTAATGTAAAAAGTATCTGAGGTGTCCATATGTCTTTCTTAAATACGAAGATCATCCCTAAGACAGCATGCCAGAACATCCATAATAAGAAGCTACCTTCTTGCCCTGCCCAGAATGCTGAGAAGATATACTTCATGGGCAATTCATCTGAAACTTGTTCGTGGACGTAGCTGTACTCGTACATTGATGTGCCCATCATATAGAATATCAGGGCGATGAGCGTGAATGTCGCTATCGAATGCACAGAATAGCTTAATCTGGATAGGTTATACCAGTCTTGTTCTTCGGTAGATCGGTTCTTAATATGTAGATATGCAGCTAAACCTGTGAAGAGCGCCGAAACAAAGCTAAGTATAATGCAGAAGTGACCTATGTACCCTGGCCAAAGGGATTCGCCTATATACTGTATGGTCGCCAATATTATCCTTGATTTCTTAAGTTTATCTCTTCATCCTTATATTTAGAAGGACATTTCATCAGGACTTCATCTGCCTGAAATATACCTGACTGTATCTGGCCTGTTACCACCACTTGTTCCGACATTTCAAAGTCTTGTGGTTTTGGCTTGTTTAAGATCACTCGATTATTCTTACCATCTGAATCTACTAAGTAGAAACTAAATTCATTTGGATTAACTTCAGGGTCGTAGACCATAGCCTTATCTTTAAGTAGTTCTCCTACGACTTTAACTCTTTTTCCAGAATCTATGGCCATTCCAAAAGTAGAATAACTCGTCATATCTTTAGAAGCAGAGAGTAAGAGACCTACCCCGATGACAATAACCAGAATGTTGATGATGTATATTTTCTTCATTTTTGGCAGTTTTAGATAAAGATACTATTGGATAAATGCTAAAAATAGATATAAGTATTTGAAGGTCAATGACTTACAGTCAAAACAATCAAATGCCTAAGATTACTCATTAATATAAATGAATTTATTCCACTTTTGTTGGTGCGAAAATACTGGTTTATTTAAGATGTTGCTGTATGTTTCACATCTCTTTAGACTTGTTTTAAATAATAATGGCTGCTTATCATGAATGATGCGACACATATAGCGATAATATCTGATCTCACTGTCAGGCGAAGAGAGAAAATCGTATTGGAACAAGTCAGTTTTACCATAGCTGAGGCTGAGCTTTGCTACCTCATCGGAAAGACAGGCAGTGGGAAGTCAAGTCTACTGAAAGTCCTCTATGGAGAGCAGAAGAGTGGAGGAGGCTCAGCGAAGGTAGCAGGCACAGATCTATATGATCTCAATCAATCCAACATGCATCTCTACAGACGAACATTGGGGATGATCTTTCAGGATTTTTCATTATTCGAAGAGTGGACTGTATCAGAGAATCTATCTTATGTGCTTAGAGCCACTGATTGGACCGATCAGGATGCTATAAAACACAGAATCAATGAAGTCCTGCGGGATGTTAATTTAGAAGACAAAGCAGATGAGCCAGTCTCTAATCTATCAGGAGGAGAGCAACAACGCATCGCTATAGCCAGAGCACTGCTCAATCAACCGAAACTACTTATTGCAGATGAACCAACAGGCAGCTTAGATCCTGAGTCATCTACCGAGATACTGCATTTATTACGTCGGCTGACCTTAGAGCATAAGATGGCTTCCATCATAGCGACTCATGATATGTCTATTATAGAGCAGTTTCCAGCCCGAATATTAGAGTGTCGAGAGGGAAGAGTTATTTCGCGGTGATTTGCATAGGTATTCATACAAGGATGTAAAATACCCATGCATGGTTTTTCTATTTGACGAAGCTCACTATATTTCGTATATTTCAATTAGATACATTTCAGGAATGCAATTCGAATTTTTTACAAAGAAGAATCGTTTAAATTTTAATAATTGTACTTATGACAACTAAAACTTCACAACTCAGCAAAAGACTAATAAATTCTGCTCGGACTGATTCTAAAAGAATACATATCACTCCTCGTCTTAATGGATGGGCTATTAGAAAAGAAGGTAGCTTGCGTGCTTTGAAGGTTGTTTCTGACCAATATAAGGCAATAGAAATTGCTCAAACATATGTTGAAAATGGTCTTGTTTCTAAAATTATAGTTCATTCTAAAAACGGAGAATTTAGGACAGCTAAATAATGGCATTCACTAAGAATCTGTTTATCAATTGTCCGTTTGATGATGATTATTACCCACTACTAAGACCCTTGTTGTTTACAGCTATTTACTGTGATTTAAAGCCTCAGATTTCTGAAACCAAAGATGGAGATGATATTCGTATCAGGCAAATTCAGGAATTGATAGAGAATTCCAAATTTAGTATTCATGATCTATCGCGAATTGAACCAAAATCTTCTGGAGATCTTCCTCGATTCAACATGCCTTTAGAGTTAGGAATAGATTTAGGATGTAAGCGCTATCTGCTCAAAGCTAAAAGATGCTTAATTCTTGAAGCAGAACGTTACAGGTATAAAGAAGTGATTTCTGACTTATCGGGACAAGATATAAGTTGTCATGAAAATGATCCAATGCTTATGATTAAAGCAGTGAGAGATTGGATTTATAAGTTAAGGACATTCAAGAACAAACCTGAGAATTATACGGTCATTTGGGATAAGTACAACGAGTTCATATATGATTATGATAAAGACATGAAAGCCGAAAATTTAAATACAGATAGAATCTGGGAAATTCCTTTCACAGAACTAGTAGACCATATGGCAAAGTGGATTAAAACAAATAAAAGAAATATTACTAATGTTAAAAAACTAAAGCGCTGAATTGACTCTTGATGTCTAATCAAAGTATAAGTTGTTAAGTGCTTAAAGTTCTGATCATCTAAAATAGAAAATGCAGCACCAAGATGTTACATTTTCTAATTCAAGTTTTGATAGCAAATACTAAATTATAGCACTGCCCAGAATGCATATTTAAGTTATTTGCGTTTTCTAAATTTCAGTCCACA
>ENA-ORXT01000412-ORXT01000412.1-marine-metagenome-genome-assembly--contig:-NODE-412-length-68830-cov-10.492633_pt1 | contig 68830 bp, 56 predicted proteins | sample MGYA00237868_ERZ511482 | MGnify/ENA metagenome assembly ERZ511482 | reverse complement strand
TCCTGGGGCTGGAGAAGGTCCCAAGGGTTGGGCTGTTCGCCCATTAAAGTGGCACGCGAGCTGGGTTCAGAACGTCGTGAGACAGTTCGGTCTCTATCTACAGTGGGCGTTAGAAATTTGAGTGGATCTGACTTTAGTACGAGAGGACCGAGTTGGACTAACCTCTGGTGTATCTGTTGTTCCGCCAGGAGCATTGCAGAGTAGCTACGTTGGGAAGGGATAAGCGCTGAAAGCATATAAGCGCGAAACCCACCACAAGATGAGATTTCTTTAAAGGGTCGTGGAAGATTACCACGTCGATAGGCTATAGGTGTAAAGGCAGTAATGTCATAGCCGAGTAGTACTAATAACCCATAGGCTTATTGTACGCCTGTTTTTTTATAAAGTTCAAAATTATTACAAACCATGTAACTTATTTTCAATATGTTAAGATATTTGTTTATCTATATGATAGACGCTGAAGACTGAAAGTGAAAACCGACAGTCAGCAGCTATAACTTAAGGTGGTTATAGCGATGGGGCTCACCTCTTACCATTCCGAACAGAGAAGTTAAGCCCATTAGCGCCGATGGTACTACATTTGTGGGAGAGTAGGTCGTTGCCTTTTTTAGAGAGTCTGATTGCACTATGCAGTTAGGCTCTTTTTTTTTGCGCTAAACTCAAGCAAATAATACCATCGCTCAAGGACACACTTGGGTGGGTACTGGCGAGAGCCTTGGCAACGCCGACCTTTGCGCGGAGCGTTTTAACGTATGGAACTGGCCTTTGCCAAAATGTTCGCTGATTGCTGCGGCCGACCTACAAGTTCGCAAATGCTTACAGGAAAAATATTCTCGATAGAGAGGCTTTTATTTTGTTATAACTTACTAATAGTCTTTTGCTATTCTATTTTTAATCATTAGTGTCCGATAAACATTTTTAAAAGCGGGATTTCCTTAGGAGGATTTCCCGCTTTATTTATATCTTGATTTTTAGCACAGAATTCAGATATGAATAAAAGTACAAATTTTAGCGGACAGCCTATCATTAAGAAACTATTAAAGTTGCTTCCTCCTGATATCATTTCTCGGACAACAAAAAACACAATAGCGATAAGTATTACAAACGATTTAAAACATATGATCATTTAGTAACCATGCTCTATGCTACTTTGAGTGGTGTAAGTTCATTGCGCGAGTTATCAACTATGCTATTGGCTTGCGAAGGCAGGATAGGACATTTGAACCTAAAACATTTTCCAAAGCGCAGTACACTATCTGATGCTAACAAAAATAGAGGTAGTTCTATTTTTGTGAGTATCTATTATTCGCTTTATGGTAGGTATGCCTCTTTTTTATCGGACAGCAGTGCTCTTTCTTTGCCTATAAAGCATTTAAAGATTGTTGATTCCACCTCAATAAGTCTCTTTAGTGATATTTTAAAGGGTGTTGGACGTAATCCCCTCAAAGGCAGAAAGAAAGGGGGCATCAAGATGCACACCATGATTAGTGCCTTAGAAGATGTGCCCTGTCTTGTCCGTTTTAGTAGTGCTGCTACTCACGACCATACCTTTTTAAAAGAATTTAACTTAGAGAAAGACTCTTTTGTGGTTTTTGATAAAGCCTACAATGATTATTTGCAATACTTGCAATGGACCCAGGATGATATCCATTTTGTGACCCGTCAAAAAGGTAATGCTTTCTATACATCCATAGAAGAATTTGAGTTATAACATGCCACAAGTAATGCCGTTTTAAGAGATGAACGTACTTTTGTCCATAGAAAAAAATAAGTCCATTGAGCTAAGGCTAGTGGCTTATTGGAATAGCGAAAGCGAAAAAGTCTACGAATTCATATCAAACAATTTCCTATAGCTCCAGATAAGATTGTAGCCATATACAAACACAGATGGCAGATAGAGACCATGTTTAAAAGGTTGAAACAAAATTTCCCACTCAAATACTTCTTAGCGGACAATCAAAATGCCATCGAAATACAAATATGTTGCTGGCTTACCATTCAATTATTGATGCTGTTTGTTCAGCGTAAAACAAAACGAAAATGAGCATATTCTAATATGGTCTCTATGGTTAGGTGTTACCTAATGAACTACATAGACCTGTTCAAATTCCTTGAAAACCCAAACATGAAATGGTGCGAACTGACTACCAAATCACCCAACAAACAATTGTTGCTCTTTTGAGGTAGCACCTCTTGCTATTAAACAGTAGTAAAATCTAAACCTGTTTATTGGACTTGATGCGTGATTTTATTAAAATCTGTATTTTAGTCGGACACTAATGATTTTTAATTTAAAAACTCGCCAAAAAAATAATCAATATTAGTATCTTAAACATCTAAATTTTTATGTTTTTGATGAGTAAAAATAGTGAACTTGATTTGGCGTGGTCGTTTGTAAATAATACTAACCGATCAATTTTTTTAACGGGTAAAGCAGGAACTGGTAAAACCACGTTTTTACATCGTTTGAAAATAAATAGTTTAAAACGCTTGGTAGTAGTTGCACCCACAGGCGTAGCTGCAATTAATGCTAAAGGTGTAACAATACATTCGTTTTTTCAGATGCCTTTTGGCCCCATTTTGCCTGATACGGATTTAAATGCTTCAAAGGGTTTTAATAGAAAGTTTAGCAAGACTAAAATTAATATTATTAAGTCGATGGATCTTTTGGTTATTGATGAAATTAGTATGGTACGTGCCGATTTGCTGGATGGTATAAATAAAACGTTAAAGCGCTTTAGAAATAGAGATAAGATTTTTGGTGGTGTTCAGGTATTAATGATTGGTGATTTAAACCAATTAGCACCAGTAATTAAGGAGCAGGAGTGGGAGGTTTTAAAGCATGTATATGAAAACGGATTCTTTTTTAGTAGTTACGCGTTTCAGCAATGTGATGCGGTAACTATTGAGTTAAAACATATATATAGGCAGGAGAATCCTAAATTTATAGAGATTTTAAATGAAATTAGAAATAATTCGCTGACGGAAGCCAGTGTTACAGAATTAAATAAGCGTTACGTTCCTGACTTTGAGCCTGAACCAGATTCAGGTTATATTTCTTTAACAACACACAATAACAAAGCTGAAGTGACCAATAGGACTGAACTGGGAAAGTTAAACACCAAGGTTTTTATCTATAAAGCTGAAATTGATGGCAAGTTTCCCGATTATGCTTATCCAAACAAGGAACTTTTGGAACTAAAAGTTGGTGCACAGGTCATGTTTGTTAAAAATGATAGTAATCCTGAAAAACGATATTATAATGGAAAAATTGGAAAGGTCATTCTGTTGGATGTGGATGAAGTTGTGGTACATTGTGCTGATGATGATTATAATATTAATGTAACTCCTGAAATTTGGGAGAATATTAATTATTCGGTAGATGCTGACACGAAAGCGATTACTGAAAATAAAATAGGGTCTTACACACAAATGCCATTACGCTTAGCGTGGAGTATTACCATACATAAAAGCCAAGGTTTAACTTTTGAAAGGGCCATTATTGATGCGCAAGGTGCTTTTGCACATGGTCAAACCTATGTTGCATTGAGTCGTTGTAAAACTTTGGAAGGTTTGGTGCTTAAGAGTAAAATACATTCTAGACATATTATCAGTGATGGTAATGTAACGACTTTTAATGAAAAGGCGGAACAGAATGCCCCCGATGAAAATATTTTAATGGTATCTCAGAAAAAATTTCAACTAGATTTGATTGCTGAAGTATTTGGTTTTTATCGTTTCTTATATCCTTTAAATCGAATTTTAGATGTTTATTACAAAAACAGAACAACTATTGAAGGTGCTATTGAAGATATATTTTTACCTATAAAAGATACGATTACTAATTTTTTAAAAGTGGCAAATGGTTTTAATGTACAATTAAAGGAACTTTCTGAAACTGGTGTTTTGCCAGAAAATAGTTCCGTTATTCAAGAACGTTTTAAAAAAGCTATTGCTTATTTTAAAACGGAAACAGATACTAAAATAACAACACCTTTAAAAACATTTACTTTTACTACAGATAATCAGGCTTTAGGTAGTGAGATTACTAAACACCTAGATAGTTTTGAAGAATTACTTTCTGTCAAACTGTATTATTTTAGTGGGTTACTTTCTGGTTTTACCGCAGAACAGATTTTGGAATTACGTGCTAAGTCTTTTTTTATGGGGAAAGATAAACCTAAGAAACTCAGGAAAACGGTTGTTGAAGGTACGAGTAATGTGGAGTTATTTGAAAAACTGCGGATGCTTAGAAACGATATTGCTCAGGAAAAAGATTTAATTCATTATCAAATTTTTGCACAAAAAACTCTTTATGAAATGTGTGAAACATTGCCAACTAATAAAGCAGAATTGCTTAAAGTAAATGGCATGGGCAAAACACGTGTTGAAAAATATGGTAGTGCAATTTTAAAAGTCATTAAAGTGTATTGTGATGAGCATGATATTGAAACCTCTTTGGAAGTTGAGATATTTGATAAAGAAAAAACAAAAAGGGAAAAAACTTCTAACTCTAAAAAAGTATCTTTAGAACTATTCAAATCGGGTAAAACTATTTTTGAAATTGCTAATGAACGTGAATTTGTGCCAAGTACGATTATTGGGCATCTAGCAAGTTTTGTTGACTCAGGAGAAGTGAAAGTTAATGACCTAATGCCTGTTGGACATTATGAGGAATTAAGAGAACTTATTCCAAAGTTGAAATTTGAAAATTTATCTGATTTAAAAATGCAATTGGACGATAAATATGATTATGGTGAAATTAGACTTGTTTTAAACGCTTTGCAAAAAGAAAAAAATAAACTTAAAAGTAGAGTTTAAGTTTCTAGCTCATGCAAAATCAGTTATTTTTAGTAAAACTTTTAGTTTAAGTAAAAATTTTAAAAGTATTTTACCAATGAATTATACAATAGAGGTGTAGGCTTCCCCAAATTAGTACTGTTTAGTTTTCTAAAACTTCTATAAAGTTATTGTTTTTAATTTTTCTTGAATTTTGTAAGTACATCAAATTTTTTAAATTTAAATTAAAAATTTTTCATTTAAATTTAAATACCTAAACTAGCATCCATGAATATTGTTATCCAATCTACATTCAAAACACTTAAAAAATCTCAAATTCTATTAGATAATTTATCCAATAACCAATTATGTGATGCATCTGTTTCGCCTTATTATTCAAGTATTGGAACACATATACGGCATATTCTGGATTTTTATGATTGTATTTTAAATCTGAATTTTGAAAATAAAGTCGACTTAACTGCTAGAAGTAGAAATAAAGATGTAGAATCTGATTGTAATTGTGCACAAGATTATTTGAATTTAATAATTGAGAGATTGGATAATGCATCATTTAATATTAATGACGCTATTATAGTAATTGATGATTTAGGTTTGGGCAAAACAGAGATTCCATATACTTATGGTGCTTTACTAGCGCAGGCTAATAGTCATACCATTCATCACTATGCGATAATCAATTATATTTTTGATAGTTTAGGCATCGTAATTAATGATAATGAGTTTGGTTACAACCCAACAAGTTTAAAAGCTATTTCCGTAAAATAAAGTCTTATTTAGTTATCGACTTTACCTAAAGTGATTTTTTTTAATAAATAACTTTACTTCTTTTTAAACATACTATCTAATATAGTATTAATACCTTTAAATCCTAAATAAATAGCTGCGATACATATCGTTATTGCTATAATTAAAATAATAGAATCCATTGGGCTTTTTAACTTCGTTTGAGAAATGTAGGCAAGTGCTGGTCCTGTAAACATAAAGGCTAAAGCCATACCCATAAACTTAAGCCCTTTTAAAAGAAGGTATTTATTTGTTCTAGTGGTTTCCATTATTAAAGTTTTTAACAGCTTCACGAACACTTTTATTTTGTTTTAGTAAATCTAAAGCCTCAATTTCTGAAACATTTATTTCCTTCATTATCATTTTTACGCCTCTATTTATTAGTTTGTTGTTGCTTAGTTGCATATCTACCATTTTATTACCTTTTATATGACCTAATTGAATCATGGTAGATGTTGTAATCATGTTAAGTACTAACTTCTGAGCAGTTCCTGCCTTCATTCTTGAACTACCTGTTACAAATTCTGGACCAACAACTATGTCAATAGGATATTTAGCAGCATTTGAAAGTGGACTATTTTCATTGCAGGAAATACAACCCGTTATAATATTATTTTTATTACAGGTTTCTAATGCAGAAATTACATAAGGGGTGGTTCCTGAAGCGGCAATACCAATAACAACATCATTTTGGTTAATGTCATAATTTTGTAAATCGATCCAGCCTTGAGTTTTTGAGTCTTCAGCAAATTCTACTGCTTTTCTTATAGCGTAATCTCCTCCTGCAATAATACCGATAACTAAATCGTGAGAGACGCCAAAAGTAGGAGGGCATTCTGAGGCATCAACAATGCCTAATCTACCACTTGTGCCTGCTCCCATATAAAATAACCGACCACCTTGTTTTAATTTTTTAACGATTTGAACAACTAAAGCTTCAATTTGTGGTAATGCTTTTTCAACAGCATTAGGAACGGTTTTATCTTCTTTATTGATATTTAATAACAATTCTGAAACACTCATTTTTTCCAAATGATTGTGGTTAGAATCCTGCTCAGTGGTTTTAGTGAAACTCATGAATCAAAAATACATATTTTTTAAATGCCTAAATCTTATTTAAATTTTTTATAAATAATTTGTTGTAACTTTTATTTTACTGTATAGGTTAAAATATCGCTTTCAGATACGCGAAAATAGCCTAACGGAAAGTTATCTGGATTGGTTTGGTTTACACAGTTCCCCCTAACGGTTGATGGTTGCACACTAAAGGGGTCGCCAGCGTTTTCATCAGTTTGTTGTAGTAAGATGTTATAGAACTCGTAGGCACGTTCTGATATGCCATAATTTGTGATGATTACTTCATCATCAGTCTGTATGTCTTCATTTGAATAAAAAGCAAATATACTATTGCCATCAGAAAACTCATCATCATAAACCTCGAGAAATGTGGTTTGAAATTTAGCAATATCAAATTCAAATAAATAAAAGTTTTTTACTCCTTCTGGATCGGTATAAAACGCTTTAAGCTCTATATCTTCTCCCGAAAAACCACCATCATCTTTTTGCTCAACGCGATCTATTGAAACTACTGGTGTAAGAGTTTCTGTTGCTGAATATACTTCGCCCTGATAGTCTATAGTTAAACTATAAGCACCATTTAATTGTGGAATAAATGCATCAGTTGTATAAATTCCAGTGTTATCATCTTCCATAAATACAAACATATTACCATTGGTATCTGTGACGTTAACTATAGCTCCAGTGGCTGCTGGGGTGGAACTACTAAAAAAAGGTGCAGTAAGGCTTAGCTTTATAGTTTGGGATTTACCGTTAGTTCCTTTTTGCCAATTGAGAGCAGCATCAATTACCAGTTTTGGTTTTGAGTTATTTAATTTTACATCTATAACATCTTCGCAAGATGTTATTAAAAAAACTAAAATTACCGATACTATATATTTTATATTTCGCATGATATTATAGTTTAAAATTATAGGATATAGAAGGTACAATTCCGAATATCGCAAGGCGTGTGGCTTCATTCTGTCCGCTTATTTCATTTTGACCAAATGCTATAGACGCTGCATTTCTTCGATTATAAACATTATAAATCCCAAAAACCCAATGGCTTCGCCATCCATTGGACTTATTTGGTTTGGGAGTGTACTTTAATGCTATATCCAGACGGTTGTATGATGGTAGTCTTTCTGAATTTCTATCACTGTAATTAGGTATTGTCAATCCATTAAATTGATACTGTGCATTTGGGAATGTTGCAGGCTGACCCGTTTGAAACAAAAAATTAGTACTAATTTTCCATTTCTCATTCCAATCGTAACTACCTGTCAAAGAAATATCATGTGTTTTATCAAAAGGTGTATTATACCAGTTTCCATTATTTATACCAAGCTCTGTTGATGTTCTTCCAGGTGTTTGTTGCTCAGATTTTGATAGCGTATAAGCCAACCAGCCCTTAAACCTCCCTTCATTTTTTCTTAATAAAACTTCCAGTCCGTAAGCCCTTGATTTTCCATTTAAAATTACTTGTTCTATAGCATTATTGGCAATCAAATCTGTACCGTCAATATAATCTAATCGGTTTTTAACATTTTTATAAAAGCTCTCAACTTCCAGTGCGTATTTATTATTATTAAAATTTTTAAAATACCCGATAGCATATTGATCAAGCAATTGTGGCTTTACATATTTTCCGCTAGGCGTCCAAATATCCAATGGTGTAGGGGAGTTGGTGTTTGAAAGTAAGTGTATATATTGAGCCATACGGTTATAACTTAATTTTATAGAACTTTCAGAATTCAATTGATAGGAAAGGGACGCTCTTGGTTCTAAGTAAAAAAAACTTTTTATAACCTCACTTCGTTTAAACGTTTCAATTCCAATAGGTTTAGCCTTTTCGTAAATCTTTAAATCTTCATTAAAATTAACAGCTCGATCATTTTCATAAATGTTTAATTCATCTTGTCCCAAACGATGAAAAGTACTTAATCGTAATCCATAAGAAAGGCCTAATCTATCTGAAACCCTATGTTCTGTATCTATATAAATAGCATTTTCAAAGGCATATTTTCGTGTTAATGCAAAAGCATTTATACCTGATGATGTTACAGTTGGGCTAATTTCCCCAGGATTAAAACTATAGCGAATACTATTCAACCCGTATTGAAGTTTAATTTTATCAGTTAAATAATGTTTAAGATCATACTTGATATTAATATTTCGAATTCCTGACTCCCAATCAAATTCTACAAAATTTAATTTTAAATCATAATCATAGTCTGAATAGATGAGTGATAGATTTGAAAATAATTTATCAGAGAACAAATGATTCCATCGGAAATTTAAAACAGTATTACCATAGCTGTTTTCAAAAGTTTCTTCAATTCTGAAAACATCTCTACCAAAATACCCTGAAAGGTAAATATTGTTATTATCGTTTAGTTTGTAACTTAATTTGGCATTTAAATCATAGAAATACGCAATATTACTAATATCAAAAATTGGCAAAAATAAGTGTGCATAACTTGATCTTCCACCCAAAAGAAAGGCACCTTTATCTTTTTCAAGAGGTCCCTCCAAAAGCAACCTACTAGAAACAATACCAATGCCTCCATTAGCATGAAATTTTTTACTGTTTCCTTCTTTCTGGTAGATATCCAAAACTGAGGATACGCGGCCACCATAGCGTGCAGGGATTCCTCCTTTATACAATTTTAAATCTTTTATAGCGTCTGGATTAAAAACTGAGAAGAAACCGAATAGGTGCGACGAGTTATAAATCGTGGCCTCGTCGAGAAGAATTAAGTTCTGATCTGCAGCACCACCTCGAACATTAAAGCCAGAAGCGCCTTCACCAGCGGTTGTAACTCCAGGGAGCAACGTAATGGCCTTAATAATATCAGATTCGCCAAGTACAACAGGGATTTCTTTTATGGTACTTGATGTTAGTTTATTAACACTCATCTGGGGTGTTCTAATATTGAGTTTTTCAATATTTTCTGCAATAACAATTTCGTTTAAACTTTCTAAGGCTTCAGTTAAACTAAAATTTTTAGAAATATCTTTTGAAAGGGAAATTGATTTGGATACTGTTTGAAAGCCTAAATAACTTATCACTAATTTATAAGTTCCTTCTGGAAGTGTAATGGAGTAAAAACCATACTCATTGGTTGTTGTACCAGCAGAAATATCTGGAAAAATAATGTTTACACCAATTAAAGTTTCATTACTTTTTTCTTCAAAAATAGTTCCACTTAATGTAAATTTTTCTTGTGCATCAAGTGGAATTACTAACAAGCAGAATGCACAAAAAAACCATAATGGTAGGGTCTTCATCTAATAGCTTTTTTTTATAAAAGTATAAAAAAAGCTCCTAAAAAGGAGCTTTTTAAAATATATTGCTACTATTTTTAGCTTAAAATAGCATTAAAAGTTTCACTTGGTCGCATAACTTGATTTATTAGCGCTTCACTTGGCTCGTAATAACCTCCAATTTGTGTAGCCTTACCTTGTATATCGGTTAATTCTTTTATAATTGTCTTTTCATTATCAGCTAATTTTTTAGCTATTGGTGTAAACTCAGTTTTTAATGCTTCATCTTTATTTTGATTAGCCAATTCGTAAGCCCAATACATAGCTAAATAGAAATGACTCCCTCTATTGTCTAACTCTCCAGATTTTCTAGAAGGCCCTTTTCTGTTTTCTAATAGTTTATCTGTAGCATAATCTAATGTTTCACCTAAAATTTTAGCTTTTGCATTATTATTTACTTGACTAAAATGCTCTAAAGAAACAGCAATAGCCAAAAATTCTCCTAACGAATCCCAACGTAAATGGTTTTCTTCAAGAAGTTGTTGCACATGCTTAGGCGCAGAGCCACCAGCGCCAGTTTCAAATAACCCGCCGCCATTCATTAATGGAACGATAGATAACATTTTTGCACTTGTACCCACTTCCAAAATTGGAAATAAGTCGGTTAAATAATCACGTAACACATTTCCGGAAACTGAAATGGTATCTTCTCCTTTTACAAGACGTTCGCAAGTAAATTTTGTAGCATCAATAGGTGATAAAATTCTTAAATCTAACCCTGAAGTGTCGTGGTTTTTTAAATACGTGTTTACTTTTTTTATAATCTCTAAATCATGTGCTCTATTCTCATCCAACCAAAAAACAGCTGGTGTGTTAGAGGCTCTTGCTCGCGTTACAGCTAATTTAACCCAGTCCTGAATTGGAGCATCTTTAGTTTGGCACATACGCCATATATCGCCCTCTTCAACCGTGTGTTCCAATAATAAATTACCATTAATATCTATAACACTAACTTTTCCGTTAGCAGCTATTTCAAAGGTTTTATCATGAGAGCCATATTCTTCTGCTTTTTGAGCCATTAACCCAACATTAGGAACTGTTCCCATGGTTGTAGGATCAAAAGCACCGTTTTTCTTGCAAAAATCAATAGTTGCTGCATAGATGCCAGCATAACTGCTATCTGGAATTACCGCTTTGGTATCTTGTAATTTACCGTCGGCATTCCACATTTTTCCGGATGTACGAATCATTGCGGGCATTGAAGCATCAATAATAACATCGCTAGGTACATGAAGGTTTGTAATACCTTTGTCTGAATTAACCATGGCTAAATCTGCTCCATGATCTAAAGCATATCTTATATCATTTCTTATTTCGTCACGTTTATCTTCTGGTAGGTCACTAAGTTTTTCAAGTAAGTTTCCAAAACCATTATTGACATCTACACCAATTTTTTTGAAAATTTTTCCATGCTTTTCAAATAAATCTTTAAAAAAAACACGAACAGCATGACCGAATATAATCGGATCACTAACTTTCATCATAGTTCCCTTCATGTGTAAGGAAAATAATATACTTTTATCTAGAGTATCTTCTACTTGCTCTTCAAAAAATTCTATTAATGCTTTTTTACTCATTATAGTAGCATCAATAATTTCATCTTTTAGTAAAGGGAAACTTTCTTTAAGAACTGTTTTTTTTCCTTTACTATCCGTATGCTCTATAGTAATTTTGGTAGCACCTTTTAAGGTTAGAGATTTTTCATTATGAGCAAAATCACCAGTACTCATAGTCGCTACATGTGTTTTAGATTCGCTAGACCATGCTCCCATAGAATGGGGGTTTTTTTTAGCATAATTCTTAACCGCCTTAGGGGCGCGTCTATCACTATTACCTTCACGTAATACAGGGTTAACAGCGCTACCCTTTATTTTATCATAACGCGACTTTATATCATTTTCAGCATCAGTTTTAGCTTCGTTAGGATAATCAGGAATGTTAAAACCTTTAGCTTGCAATTCCTTAATCGCATCTTTCAATTGTGGGATAGAAGCACTGATATTTGGTAATTTTACGATATTAGCTTCTGGTTTTTTTGCTAATTCTCCAAGTATCGCTAAATCATCAGAGACTTTTTGGTCATCATTTAAAAAATCTGGAAATACAGCTAAAATTCTAGCAGCCAAAGAAATATCCTTAGTTTCGATATTAATACCAGAAGATTTTACAAAAGCTTGTATAATTGGTAATAATGAGCGGGTTGCTAAAGCTGGAGCTTCGTCGGTTTTTGTATAAATAATTTTAGACATTGGTATCGCTTGTTTTTTTTTAATTAGTATAAAACTAAAATTTGAATGCATACCATTTAAGCTTCAAAAACAGCAATAATAAAATGTCCTTAATTTTGCTTTCTGCTAAATATAAAAATAAACTGTAACTAAGGCTATGCTTTAATTTTTCTATTCAATATAAAGAAATAACAATTATTTTATTTTATTACAATTTCAATTTTGAAATGGTATAGAAATTAAATTTTAACGATTGCGAATATACAAAAAATGAGATTTATAAATGAAGAATATATTGATGAATAGCATCGAAATAGTACATATTTACTGTTTATTTAATAAAATTTAGAAGCGATATGAATTTGATAATAATTATACAATTAATGTATTAAAAAACAAAAGCCATATCACTGCAGAATTTAATCTACTTTGATATGGCTTTTTTTGAAATAAATTAAAATGACCTAATAAGTATTGCTACTCATAATTGTTTAAAATTTCATTTAAACGGTTTCGGTTCAAGTATTTTTATTTCAATGAAACATAATTGTAATTTTCAAAATGTATTGACCTATTACCAATATGTTTCTTAATTGTTTTCTTTATGTTATTAATTAACTATCACACTTTCGTGTTAAAATTATTATTAACATGGCTTACATTTCAACAATTACTTTCGTTACTGCTGTTTTTTAAGCTTTCAATTATACTAGCCATTACCTGCTTGCACATGTAAAACTTTTTATAACATCTTGATTTTTCATGATACTCACATGTAAAAGTGACACATTAAAACCTAGAAAACAATATATAAAGAACGTTATCTTTATTTAGAAGTTTATGTAAATTCGTTGTTGAGGCGAAACCAACATTAAGTTGTCTTTTACTTCATATGTAAATGTAACATCACATTACAGAAAAAAAAAATTTTTGACTTATTAGATATCAACATCTTATAAACTAAAGTTGTTAACATTTGTTAATAACTTTAGTTTATGAATCAAATCTATTGTGATGATTATCCCACTATTTGTTTCTGTTTATTTTAAAAATAGACTGTTACTAAAGTTATACTATATTTGTAATTTACGTAAATGGTTTTTCTTATATGTAGTTGATAATTCAAAAAAAAGACTTGAGATAACTCAAGTCTTTTAAATACTACAATTGCAGATATATTATTAACGTCTACGCTCGGTAATTCTAGCTTTTTTACCTGTAAGGCCTCTAAAGTAAAATATACGTGCTCTACGTACTTTACCACGTTTGTTAACTTCTATTTTTTGTAATGCAGGTAAATTAACTGGGAAGATACGCTCCACACCGATAGATCCTGACATTTTTCTAATTGTAAAAGTTTCTGAAGCTCCAGACCCTCTTCTTTGAATTACTACACCTCTAAAAAACTGAGTACGTGTTTTAGTACCCTCTTTAATTTCGTAGAATACTGTAATTGTATCACCAGCAGCAAATTCTGGTAAATCTTTTCTTGTTACAAATTCGTCTTGTACAAATTTTACTAAAGATTCCATATCTTTAAATTTAATTATAATTAGTTCAGAACAACATTCACGATTCTCGCCAGAGGTTAACCCGAAATTGGCTGCAAATATAATTAATAATTAAGAATGTACAATTAATAACTGTTTTTTTTAAGGGTGTTTCTTTTTGCTCATATCTTCAATGTTTTTAAACCTTATGAGGTCACAGAAGGTTAGGCTGTTTGCTTTATCTTTCTTATGAGCAGTCACGAACTTGATCCGGACTCATTAATTAATTTATGTTTAAGTTCAAATTAAATTTTTTATTTAACGCTTCACGGAAAGCATACGGTTGTTGTTTTTAATACGAAGTGAGTAAACAGTTATAATCTCAATGAACATTTAAAGGCAAGCGGTTTTAAATCATTACTAGTTAAGATATTACTTGTTTTGTACTAAATTTTTTTTAGTTTTAGATTTTTTCAATATTAATTATCCAACAAGTCAGGACGACGTTCTTTAGTTCTCAAATAAGCCTGTTCCTCACGCCATTTTTCAATTTCAGGAAAGTTACCACCAAATAGTAATTTTGGTACTTTCCAACCTTTATAGTCTCTAGGTTTTGTATAGATAGGTGGCGCTAACAGACCATCTTGAAACGAATCGGTTAATGCGGAGGTTTCATTTCCTAAAACGCCTGGTATTAATCTTATTATAGCATCGCAAAGTACAGCAGCTCCTAATTCGCCACCAGATAATACATAATCACCTATAGAAATTTCGCGAGTTATAAAATGATCACGCACGCGTTGGTCCACACCTTTATAGTGACCGCATAAAATAATTATGTTTTCTTTTAGCGATAATTGGTTGGCTATACCTTGTTTTAAAGTTTCGCCATCGGGCGTCATATAAATAACTTCGTCATAACTGCGCTCTGCTTGTAGTGCCGAAATGCATTTATCAATAGGTTCCACCATCATAACCATGCCTGCGCCACCACCAAATTGTGTGTCGTCAATAGATTTGTAATTATCTGTAGTATAGTCTCTTAAATTATGAAAATATATTTCTACCAAGTCAGCATCAATAGCGCGTTTAAGAATAGACGCTTCAAACGGACTTTTAAGTAATTCTGGTAAAACAGTAATTATATCTATGCGCATGGTAAGTATTTAATTAGCGCAAATATAATTTAATTGTTCGGGAAGAAGTAAGGAAATTTTATTGTGATTTGGTTTATTCCAAAATTTCATAATCTATATCTAGTTTTCGTAAAGCTCTTAATGCCGATCCAGAATTTTTGTCTGTTACTTCAATATCTACAGTATCACCTTCCAACAAAATATCTGTAAGGCCATGTGATAAAGAATCATCAGCATTTGAAATTTCTGCAATGCATTTAGCTATGGCTCTTTTATCTGGTCTTTGGGCATCGCACGATAATAAGTTTAGTTTCATAATAATAGTTAATTATGTAGTGTATATGGAGAAACTGTTAATTTTTTTTAAAATATTTGTTATTTAACAGGCTTTAAAGCTACCAACTCCGCAATCTTACAAACCACTTCAGTCGCTTTTACCATACTCTCAACAGGTACATACTCGTAGCGCCCATGAAAATTATGTCCACCAGCAAAAATATTAGGGCAAGGTAATCCCATATAACTCAATTGCGAGCCATCTGTCCCGCCCCGAATGGCTTTAATAAGAGGTTTAATATCCAATTGCTTCATAGCTTCTTCAGCAAAATCAACAATATGCATAACTGGTTCAACTTTCTCCTTCATGTTAAAATACTGGTCTTTAATTTCGGTAGTGATCACTTGTCTGCCATATTGGGAATTAAGCTCGTTTGTAAGTTTCATCATCATTTCTTTTCTAGCTTCAAAATGTTCTATGTCGTGGTCGCGAATAATATAATGTAAAGTAGTTTCCTCAACATTACCAATTATGTCGTGCAAATGAAAAAAACCTTGGTACCCTTCTGTATGTTCTGGAGTTTCTAGTCGCGGTAATGAATTTATAAACTCCGTAGCAATATACATCGAATTTATCATTTTATCTTTTGCGTAACCTGGATGCACAATCTTACCTTTTATTTTTACTACAGCACCCGCGGCATTAAAATTTTCGTATTCTAATTCCCCAATTTGGCTACCATCCATAGTATATGCCCAATCTGCTCCAAATTTTGCGACATCAAATTTGTGTGCGCCTCTCCCAATTTCTTCATCTGGGGTAAAACCAATTCTTATTTCTCCATGTTTAATTTCTGGGTGTTTAACTAAATGTTCCATAGCTGAAACTATTTCGCAAATTCCTGCTTTATCATCCGCTCCTAAAAGGGTTTTGCCGTCTGTGGTGATTAGTGTCTGACCTTTATAAAGTAGTAAATCTTCAAAATAATCGGGAGACAAAACAATATCTTCAGCTTCATTTAAAATGATATCTTTTCCGTTGTATTTCTCTATAATTTGAGGCTTGACATTAGCGCCCGTAAAATCTGGTGAGGTATCAAAATGCGAAATAAAACCAATAGTTGGTACATCATGTTCTACATTACTTGGTAAAGTCGCCATGATATATGCATGCTTATCAATACTTACATCTTGCATACCGATAGACTTTAATTCTTCAACAAGCTTATTGGCTAAAATCCATTGTTTTTTTGTGCTTGGAGTTGTATCAGAAGTTGGGTCTGATTCGGTATCAATAGTAACGTAACTTATAAAACGCTTTATAATATGCTCTTTTAATATCATGAAAATTTGAGTTTGTAGTGGTATTATCGACTGCTAATTATTGGCTGTAATTTACAATTATTAAGCGTGAATAAGTATGTGCCGCTTGATTTTTTATTTACAGTTTTTCAACTTATTTTTGCATTAAATTCTATTGATGTACAAAGTACTACTTCGCCCACTTTTTTTTTATTTCGACCCTGAAAAAATTCACCATTTCACCTTTTTATTGATAAAATTCACCTCAAAATTACCTGGGTTTAAAAGGCTGTACAAGCGTTTATATGTTTTGGAAGACAACAAGTTAGAAAGAAAACTATTCGGACTTAAATTTAAAAATCCAGTAGGTTTAGCGGCAGGTTTCGATAAAAATGCCTTATTATACAACGAATTAGCAAATTTTGGTTTCGGTTTTATTGAAATAGGAACCGTAACGCCGAATGGACAAGCAGGAAATCCAAAAAAAAGATTATTCAGGCTAAAAGAAGACCAAGGCATTATTAACCGTATGGGTTTTAATAATGAAGGTATACATGCTGCAATTAAACACTTAAAGAAAAATAAAGGCAAACTGATTATTGGTGGTAATATTGGTAAAAACACCGATACAAAGCCAGAGGAATATACAAAAGATTATTTGGAGTGCTTTAATGCGCTTCATCCTTATGTGGATTATTTTGTATTGAATGTAAGTTGCCCAAATGTTGGTAGTCATGCTAAATTGACTGATAAGGATTATCTTGAAGAATTAATTGGAGCTGTTCAAAGCACAAATAAAACATTTGATAAACAAAAACCGATTCTTCTAAAAATAGCACCAGATTTAAACAATATTCAGTTAGATGAAATTATCCAACTTGTAAACCATACCAATCTTGATGGTGTTATTGCGAGTAATACATCAACAGATAGAAGTCATTTAAAAACTTCAAAAGAAAGACTTAAGGATATAGGAAACGGTGGCTTAAGTGGAAGGCCTATTAGAGAAAAAAGTACTCAAGTTATAAAATACCTTTCAGATAAAAGCAGTAAGGCATTTCCTATTATAGGGGTTGGTGGTATTCATTCAGCTAAAGATGCTCTTGAAAAACTTGATGCTGGAGCAGATTTAATTCAAATTTATACAGGCTTTGTTTATGAGGGACCAGGATTAATTAAGTCAATTAATAAAGCGATACTCAAAAAGTGATTTTTTTTAATTAATTATAAGTTTTTGAATGTTACTTGAATCCTCGGTATTCGAAATTTTTAATAAGTAAATACCTTTATTTAATTGAGATAAATCCAAGTTTAATTTAGGTGAATTTTTTTTTACTTGAATTTGCTTTACCAATTTACCTAAAACATTATAAACCTTTACATTTTCTAAATCAATACCTTTGATATTAGAAATTGTAACCTCTCCGTTTGAAGGGTTTGGATAAATTTTTAAATTTTCAATGGAATTGATATGTCCGGTACTTAAAGTTGAAGAATTGTAAGTAAACATAATAGTTGCCATTTTATTTCCATTTATAGGAAATCCGGATACCTTAGCAATAGGAATTCTTGGTACTGTAACCATATTGGCTGAGGTGTAATTGGTTCCTGAATCTGTTCCAGAATCATAGGCAAAAATATCCATAGTAAAAGTGTCTTTCCAACCATTGTTTATGGAAGGGTTGCCGGATTTTAAATCTAAATTGTTAACCGCTATAAACCAATCTGGGCTAGGAGCTACCATAGATACTAGAGTTACATAATGAAATTCTGTAGTAACTTCTAGCCCAGAAATGCTAGCAATGCTATTATTGCCCGCAAATGGTAAAAAGGATTTTTGGGGTATTAAATTTGCGTTAGCATTATTATTAACTTCACTTTGAAAATCACTTGTATTACCAGTCTCAGCTATAGTCTTAATCCCATTAGTGGATGGGGCAAGAACGCCAAATTCTAAAACATCATTTAGATTTTTGTGTGTCGCACCTATAAGAGGAGACCAATGGGCGTTAGGGGGTAGTGTAGTATGGTCGGTAGTATTCCAGATAGTAGTAATTGAAACATCGTAATTAGCTATACTGGTTTGCCCAAAACTATAAGCAAAGATTGAAAAAAATAATAACAGCGTAATTTCTTTCATGTTATATATTTTGAAGGTTAATAGTTATTTGTTTATGTCGTAATTACTTTTTAAAACTTACATTCATAAAAAATAGTAGTATTTTTATCAACTGAATTCCTGCAATTATAATGATAAAACCAATAAAAATTATTGAATGCCCGCGAGATGCTATGCAAGGTATAAAGCAATTTATACCTACAGCGCAGAAAGTGCAATATATTCAGAGTTTATTACGAGTTGGTTTTGACACTATTGATTTTGGAAGTTTTGTGTCGCCAAAGGCCATTCCTCAAATGATTGACACTGCGGAGGTTCTATCTCAATTGGATTTAAGTACAACTACAAGCAAACTTTTGGCTATTATTGCAAATACCAGAGGAGCGGATGATGCATCCAAACATGCGGCAATTGATTATTTGGGCTATCCATTTTCAATTTCAGAGAATTTCCAAATGCGTAATACGCATAAAACCATTGCAGAGTCCATTGTTGCACTCTCTGAAATTATTGATATAGCAGATAAATCAAACAAGCAATTAGTGGTTTATATTTCTATGGGTTTTGGAAACCCTTATGGCGATCCATGGAATGTAGATATAGTAGGCGAGTGGACTGAAAAACTTGCCAACATGGGTGTTAAAATTTTATCGCTAAGTGATACCGTTGGAACTTCTGAGCTAGAAAGTATAGATTATTTATTTTCAAACTTAATTCCTTTATATCCTAATATAGAATTTGGTGCGCATCTTCATACTACACCAACTAAATGGTTTGAAAAAGTTGATGCGGCTTACAAAGCAGGCTGTCATCGTTTTGATGGTGCTATTCAAGGTTTTGGGGGCTGCCCCATGGCGAAAGATGAATTAACAGGCAATATGCCAACTGAGAAACTACTTTCTTACTTTACTTCAGAAAAAATTAACAGTTTAAACGCGCTTAGTTTTGAAAGTGCTTATAATGAAGCTTCAAAAATTTTTAACTATTATCATTAATTATTAAGCTTAAATTTTTCAATTATAAGTTTTTTAAATGTTAAAATATTTTATATAAATACTTGTAAAACAATTATTTATAAAATTTTAATTTTCTTTATTTAAATTTAATCTAAATAAACTTTGCGTAAATTATAATGTGTTTTTATATTTGCAACTTCAATAGAAGTATTATTTATAATAAGTCTAAATAAAAACAACAAATCAATTAAAATGAAAAAATTAGTTCTAAGTTTATTCGTAATAGGAGGTATGTTAACTTCTTGTTCAAATGATGATGATGGTCCAGATAGTAACAGTGTTGAATCTCCTGCAACGTATGATTTTACAAGAAATGGAAATTCTACAGTAAGTTTTGGTGGTCAATCCACAAGAATTTTAATGGCAGATGAGGTTGTATCTGCTTTAAAAGATAATAATAATAACGAAGCTAAAATTGATGCTATGTTTGCACACGTTGAAGGTGAAGCAGATTTTAGCGATGCTAATTTAAATGCTTCTAATAAGAGTGTTCGTAGTAAAACAGCAGCTTCAACAGATTATTTCTCAGCAAATACAACCAATGCAAATGCTATCAAAGCAGATTTTGATGGTTGGATAGCTTCTCAAGCTAATGATGTATTTCCAAATTGGGCAAATATTGCAGTAGCTGGTCAAGCAGGTCAATTACAACAAGCAGGTGGAGGAACTATACGTTATATAAATGGTAAAGGTTTAGAGTATAACCAAGCTTTTGCTAAAGGCTTGATAGGTGCTTTAATGATAGATCAAATACTTAATAATTATTTGAGTCCGGACGTTTTAGATGCGGGTTCAAATAAAGTAAATAATGACAATGGTGTTTTAGATGAAGGTAAAAATTATACCACTATGGAGCATAAATGGGATGAAGCTTTTGGTTACTTATATGGAAATGAAGCAGATCCTAAAGCACCAAAATTAGAAGCAGATCAGTTTTTAAGTGAATATATTGACAGAGTTGAAAAAGATGAAGATTTTAAAGGTATTGCTGATGATGTTTATGATGCTTTCAAATTAGGAAGAGCTGCTATAGTTGAACAAGATTATACACTGCGAGATAAACAAGCAGAAATTATTAGAGAAAATATCTCTATGATTCCAGCGGTTAGAGCGGTGTATTATTTACAGTCAGGAAAAGCCAATTTAACAGCTGATAATGCCAAGGCTTTTCATGCTTTATCTGAAGCTTACGGATTCATTTATAGTTTACAATTTACAAGAATGCCAGACTCAACGTCGCCTTATTTCACTAAAGCAGAAGTTGATGGGTATTTAGCGCAACTAATGACAGGTAACGGATTTTGGGATGTTACAGAAACAACTTTAGATACTATTTCTGATGAAATTTCAGCAACGTTTGGTTTTACTACCGCTCAAGCTGCACCAGCTATCTAGAAATAAATAATAAAAAGTAGTTGTTGCCACATTTTACACAACAACTACTTTTCTGTACTTTTGCAAAAAAAAAATAAAGATAAATTATGAAAATGAAAAAGTTTTTTTTAGGATTAATTTTAGTAGGTTTTATAGTTGCTTGTAGCTCTTCATCTTCTGATGATGATCCAAAAGGAGGGAATGATAATTTTGATAGAGACGCCTTATTAATTAATGTTGCTGATAATATTATTATACCAGCTTTTGAAGATTTGCAAGTGAAACTTTCCGCTTTAGATGCTACTAAAAGCACTTTTGTAGATGATAAAAGTCAAACGAATTTAGATGCTTTAAGTGATGCTTGGTTAGAAGCATATAAGTCATGGCAATATGTTGAAATGTTTAATATTGGTAAAGCTGAAGAACGTGGAGGAAAAGAGTTTGGTTTTGTTAGTTTTTTTAACATACATCCATTAACAGTTGATGATGTACAAAATGGTGCTAAAAATGGTAATTACGATTTAGATTCAGGTAATTTTCATGATGCACAAGGGTTTCCGGCATTAGATTTTTTAATACATGGTTTAGCAGATAGTGATGCTAATGCGATTGATAAATTTACATCAAATACAAGTAACGCCGGTTATGCTGATTATTTAACAGATATTATTACACAAATGATGACTTTAAATAATTCTTATTTGAGTGATTGGAAAGGTAATTACCGATCCACTTTTATAGGAGGAACTGGTAACACGGCAACAAGTTCTTTAAATAAAATTGTAAATGATTTCATTTTTTATTACGAAAAGTTACTTAGAGCAAAAAAAATAGGGACACCGGCAGGTAATTTTTCGAATATGCCTTTGCCTGAAACCGTAGAAGCGTTTTATAAAAAAGATGTTTCAAAAGATTTAGCGCTAATAGGTCTTAATGCCGCACAGGATTTTTTCAATGGAAAAGCTTATAAAGGCAGTTCTAATGGAGAAAGTTTTAAAACATATTTAGAATTTTTAGATAGAGCGGATTTAGTTACTTTAATAAATACTAGATTTGATGATGCTCGCCAAAAAATAAAGGTATTAGACAGCAATTTTGTCACTCAAATTAATACAGATAACACAAAGATGACAGAAGCTTTTGATGCTTTACAGTTAGCAGTTGTTAGCCTAAAAATAGACATGGTTCAAGCGTTTGATGTTAATTTAGATTTTACAGATAATGATGGCGATTAACAAAAAATAAAAATTAATTAAAAGGTTGTCCAATAAAATATGGCAACCTTTTTTTTATACAATGATATTCAATTTAAAAACATATCTATCTAAAACCACTCACTCAGCTCCATTAGCTGTATTTAGAATGTGTTTTGGTATCATAATGTGTTTTAGTATCGTGCGTTTTTGGTACCATGGCTGGATTGAAACGTTTTACATTCAACCAAAATTTCATTTTTCATATTACGGTTTTGAATGGGTAAAATCTATTGGGAACTATACTTATTTGCTTTTTTTAATCTGCGGATTAGCTTCAGTTTTTGTGGCGTTAGGTTTTAAATATCGTATGGCCATTATCACTTTTTTTCTGAGTTTTACTTACATCGAATTGATGGATAAAACGACCTATTTAAACCATTATTACTTTATAAGTTTATTAAGTTTTTTAATGATTTTTCTACCTGCAAATGCTACTTTTTCATTAGATAATATTCTTAAGAAGAAAAGCTATGAATATATTCCAAAATGGACTACTGATAGTGTAAAACTCCTTTTAGGTATCGTTTATTTTTACGCAGGTTTAGCTAAACTAAACAGCGATTGGTTATTTAGAGCACAACCTTTAAAAATATGGTTGCCTTCAAAATATGATTTACCACTTATTGGAGATACATTAATGCAACAAAACTGGTTTCATTTTGCTATGAGTTGGAGTGGTGCTTTATATGACTTAAGCATTCCATTTTTATTGTCATACAAAAGAACACGCGTTTTTGCTTTCATATTAGTGGTTGTTTTTCATGTATTTACTCGAGTTTTGTTTCCTATTGGTATGTTTCCGTTTATTATGATTGTTTCAGCATTGATATTCTTTGATGCCAATTTTCATCAGAAGATTATCAAAATTTTAAAACGCATTTTTAATTCAAAAACAAGTTTTCAAAGTATTGAAATGTGTAAGACACATTTTAAAAAACCAGTTTTAATAATTATTGGCTTATTCTTCTGTATTCAATTATTTGTTCCTTTTCGTTATGCATTATATCCAAACGAATTATTTTGGACTGAGGAAGGCTATCGTTTTTCATGGCGGGTTATGCTCATGGAAAAAATGGGCATTGCAACATTCAAAATTGTAAATGCTAAAACTGGTAATTTTTTCTATGTGGATAATAAAGATTTTTTAACACCTCTGCAAGAAAAACAAATGAGTTCTCAACCTGATTTCATTTTAGAATATGCACATTATTTAGGCGACCATTTTAAATCGCAAGGGCATAAAAATATTCAGGTTTTTGTTGAAAGTTATGTAGCTTTAAATGGCAGATTAAGCCAACCATTTATAGATAAAAACGTAGATTTGTACGCTGAAAAAGAATCATTTAAACCTAAACATTGGATTTTACCATTTAAGGATGAGATTAAAGGACTTTAAAATCATATTAGCACTTATTTTCAGTGTGTCATTATACGCTCAAAATAATATTTCGGGTACAGTTATTTTTTCAAAAGATAGCAAACCAGTTGCAGATGTCAAGGTTTACAATAAAGTTTCAGGATTAATAACAACTACAAATACTTCAGGTTATTTTCAGTTTCAAACATCTAAAAAAAAAATCACTTTGGTGTTTTTCTCTTTTGAATATGATGTTGAAGAAGTCACTATACAAACGGAAAACACTTCAGAACTAAATATTGTTTTAAAAGATTTGACTCAGAATTTATCAGAAGTTGAAATAACAGCCAGAAAGCAACGCATCTTCGAATTAAAACGTTTGAATGATGTTGAAGAAACGGCTATTTATGCAGGTAAAAAAACAGAGGTTGTTTTAGTGGGACAGTCTATGGCAAATTTAGCATCCAACAACGCGCGTCAAATTTATAGTCAAGTTGCCGGTTTAAATATTTACCAAAATGATGATGCTGGTTTACAACTAAATATTGGTGGACGTGGATTAGACCCCAACCGAACTGCCAACTTCAACACCAGACAAAATGGTTACGATATTAGTGCCGATGTTTTGGGTTATCCAGAAAGTTATTACACACCAGCTTCTGAAGGTCTAGAAGAAATTCAAGTGATTCGTGGTGCAGCATCTTTACAATACGGTACGCAGTTTGGAGGTCTAATTAATTTTAAAATGAAATCGCCAAATCCAAATAAACCATTAGAAATTATAACTAGAAACACAGCTGGTAGTTTTGGACTGTACACTAATTTTACGAGTTTAAGTGGAACAAAAAATAAATGGAGTTATTATACTTATTTCAACTATAAAACAGGCGATGGGTTCAGACCAAATTCTCAGTTTGAATCTAAAAACGTATTTGCTCATTTAGGGTATCAGTTTAATGAAAAAACAAAACTAACAGGTGAGGTTACTTATATGCGATATCTAGCACAACAAGCTGGCGGATTAACTGATGATATGTTTAATGAAGACCCTTTACAAAGCAATCGCTCACGTAATTGGTTTCAAGTCAATTGGTTGTTATATAATTTTAAATTATCACACGCCTTTTCTGAAAAAACAAATTTTACGTTTAACTTCTTTGGGTTGAATGCATCTCGTGACGCCTTAGGTTTTAGAAGCAATAGAGTAAGTCAAGTAGATTCAGGAAATGAACGGGATTTAATTAAAGGCGATTTTAATAATTTTGGCTTTGAATCACGTCTATTAACTAAATATAAAGCCTTTAATAAAGACGCCACATTTTTAATTGGTACTAAGTTTTATAAAGCAAATAATTTTCAAGAGCAAGGCCCTGGGAGTGATGGTAATGGGCCCGACTTTAAACTGGTTACAGAAACATATCCCAATTATGATAATCAATCTCAATTTGAATTACCAAACTTAAACATGTCTGTTTTTGGAGAAAATATTTTTTATTTGACAGATAAATTTTCAGCAACACCAGGATTTAGATTTGAATACATCAAAACACAAAGTGATGGTTTTTTTGAAGAAATTAGAACGGATGCCGCAGGCAACGTCATTTTTGAAGAAACTATAGAAAAAAATGAAAATTTTGAACGTTCATTTTTATTATTAGGTTTAGGGTTAAGCTATAAGCCTTCTACTAATTTTGAAGTTTACGGAAATATTTCTCAAAATTACCGTTCTGTGACATTTTCAGATATTGCTATTAATAATCCAGGATTTTCAATTGATCCAAATATTACAGATGAAGATGGTTTTACCATAGATTTAGGTTTACGAGGAAATTTTGAAAATACAATATCTTATGATTTGGGCATTTTCGGTCTATTTTATAACAACAGAATTGGTTTTGAATTTAAAGAAATTCCAGGTACAGGAGGACAAACCACTAACGAACGAAGAAATGTTGGAGATGCTCGAATATTCGGTTTAGAATCTTTATTTGATTTTAACTTAAAGAAGATTTTCAATTTGAATAGTAATATTAAGTTTAATTATTTTATAAATACATCCATTATTAATTCTAAATATTTAAAATCTGATATTAACGGAATTGAAGGAAATAAGGTGGAATTTGTTCCAGGTTTAAATCTGAAAACGGGTATTCAAGGTGGATATAAAAATTTGCTAGCTAATATTCAATATAGTTATTTAGGTAATCAATTTAGTGATGCAACAAATGCTTTAAGTGATGGAGCGACTAGTGTGGTTGGTAGAATTCCAGAATACGATATTTTAGACGTATCATTATCCTATAGTTATAAAAACTTCAAATTAGAAACTGGTTTAAACAATGTTTTGGATAATAGTTATTTTACAAGACGCGCAACGGGTTATCCTGGACCTGGAATTATTCCATCAGCACCAAGAAACTGGTACTCCACACTTCAAATTAAATTTTAAACATTTTTAAGATGAAAATATTAATTATTTATTAATCGCATTAGGTTTAATTCAGTTTTACAGACCAGAAAAAAATGATGCAGAATATAGGGATGTGGCTGCTTTTGATGCTGAAACAAAACCTAGTGAAACGGTATAGCCATTTTAGAAAACAACTGTTATGACTGCCACAGTAATAAAACGGAATATCCTTGGTATGCAGAGGTTGCACCAGTTTCATTCTGGTTACATGACCATATTGAAGAAGGCAATGAGCATTTTAATGTGTCTAAATGGGAAAGTTATTCAGATAAAAAGAAAGACCATAAACTAGACGAATTAATTGAAGAGGTTTTAGCAGGGGAGATGCCATTGGAATTTTATACCATGCTTCATGGTTCGATTTCCGAAACTGAAAAAGAAGAATTAGTAACTTGGGCAAAGAAGGCTAGACAAAATTACGATTTAGAATAGACTTCATGTTATAAATCACAGGTTATAAAAAACAAAAAATATTCCTAGATTATAGTATTATGTTGCGCACAAGCGCGTTAAGGATAGTAGTGGAAAGCCCACAGCCCGACTTTAGGAGGTGCGAGGACTTGTAACGTAAAGCCTGACCCTTTTCGGGTAACGCCCAAATAATTTTTATAATTCACAAAATAAATTCAGTTGAGCAATGCCATTTTCTTAACAGTAAATTATAATCCTAATTTGTATTTAAGTTGTATATTTGCACGCAATTATAACTATAATTGCCATGACTGCACAAGAAAATAAAATACTAGGAGAAGGCTTAACTTATGACGATGTTTTGCTAGTTCCAGCTTTTTCTGAAGTACTTCCAAGAGAGGTAAATATTCAAACAAAATTTACACGTAACATTACTATAAACGTACCAATCATATCCGCAGCAATGGATACGGTAACGGAAAGTAAAATGGCTATTGCTATGGCTCAGGAGGGTGGTATTGGTGTGTTGCATAAAAATATGTCTATAGAGGCACAAGCGCAAAAAGTAAAAAAGGTAAAACGTGCCGAAAGTGGTATGATTATAGATCCCGTAACTTTGCCGTTAACTGCCAAAGTGAAACACGCTAAAAATTTCATGTCTGAATATAGTATTGGAGGCATCCCCATTGTTGATGATAAAGGTATTTTAAAAGGAATAGTAACCAACCGTGATTTACGTTTTGAGCATAATAACAAGCGCCCAATAGTGGAAGTAATGACAAGTGAAAACTTAGTTACGGCAGCTGTTGGAACCTCCTTACAAGATGCCGAAAAAATTCTACAAGAACATAAAATTGAAAAATTACTTATTGTAGATGATAATTTTAAATTATCAGGTTTAATAACGTTTAGGGACATTACCAAAGTGACCCAAAAACCTAACGCAAATAAAGACCAATATGGGCGTTTACGAGTAGCGGCAGCCATAGGCGTTACAGCAGATGCTGTGGATAGGGCAGAGGCTTTAGTAAATGCAGGCGTAGATGCAGTGGTTATTGATACGGCTCACGGCCATACTAAAGGGGTTGTTAATGTGCTCAAGGCTATAAAATCCAAATTCCCGAATTTGGATGTTATTGTTGGAAATATAGCGACTGGTGCTGCGGCTAAGTATTTAGTTGAAGCAGGTGCAGATGCCGTGAAAGTGGGTATTGGCCCGGGTTCTATTTGTACAACGCGAGTTGTTGCAGGTGTCGGGTTTCCACAATTTTCTGCCGTACTGGAAGTCGCAGCAGCCATTAAAGGCTCTGGTGTTCCCGTAATAGCAGATGGAGGTATTCGATATACAGGAGATATCCCAAAAGCGATTGCAGCGGGTGCAGATACCGTTATGTTAGGTTCGCTTTTAGCAGGAACAAAAGAGTCTCCTGGAGAAACCATTATATATGAAGGGCGAAAATTTAAATCCTATCGTGGCATGGGTTCTGTTGAAGCCATGAAAGAAGGTAGTAAAGATCGTTATTTTCAGGATGTTGAGGATGATATTAAAAAATTAGTACCAGAAGGTATTGTAGGTCGTGTACCATACAAAGGCGATTTATTTGAAAGTATCCATCAATTTATTGGTGGTTTACGAGCAGGTATGGGCTATTGTGGCGCAAAAGATGTTGAAACGCTTAAGGAGATTGGACAGTTTGTTAAAATTACGTCTAGTGGAATTAACGAAAGCCATCCGCATGATGTTACTATTACTAATGAGTCTCCTAATTATTCAAGATAATTGGTGTTGATTGACTAGTCCTAAATAGTCGCTCCTGTTTAAGCGTAGTTTTTTTTGACAAAAAGCCATAAATAAAAAACCAGAGAAGATAACTTCTCTGGTTTTTTATTTCTATACCTGTAAATTTAATTTAAAAGTTACGGCATATGGTTATTTACTGGATTTCAACATTAGAAAATGTAATGTTTATATCTTCAGAACCACCTGTAACCGAACCAAATTCATCAGAATCATCTGCACCCTCTGGCTCATGTACTAAAATAATTTGTACATTTCCAGTACTTGCAGCACCCGCAACCCAAGTCGTATTTAAACCTAACTTCTCACTATCAGAAGCGTCAACGTCATCATCATCTCTCGATAGTGTTAAATTTATGCCATTTACAGCATAAACAAAAAAGTGCTCATCTGCTTCTGGAATGATGTCATCATTAAGAACATCTTCTGCAGGGTCTTCAGACTCGTTAGTTAAGGCTAAAGTTAATGCATATGTTTCACCAGAGGTAAAAGTCCCAGAAACAAGCTCTGTTGAAGCTCCGTCCTGTCCGTCGGGTGCTACACTTGCCATAGTAACAATATCTAAAGGGTCATCATTGTTTACGAAAGTAAGTGTCACATTTGTAATTAATTCTTCTTCAAGAACCGGAGCTGGATTATCATCGTCATCAGAACATGAAGTAATAAGTGTTAGGCAAAAAAATGCACCAAGAAAAAATTTAGTAGTTTTCATAAGATTTAATGTTAAATAATTGATTTTCATTGTTTTAAAATTTAAGATGTTAGTATTCATGTTTATTAATAATTAAATTGTATTTGTAATGTTATATTACGCCCTAGGTCGTCTGAAAAAAAGCGTAATTGATTTAGGTAATTTCTGTATGATGTATTTAATATATTATTTATTCCAAAACTGACATTCAAGTTTGTTTTTTTATTAAATGTAAAAGTAGCTTCACTATAAAAATGTAATAAATTATAGGCAGGTGGAGGTGTACTGATATCGATAAGCGTACGTTCGCCATTAAGTTGATTTTCTACCTCAAAATTAAAATCGGGCAATTCATTCTGTTCAAATACCCATTCTGATTTTAAACTAGCTGAAAAATTATGCCACGTCTTCTTTTTATAAGTAATTTGATTCATGGTATTAAATGCTGGTATATCAATCAAGGGGATATCATTTTCTAGATCATACCCTTTTGTAAGAGCTGTTTTGTTTTGCCACTGCCAATTATTTGTAAAATTGTAATTAGTATTTAAATCAATACCAAACAGCTCGGCATGGTTTTGTTGATATTCCCAAAAGGGGAATGGCCCTCTTATGGTGCTTATAAAATCAAAAGGTCTTAAGTAGATAAAATCTTTTATGTTGTTATAAAATACTTCAGTCAATAGATTGAATTTTGTTGATTTATAGCTATATGATATCGAAACTCTATTAGAAACTTCTTTACCATACCTGATATCACCAAGCTCAAATCTTGCAGCAGAGTGGTGCAAGCCATCACTAAACAACTCTGAAGGATTTGGCGGCCTGCTGGAAAGTGCATAATTACCGATAAGGTAGCTTGTATCGTTTAAGTAGAATTTTGCGCCTGCTGATACTGATATATTATGATAATTAAATATCGGATTGGTTAACAACTGTGTTGGTAGCTCTTCAATAATAATATCTGAGAAATCAATATCATAACCACGTTCTTCCCAACGGGATTTTCGATAAAATTTCTTGGCGTCAATTCTATTAAAATCATAACGTATGCCAGCATCTATAATAAGGCTGTTATTTATTCGCCATTCTGACGTAGTGTATACTCCAAAATCATATTTTTTATAGTCAGGAATTAAACGTCTTACTCCCGTTTCTGGACTTGCAAAATTATCCTGAAAACGCCCCATAATTCCTAAATTTAATTTTCTGTCTAGGTTTGCATCCAAATTTAAGTCTGCCAGAACGGTTTGCGTTTGTAATGTTAAATCAATAGCTGGGATATCTCTTCTATCACCAATTCTAACATCAAACTCAAGGCGTTTGTTATTTTGATAATCATATTGAAGGGTAACTTTACCAAAGTTTGAAAAACGTTTATAGTAATTCGCTTTTGTCAAATGATGTGTTATGTCCTGTTTTGGTGCATTTATACCATAACTAAAACCTCTATTAATACTCGGTTGCCCAGAATTTATAGCACGCTCCAAATCAAAAACACTACCAATGTGTGAGGCTCCAAGAATACCAATTTCGCTTTTTAAAAAGCTATAATAAATTTCAAAGCCAGATTGAAATTTGTTTTTTCCAAATCGTGTCGCTAAACCTTTTGAACTTGATCCAGTATTAGTAAGATTATAGTTTCGAGCCTTAAAATCTCCATTCCTTTTATAAGAACCTTGTACTTGTGCAAACCAGCCTGAACTAAAATTTTTATTTAATGTTGATGATATGTTATAACCTCGGCCATTGGTCTGACCTCCCAAAAGGGTTCGACCGTAGAGGGTATCTTTGCGTACTATTATACTTGGGTTTATTACTACAACGCCACCTATGGCATCTCCTCCATAGGCTAATGCTCCTGCACCTTTAATAACAGAAATTTGATTTGCACTGTTAATATCAATATTAGGTGCATGTTCAATACCCCATTCTTGATCCTGTAAACGCACGTTGTTATTCAAAATTAGTATTCTACTACTGTGTAGACCATTAATCATAGGTTTTACAATAGTGCTTCCTGTATTTATTGATGATATACCTGAAACTTCTTTTAATGCATCACCCAAACTTAAATTGCTATAGCGTTTTAAAACATTATTTTTAATAACTGTTTCTTGAGCTGTTTTTGTGATTTTGCTCCCTCTATTTCTTAGGCTCACTTCATCTAATTCTTCTAAATGATGTTCCATATTTATCTTGCTGTATGTGTCGCCGTTAATATTCACCAGAATACGTTTGGTTTCACATCCTACATGGGATATAACAAGACTTAATTGACCGTTACACAGATTTTTAATAGAGAATTTGCCATTAATATCTGCTGCGGTATAACGGTTAAGTGTTTCGATATTTACTGTTGCTCCAGACATTGATGTGCCATCGTGAAAATCTATGACCTCACCAATAAAGGTATAGTTACAGTTTTGACTATGAATAGCACTAAAAATGAATAAAACCACAATCCATAGATTGTGTTTCATTATGATATATATATATTATGGTCGTATAATTACTAGTTTGTCGAAGTTTATTAAACTAGAGTAGGAGGCCCGCGAAGGGAAAAAGGTAAAACAAGATGATTGTAAAAGAAATAATCCTTTAAAGGACTAATGTTTAGATTATTGAGTGTGTATAAACGTGCTTTATAATTTTCTGATTTTAAATCGTATTGTTGAAAATTGTATTTAAAAAAAGGACAATCTATTTCACATTTGTGAAAGTTGGCTATATCTCTATTTTCACATGATGTATGTTTATGATGCTCAAAAGAGTGGAAAAGTTTTATGGTGGTTGGAATCAGCAGAGCAATTACTACCAAAGCAGCAATTATTTTAAAAACGATATGTTGTTTTCTTTTTTCCAACTATTTTATAAATCGATTTAATCCAAGCCTACTCAGCATTTTCTTTTCAAAACTCCAAAAGAATTTAAATTGACCAAAAATCCAACCTATTAAGACCAGAAAAATTTGATAGAAAATAAATCCTATTAATATATATAAAAACCAATACGCAAAATTAGGTAAATTTTCTTTATTAATTCCAATAAGTTTTATTAAAGGTTTTCCAACAGTAACTGATGATGAACCTGTTATGGCAAAAACCAAAAAAATACTTATCATTTCCCACCTATGGTTAACTTTCCATTTTTTTTCTAGTTTGGAAAAAATAAAAAGAATAAACTTTAAAAGCAGAAAAAATATTACGATACTAAATCCTAACTTAAACACGATAGGTTGCTGGTTTAAAAACACAGCGGATATTCTAAAAGACGAATAGCCCAAAGCAAGTATCCCTAGCAAAGGAAAAATAAGTTGCCAATTATTAGCAATCTCCCAATTATTTTTAAACTTTTCCAAATCTTAAATATTGATACAAAACTATTAAATTCTAATTAGATTCTAGGAATAAAAGCACCTAATCTTTCTTTGTATGTTAATTGAAAGTATATGAAATAGTTATATAACACATAATTAACTTCATAACCATAATCTATATTTTGATTATAATCTATTTGAAGCTCATATAAGCCTGTGTCAAAACGTTGGGGTTGCAGTACGCGTTGATTCCATTCTATTACGTATTGAAGGTTTCTGCTTTCAAGGAATTGCTGTGAGTAATAGCCTCTTTGTCGTGCTCTACTAGCTAACCAGAAATTAAAACCAGGTTCAATAATTATAATTTCATATTCAATGGCTTCATTTACGATTTTAACGGTATCATTCTTTTTCAAGTTCTCTAAACGTTCATCATCTTTCGATACTGTTTCTCTTGAGGTGTTACAACTAAAAAAGAGAACTGAAATTAGAAAGATGTAAATTGTTTTTTTCATGGTATTGATATTTTATATTTCTTTTTTTTAAAGTACCCATGAAAACCTTATTAAAAAATAGAGAATGAGTTAACTTAAGGTTCCATTGAGTATCATAGCAATAATTTCAAAAAATGAAATTACAAAATCAATATCTTGATCCTAAGATTATAAAAAAATTTAACAAAAAAAAAGAGCTAAACTGTGTGTTTAGCTCTTTATAGTTTTATTTATGGAATATTATTTACCAAAAAGGCCTCCTAGCAAACCGCCAATTCCGCCTTTTTTGCTTGCATTTCCAAGAACCATTCCTGCAACATCGTCAATAACACTTCCATCTCCATCAGCATCCAATATGGACTCTAGGAAACTTTGTTCTTTTTGAGCGGAATTTCCACCAAGCATATTGCCTAATAAATCGCCAATACCATTGGAAGAACTTATGTTTTGTTGTTTGGCTTGATTGCCTAAAACACCCATTAATATCGGTGCGGCTACTTTTAAAATGTTGGCAACAGAACCAGCATCCAAACCAGACTTTTCGCCAATTATTTTTTCAACTCCTTGTTGTTTAGCTCCAAGAACATGATTCAATATTTTTGAACCATCTTGTTTTACATTACTATCAACACCACCGCCAAATAACCCGCCTAGGTTATTTAAAATACTACCATCGTGCTTACCTTGGATAGCGCTTAGGAGTCCTTCTGCTCCTTGAGGTGTTGAAGCGTTACGTTGCATTGCCTTCATTAAAACAGGCAAAGCCATTGTTAATACGCTACTGGTTTTGCTTGTGTCATTTCCTGTAGAACCAGCTACACCACTAACAATTGTTTTTCCTAAATCACTATTTAATAAATCTAAAATTCCTGCCATATTTTTGTATAATTAAGTTAATAAAATCTGGTAAATTGGAATTTCAATATACAAAAAAAGTCCCAACTATCTAAAGTTAGGACTCAATAGTTGCATTTACGTCACATATTGTCTATCCTATCCTAGGATACCAATAATTTGAGACGCTAATTCCGTACCAATTCTATCTTGTGCTTCGTTAGTTGCAGCTCCAGTATGTGGCGTTAATGATAGTGCAGGGTTCATTAATAATTGCATTTCTGGTTTTGGCTCTTTTTCAAAAACATCAAGTGCAGCGCGTGCTACTTTTCCGCTTTCAATAGCTTTAACCAATGCAACTTCGTTAAGTACACCGCCACGAGCAGCATTAGCTAAAATAACACCATCTTTCATGATGTTAAATTCAGCTTCATCAATAACATAGTTTTTTTGAGCAGGAACATGAAGCGTTATAAAATCAGATTGTTTCAAAACAGCTTCTTTAGAAATCGTTTTAATTTCAAAGTTTACAGTTTGTCCATCAAAAAAATCTAATTCTAAGTTAGCTTTTTCTAAAAAAGGATCAAAAGCGATTACTTTCATACCTGCTCCTAGAGCTACTTTAGCAGTAGCCTGGCCGATACGTCCAAAACCTAAAACCCCTAATGTTTTACCTTTTAACTCAGTACCTTTGGCATAAGCCTTTTTTAAGCCTTTAAAATTGCTATCACCTTCAAGAGGCATATCTCTATTTGAATTATGTAAGTAGCGTGCTAATCCATATAAATGGCCAAATACTAATTCTGCAACAGAATGAGAAGATGCTGCGGGTGTATTAATAACATTTTTACCTTGGTCTCTTGCATATTCTACATCGATATTATCCATGCCAACTCCACCACGACCAATAATTTTTAATCCAGGACAAGCATCAATTAAATCCTTTCGTACTGTAGTTGCGCTACGTACCAATAAAACAGCAATATCTTTTTCGTTTATGTAGTTTATTAATTGCTCTTGTGCTACGGTTGTTGTTATTACCTCGTAGCCACCTTTTTCCAGGGCATCAATACCGCTTTGGGAAATTCCGTCGTTTGCTAATACTTTCATTTGAAACTCTTTTTTTTCATTCCCTCAAGAGAAGGAATCTTAATAATTAAATATTCGTTAGCTTTATGAAATTACCGCTTTTGCGGAAATGAAAAAGCTTTTTTTTATTTATTTTGAGTAAGCTTTTAAAACTATCACTTTTTACTGTTTTTTAAGCTTTACTCTCTAGTTCACTCATTATCTCAACCAAAACCTTTACACTGTCCAAAGGTAAAGCATTGTACATAGATGCTCTATAGCCACCAACACTCCTATGACCGTTTACACCACTAATTCCACCTTCTTTAAGCATAGCTTCAAAAGTATCCTTAAGGTTTTCATTTTCTAAAGTAAAGGTTGCGTTCATATCTGATCTATCTTCTTTTGCAGAAAAGCCTTTGAATAATGGATTTAAATCAATTTCTGAGTACATTAAACGAGATTTCTTTTCGTTTTCAATTTCGATTGCTTTTATCCCACCTAGTTCTTTTAGCCATTTTAAAGTAAGCATAGATGTGTAAATGGGGAATACGGGAGGTGTATTGAACATACTACCTTTACTAATGTGCGTTTTGTAATCCATCATTGAAGGGATTTTACGGGATACTTTTCCTAAAATATCTTCTCTAACTACTACTAAAGTCGTTCCTGCAGGACCCATGTTTTTTTGAGCACCAGCATAGATCAATCCAAATTGTGTAAAATCAAGCGTGCGAGAAAAAATATCACTACTCATATCGCAAACTAAAGGAATATCACATTTTGGAAAATTCTTAATTTGAGTCCCGTAAATAGTATTGTTCGATGTTACATGAAGGTAATCATAATCCGATGGCACATCATAACCTTTAGGGATATAATTATAGTTGGCATTTTTAGAAGATCCAACCTCATAGACATCATCGTAAATTTTAGCTTCTTTAATGGCTTTATCTGCCCATGCGCCCGTGTTTAAATAACCCGCTCTTTTTTCTAAAAGATTTAAAGCAACCATTAGGAACTGTGTGCTTGCTCCACCTTGTAGAAACAAAGCTTTATAGCCCTTGCCTTCAAGACCAAGCAACTCTAAAGCTAAAGCCCTAGCATTTTCCATAATATCAACAAAAGCTTTACTTCTGTGAGATATTTCAATTAAAGATAAGCCACTATCATCTAAATCAATAACCGCTTGCGAAGCTTTTATTAATACTTCTGGTGGTAAAATAGATGGACCTGCACTAAAGTTGTGTTTTTTCATTTTTTCCTATCCCTAGCTCTTTCCGAAGGAAAGAGAATTATCTGGGTGATTTAAAATTAATATTTAGTTTCTTTATCAAATACCTTTACTTTGATGAAGTTTAAAGACTTAACATTTAAAGAAGCAAAGTTCCTAATTAATTAAGTATTTATCGTTAAGAATTCAATAATTTTTTCGTCAAATCGATAATAAAAATTTAATGGAATCTACATCATCCGCATAATCCCAAAGTTGCGGTTTTTGAGTTGCACCAAAAGCGATTTCGTTTTCTATAAATCCATTTGAAACAATACATTGAATTTGCTCTTTTTTTACGTTTAAAAGTTGTTTTAATTCTGATAGACCTTCATAATATTCAAAAAAGAGTGTTGCTATTGGCGAGGCAAAATTTTCATCTTCTTTTATCATAAAAAACCCATTTTCTAGTATATCAAATTCGCTCATTAAATAAACGGCCTTGTTATAATCGTAATTATTCGCATATTTTGCTTTCTCAATAATAGCGTGCCAATGGTATATGCCTTTAAAAAAGGCATCAAATACATAACCTTTAGGCACAAAGATTTTGGATACGCTTCTACATCCCAATCCATAATACCTAAAAATATCTTCAGAAAGGTTTTTTAATTCTTTATGAGTTTCATGCCCTGTTAAAACAGCTACTGAATTTCTGTTATTTCTAATAATAGAAGCTTTGCCTTTAAAGTAATACTCAAAATAACGAGCCGTATTATTACTTCCTGTCGCTATAACAGCATCAAAATTTTCAATTTTTGCTTCTGTAAATGTGATTTTCCCTTTAAATTGGGCTTCAATGTATTCTAAATATTTTGCTAAATAAGGGAGTAAGTGTTTGTCGGTTGAGGATTGCTTTACCAGTACATTATGACCAGAAACCAGTACAGATAGAAAATCATGAAAACCGACCAAGGGGATGTTTCCCGCCATGATAATTGCGACTTGTTTAGAGCTTATATTTTCAATTGAATACGGTTCTAACCAAATATTCAGATTATTAAGAGTTAAGGCATCAGACCAAGATTTTAAAGCGAATTTTATATTTTCTTCAGTAAACCAACCATTGTGTTCTTTTGCAAGTTTTAACTGGTGTGAAAAGCCATCAAAGAATATCTCATTATGTTCAATATTATCCGCTTTACGGATAACTTCATTAGAAAATTGCCTTAAAAAATCTCCTAATTTTACAAAAGCGTTAATTCTTTCTTGTAATTGCATCCTGAATTTGGTTATGAATGGTTTTGGCTTTATTTTTGCAATTGCAAATTTAATGAAACTCAAATAGAGTTCTTAAATTTTAAAAGATAAATATTACTATGGCAATTATAATAACAGATGAATGTATTAATTGTGGCGCTTGCGAACCTGAGTGTCCAAATACTGCAATATACGAAGGGGCGGACGATTGGCGCTACAAAGATGGTACCAGTTTAGAGGGTACTGTAGTTTTAACAAATGGGAATGAAGTTGATGCAGATGAAGCACAGGAACCTGTAAGTGATGAGCTTTATTACATCGTGCCAGATAAATGTACGGAATGTAAAGGTTTCCATGATGAGCCACAATGTGCTGCAGTTTGCCCTGTTGATTGTTGTGTGCCCGATGAAGATGTTGTTGAAACTGAAGAAGAACTTTTAGCGAAACAAAAATTCATGCATCCAGATGCATAGCTTAAAATTAACATTTAAAAAAATAATTAAAATCCTGAGCTTTTAGCTTGGGATTTTTGATTTAATAAAACTTTAATAACTATGGATTATAAAAAAGTATTCCTTCTATTAAACGGGGAAGCTCCAAATAAAATCCCAAATATAAATGATTATGATATTATTTGTGCCACAGACGGCGCATATCAATTTTTAGAAGAAAATAATATTATTCCAGATTTTATAAGTGGCGATTTTGATTCCATACAAACCGTTCCTGAAAGTGTAGAGATTATAAATACGCCCGATCAAAATTATACAGATTTCGATAAAATTTTAAAAATTATTTATGAAAAAAATTACAGGAATATTGATGTTTTTGGAGGAAGCGGGAAAGAACAAGATCACTTTCTAGGGAATCTGCATACGGCAATACATTGGAGAGTGAAATTAAAGATTACTTTTTTTGATAATTATGGGTTTCATTTATTAGCAGATAAATACACAGAATTATCTGGTTGTAAAGGTAAAACAGTATCATTAGTTCCTTTTGATCTGGTAACAGGAGTTTTTACAAAAGGTTTAAAATATCCTTTAAACAATGAAAACTTAAGTTTTGGTAGCCGAATAGGAACAAGAAATATGGCTATTGCAGATAATATATCTATAACTTTAAAAACAGGGTGTTTGTTTATATTTATTAATGATTAAAATAATTAATGAAATAACTACATTTGCACTCGAAAAATACCATCTAAATTCTATCTTGATTTGAGGTAACTAGATGATATAGTAAATTATTAATTAAAACCACCCAGTATATTCTCTTTCTTAAGGAAAGGGTTAGGGATACGATTATGAAAGCAGGAATAGTAGGATTGCCAAACGTAGGAAAATCAACGTTGTTCAATTGTTTGTCAAACGCTAAAGCACAAAGTGCAAATTTCCCGTTTTGTACTATAGAACCTAATATTGGTGTGGTGAATGTTCCAGATCCACGTTTGGAAAAATTAGAGTCTTTAGTGAACCCAGAACGTGTTTTGCCTGCAACAGTTGAGATTGTCGATATTGCTGGACTTGTTAAAGGCGCTAGCAAGGGCGAGGGTTTAGGTAATCAGTTTTTGGCTAATATTCGCGAAACAGATGCTATTCTTCATGTGTTGCGTTGTTTTGATAATGATAACATAGTGCATGTTGACGGTCATGTTAATCCTATACGCGATAAGGAAACTATCGATATGGAATTACAGCTTAAAGATTTGGAAACGACCGAAAAAAAATTGGATAAAGTAAAGCGTGCTGCGAAAACAGGAAATAAGGATGCTCAAAAAGAAGAGGCTATTTTATTAAAAATAAAAGAAAATTTGGAAGCTGGAATTTCTGTAAGAGCTTTAGCTTTTTCAGAAGATGATTATCAGGATTTCATAAAACCATCTCAGTTTATTACAGATAAGCCTGTTATGTATGTCTGTAATGTTGATGAAGGTGCTGCCGTTTCAGGAAATGCCTATGTTGATAAAGTAAAAGAAGCTGTTAAGGATGAAAATGCTGAGGTATTGGTTTTGGCGGTTGGTACAGAAGCAGATATTAATGAACTGGACGATTATGAAGAGCGCCAAATGTTTCTCCAAGACATAGGTTTAGATGAGCCTGGATCCGCTAAATTAATTCGTTCTGCATATAAATTATTAAATCTCCAAACGTATTTTACTGCTGGGGTAAAAGAAGTTCGTGCTTGGACTGTGAATATAGGTGCTACAGGACCGCAAGCAGCAGGTGTTATCCATACCGATTTTGAAAAAGGATTTATCAGGGCTGAAGTTATTGCTTATGATGATTATGTCGCTTTTGGAAGTGAAGCTAAAGTTAAAGAGGCTGGTAAAATGCGTGTTGAAGGGAAAAACTACGTTGTTAAAGATGGTGACGTTATGCACTTCTTATTTAATGTGTAGTACCGGTATTATAATTATGTTATGTCGATTACCTTTAATAGTGTGCACGACGTGAATTTTAAATATATAGTTGGAGCTGTTTAACGTTTGCAACAAATCGAATAAGCTTAATTTGGTTTAGCTAAAATTTTTTCACATCTAAATTTTAATTAAAGAACTTTTATTTATTGTTAAGATCATTAAACTTAAAGTTTAGTAGTTATGGTGTTTAAAATATGTGGCTAATAAATATAAAAATTTATTTTACCCTGTTTTATTTTTAAAATAAAAATTTCAAAGTCCTTTGAAAAAAATAAATTTTCAAGTAACAGAACCCAAAAAGATTTTCGAAATAAATAAATAAACCAAATTATTAAAAATATATAAAGTTAATTACCTGCATTTAAGTCTAGTTGCAAATAGTTTAGTATTTTCTATTCGGTTTTTATTTAGTAAGTTAGCGTCCTTAAAAATGCAACTAAACCCTATAGAAGCATGACATATTTTATAGTATAAAACAACTCAAAATGTCACTAATCATTGTGGAAACCGAAATTGAAGCCGATATACAAACTTGTTTTGATTTGGCTCGAGATATCGAATTTTATCAAAAATCAATTAAAACTTCAAGGGAAATTCCAATCGACGGAAAAATAAATGGCTTAGTTGAAGCTAATGATTCTGTCACTTGGGAAATACAATATCTTTGTATTGTAACACATGTTACTCTAAAAGTTACAGAGTTTGATAGTCCTAATTTATTTGTTGATGAAATGGTTAAGGCTAATTTTAAGGCTTACAGGCATGAACATATATTCCACAAACGTAATAATAAAACAATAATGACTGATAAATTCCATGTTGAATCGCCGTTTGGAGTTATTGGGAAATTCGTGGATTGGATTTTCTTAAAAAATTACATGACTAAACTTTTAAAGTCCAGAAATGAGTTGTTGAAAATACAGGCTGAGAAAAACTACGCTGCATTAAAATTAAAATCTGCTAAAGAAAAAGAAAGTTTGTTTTTACAATTTTAAGTTTGAGTAACTAAAATTTATACCTTAGAGATATGCCTTGGTAGTTGTCGCCTCTAAAATCAACGCTATTTACAGGTAATAAAGACAATGATTTGTTCTCTTTTTTATGGAGTTCTGGTACTAAATACCCAATTCCTGCACCTATGGCATAACCGACTAAAACATCCGTTAAAAAATGCTGCCCAGCTTCAATTCTTAAAGCACCTACAATAGCTGGAAGTGTTATAGCTCCAGCCCAAACATACGGTATGCCAGGCGAGCCTGGATTAAAATCTTGATATACCTTAGCTACGAAAAAAGTTGCATTTGCAGTTACAGCAGTGTGTCCAGAGAAAAAAGAACGTTGCCCGTTTGCACTTAAACGTCTATTTAAACCTAAACCTTCATTATACACGTAAGGTCTACTTTTATTTACTAAACCTGCTGTAATCGTATATAATGCACCAGTTGATGCCATGCTTTCAAGAAAAAGCCCAAATACTTGGCCACCATTATCATTAACGTCATCTTCAAAAAAAAGCGCTAATGGTGCAGCAAACGATAAATAAAAAGGAATATCACTAATTTTACTAGCCTTTTCTGAAGACTTTCCAACAACCCACTTATCTAAGAAGTTAATATCATTTTTAACGTTCATAACGCGTTGTAAATCATGCTCCGTTATATCATCCTTATTTAGTATAAAGTAAAACCCTAGTCCGCTTCCTGCTAGTGCAGCACCTGTCCATATGCCATCTTGAGACCACTTCCATTCGTATGGAGATGTCGGGTTTTGAGCGCTCACAACTTGAAGTGATAACAGACTAAATACAATACAAAAAATATACTTCATGGTTTTTTTTACAAAAGTATGTTTGAGCATATTCTTGCATTGCTTCAAATGAAATAAACTTTAACTCAAAAAATTTTTGGAATTTCAGTAATGTGATTAAAAATAAGACTTTGAACATCGTAATTTTTAAATTTTCAAGGGATTTAATAATAGCAGCCATGATACTTTCGCTTTATGCAAACAACAAAAGAATTTTGGTACGGTATAGGTATTGGCGTTTTGGGAATCGTTATGTTTTCATCAAAAGCTGTTATGGTTAAGTTAGCTTACATTTACGGGGTAGATGCTATTAGTATCTTGCTCTTACGTATGCTTTTTTCTTTTCCTTTTTATATCATTATTGCATATATTTATAGAGGTCAAAACACCAAAGAAAAACCAAACTCTAAAGATTACCTATGGCTCATGTTTTTTGGTTTTGCAGGTTATTATTTGGCCAGTTATTTTGATTTTGTAGGACTTACTTATATAAAAGCGAGTTTAGAGCGTATTATTTTATTTTTGTACCCAACAATAGTATTAGTTCTCAATAAATTCTTTTTAAAACAGCGCATTACTAACATTCAAGGAATTGCTATCGGGATAACGTATTTTGGTATTTTTATCGCATTTTCATATGAAGTCACTGTCTCCGGCTCAGAAACTTATACAGGTGGTTTTTTCATATTGTTAAGTGCTATAACTTACGCATCCTATTTAGTGGGTAGTGGTTGGTTAATTCCAAAATTTGGAGTGGTCAGATTTACAGCTTATGCGATGCTCGTATCTTGTATTTGTGTGTTTGTTCATTATAGTATCATAAGCGAAAAAGATTTGTTTAACCTATCATGGCAAGTCTACTTCTTAGGATTTCTAATTGCTGTATTTGCAACTGTAATCCCTTCTTTTTTGGTATCTGCCTCGATAAAAATGATTAGCTCTTCAAACTTCGCCATTGTTGCCGGAATGGGGCCAATATCTACAATTACATTAGCGGCTATTGTTTTAAACGAACGTTTAACGTTGTTGCAATTGTTTGGTGCTTTTATAGTTGTTGTAGGCATCTTATTCGTTTCTTTTAAAAAAAACCCAAAAAAACTAGATTAGGGTTCTCAACAATATTTATATCTCATTGTTGATTACTTTGTTTGGTAGCTATTTTGTTTTTTAAATGGTTATGCTATCTTAGCATGCATACTTCTGTTTTTATTGATAGAAGATCTCAAAATTCACATTTTTTTAATGGCTCAAGAAACTAAATATACCGAGGATAACATACGCTCATTAGATTGGAAAGAGCATATCCGTATGCGTCCTGGAATGTATATAGGTAAGCTTGGGGATGGGTCTTCGCCAGATGATGGAATATATATCCTTTTAAAAGAAGTTTTGGATAACTCCATTGACGAATTTGTTATGGGGGCTGGTAAAACTATTGAAATATCTATACATGGTACAAAGGTTATAGTTCGGGATTATGGTCGTGGTATTCCATTAGGTAAAGTGGTCGATGTTGTTTCCAAAATGAATACTGGCGGAAAGTATGACTCTAAAGCATTTAAAAAATCGGTTGGTTTAAATGGTGTAGGTACAAAAGCAGTGAATGCATTATCGTCTTTTTTTCGAGTAGAATCTACACGTGATAATAAAAGTGCTTCAGCAGAATTTGAACAAGGTAATTTAACAAATCAAGATTTATTAGAAGATACATCACGGCGTAAAGGAACTAAAGTTTCATTTATTCCAGACGACATCATTTTTAAAAACTACAAATACAGGAGTGAATATGTAGTAAAAATGCTTAAAAATTATGTTTACTTAAATCCAGGTTTAACCATAGTTTTTAATGGCGAAAAATATTATAGTGAAAATGGTTTAAAAGATTTATTAGCGGAAAAAATAGCAGATACAGATTTATTGTATCCTATTATTCACCTAAAAGGTGATGATATTGAAGTGGCATTAACGCATAGTAAAACACAATATAGCGAAGAGTATAATAGTTTTGTAAACGGACAAAACACTACACAGGGCGGTACACACCTTACCGCTTTTAGAGAAGCTTTAGTTAAAACCATTCGAGAGTTTTACGGCAAAACTTATGATGCTTCAGATATTAGAAAATCTGTAGTAAGCGCCATTGCGATAAAAGTTATGGAACCTGTTTTTGAAAGTCAGACTAAAACTAAATTGGGGTCTACAGATATGGGAGGCGATTTACCAACCGTAAGAACGTATATTAATGATTTTTTAAAAACAAAGCTTGATAATTATCTACATAAAAACACAGATACTGCTGAAAAAATCCAGCGTAAAATCTTGCAAGCAGAACGAGAGCGAAAAGAGCTTTCTGGAATTAGAAAATTAGCCAAGGATAGAGCTAAAAAAGCAAGTCTTCACAATAAAAAACTACGCGATTGTAGAGTCCATTTTGGCGATACTAAAAACGAACGTAATTTAGAGTCTACACTATTCATAACAGAGGGTGATTCAGCATCTGGAAGTATCACAAAATCTCGGGATGTTAATACACAAGCCGTATTTAGTTTAAAGGGGAAACCATTAAATTGTTATGGGCTCACCAAAAAAATCGTTTACGAAAACGAAGAATTTAACTTACTTCAAGCGGCATTAAATATTGAAGAGTCTTTAGAGGATTTAAGATATAATAATGTGGTTATTGCTACAGATGCGGATGTAGACGGCATGCACATTCGTTTGTTGCTTATTACATTTTTCTTGCAATTTTTTCCTGAAGTAATAAAAGAAGGTCATTTATATATTTTGCAAACACCACTATTTCGTGTTAGGAACAAAAAAGAAACCATTTATTGTTATTCTGAGGAAGAACGGCGGGATGCTATAGCGAAACTAAGGCCAAAACCAGAAATAACACGGTTTAAAGGCCTTGGCGAAATATCTCCAGATGAATTTCAGCATTTTATAGGCGATGATATTCGATTAGACCCTATTATGCTAGATGATAATATGTCAATTGAAGACTTATTGTCTTTCTACATGGGTAAAAATACACCAACGCGACAAGAATTTATTATTGATAATTTGAAGGTGGAATTAGATATTATAGAAGACCAAAATTAAACTAGTATATTATATAATAAGAAAAAAAGAAGCGAGGAAAAGCGGTCTTATGAGTATTTGAGCAAACATGATATTACAGGTAAAGCAAAAAAACGCAGAAAAAAAAGTAAAGTAATGCTTAGCGGTAAACAAAAAACTAGAGGTATTTAATGACAGAAGACCAAAATGACGATTTAGCAAACGCACATAATGAACCTCAGGAAACCATTACCAGGATTACTGGTATGTATAAGGATTGGTTTTTGGATTATGCATCGTATGTTATTTTAGAGCGTGCTGTACCTGCAATTGAAGACGGGTTCAAGCCGGTGCAACGGCGTATTATGCATTCCATGAAAGACCTTGACGATGGGCGTTATAATAAAGTAGCGAATATTGTTGGTCATACTATGCAATATCATCCACATGGTGACGCAAGTATTGCAGATGCTATGGTACAAATCGGTCAGAAAGATTTATTAATTGATACGCAAGGTAACTGGGGGAATATTCTAACGGGAGATAGGGCGGCAGCATCCCGTTATATTGAAGCTCGTATTTCTAAATTTGGATTAGATGTAGTTTTTAATCCTAAAATCACAGAATGGCAAGCCAGCTACGATGGCCGTAGAAAAGAGCCTGTAAATTTACCAGTCATGTTCCCTTTGCTTTTAGCTCAAGGCGGAGAGGGAATAGCTGTAGGATTGTCTACTAAAATATTACCACATAATTTTATTGAGCTTATTGATGCTTCTATTAAACATTTACAAGGCAAACGTTTTACGATTCTACCAGATTTTCCAACGGCTGGGATTGCTGATTTTTCTAATTATAATGATGGTTTAAGGGGCGGGAAAGTTAGGGTTCGCTCTAAGATTTCACAATTGGATAAAAACACGTTGGTAATTACCGAATTACCTTTTGGAACGACCACATCTTCACTAATAGATTCTATTTTAAAAGCGAACGATAAAGGCAAAATTAAAGTAAAAAAAATCGAGGATAATACCGCTGCTGAAGTTGAAATTTTAGTGCATTTGCCTTCAGGTTTATCACCAGATAAAACCATTGATGCTTTATATGCATTTACAAGTTGCGAATCTTCTATTTCGCCACTGGGTTGTGTTATTGAGAATAATAAGCCCTTGTTTATTGGTGTAACCGAAATGCTAAGACGTAGTACAGATAATACGGTTCAGCTTTTAAAACAGGAATTAGAGATTCGATTAGGCGAATTTGAAGAACAATGGCACTTCGCTTCTTTGGAACGCATATTCATTGAAAATAGAATTTATCGAGATATTGAGGAAGAGGAAACTTGGGAAGGTGTTATTTCTGCTATTGATAAAGGACTAAAGCCACATATAAAACATTTAAAACGTCCTGTTACAACTGAAGATATTACGCGCTTAACAGAAATACGAATCAAGCGTATTTCAAAATTTGACATTGATAAAGCACAGCAAAAAATAGATGCTTTGGAAGATCAGATTGCAGAAATAAAGCATCATTTAAAACATCTTATTGATTATGCCATAGCGTATTTTACAAGATTAAAAAAGCAATATGGCGAAGGACGTGAGCGCAAAACAGAGATACGTACTTTTGATGATGTAGATGCTACAAAGGTTATTATTAGAAATACAAAGCTTTATGTAAATCGGGAAGAAGGTTTTATAGGAACATCATTAAAACGCAATGAATATGTAGGGGATTGTAGTGATATTGATGATATTATTGTTTTTACAAAAGAAGGAAAAATGATGGTTACCAAAGTAGATTCTAAAACTTTTATTGGTAAAGATATTATTCACGTTGCTGTTTTTAAGAAGAAAGATAAACGAACCATCTATAACATGATATACCGTGATGGTAAAAAAGGCCCATCATATATTAAACGTTTTGCTGTAACCAGTATGACAAGGGATAGAGAATATGATTTAACGAATGGTACTAAAGGCTCAACGGGGTTGTATTTTTCAGCTAACCCTAATGGTGAAGCGGAAGTTGTTACCATTAATTTAAGACAAGCAGGAAGTATTAAAAAACTGAAATGGGATATCGATTTCGCAGATATAATAATTAAAGGTCGTGCCTCAAAAGGGAATTTAGTGACTAAATACCCTGTAAAACGTGTAGAGTTGAAAGAGAAAGGTGTTTCAACTTTAAAACCTCGAAAAATTTGGTTTGACGATACGGTTCAACGCTTAAATGTAGATGGAAGAGGAGAGCTGATTGGAGAGTTTAAAGGAGAGGATAAAATGCTGATTATTAGTCAATCAGGAATAGTTAAAACAGTAACTCCAGAAGTTACTATGCATTTTGATGACGATATGATTACATTGGAAAAGTGGGTTCCAAATAAGCCAATATCTGCTATTTATTTTAATGGTGAGAAAGATATGTACTATGTTAAACGTTTTTTGATAGACCAAGAAGGGCGAGAGGAATCCTTTATTTCCGATCATCCTAAATCGCAGTTGGAAATTGTCTCTACCGATTGGAAACCAATGGCTGAGGTTATTTTTGCTAAAGAACGTGGCAAAGAGAGAAAAGAAAATTTTGAAGTTAATCTTGAAGAATTTATAGATATTAAAGGGCTTTCGGCTCAAGGGAATCAACTCTCTAAAGAAAAGATAAATCAAATAAATTTATTAGAACCTCTGCCTTATGAAGCGGCAGAAGATAACCATGTTGTTGATTTGGAGGTTGTAAATGAAAAGGAAATTACCAGTAAATCTTCAAGTACTAGTCAGAATATCCCATTGGATAATAACGATATTTCCAATGACGTTTTAGATAAGGATGATGGAGCACAGACAAAATTATTTTAAATTTAATTTTTTTTGAGAATAAATGTACATGTTTAAAAAACTAAAACTTATTTTAGTTTTGATATGTAATGTATTACTTGTTTTTGGTAGTATATTTATGTTTAAAGCTTCTAATCTAATACAGTTTGTTTTTTCAATATTACTTCCAGTATTATTTTTTTTTAATACGATACTGTGTGTGTGTTTTTTATTAAGAAGAAAAAAAACCTATATCCTGTTCTTAATTTCGATTGTCATTTTCGTTTTAAAGTTTGATTCATTTTTCCAACTGAATTTACCAATTTCAATGTCTTCAGATGTAAACACGCTAGCTGTGTTGTCTTATAATGTAAATAGTGTTACAAATAGTCGTCGCGATAAAGTTATAAGCTTTATAAACCAAACGAATCCAGATATTTTGTGTTTTCAAGAGTCCGAAAAAGATTTTAAAGACGATTTGAAAAGTTATCAATTTGTATTTAAACCAAAAAAATCAACATTAGCTATATATTCAAAGTATCCAATTTTTAATAGCGGTTATATTAATTTTCCTGCCTCATTAAATGGAGCACTTTATATTGATATAAAAATAAATAACGACTCCTTACGTATATATAATCTGCACCTTCAGTCTTTTAAAGTGCCACTTAAATTTTTCGATCACAAAGAAATGAGAAGTTATTCTTTATTAACATCTAGAATTAGAAAAGCTGAAAAGATAAGAGCCAATCAAGTGATTACAGTGAAAAAACATATCGATAAATTTAAAGGGAAGGTTGTAATCTGTGGAGATTTTAATAGTACTCAATATTCTTTAACTTACAACTTTTTAAAGTCTTTTAGAAAAGATTCTTTTATTGAAGCAGGATTTGGGTTAGGGACTACATACAACCTTTATAACTTCCCTTTTAGAATAGACTATATTTTAGTTGATAAAACTATTAAAATACTATCTCATCAAAATTTTAAACTTAGAATTTCTGATCATGAACCTATTTTGTCAACATTAAAACCGAACTAATTTTTAAGTCCGTTTAAGTTGTTTCTGTATTTTTTTTATAGCAGATTCTATAGATTTTTCTGGTTCTATAATATTGTAAGCCCCCCAGAATCTTGGGTCTGAAAAGCCTGAAGCTTTATCACTTAATATTGTAGTAGGTCGGATAAGTTTATTCCTGATTTTTGCTAATTTAATATCATAAACCTCCCAATCTGTTATAGCCATTTCACTATTTAAAGTATAAGTACTATTAAAAAGTTTTCCTTTCCAGTTCACTTTAAAAGTTAATGATATGTTACTATAAGCATAGTGCCATTTATGATTTGTAGTTCTATAATTTACGCGATAGGTCGCTTCGGTTGGGTATACTTCAACTTTTCTGGGTTTTTTTCTAACATACATTTGACTGGATAGTTCTCTGTTAGAGACATTTAAGCTATAAACAGCATTAGTTAAAGCAAGTGTTTCCGCATCTACATATAATTTCCCATAATAAAGTGGAATGCCATCAGGTTCTTTTTGCTTAAAATTTATCACATAAATTTTTCTGTCATTTATTTTTGTTGAATTACCAAAGCTAAAATTATACAAAGCAATATCTTTAGTTGTGAAAATAAATTCAGGATATTTAATAATATCTGTGTATAAATTACTAAAAGGACCACCTTGAAGTTTTAAAGCTAAAGTGTCTAGCTTAGAATAATCAGTATTTTTTCTCGCTTTTATAAGCTCAATATGGTCGTTTCTTATATTGTTGTAAGGCTGTTTGTGTATTTTTATAACAGCCTCAGAGAGTGATGCGTTTTTTCTGCGTTTTTTAATGGTTTCTCTGTAAAAAGCAGTCATTAACGTATTTTTATTTGTGTAAATACTACTTTTCTTTTTAAGCGTTTCTTCAACAATTTCTTTTGCATTTTTTAGTGTAGTATTTACACTAATTTCATTTAATTCTGTAATAGCGGGATCTAAAGTGATTTTATCATTATTTTTAATTGAAGAAATCTTTAATTCTTTTTTCTCATATCCTAGATGGGAAATTATAATGTTACCATCTAAAAATTCATTTGGTATTTTTAAAAGAAACTCACCATCGCTATTAGTAACTGTGCTTATATTAGAGTTTTCAACAATTATATCTGTAAAAATCAGTGGTTTTTTACTTTCGCTATCTACAACTTCGGCTTCAAGTTCTTTAAAGTCCATATTCTGAGCAAAGGGCACATGCATAGAAAATAAAAAAAATGCTGGTATAAGTACGATATGATATAGGGTTAGTTTTTTCATGATTCTTTAATTTAAACTTCCTTTAAAATACGTATTATAATTGTAAATATCTAAAAATTAGACGTATAAAAATTCTAAATGGATTTAAATTGGTTGTCTGTAAGTGTTTTCATAAAAAGTATTATAGCCTGCTGATCTTCATCAGATAAATTTAAATTCTCAAATGGTAGTGTTTGGTGCGGCACATCAAACCCCAAACCTGAGCCACCTCCTTGATTGTAAAAATCCATAACTTGTTCAAGCGTTTCAAATACACCATTGTGCATATAAGGTGCGGTTAGTGCAATGTTTCTGATAGTGGGCGTTTTAAAAGCACCTTTTCGTTCTTCGGTTTTAAAGATGTCATATCTGCCTAAATCATCATCTATTTTTTTGTTTTCCTTAGTTTCAGAAACACCAATAATTTCAAGTTCGGACTCATTGAAATTTGGAGGTAAAGTACCATTAAACAAAGGGGGGAAGTGACATGTAGCACATGCAGCTTTTCCCATAAATAAATTGAATCCTTTTTTTTCAATATCAGTTAGCGAATGCTCTTTTCCGTTTATGTTATTGTCAAATTTCGAATCGAAAGTGTTTAAAGATCGTACATAAGAGGCTATAGCGTGCCGTATATTCATGTCTGTAGCACCACGTTTATAAAGTGTGTCAAAAGCTCTTGAATAGGTTTCGGTTTTATTAATTTGATTTATCATATACTGTAAATCTGTACCAAATTCATCATGATTATTTATCACACCTACAATTTGTCCCTCTAAGCTCCCAGAGCGATTATCTAGAAAAAAAGATTTTTGTAACCCTGAATAGGTAAGCGTTGGCGTATTTCTTTTTAATTTTTTATTGAAAGTTACCTTACCATCTGTAAATGCTTTGTTCTTAATATGGCATGTTGCGCAAGCCATATCGTTATGGATTGAAAACTGCTTATCTTCAAATAGTTTTTTTCCTAATATGGTTTTCGTTTCTAAATGTGTTGTATCACTTTTATAATCTGAAAAATAACCCAAATTAAACGTGTTTGCGCTAAACAAACTAGTGATGTTACTTTTTATGGCAAATTCAAAAGGAAACTGCACATTCCAATCTTTTTGAGTAGCATTTAAGAGCTCCAGTTGCTTGTTGGTGTGTTTTTTTATAAAAGTATAGCGGTCAAAGCTATCAAAATCGGTATCTAAAATTTTTAGACTATTTTTTAGTTCTACATGCCATTTATCTAATAAACTCGTATTCTTAAAATTATCCTTATAAATGTCTAAGATATTTTCTATTGTTGTTAAAGTATAACCAGATTCTTGTAGCGAAGCACCAAGCATAGGAGAATCGAAATTGGATAATCCTGTAGTGGCGACCCGTATTATAGCATCTTTAACAATCCATAGTATATGATGATTTTTAAAATTTAAGGCACTATTTTTTTCTATTAACTTTAATCTGGCAGCAGTAACTTGTAGCGCTCTGTTTAAAGCTAAAGTATCTATAGCATCTGAAAATAAATTTTCTTCTATAACTTGATATCCAATAGGCTGGTTTATTTTAATATCCGTGGCATCCTCCTCCTGTATTCGAAGTAGGTTTGGAGAATTTAATGATTTGTAGTTGTCTTTTTCAATGTATGAAAGTATAGGTTCGTTTTTTTTAAAATAGTATCGTGATTTAATATATAAATTTCTGTTGTTTTTAATACTATTGTTCAGGTTAATACTATCCAAATATGTATAGGCCAAATTAAGATTGTGTTTGTAAAACGTCTCAAGCTCATCTTTTTCAGAAGGGCCTATGTCGACCGTTTTATACGTTTTGCTTTGGCAGGACATAATAAAAAGCAAAAGACATACAGCCCAAGTGTATATCTTTGCTTTGAATATAAAATTCAAATAATTTTTCATAAGATTATCTCTCTAAACCTTTTATTAAATATAGCATTGAACCTTCTTTTCTGTTCGTTAAATCTGGATTAGCCAATGGGTCTGTAAAAGATGTTCCATCAGCAGGGTTCCATCCATGGTTTTGTGTTATAAGTAAAAAAGAACTGTCATTACCATCAATCACATCAGTAACATCTATCATTCCTGTAATTTCCCAGTTTCTTCCAGTTGTACCATACCCTAAAGTTTCAGCTCTGTTTTGATCGCATTCTAAAACAGTTTTAATAGCTCCAGAGTTTAAATCATATTGGTATAATTTTGCAAAACCATTTACAGACGTGTCTAAATAACCATTAGGATCTTCTTGTATGTACGCATAATTCTCAGTCACCAAAATGTTATCTGGTGAGTGAAACCCATCGGCCTTACCACCAATTTTATCACCATCTAAAACACAAGTTATTTTACAAACGCCTGTAGGATCAGTATCATTTAAAGATACTTTGTAAACACGTCCTAAAATAGAACCTTTACCCACCAATCCTGGTTTGTCGCGACCAGTAACACAAAAATAAATTTCTTTTTGGTTTTCAGCAGAACCGCGTCTCCAATCTATATCTTCCAGTCTTGAGAATCCCATAACACCTTTAAGCTTAGCTTCAGTATCTAAAGCACTTATTTCTCTCTCTGTAAGTTCAACAAATTCAGCATCATAGGTAGTGCCCTCAGCCATATCAACTTCGAAATCGATTCCAGCAGAAGTTACTTTTAAACCATAAAGTTTACCACTATCTAAATCGCCTCTACTTCCAACGTACATGCCTAATTGGCCAGAAGGTACGCTGTTATCAGAATGGTCATCACCAATAAAAGCTACCGTTTTATCAGCATAGGCATCTTTTCCAATAACTACAGCATTTTCAGTAGACCATTGTCCAAAAGCTGTTAACATTTTACCAACGCTAGCATCTGATGCATTTTTAGCAGGATCTGTTATAAAAACACCTTTTGATGCGCCTCCCCATTCACCACCGGATAAATAATGTGGACCAAAACCGTGTTCTTCAGGACTTATCATAGAGCCAGAACATTGTGCAGTTTCAGCAGTTGCCGTTGAATTTAAAATATATTCTCCGTGATAAGGTCTTAAATTTTTATTCAACATAATACGGGCAATGGAATAATCTGCTTCAATATTATTTATAAGTGTATAGGTTTCATTGCCATTGTTAATTAAACCAGCACCATCTGCCATGGAGCCATAAACAAAATTTGGTGTGTTTGGAATAACATCCTCAGAAGTTAGAATAGGCGTGATTTTCAGATTAACAAAATCATTCGTAACTTTTAACAAACTTGGAGATTTTGAAGTTGCCAGAAATACTGAAGCATCAGAACCGTTTTCTCCATCCTCGCCATCCTCGCCGTCCATTCCATCTTCGCCGTCTATACCATTAATACCGTCTTTACCATCTTCAGGTTCACAGCTTACAACAGATACAGGAATAGTTGTTAATGCGATTACTAGCATTAAAAAGTGAAATAATTTTTTCATAATTTTTAGAATATTTTTTAGTTATTTATTACTTCAAAACTATAATTGCAGACGTTAAACCTTGTTAAGTAATTAATGTTTTTTTATTAAATTAGAGTTACATAAAAGTTAAATAGATTAATTAAATATTAACTCAATTACCTTCATGTTACCTAAGTATTAATCAGACATTAATAAAGAAAAACTATTAACGTATTTTTTAGATTTCAAAAAATAGAATAGCTGTATATTTACATGATTTTACTCAAAATATGAAGCAGGATTACATAGCATTCAAAAAAACGGGATATTTTTCATCTTTAATATGTGATTATTTGGATGAAAAGCCAGATTTGAATTCATTCTACAATAAATTTCCTAGACTTGATAATTTTAGAAATCAAATGGAACAAAAAAGCAAATCCTTTTCAAATAAAAAAAGGAATACGCTAGTTACAGTTTTAAAAAAGCAATATCAAAATTTAGACAGCGCTCCAATAACAACTCAAAACATTGAAAATTTAAAATCTGAAAACACCTTTACCATCACAACAGGGCATCAACTAAACTTATTTACAGGGCCACTTTACTTTCTCTATAAAATAGTGTCTGCCATTAAACTTTCAAAAACTTTAAAAGCGACTTATCCGAAACAGAATTTTGTTCCCATATATTGGATGGCGACGGAAGATCATGATTTTGAAGAAATCAATTATTTTAATTTTAAAGGCAAGAAATTTCAATGGAATAAAAGCGTAAGCGGTGCAGTTGGCGAGTTGCATACTAAGGGGTTGAATGCGGTTTTGGAATTGTTCTCTAAGGATTTGGGAATGACAACAAATGCAGAACATGTAACAAGGCTTTTTAAAAACGCCTATATAAACCACGATAATCTTGCAGATGCCACTAGGTTTTTAGCCCATGCTTTATTTAAGGAATATGGTTTAATTATTATAGACGCTAATAATGCTGAATTAAAGCATTTATTTATTCCTTACGTTGAAACGGAATTACTTAATAAAACGTCCTTTCATGCGGTTTCTAAAACGAACGAGAAATTAGCTGATTTATCAAATGGTTATAATATTCAAGTTAACCCTAGAGCTATAAATCTATTCTATTTAAAAGAAAATTTTAGAGAACGTATTGTTTTTGAAGATAATTATTATAAAGTTTTAAATTCTGATATCACTTTCAGTAAGGCTGAAATCCAAAAGGAAATTATGGACTTTCCGGAAAGATTCTCGCCGAACGTCATTATGCGCCCGCTATACCAAGAAGTTATTTTACCAAACCTATGTTATATAGGTGGTGGTGGGGAGTTGGCTTATTGGTTTCAGTTAAAAAATTATTTTGATACTGTTGAGGTGCCATTTCCTATATTATTGTTAAGAAGTTCTGTATTAATTCAAACGGAAAAACAAGAAGAAAAACTTCAACAACTCAATATCTCAAAATCAGATTTGTTTTTAAAGAAAGATTCTTTTATCAATAAAAAAGTTAGGGAAATATCTAATATTGATATTAATTTTTCTACACAAAAAGAATATTTAAAAAATCAATTTGAAGATTTATATAAACTTGCAGAACAAACCGATAAATCTTTTTTAGGAGCTGTAAAAGCTCAAGAATTAAAACAATTAAAAGGTCTTGATAATCTTGAAAAGCGCTTACTTAAAGCACAAAAAAGAAAACTTGCTGATGAGGTAGAGCGCATGACTGCCATTCAAAATGAATTGTTTCCAAATGGAAGTTTACAAGAACGGAATGTCAATTTTTCTGAGTTTTATATAGAATATGGCAATCAGCTAATTCCTAATCTTATTGAGAATTTAGAGCCTTTAAAAGGTGAGTTTTTAGTGTTAACAATTTAATGTAAAAAAGTTTAACACGACATACTCAATACCAAATCAATTACTATTTTTGCGCATGCAACATGACAAGGTATTAATTTTAGACTTCGGATCGCAATATACACAGCTTATTGCCCGTAGAGTTAGAGAACTCAACATATATTCCGAAATAGTTCCATATAATAAAATTCCAAAAACCATAGCAGATTACAAGGCTGTAATTCTGTCCGGTAGCCCAAATTCTGTAAGAGGGGAAAATGCACTTCATCCAGACTTATCTAAAATTAGAGGGAAAAAGCCAATGCTTGCTGTGTGTTACGGTGCGCAATATTTAGCCCATTTTTCAGGAGGCGAAGTAGCACCATCAAACACCAGAGAGTATGGGCGTGCCAATTTATCCTTTATCCAAAAGGGTGAACCTTTCTTTTCTAGTATTTCCGAGGGTAGCCAAGTGTGGATGAGCCATAGCGATACCATTAAAGCATTGCCAGCACAAGCTGTTTTGCTGGCCAGTACAAACGATGTTGAAAATGCAGCTTATAGACTAGAAGGTGAAACCACTTATGCGATTCAGTTTCATCCAGAAGTATATCATTCTAAGGATGGAAAACAATTGTTGGAAAATTTTTTAGTAAAAATTGCAGATATAAAACAAGATTGGACCCCAGATTCCTTTGTGGAAGAAACGGTTGCTGCCATAAAAGATAAAGTGGGAAACGATAAAGTGGTTTTAGGGCTTTCTGGCGGTGTAGATTCTACAGTTGCAGCGGTTTTACTAAATAAAGCTATAGGCGAAAACTTATATTGTATTTTTGTAAATAATGGGCTGCTTCGCAAAGATGAATTCAAAAGCGTATTGAATCAATATAAAGGTATGGGGCTTAACGTAAAAGGTGTTGATGCCTCCAAACGGTTTTTAGACGCTTTGGCTGGTATTGAAGACCCTGAGAAAAAACGAAAAGCCATTGGTAATTCTTTTATTGAGGTTTTTGATGATGAAGCAAATGCATTAAAAGATGTAAAATGGTTGGCTCAGGGCACTATTTATCCGGACGTTATAGAAAGTGTTTCGGCAACTGGTGGCCCATCGGCTACTATAAAAAGTCATCATAATGTTGGTGGATTACCAGATTTTATGAAACTTAAAATTGTAGAGCCACTGCGTGCTATTTTTAAAGATGAAGTTAGGCGTGTTGGTGCTACCTTGGGTATCGATCCAGAATTATTGGGTCGCCACCCGTTTCCTGGCCCTGGGTTGGGAATTCGTATTTTAGGCGATATTACTGCTGAAAAAGTGCGTATGCTTCAAGAGGTAGATGCTATTTTTATAAACGGACTTAAGTCATGGGGATTATATGATAAAGTTTGGCAGGCAGGAGCTATGCTACTTCCTGTAAATAGTGTTGGTGTTATGGGCGATGAGCGTACTTACGAAAAATGCGTAGCACTTAGGGCTGTTGAAAGTACTGACGGTATGACTGCTGACTGGGTAAATTTACCGTATGACTTCCTCCAAAAAACATCAAACGATATAATAAACAAAGTTAAAGGTGTAAATAGGGTGGTGTACGATATTAGCAGTAAACCACCAGCGACTATTGAATGGGAGTAATTTAATATAAAGTTTTTTATTATACAGTAATCAGTTACTGAAAAATGAAAAATGCGGTAAGTGCTTGTAATCTCTTGAATTCACTCAAACTAGGCTTCATGCCCAACCCTTTGGTAAAATGCCAAAATATATTTGGCATGTTATATGCTTATGTTGAGAAAAGAGGTTTTCTTTTTAGTCCTTTTAAAGTGATTGAAACGTATATGATTAAATAGTTAGGTTTTATTATATTTATATTTTGTAGAATAGTCAACATGAAAAAATTTATATTAGTATTTGTTTTGGTTCTAGCATTCGGTTTTACTGTGGTTGAAGCTCAGAATTTTAGTACACACCCTGTAAAAAAGGGAGAAACTATTGATAGTATTGCAAAACTTTATTTTGTAACACCTTCTGATATCTATGAGTTGAATCCTGATGCTAAAAAAGAGTTAAAACTAAATACGGTTTTAATTATCCCAATATCGAAAGCTAATAAGCCTAAGGTAACTATCAATAAAGAGTTACAGGGTTTTAAGGAACATAAAACACGACGTAAGGAAACGCTTTATAGTTTATCTAAAAAGTATGATATTTCTGAGGAAGATATTAAGAAGTATAATAAATTCTTGTATGCAAATCCGTTACGCAAGGGTGACAGACTGCAAATACCAAAATATAAAATTACTGAAACAAAAGAGGTGGTTGTAACCACAAATACATATACCGTTTTACCTAAAGAGGGCAAATGGCGTATTGCTTATAAGTTTGGAATTACAGTTGATGAGTTGGAAGAATTAAACCCTAATATGCCCGATATTTTAAATGAAGGTGCTCTTATAAACGTACCTAATTTGGATAAGGGCACACAGAAAAAAATTGATGATCAGTATAGTTATTATAAAGTATTACCTAAAGAAGGATTTTACCGCTTAAAATTAAAATTAGGTTTGGAGCAAGCTGATTTAGAAGCGTTAAATCCTGATTTGAAAGTAACCGGTTTAAAATCTGGAATGATTTTAAAAATACCATATGATAAAACAATAAAAACTGAAGGTGCTATTGAAAACCTAGAGGTTGAGGTTGTTGATTTATCTGGTAATATTTCTAATTATGAAACAAAACGAATTGCTGTTATGTTACCTTTTAGAATGCACCGTGTTGATTTTGATTCGGTAAGTGATATTAAAAAAAGCTTAAAGAGAGACCCTTATTTGGAAGCTTCTCTTGATTTTCATTCGGGTGTTTTAACAGCTTTGGATTCTTTAAAATCCTTAGGGGTTTCTTTAAAGGTTGATGTTTACGATACCAGATATGAGGTTAGCGAAGTGTCAAGAATTATTCGAGAAAATGATTTTGAAAATGTTGATGCGGTTATTGGTCCATTAACACCAGCAAGTTTTGATAAAGTAGCCTCGGAATTAAAACAATACAATACGCCTGTAATTTCGCCTATTGGAACAAAGTTGAAATTGTATGATAATGTATTTCAGTCGAGACCATCTGATGATTTGCTTAAAGACAAAATTATTAATTTTGTAAAAGCCGATTCGTTGGTTGCTAATATTATTATAATTTCCGACACTAAAAATATAAAGATAGCAAATGAGCTTAAACGCGAGTTTAATTCTGCAAGTATCATTTACTCCAGAAAAGACAAAGATAATGGTAAAGATGAATTTTTTGTAACGAAAGAGGATATTGAAGGCGCGCTTAAACCTGGCAAAAATATTGTGTTTTTAGAAACTCAGAATGAGGGGTATGCATCCAATGTTACTAGCGTTTTAGCTTCTTTAAATAATAAAATTGACCCCGAATCTGATGAAGAGCCTTCCAAAATCATACTCGTAACAACCAATATAAATAATGCTTTTGAGGGCGACCAAATAAATAACACGCATTTATCCAACTTACAATTTCATTTTGCAACAGCATCCAAGGAGTATAATGAAAATGATAATAATAATTTTGTAAAAAAATATAATAAGATTTATAATATTACGCCAAATAAAAGGGCGGTTAGAGGTTTTGATTTAACTATGGATGTTGTGTTGCGTTTAGTGTCTTCCAATGATTTATACGCATCGGTAATTAATGCGCCGATCACTGAATATGTTGAAAATAAGTTTGCCTATAAAAAGAAACCTTTTGGTGGGTATTTTAACGATTCGGTATATCTTGTAATGTATGACGATTTAACTATTGTTGAGGTAAAACAATAAGCAATAAAGCTATTCGTTTTATATAATAGCTTTTAAACTTTGATGAGAATCTTTCTTTTATTTTTATGTTTTGTATGTGTTCAAAATGATGAGCCTGTCTTATCCTGGAACACGTATCATAAATTATCATGGAAAGATTTTAGGGGGAAACCTAATATGAAGGATGGCGCAGTTGCAATTACAGCATCTGGAATTACCTTCGATTTTTCTATTACAAAAACGGATAAAGATGAAGTGGTTAGCTTTACTACCAAAGTATTTGCTCATTTTTACCCTGAGAAATCGTGGTATAAAATAGAACGCGCTAACAACTATATTCTAGGACATGAGCAATTGCATTTTGATATTACTGAGTTATTTGCTCGTAAATTTAGATATCGAATTAGCCAACTAAAAATTTCGAATAGTATTTGGATAGAGCTTAAAATCATTCATAATGCTATTAATTTAGAATTGTCCCTAATGCAAAATAAGTATGATAATGAAACTGATTATTCTAGAAATTCTGAATCTCAAATAAAATGGAAGGCTTTTGTAGGGGCTGAATTAGATACACTTTTTAAGTATAAATCTGTAGATTAGTTATGTTGGCTGATAAACAATTTTTAATAGATTTGGCGCACACTAAAATGCCTTACGGAAAATATAAAGACCGTTATATTATTGATTTACCTGAGTATTACGTGGTTTGGTATCATGGCAAAGGATTTCCTAAAGGTAAACTTGGAATGATGCTGGAACAAGTTTACGAATTGAAATTAAATGGTTTGGAAGAATTGATTTGGAATATTAAGAAGCAGTATCCTAAGCGGTAGGTTTTCTGTGTTTTGTTATAATGAGAAAATCACGGTATCTTAATAATTTATATTCAATTAACAGAATTTAGGTTTTAGGAAAAAATCAAAGAAAAAAACGTTCACTGTCCTTTATTCAGTTCCACTATAAACCTGACCTCGGTGCGGTTTTAAAGCATCTCTTAAAGGTTTCATCTGGTCTTCATCAACAACTATAAATGCAATAGTGTGCCTATCACTTAAATTTTGAACACCAGTAATGGTAATATTCAATTTTTCTAACTGCATATATTCTTTTAAATGAATTTCGTGGTGCTCTGCTATTTTGCTAGCATCAGGCCCTCGAAAATCCCAAATTAATTTTAGTTTACGCATATATTTATTGAAATATTTATAATGAAAACAGGATGTATAATACCAGTTCAAATATAAAGGTATTAGAACGCAATTTAACTTCATATATTGAAAATTATTTAAGATAATAATTACTTTTTCTAATGGTTTGTTAAACAACTTGTATTATAGGTTAATATTACTATTTTTGTAATCGTTGAAAAAACCATTATCCATAAAATGAGCTATTACAATTTAGTTGTTATAAATTAAAATCTGTGTTAGCGAATTAGATCTGACCATTGGAAAACAATAAAATTTAACAGATGAAATTAAGATTTTTATTTACTTTGTTTTTAGTATGCTCCATGCTAAAGGTAAAGGCGCAGTCTGTAGATAAAGATGTGCTTTTTACAGTTGATAATGAGCCTGTTTATGCTTCAGAGTTTTTAAGAGTTTATAATAAGAACCTAGATTTGGTTCAAGATGAATCCCAAAAAAACATCGATGCTTATTTAAAGCTTTTTACAAATTATAAATTGAAGCTTAAAGAGGCTCGTGCTTTAGGCTTAAATAAAAAACCGGCTTATGTTCGAGAGCTTGATAGCTATAAAAAGCAGTTGGCAAAAAATTACATCACAGATTCTAAAGTTACTGAAGCCTTGGTGCAGGAAGCTTATAATCGTACAGTATATGAAATAAATGCAAATCATATCCTAGTTAAGGTTGATGAAAATGCTAGTCCTCAAGATTCTCTTTCTGCATATAATAAAATTGTAAAGTTAAAAGAGCGTGCATTGAAAGAGGGTTTTGAAAAAGTTCGTGCAGAAGTGCATAATGGCCAAACCGTTTTCGGTGAGAAATTAGGTTATTTTGGTGGTTTTAAAATGGTATATAAATTTGAAAATGCCGCTTTTAATACCGAATCCGGTGCCGTTTCCGAACCTTTTAGAACCCGTTTTGGTTATCATATTATTAACGTTTTAGATAAGCGAAAATCTAGAGGTGAGCGTACAGTAGGCCATATTATGGTTGTAGAAAACGACAAAGATTCGTTAGCGGAAAAGTCAGAATTTAGAATTCAAGATATTTATAAAAAACTGAATCAAGGTGAAGCTTTCGAGGCTTTAGCGAAACAATTTTCAGACGATAAAAATTCTGCTAAAAAAGGGGGGATGTTAAAAGCTTTTTCTAGCGGGCAATTAAGAGCAAAAGAATTTGAAGATGTTGCTTTTGGTTTAGAACATGTTGGCGATGTTTCACAACCTTTTAAAACAGATTTTGGTTGGCATATTGTAAAATTATATAAAATTGCAGAGGTACCAGCTTATGAGGCTATTAAGCCTGAATTAGTAGAAAAAGTAAAACAGGATTCAAGATCTAAATTAATTGATAAGGCACTAACTGATAAATTAAAAGTAAAATATAATATAAGCGAAAACCGGCCTAATTTAGAGTATTTCGTTTCTATTTTAAATAATGATTATTTCGATAATGGTTGGAAACTTCCAGCAGATTTTAAAGGCAGTAATCCTTTAATCAAAATAGGGGATAAAACATTTACTTATAATGATTTCGGTGTTCATTTAATAAATTCACAACGTAAAAGAACATCTAAAAAAACTATAGAATTATTAGTTGTAAATAAATACGATTCTTTTTTAGATGACAGTTTGATACAATATCAAGAAGCACATTTAGAAGAAGAAAATGAAGATTATGCGCATATCGTTTCTGAATATAGGGATGGTTTACTGTTATTCGACTTAATGGAAACAACAATCTGGAACACCTCTAAAACCGATTCAACTGAAATTCAAAACTATTACAATGCTAATAAATCGCGTTATATGGTGCCAGAGCGTATTGAAGCTGTTGTAGCTACTTCGATAAAACAAAAAACGCTTAAAAAAGTATCAAAGCTTTTAAGCGGCAAGATGCCAATCGATAGGATAAAATCGTTGGTTAATAGTAATGATAATATTGAGGTTATATTCACTTCAGGTACTATGGACGCTAAGCATCAAGCACTCCCTAAAAACTTTGAATTTAAAAAGGGGATTTCAAAATTATACAAACACAATGATGGGTTTGTTGTGGTTCAGGTAAAGGATATATTGCCAACAGCTCAAAAGTCTTTTGATGATGCTCAAGGTGCTGTAATAAGCGATTATCAAAATTATAAAGAAGAAATTTGGCTAAATAACTTAAAAAATAAATATAAAGTAGTAGTTAATCAAAGCGTTTTACAAGCTGTTAAATCTAATCTTAAACAATAAAGGTGCGCGGTAAAATCATTATTCTATTGTTACTGTTATTAGGGTACTCTTGCGATTTAATAAAAAAATCTGACGAGCGAGAGCCCATTGCAAGAGTTAATAATACTTACTTATATCAAGAAGATATAAATGGTTTAGTACCCGAGGATGCATCAAAACAAGATAGTACACTAATAATTCAAAACTATATAAAACGTTGGGCAACACAACAATTATTCGTGGACGGTGCTAAGTTAAATTTAAGTGAAGTTAAACAACAAACATTTAATAGGTTAGTAGGTCAATATAAAAATGATTTATATAGTAAAGCCTATATTGAGGCTTTAGTGAAGCGAAGTATTGACACTGTAGTATCTACTGAAGAAGCAAATACTTATTACAACAATAATAAGGATGTTTTTAAGCTGAACGAAGAACTTATTAAATTTCGATACATTCATGTCAATGAAAACATAATCGATTTCGATGCTATTAAAAAAAGATTTAAAATTTACGATACACAGGATAAAAAAACGCTGGATTCTATTTCAATTCAATTCAAGTCGTACTCTCTCAACGATTCTATTTGGGTCAAATTAACTCAGGTTATTAAGAAAATTCCAGTTATAAATTCAGAAAACAAAAATCAACTGTTAAAAAAATCTAATTTTTTACAACTCAAAGATTCATTAGGAGTATATTTGATGCAGATTAATGATGTTTTAGTCAGAAATGATACAGCACCGCTAGAATATGTAAAGCCTACTATTGATCAGATAGTGATTAATAAACGCAAGCTTGAATTTATTAGAGAATTAGAAAAAGATATTACGAAAGATGCCATTAAAAATAAACGATTTGAAATATACGATTAACTTGAAAAACGTAACTTTAATGTGCTTAACAATATGCGCTGTAAACGTTTTATCTGCTCAAGAAATTATTGAAGATGATGTTGTTGAAATTGCTAAAAAGGTTGATTCTATCGATACATCAAAAGCAAGAAAAGTTGATGGTGTAGCAGCTGTAGTAGGCGATTTTATTGTATTGGAATCAGATATTGAAAAAGAGAAAAATCAAATAAAAGCAAGTGGAGGCTCTATTGAAGGAATTGAAGATTGCCAATTGTTTGGTTTAATGCTTGAAAGAAAATTATATGCACATCATGCCATTCAAGATAGTGTGCCTGTTTCTGATGCTGAAGTAAGGAAAAATGTAGATTATCAAATTCAACAATTCCTTCAACAGACAAATGGCTCTATGGAACGTCTTTTAGAATTCTATAAAAAAGATGATGAGCAAAGTTTTAGGGATGAAATGTTTGAAATTAATAAGTCGAACTTATTAGCACAAAGAATGCAAGCTAAAATTGTTGAAGAAGTTGAAATCACTCCAGATGAAGTAAGAACTTTTTTTAATAAAATTCCAGAAGACCAACGTCCAACCTTTGGTACAGAATTAAAAGTAGCTCAAATTGTTGCTGAACCTAAAATTTCAGATGAAGAAAATCAAAAAATTATTGACCGTTTGAAACAATTTAAAGCTGATATTATTGAAAGGGGCGCAAGTTTCCGCTCTAAAGCCGTTTTATATTCACAAGACCCAGGTTCTGCAAGTAAAGGGGGAAAATATACGCTAAACAGAAAACAACCAAGAATGGTTAAAGAGTTTAGGCAAGTGGCATTTGCATTACAGGAAGGAGAAGTTTCAGACCCTTTTAAAACCGATTTCGGATATCACATTATTACTTTAGAAAAAATTAGAGGACAGGAATACGATGTCGCACATATATTGTTAACACCTAAAGTGTCTAGTGAAGCTGTTCAAGAAGCCAAAGAACGCTTAGAAAAAGCTAGAAAGCGTATAGTTGCTGGGGATATTACTTTTGCTGATGCCGCAAGAGAATTGAGTGATGAGGAAGAGACAAGAAATGATGGTGGACAATTGATAAATCCAACTACTCAAGATTACAAATTTGAGTTGACGCGAATGGATCCTGAATTGTATGCTCAAATTCAAAATCTAAAAGATGGTGAAGTGAGTTTGGTTTTAAGAGAAGAAGACCGAACTGGCGGACAGAAATTTAAACTTTTAACAGTTACCGATAGAATAGATGAGCATAAAGCAGATTATGCACGGGATTATTTAAAAATTAAAGGGTTAGCCCTAGAGGAAAAGAAAATAAGAGCTATTGAAAAATGGCAAGAAGAAAAAATTCTAGACACTTACATAAAAATAAGTAAAGAGCACCGTTCTTGTGAATTTTCTAGTAATTGGTTAAAAAAATAATTAGTATGTCTGATGTTGCCGCCATTAATGCGTTTGTAAATAAGTTTAAAGTTTTAAAAACAGAAATAGCCAAAGTTATTATTGGTCAAGATGAGGTTGTTACTCAAATATTAATTTCTATTTTTTCTGGAGGACACTCCTTATTAATAGGTGTTCCGGGTTTAGCCAAAACCTTGATGGTTAATACTATTGCCCAAGCATTAGGGTTAGATTTTAAACGTATTCAGTTTACACCAGATTTAATGCCAAGTGATATTTTAGGAAGTGAAATTTTAGATGAAGATCGCCGTTTTAAATTTATAAAAGGCCCTATTTTTTCTAATATTATTTTAGCAGATGAGATTAATAGAACACCGCCAAAAACGCAAGCCGCTTTATTGGAAGCCATGCAGGAACGGTCTGTAACGGTTGCTGGTCATAATTATAAATTAAACTTACCGTATTTTGTTTTAGCAACTCAAAATCCCATTGAGCAAGAAGGAACCTATCCTTTACCAGAAGCACAGTTGGATAGATTTATGTTTGCAATAAACCTTGATTATCCAACTTACGAAGAGGAAGTTCAAGTTGTAAAAGCGACCACGACAGATTATAAAGTAAAGGTAAACGCCTTGTTCTCAGCAGAGCAGATTGTCGATTTTCAACATTTAATTCGTCGTATTCCTGTGGCAGATAATGTTATTGAATACGCCGTGACCATGGTTGGTAAAACCAGACCAAATTCTGATAAAGCTCCAGAATTGATAAAAAAATATATCGATTGGGGAGCAGGTCCAAGAGCGTCTCAAAATTTGATATTAGCAGCAAAAACGCATGCAGCTATAAACGGGAAATTTTCACCAGATATTGAAAATGTTCAAGCCGTAGCACAGAGTATATTACGTCACAGAATAATCAAAAATTACAAAGCAGAAGCAGAAGGTGTTTCCGAAGAGCAAATTATTAAAAGTTTGTTTTAATCTAAACATTTTATAATAATTATTACTAGCTTTAAATAATCTTATCCCATTTCAGGATAGATTGATAAATTCTCGTTTTTTATCAAATTTATGCTTAAAAAAACAAATCATACTAAATTATAATAACACTATAATAATTTAATATGAAGCAAAGTTGTATTGTCTTTATTATTTTAGAACTTTACATTAATTTCGTATTTTGCATTACTATTTTAAACCAAAACTTAAAAAAAAATTTATGGCATTTGACATTAATATGATAAAAGGTGTTTACACCAAAATGGCAAGTCGCGTAGATAAAGCACGTGAAATTGTAGGGAAACCATTAACATTGTCTGAAAAGATATTATATTCTCACCTTTGGGATGGTACGCCTACGCAGGAATTCACAAGAGGGACAGACTATGTAGACTTCGCGCCAGATAGAATTGCTTGTCAAGATGCAACGGCTCAAATGGCATTATTACAGTTTATGCAAGCAGGAAAAGCTAAGGTCGCTGTTCCGACAACGGTTCACTGTGATCATTTAATTCAGGCTAAAGAAGGTGCGGCAACAGATTTAAAACACGCTAATACTGTGAGTAGCGAAGTTTTTAATTTTTTAGAATCTGTTTCAAATAAGTACGGAATTGGTTTTTGGAAGCCCGGAGCAGGTATTATTCACCAAGTTGTTTTAGAAAATTATGCATTTCCAGGAGGAATGATGATTGGTACCGACTCGCATACTGTAAACGCAGGGGGATTGGGTATGGTGGCTATTGGTGTTGGTGGTGCTGATGCTGTTGATGTTATGGCTGGCATGGCTTGGGAATTGAAATTTCCTAAATTAATAGGCGTTAGGTTAACAGGAACACTTTCTGGTTGGACAGCTCCAAAAGATGTTATTTTAAAAGTAGCAGAAATTCTTACTGCTAAAGGCGGAACTGGTGCTATTGTTGAATATTTTGGTCCCGGAGCAACATCTATGTCATGTACAGGAAAAGGTACAATCTGTAATATGGGAGCCGAAATAGGTGCAACTACATCTACATTTGGTTACGATGAATCTATGGAACGTTACTTACGTGCTACAGATAGAGCAGACGTTGCCGATGCGGCAAATAGAGTAAAACAACATTTAACTGCGGATGCTGAGGTTTACGCAAACCCAGAGCAATATTTTGACCAAGTTATAGATATTAATTTATCAGAGTTAGGCCCTTTACTAAACGGACCTTTCACGCCAGATTTATCGACTACTGTAGGTAAAGCAATGACTGAAAAAGCGACTGCAAATGATTGGCCTTTAAAAGTAGAGTGGGGATTGATAGGTTCTTGTACAAACTCCTCTTACGAGGATTTATCAAGAGCATCCTCAATTGCGCAACAAGCTTTGGATAAAGGTTTGAAAATGAAAGCAGAACTAGGGATTAATCCAGGTTCAGAACAAGTACGCTATACAGCAGAACGTGATGGGATTCTTGGGATATTTGAAAACTTAGATGCTAAAATATTTACTAACGCTTGCGGGCCATGTATTGGTCAATGGGCAAGATATTCAGATCCTAAAAACGCACCAAAAAACAGTATTGTACATTCTTTTAATAGAAATTTTGCTAAGCGTGCCGATGGAAACCCAAATACACATGCCTTTGTTGCATCTCCAGAATTAACAGCTGCGATTGCCGTTGCTGGACGTTTAGATTTTAATCCATTAACAGATAAATTAATTAACGAAAACGGAGAAAAAGTTATGTTCGATGAGCCAACAGGATGGGAATTACCACCAAAAGGCTTTGATGTAAAAGATAATGGTTATCTAGCACCAGAAGAAGATGGTAGCCATGTGCAAGTCTCTGTTAAAGATGATTCAGAACGTCTACAATTATTAACACCATTTACACCTTTAGGTGGAAATATCTCAGGCGCTAGATTATTAATTAAAGCCTTTGGAAAATGTACTACCGATCATATTTCTATGGCAGGTCCTTGGTTACGTTTCAGGGGGCATCTTGATAATATTGCTAACAATACACTAATTGGTGCGGTAAATGCTTTCGGAAAGAAAACAAACTTTGTTAAAAACCAATTAACTGGCGAGTATGGCGGTGTACCAGATGTGCAGCGCGAGTATAAAAAAGCCGGCATTAAAACCATTGTGGTTGGGGACCATAACTACGGTGAGGGATCTTCTAGAGAGCATGCAGCCATGCAACCACGTCATTTGGGTGTTGCAGCAGTTATCGTAAAATCTTTTGCACGTATTCACGAAACAAACCTTAAAAAACAAGGGATGTTAGGCTTAACATTTGCCAATGAAAGCGATTACGATTTAATTCAAGAGAACGATACATTCAATTTTATAGATTTGAACGAATTTGCCCCAGGAAAACAATTAACGTTAGAAACCGTTCATGAAGATGGATCTAAGCATCTTATCAAATTGAACCACACCTATAACGATGCACAAATTGTATGGTATAATGAAGGTTCTGCACTTAATTTAATTAAAAAGCAAAATGCTTAATACAATTCAGCTAACAAGGTCTTAAAAACCTCGTAGTTTTATTTATAATATTAAAAATCCAGCGTTTTAGCTGGATTTTTTTTACAAAATCCTTATGGTTTTAATATAAATTATATCACTGTACTCTGTTGGTTTTATTCCAACATTATTATACAAAATTGCGTAGAGATTATCTATTTTTTCGGATTGTCTAGTCCTGAAATATGGCTACAGGTTAAAATTGAATTTACGCTGATAATTTATATACCATATTTGGTGTTTTATAGTCTAAAGATAAATGTAATCTTATTTCGTTGTATAAATTAATTGCATTTTTTGCGGCTCTTTTTGCGTGAGCTACGTTATCAAATGTTTGGTCGAGATAGAATTCATCTTTCAGGATACCATTAACACGTTCTGCCATAGCATTTTCATAACAATGATTTTCTTCAGTCATACTAATGTCTATCTTTTTTCTTTTTAATATTTGCGTATATACATTACTACAATATTGTATGCCTCTATCGGAATGATGAATAAGCTGTTTAATATCTTTAGCTTGGTAGATGGCCTTATTAAGGGCTCTTACGCATCCTTTTAGTTCCAGGCTATCACTAAGGTCATAACCAACTATTTTTCTGGAATGCATATCAGTTATTAAAGCTAAGTAACAAAAGCCTTTTACAGTTCTTATGTATGTAATATCAGATACCCAGACTTGATTAGGTCGCGTTATTTCAAGGTTTTTTATAATGTTGTTATACTTGTAAAAGCGATGATATGAGTTAGTGGTTCTGGCACTAGTTTTCTTTCTAAGTGTTAGCATATTATGTTTTCTAAGGACATTAAATAGCTTATCTCTACCAACTTTGATGTTGGCTTTTGTAAACTCATCATCTAATGATTTTATGAGTTTACGTACGCCTTCTCTAGGAAGGGATTTGCGTTTTTTACTGACTATGTTTATAATCTGTTGTTCTAGTTTTAAACGCTTATCAGCTCTAGATTTGTATTTATAATACGCATCACGTTTAAGTCCAAAACAACTTGCTATAGTAGATAAAGAAGCAAATCCCTTAGCTCTGTTTCTAGTTTTAATAAAAGCTAGATACTGAGTTTTTTTTTAAGTTGCTGAACATTTTTATATCCTAATTTTT
>ENA-ORXT01000411-ORXT01000411.1-marine-metagenome-genome-assembly--contig:-NODE-411-length-68918-cov-59.757804_pt1 | contig 68918 bp, 56 predicted proteins | sample MGYA00237868_ERZ511482 | MGnify/ENA metagenome assembly ERZ511482 | reverse complement strand
CACTAATCAACTGTTCTTTTTGTCTAGGAAAAATTAACAATTTGAAGTACATACTAATTTAGTACCCGAACCACTAGCTATTGGCTATTAGCCCTCTTAAATCGCGTTCGAAGGAAGCCAATAGCCAACGGCCAAAAGCCAATAGCTTTTTAATGTCTTCCTCTTAAAATCACCAACACATCTTCTAGTTCGAAATCCTTGGCGGTTAACAAAACTAAGTAATGATACATCAAATCTGCGGCTTCTCCAAGAAAAAGGTCGCGATTATCATCTTTGGCTTCAATTACTAATTCGACCGCTTCCTCACCCACTTTTTGGGCTACTTTATTGATTCCTTTTTTGAATAAGCTGGAAGTATAGGAAGAGTCCGAGGGGTTGTTTTTTCGATCTTGAATGATAGATCCCAGATGTTTTAGAAAATCAGGATTTATATTTTTTTCGTTAAAACAAGTATCCTGTCCGGTATGACAAACGGGGCCAAGTGGTTTAGCAGAGATAAGCAACGTATCCTGATCGCAGTCTTTTTTGATGTCAATCACCTCTAAAAAATTGCCGGAAGATTCTCCTTTGGTCCACAATCTTTCTTTGGTGCGACTGTAAAAGCAAACCCTTTTTTCCATTTTGGTTTTTTCAAAAGCAGCTTCGTTCATATAACCGAGCATCAGTACTTTCCCGGTTTGATGATCTTGAATGATGGCTGGAATCAAACCATTTCCTTTTTCAAAATCCAGATCTGTTGACAATATATTAGTCATAAATATTTTATTATTGGTATCGTGAGAATGAAGATGAAAAAATTAAAGTCGCACCGGAATCCGTTGATCTGCTAAATACTTTTTCAGGTCAGAAATTTCTATTTCCTTAAAATGAAAAATACTCGCTGCTAAACCCGCATCCGCTTTCCCATGTGTAAATACATCTCGGAAGTGCTCCATACTCCCCGCACCTCCCGAAGCAATCACCGGAATACCTACTTGGTCGGAAACTGCTGCTAAGGCATCACAGGCAAATCCAGCTTTGGTGCCGTCATTGTTCATGGAGGTAAACAGAATCTCGCCAGCGCCTCGGTTCTCACTCTCTTTTACCCAGTCCAGCAGTTTAATATCTGTGGCAATCCGGCCACCGTTAAGGTGTACCAGCCATTCACCGTTCACTTCTTTTGCATCCACGGCCACCACCACAAACTGCGACCCAAACTGATCCGCCAATCGCGAAATCAACGCCGGATCCCGTACCGCCGCCGAGTTAATTGAAATCTTGTCTGCCCCGGCATTCAATAAAATATCCGCATCCTCCACCGACCGAATTCCTCCTCCGATAGTAAATGGAATATTCAAATGTCGAGCAATTTTTCTGGCAAGTTCTGCTAACGTTTTTCGTTTTTCGTTGGTAGCTGTGATATCCAAAAAGACCAACTCATCCGCTCCCTCCACCACATACCGACACCCCAACTCCACCGGATCACCAGCGTCTCGTAATTGCTCAAAATTTACACCCTTGACGGTTCGGCCGTCTTTGATGTCGAGGCAAGGAATGATTCTTTTTGCTAACATTTTTTGTAATTGAATAGTTTATTTGTTTAATCCCTGCACAGCTGACGCCCTTCATATCTATCTAGATACCCGCTCGTTTAGACCCGCTCGTTTAGACCTCCAGGTCTAGATACGCACTTTTTACCCGTTCGTTTAGACCTCCAAGTCTAGATGCGCACTCTAACGCCACCCGCTCGTTTAGACCTCCAGGTCTAGATACGTACTCTTTAGACGCCACCACTCACCACCCCTCTAAACAAGATCCTTCAATTGAATGTTCCCCTCATAAATTGCTTTCCCTACAATCGCTCCGTAACACCCAATCTTTGCAAGTTGTTCCAGGTCCGCCATATCTGAAACACCACCACTGGCAATAACTTTTAATTTTGAAAAACGCTCAATCAACTCTTCGTATAAGTCCGTTGCGGCTCCTTCCAACATTCCATCTTTAGCAATATCCGTACAAATAACACTTTGAATTCCTTTCTTTTGATAATCGCCCACGAAGTCAAATAAATCTAATTCACTCGTTTCCTCCCAGCCCTGCACCGCGATTTTACGATCCTTGACATCGGCACCGAGAATTATTTTTTCACCACCGTACTGCTCGATCCATCTTGTAAAAGTTTCTGCTCCTTTTACGGCAATCGTCCCGCCAGTAATTTGATGCGCCCCACTTTCAAAAGCGATGTGAACATCCTTGTCAGATTTAAGTCCACCACCAAAATCAATGGCCAGAGAAGTTCTGGAAGCGATGGTTTCGAGAACTTTGTAGTTGACAATATGACGTGCTCTGGCGCCATCCAGATCTACGAGGTGCAGATGTGTGATGCCCGCACCTTCGAAAGCTTTGGCGACTTCGAGTGGATGCTCGTTGTATACCTTTTTTTGATTGTAATCACCTTGTGTGAGGCGAACACATTTGCCATCAATAATATCAATCGCTGGAATAATAAGCATTCTATAAATTTATAAATTCTTTTAAAATAAGCTCGCCAACGTCTCCTGATTTTTCCGGATGAAATTGCGTAGCGTAAAAATTGTCTTTTTGTAAAGCCGCACTAAACGGTTGAATATAGTTACAAGTAGCTGTGGTATATTCGCCATTTTCAACGTAGTAACTGTGCACAAAATAAGCATAGTCACCCGATTTATTTTTTTGTAACAAGGGTGTATTTTTCTTAAATACTATTTTATTCCAACCAATATGTGGGACTTTTTGATCTGCCTCCTTCGCCACAAATTTCTTTACCTTTATTGGAATGATATTCAGACAATCGGTATTCCCTTCTTCGGAATGTTGACAAAGTAATTGCATACCCAGACAGATACCCAGGGTGGGCTGCTTTAAATTATAAATGGTATCAGCCAATCCGGTTTTTTGTAAATAAGCCATTGTGTTTTTTGCTTCTCCAACTCCCGGGAAAATAACTTTATCTGCTGATTTTATTTTTTCGATATCATTTGTCAGGATTGCAGAAGCACCAATCCGCTCCAGTGCAAAAAGCACCGATTGTACGTTACCAGCATGATAGTCAATTATTGCAATATTCATGTTTTCTTAATTTAAAAATTCGCGTAATTTGCACTATGAATTACGGTGCATTTATCATAGACAAAATGCCTTGAGTGAGAGACTAAAATTCAATATTTGCTTAATCGATATTTCGCATGCATGATTACAAGACCCCTTTAGTAGAAGGCAAACGCATGTTTTGAATATCTCTCTTTACCGCAATTTTAATAGACTTTGCGAAGGCCTTAAAAATTGACTCAATCTTGTGGTGCTCGTTGGTTCCTTCAGCTTTTATATTCAAATTGGCCAGTGCAGTATCTGAAAATGATTTAAAAAAGTGATAAAACATCTCCGTTGGCATATCTCCGATTTTTTCTCTTTTAAAATCTGCCTCCCACATTAGCCACGGTCGACCACCAAAATCCAGGGCCACCTGTGCCAGACAATCATCCATCGGTAAGCAAAAACCATAACGTTCAATACCCATCTTGTCACCCACGGCCTGTCGGTAGGCACTGCCGAGTGCGAGGGCCGTATCTTCGATGGTATGGTGTTCGTCAATGTGTAAATCACCTTTTACTTTTACAGATAAATCACAGCCAGAATGCCGCGCCAATTGATCGAGCATATGATCAAAAAAGCCGAGACCAGTTTCGTTTTTTGCTTGCCCCGTTCCGTCTAGATTAAGCTCAATCTGAATCTCTGTCTCTTTGGTATTTCTTTGGATGGTCGCTGTCCGAGCGGGAAGTTTTAAAAAATTATAAATGTCTTTCCAACTTTGGGTAGTCAGTGCGATTATCTTTTCCAATTCCTGTTTTTTAGAAGAAAGTTCTTCATCTCCAAGTCCTGTATTCTGTGAAATAAAAATTCCTTTGGCACCCAGATTTTTGGCGAGTTCCATATCGGTTAGTCTGTCTCCTAAAACAAAAGAATTTTCCAAATCGTAATCTCCTTCCATATATTTGGTCAGGAGTCCGGTTCGTGGTTTCCGGGTGGGCGCCATATCAGCGGGAAAACTGCGATCGATATATACCGCTGCGAATTCAATACCCTCGTTTGTGAAAGCTTGCATCATTTTATTATGGGCAGGCCAGAAGGTGTCTTCCGGAAAACTATCGGTACCCAGTCCGTCCTGGTTCGTGACCATCACTAGTTCATAATCCAGTTCTTTTACGATACGGGAAAGGTACTGAAATACACCGGGATAGAATTCCAGTTTTTCTAAAGAATCCAGTTGGTAATCGACGGGTGGTTCGAGAACCAGAGTGCCGTCACGGTCGATAAATAATAGTTTTTTCATACGGGAGAATCAGTTTTGAATTTTTTTAATAAAGCGATTAGTCGCTCATTTTCGGCGGGTGTGCCTATGGTAAAACGCAAGCAACCTGCGCATCCCGTTACGTTGGAGCGATCCCGAACAATGACATGGTTTGCTAGTAAAAAGGAGTAGACCGCTTTAGGCTCTTCCATTTTTACCAGCAAAAAATTAGCATCGGAAGGATACACTTTTTTTATAAAACCTATACTGGAAAAAGCCTGTGTCAAAAAGTCCCTTTGTTGTAAGATAGACTGTACGTTGGCCTTTTTTTCGTTGCTATTATCCAATGCCTTTAATGCTGCGGATTGTGTCAATTGATTGATGTTATAAGGCGGCTTTACTTTGTTAAGCAACTGAATGATTGCTGGATGCGCAAAAGCCATTCCCAGTCGAATTCCTGCGAGACCCCAGGCTTTTGAAAATGTTTGCAAAGTGATTAATCGTGGATATTTTTCTAATAATCTCGTACAGCTATCCTGTTGCGAAAAATCAATATAAGCTTCGTCGACCACAACTATTCCCTCAAAATTGTTAAGTAAATCTTTGATCTGTTCCAGCGGAATATCATTTCCAGTCGGATTGTTTGGACTGCAAATAAAAAGAATCTTAGAACGCTCGCTGACTTGTCTTAATACCGCTTTTGTTTCTATTTTAAAGTCAGAAGTTAAAGGAATAGTAACGATTTTAATATCAGATAATGCCGCCGAAACTTTATACATCCCGTAAGTAGGTGGCAATGTAATAATCTCGTCTTTACCTGGTTCACAAAATATTCTGATCAACAAATCAATTGCTTCATCGCTACCATTTCCCAAAAATATTTGCTCAGAATTCACCTGTTTTTCACTTGCAATTTTAGCTTTTAATGTTTTCTGTAACGGATCAGGATAGCGATTTAAGCCATTGTCAAACGGATTCTCATTCGCATCTAAAAACACTTCCGCCACACCCGTAAATTCACTTCGAGCCGAAGCGTAAGCGGTCATCGCCAATATATTTTTTCTAACTAGTTTTTTTATCGAGTCCATTTCAAGCGTAAATTTTGAGTTTCTAATCATTGTTTAAAATCTCCCGCAAACGAATACTCACCGCCTCTTTGTGCGCCTGCAATGCTTCTGCCGCTGCCATCAATTCCACCGTTTCACCGATGTTCTGTAGCCCTTTCGCACTCAATTTTTGAAAAGTGATTTTTTTAACAAAAGCATCCAGATTGAGACCGCTATAATTTCTAGCGTAGCCATTGGTAGGTAACGTATGATTCGTACCACTCGCATAATCTCCCACGGATTCCGGCGTATAATTTCCCATAAAAACAGAACCGGCATTGGTTACCTTTTCGGCGAAAATCTCTACCTCTTCCACCGCAAGAATTAAATGTTCCGGTGCATACTGATTGACAATATCCAAAGCTGCATCACGATTTTTTAAAATTAAAACTGGACTGTTTTCAAGTGCCTTTATTGCGATATCCTGACGGGGTAATTTTGCCAATTGCAAATCAATTTCAGACAATACTTTTTTTGCAAAATCAACATCAAAAGCAACCAGTACTACCTGACTGTCTACCCCGTGTTCTGCCTGTGATAAAAGATCCGCTGCCACAAAATTTGCCTTGGCCGTATGATCGGCGACGACCATTAACTCCGAAGGCCCCGCTGGCATATCAATAGCGGTACCTTGTTGGCTGACCAGTTGTTTAGCGGCAGTGACATATTGATTTCCCGGCCCATAAATTTTGTATACCGCAGGAATGGTTTCCGTTCCGTAAGCCATCGCAGCAATGGCCTGACTTCCACCCACTTTAAATATTTGGGTGACGCCACAAAGGTCCGCCGTATACAAAATCACCGGATGAATGCTTCCATCTTTTTGCGGTGGTGTGCAGAGAACCATTTCTTTACAACCAGCGATTTCTGCGGGAATGGCCATCATCAAGACCGAAGAAAAGAGCGGTGCCGTTCCGCCTGGAATATAAAAACCGACTTTTTCGATACCCACACTTTTTTGCCAGCACTCAATACCAGACATGGTTTCGATTCGTGGAGCGTCTACTTTTTGGCTTTGGTGAAAAACAGCAATATTTGCTTTGGCGGTTTGAATTGCTTTTTTTAAGCCTGGAGCTACCTGTTTTTTTGCTGCGATAATTTCTTCTTCACTAACTTTGAAATTAGTAATAGATACCCGATCAAATTTTTCGGTAAAATCTTTTAGCGCACGATCGCCTTTTGTACGCACTCGTTGCAAAACATCTCCTACGGTAGCTTCCAGATTTTTAGCTTCGTAAACCGGTCTTTTCAGGATTTTTTGTGAAAGAGAGAAGTCCGGATATTGATATATTTTCATACGATTATTTTAAAATAAAAATTGATAACAGCACACTATTTTTTTAGAGAATCATTTTTTGAATGGGAATAACCAGAATACCTTCCGCACCAAGGTTTTTTAATTTTCCGATGATGTCCCAGAATTGTTGTTCATTAATGACAGTATGAACAGAACTCCAACCTTCGGTAGCTAGTGGCATTACCGTAGGACTTTTCATGCCGGGTAGCGTTTTAATGATTTCTGCGATTTTATCATTGGGAGCATTCATTAACAAGTATTTATTGTTTTTTGCTTCCAATACAGACGCTAATCTAAAAATCAATTGCTGATAAGTAGCCTCTAATTCCGTAGGAATCGTTCCTGCGACCAGGCAAGCCTGAGATTTAAAGAGTATTTCTTTTTCTTCCAGATTATTTTTAAATAAAGTACTGCCACTACTAACCAAATCACAAACTGCGTCGGCGAGTCCGATTCCTGGAGCAATCTCTACCGAGCCAGATATTTCGTGGATATCAGCAGTCAGATTATTTTCTTTTAAAAAAGCTTTTAATGCTACCGGATAGGAAGTAGCGATTCGCTTGCCATTGAGCCAGTTTGGCCCCAAATAATCTACTTCTTTAGGAACAGCAACGGAAAGTCGACATTTGGAAAATCCAAGTGGAAGAATTTTTTGAATATTTTTTTGTTTTTCTACCAGTAAGTTCTCCCCTACAATGCCCAAATGAGCCACATCATCCTGTACATACTGTGGGATATCAGAATTGCGGAGATAAAGTACATCCAGTGGAAAGTTACGCGCTTGTGCTTTTAGCTGGTCTTTGCCGTTATCAATGGAGATGCCACACTCTTTTAACATTTGGAGAGAATCTTCCTGTAACCTACCGGATTTTTGAATAGCGATTTTAAGACGGGGTTGACGCATAGTTGATTTTTTTTATTAAAACTTGGACAAACTCAATAGACTTGACGACTATGATAAAACTATAAACAGAAAAAGCGGTTTATCAGATAACTGATAAACCGCTTTAATTAAGAATCGTTTAATTTTCAACAAGGCATCATCTATCTATCTGAAAGATCAGTTAAAAAATAATGGTGATGAAAAATACTTGCGGACATAAACGAAAAAATTTTTGTGGTGCCTCCAGGAATCGAACCAGGGACACATGGATTTTCAGTCCATTGCTCTACCAACTGAGCTAAGGCACCTTTTTTAAGAAGCGATTGCAAATCTATATTGTTTTTGCCGAATCCACAAGTTTATTGGACACTTCTTGAATATTTTTTTTAAATTTCCTTCTAAAACTAAAATAATGCGATTACCTCTTTCTAAAATATTGGCTATTCCTGGCATTCTTGGCTTTACACTGTTTATCTACCTGACCTATTTCCAAAGCGAGGATTACGCCTTATTTATGGTGCCATTCGTCATTTATCTTATTGGTCTGTACTTTTATCAACCAGCAATTGACTGGTGGTGGTACCAAAAATATCCCCCTGAGGTAGAAGCACCTTTGCGCAAACTTTTTGAAAGTCGATTGCCTTATTATCAAAGATTATCAGAAAAAAATAAGCAAAAATTTAGAACAAGGGTCGCACTTTATATTGAAGCCAATGATTTTCGACCTCAAGTAATAGAAGAAATTCCGGAAGACGTCAAGGGGGTAGTGGCTGCAAATATCGTTCAACTCACTTTTGGACAGAAAGATTTTTTATTAAATATGTTTGAAAGAATTGTCATTTATCCCGGCGTTTTTCCTACTATTCAGTATTTGGATCGTTTTCATTCGTCAGAAATTTTTGCAGAAGACGGTGTTTTACTTTTTGCAATGGATCACCTGATGCCAGGAACTTTACACGCTGATCAGTATTTTAATATTGGAATATACGAATATGCCAAGGTTTTTCGATTAATGCGACCGGATGTGGTATATCCCGATTTATCAGAAAATATTTGGGCTGATTTTGAAAAAATCAGTCAATTTCCACAAAAAAAAGTAGAGGAATTTGTAGGATTGGAAAGTCTGGATCTTTGGGCAGTCAGTGTCGTTTTCTTTTTTTCCTTTCCGGAAAAATTTAAAACACAACTTCCCGATCTTTATCAAATACAGAGCAATCTATTTAACCAATACCCTGACCAGGCGATAGATCCGGTCATCGCAAGATATGAAGACGTTAGTTCATCATCACAGGTGCCATCATACTAAATTGTGGAACTTCTACCTTAAACTGAGCGTCATCTGTAATTCTATTCATCGTATAATATCCACGCATTGTTCCGATTCCGCTATGCAGTGGACACCAGGAAAGGTAACTGTGACTTTCTCCAGGTTTTAAAATGGGCTGCTTGCCGATGACTCCATCACCCTCTACCTCACGACGGATGGCACAGGCATCAAAAATATACCAGTGTCGCTTTATTAACTGAACGGTATGTTGACTCTGATTTTCAATCGTTATTTGATACGAAAAGGCAAACTGGTTTTTAGCCGGATCAGATTGCTCGTCCTGATAGCTACATTCCACTGATATTTTGATGCCTTTTGTTATTTTGGTTTCCATGTTCATATATTTATCACTTAGACCTTGATTTCTTCAGCAGGTTTAATTAATTTTTGTTGTTTTTATAACGTTGAAACCCTGCGAATGGTTCCTTTTACGATCAAACCTTTGACAGTTCCCTACAAACAAGACGGGAACTTACCACCTGGCTTTCTGGTTCTATTTTCGTAAATTTGTAAACGTAATTTTAATAAAAATATCGAACAATGTTTCCAAAGTATGATGTGATTGTCGTAGGTGCCGGACACGCAGGCTGTGAGGCGGCGGTAGCGGCCGCTAATCTGGGGTCAAAGGTACTGCTGGCAACGATGAATATGAACACCATCGCACAGATGTCGTGTAATCCCGCAATGGGTGGTGTTGCCAAGGGACAAATTGTCCGGGAAATTGACGCGCTCGGTGGTTATTCCGGGATTGTGACGGACCATACGATGATTCAATTCAGAATGCTCAATAAGTCCAAAGGCCCCGCTATGTGGAGCCCACGTGCACAGAGCGACCGGATGCGCTTTGCGGAAAAATGGAGACTGATGCTGGAAGGGCATCCCAATATTGATTTTTGGCAGGAAATGGTAACGGGTTTATTGGTAAAAGATGGTATTGCCGTTGGCGTAAAAACGGGCATCGGGCTAGAAATAGAAAGTAAGTCGGTCGTACTGACTAACGGTACTTTTCTGAATGGTTTGATTCATATTGGTGAAAAACAGTTTGGAGGAGGAAGAGCGGGCGAGAGAGCAGCTACTGGAATTACGGGACAACTGGTCGAACTTGGATTTGAAGCTGGACGAATGAAAACAGGAACCCCACCACGAGTTGATGGTCGGTCACTGGACTGGGATCGGATGGAACTGCAACCGGGAGACGAAAACCCCGGAAGATTCTCGTATACAGATACCCCAGCGCTGAAGAATCAACGTCCTTGTCATGTAACGTATACGAACAAGAAAGTACACGATATTTTACGGACAGGATTTGACCGTTCGCCGATGTTTAACGGTCGTATTCAGGGAGTTGGACCTCGGTATTGTCCTTCGATTGAAGATAAGATTGATCGATTTGCCGACCGGGACCGCCATCAGTTATTTGTCGAGCCGGAAGGCTGGAATACTGTTGAAATTTATGTCAATGGATTTTCTTCTTCGTTACCGGAAGATGTACAGTACAAAGCGATGCGGCAGATTGAGGGTTTTGAGAATGCCAAAATGTTTCGACCTGGTTATGCGATCGAATACGATTATTTTCCACCGACACAATTAAAAATAAATTTAGAAACACGACGGGTCAAGAACTTGTTTTTTGCCGGGCAAATCAACGGAACGACTGGATACGAAGAGGCTGCTTGTCAGGGGTTGATGGCCGGGATGAATGCGCATTTAGCAATTAACGAAGCGGAGCCACTAATCCTTAAAAGATCAGAAGCGTACATCGGCGTATTGATTGATGACCTCGTCAATAAAGGGACCAGGGAGCCGTACCGAATGTTTACTTCCCGGGCCGAATACCGAATTTTACTTCGTCAGGATAATGCAGATATTCGTTTGTCTCCAATTGCAGAAAAGCTTGGTGTGGCAAACATGGAGGAGCGGATGGAACGGGTGAACGAAAAAGTGGCCGCCGCTGCTGCCGTCGAAAAAAGATTTCGGGCAATCAGCGTAGGACCAGATGAATTAAACACAATGCTGGAAGGTCGAAATTCTTCGCCACTCAAACAAAAGCTTAAATTGCACAACGTCTTGATTCGACCGAATATTGATATTGCGCTGTTACGAGAATACCTTCCTTTTTTGAAAGAAGAACTGGCTCCGTACGATGCAGAGTCCGTTAACCTGGCAGAGATAAATATGAAGTATGAGGGCTATATTCAGAAAGAACAAGACATGGTCAATAAAATGAATCGCCTTGAATCTGTAAAATTACGGCCGGATATGGATTATACGGAGCTGCAATCATTGAGTCTGGAAGCTCGAGAAAAACTAACAGTTATGCGTCCATATACCATCGGGCAGGCAAGCCGGATTAGTGGTGTTTCTCCGGCGGATATTTCTATTTTGCTGGTGCATATGGGGCGGTGATTTTAGTATAATGACCATTTATGGACGCAGCGTGGCGGAAAAAGTGAAAGTCAGCATGGATCGTTATTTATTTCTCATTCCTTAATTTCCTTGACAATAAAAAAACCATCTTCTCCTTGTGGTTGATACAGAGGCATTAAGATCATTCCGTCGCAGGGTGCCAGAATATTTCCGTTTTTATCAGTAGCCAGCAAGATGCCTTCTTTTATTTTTTGAAAATTACTATATCCCGGCTGCATAATAAAATTGTCTCCTGGTTTAATAGAATGAACGGTAACCAGCTCCGTAATCGCAGGTAGGTTTTGAGCATGCGTTTTTAATAGTAAATTGTGTCGGTGTTCCACATCTTCGGGCTGTACACTTCCCGTAGCGCGGAGAAAACTGACGAGCGCAGACACTGCACGTGTCACTGCCATGGGCTCATTGTGCTGACCGGATTCGAAGCAAAGCGCTGTCGTTCGAATGCCCAGATTTTTGGTATTAAAATAATGTAGCGATGTTCCCGAGATTCCATTTAACAAACCCCTGATTACTGGTGCATGCATACCAAGTCCGAGTGAGATACTTCGAGGATCGTCAGAAACAACTGTAAAAATACCACCATAGGCCGTTGTGGTATGTAAATCCAGTAAAATGATTTCTTCCGGTTGGTAATTGGCAATTTCCGTGCTGATACAATCAATGAGTTCCTGCAACTCCTGATCTTCAGAATCCAGTGAGGCAACCGGGTCAGAAGTAACCCGACGGATATTTTCCGGTGTCCATTGACGATTCAGATCTTTGTGGATAAAACGTTGGTTTTTTTTAATAGCCCGAAGGTTGCCTCGAATTCCGATGAGTTTCCCCCGAAAATTAAATCCTGGATTTTTTTCTGGTTCCTTTCTGAGCATCAAAAACAGTTCCTGTAAAGCGAGTGTTCCCGCTGGTTCGTTCCCGTGGATACTGCCTAGAATCAGGAGCAAAGGTCCTCTTTCTTTTCCCTGATAGATATCGATAATTCTGCCCGTCTGCACTACGTTCTTTTTAAAAATTAAAATTGTTAGGTTATATCGGTTGGTCTAGCTATTTACTTTTATAACCACTTTCCCAATTGTTTTTCCAGTCTGAAATAATTGAATAGCGTCGACCATTTTATCAAAACTGATTACATTTCCGACGTGTGGTTTTTCCAGGTCAAGGTCTTTAAGCTCACTTAATAGTTGGTGGAGTAATTCTGCTTTTTCGTATAGATAAATTAAGTTAAAGCCACTAACCGTTTTGTTTTCCTCAGCCAAACCCTGTGCATCAATCTTTGGTCGGTTTAAAAACATCCAGGCGGCTTTCAAATAATTGGGACGCTTGCCCGGAGAAGCATACTGCGCTGCACCGTAAATTACCATACGTCCCTGTTCCGTCAATTGTTTAAAGCCTTCGCTAAAAATTTTTCCACCAATACATTCCATGACTACGTTTAACTTACGATCGCCCAACGCATTTTTCAAATCCGTTCCAAAATTATTACTTCTGACAATCACCCGATCGTATCCTTCTTTTTTACAAAAATCAATTTTAGCAGCGCTGCCCACCGTTCCGATGGTAAATGCGTCATATTTTTTAGCAATTCGATTGGCAAGAATTCCGACCCCTCCCGCGGCACTATGAATGAGCACCGTTTCTTCTTTTTCTAATCTACCCAGATAAGTCAGTCCGTAATAAGCAGTTAATACCTGAACAAGATAACCGCTTGCTTCCTCGTCCGTCCAACCGTCAGGGATCGGAATGACGTAAGTTGCTTCGATATTTAGATGCGTCGTATAAGCACCAAAACGGGTAACGCCCATTATGCGATCCCCCACCTTAACGGAGGTCACGCCAGCTCCGACTTTTAAGATCGTACCTGCGTATTCAAGTCCTGGAATAAAAGTGCCTTTTGGGGTAGCACTGTACAAACCGAACATGGCAAAGATGTCCGCAAAATTAAGTCCAATGGCAGATACAGCAACGGTCACCTGACCAGCTGGTGGATCAGGTAGATTCTCTTCGACTAATTTTAAATTATTGAGATTTCCTGCTTTGAGGGCGTAAGATTTACGTTTGGTCATAGTATTTTTAAAAATTTTTCTAAAAAAATAAACGTCCCGCAACCTTTTAAAAACTGGTTTGTCATTAGAGCAGAGGGTATTATTTTGTCAACATTCCTTTACCACTATAATACAAAATATTCAGCAAATTTTTTTATAAGGAATGAGATATTAATAAATTAAGAATTTTGGGTTAGAGATTTTTGTTGCTAGTGAGGCAAAAAACGTAAGGATAGCCGCGCTATCATGAGGCTTTTTAACGAAGCTAGCGGCAAAAAGGTCAAGCCAAAAACGTAAATTTATTATTAGCTCATTCTTAACATCAAAAATAATAAATTCAAATAATCAAGTATGAAAAACTTAACAATATTTAATCAATTCGTTCTTTGTTTTTTATTCCTTCTATCAACAGTGACGCTCTCTGCTCAGTGGGGTAACAAGGATACTAATCGGATCGAAGAGGACCGAAAGGTCGGCAATTTTGAGGCAGTAAGTGTCGGTTATGGAATAGATCTTTATTTGCATCAGTCCGATAAAACAAGCGTTTCCGTCAAGGCGAAAAAAGAGGTCATGGAGCACATCATCACAGAAGTGAAAAACGGTACCTTGGTTATCAAAGTGGACAATTGGAAAAGAGCGAAAGGAAGCATGGATGTAACGATTCACGTTCCTACCCTGAAAGAAATTTCGGCTAGCGGAGGTTCCGATGTTTATGGAAAAGGATCGTGGAAAATGGATGATTTAAAAATTAGTGTTAGTGGTGGATCAGATTTAGAAATGGATTTAACAGCTAATGAAATGGTATGTTCTGCCTCTGGCGGATCCGATATTAATTTAAAAGGAAGTGCGAGTAAAATTAAAATCAGCTGCAGCGGAGGAAGTGATGTAGAAGCCAAAAATTTTATAGTAAAACATTGTGAGGTGAGCGCCAGCGGTGGTTCCGATGTAGAAATATATGCAAAAGAATCGATTGATGCCAGTGCTTCGGGAGCCAGCGATATTACTTATAAAGGCAACCCGTCTCAGGTGAAAGTACAAAGCAGTGGGTCGTCTGATATTTCTAATTAAAAAAAATCGACCCCAGCGGAGCCTGCCACGTCTTCAGCGTAGGTCGCATTATCCTTTACAGATCATCTAAAAAGAACATGATCCGTAATTCGACATTCGATATTTTTCAATATAGTGCGCTAATTTTATAATAGATAATTAATAGTTTTTCCGATTTAACTCTTAAAGTGCATTATTTATAAGTATATATAATTTCGTTTATGGAAAGACTTGTAGTCAGTAGATTACGAGTCTTCTTTTTTGAGGAGTACTTTAACAATTTGACACATTTTGGGAGCAGTCTCCTGAGCCAGTGCGATGACTGACTCCAGGGTAGTTTTTTTAATAATTTCTTTGGGATAACATTGATTGGAAACCACGGACAATGCAAAAACGGGTAGGCCCGAATGCCGTGCCACAACCACTTCCGGAACGGTAGACATTCCGACAACGTCTCCCCCAATTCGATGTAGAAATTCATACTCCGATGGCGTTTCTAAGTTGGGACCTTGCAGACATACATACACCCCTTCATGGGCACGAATACCTGCTTGCTTGGCGATATCCAAAGCACGTTGATTTTTCTCCAGATCATAGACTTTCATCATGTCCGGAAAACGAACACCCAATCGTTCGTCGTTCGCTCCTCGCAACGGATTCTCTGGTTGTAAATTTACGTGATCCTTAATAAAAACAATGTCTCCGGGGAAAATGTGTTGACTGGTACTACCGGCGACGTTGCTGACAATTAATTCCTTAATCCCCAGAAATTTTAATACCCGAACACCAAAGGTAACTTCCTGCATCGAATAGCCTTCGTAATAATGAAATCTTCCCGCCATTGCGACCACGGGCTGCCCGGCAAGGTGACCAAAAACGAGGCGATTCTGATGGCTGGCGACCGTGCTTTTTGGGAAATGTGGAATATCTGTATAAGAAATTTCCCCTACTATATCGATGTCCTCGACAAGGCCCCCAAGTCCGGTTCCTAAAATAATTCCAGTCTCCGGCGCAAAGGAAATTCTACCTTTAATAAAGCCGACCGCCTCCTGAATCTTATCGTATAACATTAAATTACTTTTATTAAAATTAGATTAAAACTGGATAAAGGGCATTGTTTTAATAATCAACACATCAATCCACAATCATCCCCTCTTCCTTCAAATTCTGCTCTTTAATATTGGCAGGTACCTCCCGAAAATCATACTGCTGATTTCTCAATTGAGGAATAAAACCCGCATCACGGATCGCTTGTTGAATCCCCGAAGCGGTAAATCTGAAAGCTGCTCCCGCTGCCGAAACAACATTTTCTTCAATCATAATACTACCAAAGTCATTCGCTCCAGCGTGTAAACAAACTTGAGCAACTTGCTTACCAACCGTCAACCACGAAGCCTGAATATTTACAACATTTGGTAGCATGATTCTACTCATGGCAATCATCCGAATATACTCGTCACCAGTGCAAGTATTTCTTGCTCTCTTGATCTTTTTTAATAATGTTCCTTCGTCCATAAAAGGCCAGGGAATAAAAGCCAAAAAGCCTTTAGCATCTGCTGGTTTTTCGGACTGTACTTGACGCAAATCAACAAAGTGCTCCATCCTTTCCAGATTGGTTTCGATATGTCCAAACATCATGGTCGCAGAAGTTGTAAGATGTAGTTTATGTGCGGCACGCATTACATCGAGCCACTCTTGTCCACCACATTTTCCTTTAGAAATAAGCCGTCTTACCCGGTCGTCCAGAATTTCGGCACCCGCTCCTGGCAATGAATCCAGCCCAGCTTCTTTTAATGCTTGCAAGACTTCGATGTGCGTGGATTTTTCCAGCTTGGTAATGTGGGCAATTTCCGGAGGTCCGAGGGCGTGTAATTTTAAAGTAGGATATAGCGATTTGAGCTCACTAAAAAGATCGCAATAATATTTCAGTCCAAGATCAGGATGGTGACCACCTTGTAATAATAATTGCTCTCCACCAAAAGCAAAAGTCTCCTCAATTTTCTTTTTGTATTCCTCAATAGAAGTAATATATTCCTCTTCATGACCGAGACGACGGTAAAAATTGCAAAATTTACAATTGGCAATACAGACATTGGTGGTGTTTGAATTTCGATCAATAATCCAGGTGACAATATTACCAGGAACGTGGTGCTGCCGAATTTTGTCACCTACGTACATAAGCTCGGCGGTAGTCGCATTTTCAAATAAGAAAACCCCTTCCTCGGCAGTTAAAAATTTTAGTTGGAGGGCACGATGTAGTAATTCGGGAATATTCATAATATTAATGATGGATTAATTCCTCCTTAAAACACAAAAAGAAGGGATAGAGTTTACGAGATAGATCAGTTAAATCGTTTGGAATTTATACGAAAATAACCTATATTTGCGTATACAAACCTCGGGGAGGGAGCCAAACGGTTCCCTCTTTTTTTTACCGATTATCAAAATACTATCGTGATTTCAGCTCAATTGACCCAATTATTAGAAGTAAAATTTCAGGAAGAAGAGTTTGCGGATTGTTTTATTATTGAAATAAAAAGTTTGCCAAACAAGCGCATCGAAATTTACGTAGACAGTGATTCAGGGATCACTTTTTCAAAATGCCAACAACTGAGCCGCTACCTCGAAGCAGAGATAGACGAAAAAGGGTGGTTGGGTGAAAAATATACATTAGAGGTGTCTTCTCCCGGTCTTACCCGACCGTTGATGTTCGCTCGCCAGTATCCCCGAAATATCGGACGAAAACTAGAAGTGAAGCAGATAGAAGGAGAAACCAAGACGGGCACTTTGATAAAGGTGGATGAAACGCAGATTATACTGGAATCCAAACAGAGAATCAAAGAGGGTAAAAAGAAAAAAACCGTTGTCGTACAGGATATTATTCCTTTTAGCAACATTAAAGAAACTAAAGTAAAAATCACATTTTAAAAACTAAAGTATGAATCTGGTAGATACTTTTTCGGAATTTAAAACTGGAAAAAACATTGACCGTCCCACGATGGTGCGTGTATTAGAAGATGTTTTTCGAACATTGATTAGAAAAAAATACGGGTCGGATGACAATTTCGACGTTATTGTAAACACGCAGAAGGGTGACCTGGAACTTTGGCGCGTAAGAGAGATTGTACCGGATGGTGAAGTGTTGGACGAACGTAGTCAAATTTCGATCTCCGAGGCGCTGGCTATTGACGAAGACTATGAAGTAGGAGAAGAATGTTACGAACAGTTATTTCTGGAGCATTTTGGTCGTCGTGCTATTATGGCTGCTCGTCAGACTTTGATTTCCAGAATTATGGAATTGGAGAAAGATGAGGTATTCAAAAAATATAACGAACGTATTGGAGAAATCGTCCTTGGTGAAGTACACCAGATTTTAAAGAGGGAAATCTTAATTTTGGATGATACTACGGGTACAGAATTAATCATGCCGCGTAACGAAATGATTCGTGGAGATTTTTACCGTAAAGGTGATATGGTAAAAGGCGTAATTCGTAAAGTAGAAATGAAAAACAATAATCCGGTGGTCATTGTATCACGAACGGATAGTACCTTCCTCGAAAAGCTGATGGAACAGGAAGTGCCGGAAATTGAAGATGGCCTAATTACCATCAAGCGGATTGTTCGAATGCCCGGTGAACGTGCTAAGGTAGCGGTAGAATCTTACGATGATCGAATTGATCCCGTAGGTGCTTGTGTAGGTATGAAGGGTTCCAGAATTCATGGAATTGTACGAGAACTGAAGAACGAAAATATTGATATTGTCAATTATACCAGTAACGAAAACTTGTTTATTCAACGGGCATTGACTCCCGCCAAGGTAACTAAAATCGACTTGAATCTCGAAACCAAAAGAGCTTCGGTTTACCTTGAACCAGAACAGGTATCTTTAGCGATCGGTAAAGGCGGTACCAATATTAAATTAGCTAGTCGATTGACGGAATTTGAAATTGATGTATTCAGAAACACCGTAGAAGTAGAGATCGATGATGTTGATTTGGAAGAATTTAGCGATGAAATCGAAGGCTGGATTATCGAAGCACTGAAAAATATCGGTTGTGATTCGGCAAAAAGTGTACTGGCTTTAAGTCGTCTTGAATTGATTCGACGGTCGGATTTAGAGGAGGAAACGGTAGACGAAGTGCTAAAAGTGCTGGCCGCAGAATTTGAAGAAGAAGAACCGAAAAAAGAAGAAGAAGAGTAAAATTTTTAAAATATAGGACAAAATAGCCGAATAAGGGGCTGAAAACTACTGTTTTTTAGCAAAAAAACGTTTAATAATAAGCAGTTTTCTTGTATCTTTGCAATCCGGAACCATGTATACAATTTATATGTTTACGTATTTATGGCTATTTTGTTCAATTTGACAAAAGCGTTTTATGATGAGTTTTTTAAATCCAATAATTTAATTTAAAATGATTTAAAATGTAATTCTAATTACTTATCGGAAAGGCTGTTGTCTATCATTAACAAATATCGCTTACTTCGCCACAAAAAAATATTAATGGCTCAAAGATTAGTTAAGGTAGCAAAAGAATTAAACGTAGGGACAACCACTATCGTCGAGTTTCTGACGAAGGTTGGTCATGAAATTGACAACAAACCTACTGCCAAGATTTCCGATGAGATGTACGATGAGCTGCTCAAGGAATTCCGGAATTCTGCTGCCATCAAAGAAAAAGCCGACCAATTAGTTATTGGCACCCGCTCTACTCCTAAAAAAGAGGAGGCTCCAAAAAAAGAAATATCCTTTTCTCCTCCACCTTCTGCTCCCACTCCTCCACCTCCTGCTCCGGTAAAAGAAGAAGTCGTTCCAGAACCCGTCGTAGAAGAAACTCCTGTTGTAGAAGAAACCCCTGTTGTAGAAGAAATTTCTATTCCCGATCCCGTGGTTGAAGACCCTGTGGTTGAATCAACGGAAGTACCAGTAACAGAAGAAGAGAAACCTGCAGTCAAGGAAACCGCAGACGAAACAACTTCTCCAAAAATTGGATTGACCATTAAGGGGAAAATTGATCTGAACAAGAAAAAAACCAAGGCAAAACCAAAGCCGAAGAAGGAAGAGAAAAAAGAATCGATTACAGCACCACCTGAAGTGGTAACTAATAAAACACCTGTACCAGAAACGCCTGCTCCAGAAGAGTCTGTTAAAGCAGAAGCAGTAAAAGACGAACCCGCAAGTACGGAGGCTCCTGCCAAACCAGGTGAAACGATGATGCGTGCCAAGACACCTCAGTTGAAGGGTCTTAAAATTTTAGGTAAAATTGATGCAGACAAACTAAAGCCTGCCAAAAAGAAAAAAACAGTAAAGACCGATGCTACCAAAAAACGTCGAAAGCGAAAGGTAACTCAGGTTGTCGTTAATAATAACAATCGACCACCACAGCGGCAAGGTTCCAGACCCGGAGGTAATAATCGTTCGAATAATGCCAACCGTCGCGGCGGTCGCAATGAGGTTAAAGAAGTTTCTCAAAAAGAGATTGATGAGAAAATCAAGCAGACTATGGCCCGTATTTCGGGGGGTGGTAAAAATAAGCGTTCCAAAATTCGTCGCGATAATCGTGAACGAATGCGAGAAAAGCAGGAGAATATTGAGAGTGAAAAGGAAACAGGTAAGCTGCAGTTAACAGAATTTGTCTCTGTTTCCGAGTTGGCTAGTTTGATGAATGTTTCTGTTACGCAGGTGATTACTACTTGTATGAACCTTGGTGTAATCGTTTCTATCAACCAGCGATTGGATGCAGAAATTATCGAATTGCTCGCTGAAGAATTTGGCCACGAAGTAGAATTCATTAGTGCCGAGGAGGAACAGGATGAAGATGAAGAGATTGTAGACAACCCGGAAGATTTATTGCCACGAGCTCCTATTGTTACCGTGATGGGACACGTTGATCATGGTAAAACATCTTTACTGGATTATATCCGTTCTGCCAACGTTGCGGAAGGAGAAGCCGGGGGGATTACCCAGCATATTGGAGCACACGAGGTTTCTGTAGGAGAGGATAAAAAACGCGTTACCTTCCTGGATACACCTGGTCACGAGGCCTTTACGGCGATGAGAGCACGTGGTGCGAAAGTCACAGATATTGCGATCATTATCGTAGCAGCTGATGACAACATCATGCCACAAACCAAGGAAGCCATCAGTCACGCTCAGGCAGCTGGTGTACCGATAATTTTTGCCATCAACAAGATTGATAAGGATGGTGCTGATCCGGAAAGAATTAAGGGAGAGCTGGCCCAGATGAACTTCCTCGTAGAAGACTGGGGAGGTAAATACCAATCGCAGGATATTTCGGCCAAAACCGGAGCAAATATCGATCTCTTGCTAGAGAAAGTTTTACTCGAAGCAGAAGTACTCGAATTATCTGCCAACCCGGATCGAGAAGCAGTAGGTACGGTGATTGAAGCCTCTCTTGATAAAGGTCGTGGTTTCGTTACGAAGTTACTTGTACAGACCGGAACCCTTAAGCAGGGAGACGTAATGCTGGCGGGAGAATATTCTGGTAAGGTGAAAGCCATGTTTAATGAGCGCGGTAAAAAAGTGAAAAAAGTAGGTCCTTCGCAACCCATCCTTGTACTTGGATTGAGTGGAGCACCACAGGCCGGAGAAAAGTTTAAGGTCATGGAAAGTGAACAGGACGCACGTCAGGTTGCTTCCCGTAGAGCGCAAATCCACCGTGAACAGGCCGTTAGAGCCAATAAGCGAATTAGTCTGGATGAGATCGGTCGTCGTCTCGCTTTAGGTAGCTTTAAGGAGCTGAACTTGATTGTGAAAGGTGATGTGGATGGTTCTATTGAAGCCTTATCCGATTCGTTAATCAAACTTTCGGTTGAATCTATTCAGGTGAATGTGATTCATAAGGCAGTTGGACAAATCATCGAATCCGATGTACTATTGGCTTCTGCTTCCGATGCCATCATTATCGGTTTCCAGGTAAGACCTTCACTCGGAGCGCGTAGGCTCGCCGAACGGGAAGGAGTGGAAATCAAAATGTATTCCATTATTTATGAAGCCATTGAGGAAATCAAGATGGCAATGGAAGGAATGCTGGAACCAACCAAAGAAGAAAAGATTACTGCGCAAGTTGAAGTGCGGGAAGTGTATAAGATTAGTAAAGTAGGTACGATTGCCGGTTGTTTTGTTCAGGAAGGGAAAGTAATCCGTAACAACCATATCAGATTAATCCGTGACGGTATCGTAGTCTTCCCAGTTAAGGAAGGACAGAAAGGAGAAATTGCTTCTCTAAAACGACACAAGGATGATGTGAAGGAAGTTAAAAACGGTCTGGAATGTGGTATGTCTATCAAGAATTTCAATGATATAAAAGTGGGAGACATTGTCGAAGCTTATGAAATCATCGAAGTGAAGCAGACGCTTTCTTAGGAATGGTACATAAATAAATGCAGATTCATAAATTTATTTTAATTTAAAAAGCCCACGACTAATGCAGTCGTGGGCTTTTGTATTTTCATAAAAAAAATAACTTTATTTTTAATTTTTCACTAAGGAATGTTGACAAAATAAATGACGATTCTATACTTCCTCTTTCTCCGCCACTCTGCGTCCATAAAATGGTTATTATGCTGTGCCCCAGGCACTAAGTAAAAGGTAATATGGAATCTGCATTTATTTAATCGCCATTCCTAACACTTCTTACAATTCCTTAATCACCTTCAAACTAATATCCATACTCTGCGCCGAGTGCGTCAACGCCCCGGAAGAAATATAATTTACGCCCGTCTGCGCTACTTTTCTAACGGTATTTATCGTAATCCCACCCGAAGCTTCCGACTCAAATTTTCCATCGATGGTTAATACTGCTTCGCGTAAAATAGGAATATCAAAATTGTCCAACATAATGCGCGTAACATTGCCCACTTTCAATACCTCATAAAGTTCTACCAGGTTTCTGACTTCGACCGTAATCCCCAAATTCAGATTATTTTCTTTCAAATATTCATTGACCCGTTCGATTGCTTTGGTGATGCTACCGCAGGCGTCAATGTGGTTGTCCTTGATCATAATCCAGTCATATAGACCGTAACGATAGTTATAACAACCTCCAATTTTCACTGCCCACTTTTCTAAAAACCGAAGTAAAGGAGTTGTTTTTCGGGTATCCAGAATTTTCACATCCAGATCCTCCACTTCAAATTTAAAGCGATTACTTAACGTCGCAATACCACTCATTCGCTGCATCGTGTTAAGTACCAGTCGTTCGGCCATCAACATTGCGCGGGCATTACAGTCAACTTCAAAGACGATATCACCATAGTTGACACTTGCTCCGTCTTTCATATAAAGATCCAGTTTACTTTTAGGGTCTACTTTTTTAAAGATATGTTGCGCCAGTTCTACACCAGCGACAACGCCCGCATCTTTGATAAGCAGTTTAGAACGTGTACGTGCACCGGGAGGAATACAGGCCAAAGAGGTATGATCTCCGTCCCGGACGTCTTCGTGCAGTGCCTGTTCAATGAATTGATCAATTTGCTGATCGGTAATAGTTTGGGTAAAATCCATAATGGGTTCAATTTTTTCAAAAAAACAATATTTGAGTCCCATACAAATTTTCTGTACATAAACTCTAATATGTTTTATTTTAGAATAAAGTCTATTGAGATATTCTAATATGTGTCTAATAATGAGTTAAAAATATCTAACCCAAGAAAACCAGTTTATTTATACCTCATTCCTAAATCAATAACTGGTCCTTATTTGGCGGACTATTTTTAAGATGCTTAACCGTTTCATCAAGTTGTTCGTAAAAATCTGCGCCATATTTTCTGACCAGGGCCTCTTTTACAAACTGGTAGATCGGCAGCTTTTCTTTTTTGCCAAGTGTACAAGCTGCACTGCAAATATCCCATATATCATAATTAATCGCTTCAAAAGATCGTTCTTCGTCTTTATTAACTCTAATTGGATAAAGATGACAAGATATGGGTTTATAAAAATCGGTAACGCCTGCACGATGTGCTTGTTCAATTCCACATTGGGCAATACCGAGCGCATCCTTTGTCATATAAACGCAGGCACCGTTATCGAGTAAAGAGGTTCCAAATTCTTTAGGTTCCTCGAAAAAAGTGAATAATCCTTTTTTTTCAATTTCAGCGATCCCTTGAGAAGCTAAATAGGGTTTGATGTCATCATAAATTGCTTCCAGCTTTTTCATTTCTGCTTTTTCCAACGGTGCGCCGAAATCTCCTTCCCAACAACAAGCACCTTTGCAAGCTTTCAAATTACAAAGGAAATGCTCCTCTACTACGGCATCACTAATCAAAATTTCGTCAATAATAATCATTTATACTTTTTTCTGAAAAGGTTATTTTATGAAAATAGTGTCCAGGGAATTTTCTAAAAATCCTAGACAAGTGCTAGTTTTAAATCGATTTTTTTCTAAATTCGTCTCGATAAAGTATCGAGAGGGACAAAAAAAACGACGAGTCTACCTGTAGAATGAATAATTTTATCAGCTCCTGGGCAAATTGAGCATTTTTAGACAAGCTCTTGTTAAAGTAATCAATAGAAAATTGTATTTTGCAAAATAAACTAAGAAACGTAAAATTATGAAAAAAATATTCCTTTGTCTACTTTGCCTGTTTCCGGTAATTTTCCTACAGGCACAAAAAATCAACAACGATGCTCAGGCGGCTGATCGAACAGCTAAATTAATGCAAACTCTAACCCTTGATACTGATCAGGTGGCGGCAGTACTAAAAATTCAAGAGCGAAAATCTGCTCAGGTTGCTGAATTAAAAGAGCTTAAGCAAAGTGACCCATCTAAGTATTATAAGAAGTTGCAGAGTATTTACGAAGGTAATGAAATTGCGGTACAGCGACTGCTAACAAAAGAGCAATTGAAGGCTTATCACGGCCAGCGACATACCTTGCGTGTACAAAAGTCACAGTTGCTCAAAAAAATGAAGGCATCCAATGCATCACAGCTAGATATAGATGAGGCGGTTCGTCGGCTGGAGTACGATTTTTCGTATTAGGAATGGCGATTGAATAAATGCAGATTCCAGGCGAACTATTTTCTTACCAATCAAGGACCTAAAATGGGCCCTGCCCGACTAACGTCATTCAGGCGGGGTTATGCCTAGCATAATAACTATCTTGTGGACGCAGCGAAGCGGAAAAAGAGGAAGTATAGAATCGTCATTTATTTAGTCAATTAAGTATTCCATAATTAAGAATCTTGTTATTTTTATAGAACTTTTTGAAACAGAAGAGGTTACTTAGTTGTAACTATCTTTACAAGTGTATTCTTCATCCTTAACCAATACACAGAAAAATTGCTTAAATACAAATAAAACTGAACGCTGATACATGGATCCTTTAAAAAAACAATTTCAAGAAAAAGCAACCGCCCTTCGAGATGAAGTAAAAGCCTTGCTAAAAGTACACCGTGAAAAGAAAGTAGGAGAAGTCCAGTTGGGCAACGTCTTTGGAGGTATGCGAGGTGTAAAAAGTATGATCTGGGAAACTTCCAATCTTGATCCAATCGAAGGAATCCGTTTTAGGGGTTATTCCATTCCTGAACTAAGAGAGAAATTACCTACGGCCGAAGGCGATAAAGAACCTTTACCGGAAGGCCTGTTTTGGCTGATGCTAACGGGCGACTTACCTACGAAAGAACAAACCGATTGGGTAAGTGAAGAATGGAGAAAAAGAGCGGAAGTACCTGCTCACACTTTTGCAGTACTGGATGCGCTTCCGGTAGATACGCACCCAATGACACAGTTTAGTATTGCGATTGTTTCTTTACAATCAGAAAGTGTTTTTGCAGAAAGATACGCAGAAGGAATTAGCAAATACGATTATTGGGATCCTACTTACGAAGATACCATGAACCTGATTGCTCGTCTGCCAAAGGTAGCAGCGTATATATATCGTCGTACTTTCCACGGAGGAGATCATATTGCAGCAGACCCTACACTGGATTGGGCAGCCAACTTTGCGCACATGTTGGGCGTCAAAGACAAGGATTTTAAATCATTGATGCGATTATACCTGACAATTCACGCAGACCACGAAGGTGGAAATGCTTCTGCGCACGCGACGCATTTAGTAGGTTCTACCCTCAGTGATTGTTATTTCTCACTCGCTGGTGGTATGAATGCACTGGCAGGTCCGCTACACGGATTAGCTAATCAGGAGGTGATCAAATGGATATTTGAAATGATCGAAAGTCTTGGAACGCGTCAGCCTTCTAAAGAGCAAATCAAAGAATACGTAAATAAAACGTTGGCCGAAGGTAAGGTAATTCCTGGTTACGGGCACGCAGTATTACGGGAGCCCGATCCACGATTTACTGCTCAACGTAGATTTGCAGAAGATTATATTAAAGATTCTGATATCGTTAACGTAGTTTGGAATTGCTTTGATGTCATTCCTGATATTTTGAAAGGACTGGGTAAAGTGAAAAACCCGTGGCCGAATGTTGATGCTCACTCTGGTGCCATTTTGGTACACTATGGTATTAAGGAATACAGTTTTTATACCGTACTCTTTGGTGTCTCCCGAGCACTCGGTGTATTATCGGCATTGTGCTGGTCGCGTGCACTTGGGTTTCCATTGGAACGTCCAAAATCAGTTACTACCGAGTGGGTAAAGGAATTTTTGAAAAAAGAAGAAGAAATTACCGTAAATTAAAATTTATGGCGTGAATAAAATTTGTGATTGGCTCAAAAAGATATACTTTTGGGCCAATCATGTTTTTAGGATCGATTAAACAAAAAGATATGAAGTTTTGAGTCGATTATTTTGTATTTAATCTACTTGATAAAATAGTTCGCAAAAATAGACAATTATGAATGCACCAAAAGAATTAAAATATACCAAAGATCACGAATGGGTGAATGTAGAAGGAGATATTGCCACGGTAGGTATTACCGATTTTGCTCAAAAAGAGCTGGATGAACTGGTTTATGTAGAGGTAGAAACGGTCGGTGAGACTTTGGCAAAAGAAGAAGTATTCGGTACGGTAGAAGCTGTAAAGACTACCTCTGATCTATTTATGCCTCTTTCTGGTGAAATTCTTGAGTTTAACGAAGAACTAGACGAAAATAAAGGAGACAATCCTACCATGGTCAACGAAGATCCGTATGGTAAAGGCTGGATTGTAAAAATTAAAATGAGTGATTTGGCTGAATTGGATGGCTTGATGGACGCGGCAGCTTATACGGACCTGGTAAGTTAGGATCGTTTAAATTAGTCTTCAAAAAAATAAATTGTAAAGAAAAATACTCTTTACCCACCAAAATTAATTCGTCTCGCATCTTAGGGATGAGGATTACAAGATACTGACTTTTCAAGACAAAAATTTGAAATATTATATCCCGGCGATTCTTTGGAGTTTATTGATTTTTTTTCTCTCTACAATGGGAGGAATCAATCTGCCACCAAGCTGGTTAGACCTTATTTCGCTAGACAAAGTAGGGCACCTGGTGGTCTACGGTATTCTTTGCGCGCTTTTTTTAGGTGCTTTTACGCAAAACAGAAAACTGTCCCTGGAGAAAAAAATGGTGACTATTGCCTTGGGGATCAGCATTATTTACGGAATAGGGATGGAAGTGATCCAATATTCCTTTTTTCCCGGCAGATTTTTTGAGATACCGGATATTATTGCTAATATTATCGGCTCATTCTTAGGAGTGTATTTATTTAAACGTTTTTATTCATAAAAATTTCTAACTATGACAGACATCGCAGTAACAGGCGGCACACTGGTCGCCTTATTAGGTGGATTTTTGCTCCTGGTAGTAGGCCTGATCTTATTGATCAAAGGGCGATTTACAAGTAGTGGAAATTCGGATTTACGAGGGGCTAATGCCAATCAACCCGGTAAGTCGTCAATTCTCGGCAGAACAAAATATCCCCAAGTGGATGCTTTCGGCATGAGTGGAACCTTCTTTAATACGGGGTTATTGATTGCACTTGCTATCACCATTCTGGCTTTTAGCTGGACTACTTACGAGGATGTGGTAATCATTCCTGAAGGTGCTCTGGAGCTGGATGATGATATTGAAGTTGAACCACCTCGTACGGCCGAACCACCACCGCCGCCACCGCCACCTCCACCTCCGGTTATCGAAGAGGTACCCGAAGAGGAAATTGAAGAAGAAGAGGAGATCGAATTCGTCGACCAGAGTGTCGAAGAAGAAACCGTGGTCGAAGCACCACCGGCTCCCGAACCAGTAGAAGAGGCGCCGCCGCCACCACCACCACCACCACCACCAGCTCCCGAAGTGGAAGAAATTTTTACGGTAGTGGAAGAAATGCCTCGTTTCCCGGGATGTGAGGACAAACCAAAAGCGGAACGGAAGGCGTGTGCTGACCAAAAGATGCTTCAGTTTATTTACAAAAATATCAAGTACCCTGCTATCGCTCGTGAAAACGGTGTAGAAGGATCTGTGGTTATTCGTTTCTACATAGATAAAGATGGCTCTGTAAAAGAACCACAAATTCTGAAAGATATCGGGGCAGGTACCGGTTCTGAAGCCATGCGTGTTGTCAACATGATGAACGGTATGGGTGAAAAATGGACGCCTGGCAAGCAACGTGGAAAAGCCGTAAAGGTTTATTTCAACTTGCCTGTGAAATTCCGTTTAGAGTAACAAACTCCAACAGAATAAATCTAATGGTTTAAAAAAAAAGTTGTTTCGGCTAGCGTCGAAGCAACTTTTTTTGTTTTTAGGAATGATTTTTAAAGAATATCTTCCCACCAAAAAACATCGTTTCTGCATCTCTATAAATGACAGCTGTTTTTTAAAACAGTATTATTTTATCTCCCTTAAAATTGTTGTTATGAATTACGTTGCCATCACTGGCGATGCGCTATTCCTGTCTCTATTAGCCATCTCCGGAATTATTGTACTCCTTATTTTTGGAATTAGAAAATATATTCAATACCAAAAAACGAAAGTAACAACGGGTACGCAAAATTTACTGGAACGTAATAAATACGCGTTGGTAAATACTTTTAAAATGAGCGGTACGCTTTTTAATATTGGATTACTTACTGCACTTTCTATGACTATTTTGGCTTTTAGCTGGACGACCTACGACTATGAAAGAAGATACGAACAGCCTGTTTTTGATGAAAATTTTGATATGGAAATAACGATCGACCGGACTATTCAAAAGAAATCTCCGCCGCCACCACCACTTCCTGAGATGCTGATTCCGGAAATAGTAGAGCCCGAAGAAATCGTCACGGAGGTGGAATTTGTAGAACCAGAGATTATTGAGCCTGAATTAACAACGGCTCCATCTGCCTCTGTGGTAGAAAAAATAATAGTGCCTGTTGCACCACCCCGTCAGGAATTACCCCCGGCAAAAGAACCGAAGGTCGAAACAATACATACCGTAGTAGAAGAAATGCCTAGATTTCCGGGCTGTGAAGAGATGACAGATAAAGAAGCAAGGAGAAGTTGCGCTCAGAAAAACATGCTAAACTATATTTATCAGGAAATCAACTATCCCACGGTTGCTAGAGAAAACGGAGTTGAGGGAATGGTGGTTGTCCGGTTTTACGTAGATGAAGATGGCAGTATCAAGGCACCTGAAATCATCAAAGAGATCGGCGGCGGTTGTGGAAAAGAAGCGATGCGCGTCGTCAAAAAAATGAACGATCTACCGGAAAGATGGTCGCCAGGGAGACAACGTGGAAAAGCCGTAAAAGTCTATTTTAATCTACCCGTGAAATATAAATTGAATTAATTAATGATCAAATAATAATTTCTACATCTGTGGCTAAAAGGATTAGCGCTATACTTCGTTAAGAACCAGATAAGCATTTGCCTTTCTACCTACCAGAAAGGCAGGTGCTTCAATTACCCGATATTACTAATCCGCTAATTTCAGGCAACTTTTACCGCCCTAATTCGTTTGAAGTAGGTACAAAATTGTCGAACCTATGCGCATTATATTACTTCTAATTTCTCTGTTTTTCGGTATTCTAAGCCTGCAAGCACAGGATCCACAGCTGGCTCAACAGTATTTTCAAAATGGAGAATACGAAAAAGCCAGTAGCCTCTTTAAAATACTCTACCAAAAAAATAATGGCAATGACTATTATTTTAATAAATATATTGAGTCACTCATTTATATGGAAGCTTATGATGAAGGAGAACAGATTATTAAAAAGCAGATCAAAGCCCAGCCCGATAATATGCAACTGTACGTTACCTACGGGAATTTATTTGAAAAACAGTATCGGGACGACGATGCCAATGCGCAGTACGAAATGGCCATCAATAAATTAGAAGCAGACCGTTTTAAAATAACAAAACTGGCCAATGCTTTTACCAATTTACAGAAATACGATCTGGCGCTCAAAACCTATGAAAGAGGTGGAGAAGTGTTAAAAGATAAAAAACAGTTTGCGTATAATTTGGGAGACCTTTACCGTCGCAAGGGAGATCAAAGTGAAAAAATGATCGATAATTATCTCAGTAGTCTGGATCATAATCCGAGTCGGCTGAATAGTATGAAAACCCTTTTTCAGCGTTATTTGGCACCCGAAGAATATACGGAATTGCAGGGACAGTTGTACGCTCGCATTCAGGAAAACAAAGAAGCTACGTATAATAACGAGTTACTGATTTGGAGTTTTATTCAAAATAAAGATTATCTCAATGCTTTTCGGCAAGTGAAAGCACTGGATCGTCAGCTGGACGAAACCGGAGGTCGTATTTATCGGTTGGCAGAGATTGCTAAAAATGCCAAAGACTATGATGCAGCCATCGAAGCTTACGATTATATTGTTACTGAAAAAGGGAAGACTTCTTCCTATTATGTAGAAGCAAAACGCGAAGCACTCAGTGTACGTCGCAGCAAATTGGTCGCCGGATTTGATTACGAAAGAGCAGATTTGGAAGCACTGGAATTACAGTACAACGATTTTCTGAACGAATTTGGACGCAACAAAACCTCTGCCACCATCATTACCGAATTAGCAGATTTGGAAGCATTTTATCTGAATAATTTAGATAAAGCAATTGCATTGTTGGACGAACTGATTAAATACCCTGGTGTGAAACGTCCCGTGCAAGCCCGCGCCAAATTGAGCCTGGCTGATTTTTATCTAATGAAAGGCGAAGTATGGGAATCAACTTTATTATACTCTCAGGTAGATAAAGAATTTAAGGACGATCTGTTAGGACACGAAGCGCGTTTTAGAAATGCAAAACTATCCTATTATACCAGTGAATTTCAGTGGGCCCAAACTCAATTTGATGTTTTAAAAGCTTCGACAAGTAAATTGATTGCCAACGATGCGCTTGACCTTTCTATTTTTATTATGGACAATACCGGACTGGATACGACCACTGCTGCATTGCAATATTATGCCGATGCGGATTTACTGGTTTTTCAGAATAAGTTTGAAGCCGCTTTTGATAAACTGGATTCCCTCAATCGTGATTTTCCGGAACACGCCCTGGAGGATGATATCCTCTACGTAAAAGCAAAAATTTATAAGAAAAAACGGGAGTATGTGCAAGCAGCTGATTTCCTTCAAAAAATTGTTGACAATCATCTGGACGGGATTCGTGGTGATAACGCCATGTTTGAGTTGGCAGAATTGTACGAACAACAGCTTAATGACCCGGAAAAAGCAAAAGCACTCTACGAAAGGTTGTTTATTGACTTGTCAGGGAGTACCTTAGCCGTTGAAGCACGGAAACGGTTTAGACGATTGCGGGGGGATGATGTACAGTAGGAGAGAAAGAGAAAAGAGAGTGAATTAGTGATTAGTGATTAGTGATTAGTTAATTGGTCACGTTATACTCAATGCAATTGAAAGAAGCGCGATCATACACAAAGAAAGAGTACCAATAAGTCGACTGACTAATACTAATAAACAAATAACTACGCCAAAGTGATTTTATACAACGTTACCATCAAAATAGAGCAAACCTTAGTCGAAGAATGGCTGGACTGGATGAAAAAAGTACATATTCCTGAGATAATGAAAACTGGTTATTTTGTAGAATACAAAGTCTGTGAAATGCTCCACGATGATGAAGATGGTGGCGTTACCTACGCATTCCAGTATTTTTCTAAAAATATGGAAAACTTCCAAACCTACCAACGCGAACACGCTCAGGCATTGCAAAAAAATATGTCCGACCGATACCCCAATAAATACGGTGCTTTCCGGACCCTGCTGAAAGTGCACGATTGAAAAATAGTACCGCAATTATCCTGTTATTTTTGGCAAACTCTATTTCCGGAATGGCGCAGGGAATCAGTATGCTGGCCATTCCGTGGTATTTTGCGCAAGAGGAAAAAATGGCCTCTTTTGCGTTTGTCTATATGCTCACCAACCTGATCAGTTTATTTTGGATTCCTTACAGTGGAACGATGGTAGACCGTTACGATCGCCGCAAAATTTTTCTTTTTCTGACCACCACTTGTGGTACCGTTATTTTTTCAGTTGGCATGCTGGGCCTGCAGTTGGGGGAACTTCCCTGGCAGTTGGTGGCGGGCATTTTTATGCTGACTTTTCTTAATTACGCCGTTCATTATCCTAATTTATATTCCTTTGTACAAGAAATAATTGAACCAGAACATTACGGAAAGATCACTTCTTATCTGGAAATTCAGGGACAACTGACTTCTATTTTAGCGGGTGCCGGGGCCGCGCTTTTGCTCGAAGGAACGAGTGCAGGAACGACCCAATTTTTTGGAATGAGTTGGGATTGGCCGTTTACAATTGCTTCCTGGGATATCCACGAAATATTCCTGTTGGATGCCAGTACCTACTTTGTCAGTTTTATAATTATCTGGTTTATTCGTTACAAGCCTTTGCACGCGCGAACGCAGGAGCGCGGTACGATCTGGCAAGAATTGACCACCGGATATCACTACCTACGGGAAAATCCGTATCTGTTTTTATTTGGCGTAACCTCTTATGCTGTTTTTGTAGCAGTATTGTTGGAAGCATTTTTTTTGGGAGCGCTTTACGCGAATGAACATTTGCAAGCAGGCGCAAATGTCTACGCTACGTCGGAAATATTTTATGCTAGTGGTGCGGTATTTGCCGGACTGGCTATTCGAAAAATATTTGGAAAGGTCAGTCCGCCGATGGGCATTATTATCATGACTTTTCTGACCGGACTTTTGTTTTTTACACTGGCATCGGGAAAAAGTATTTGGTTGTTTTTTATCATGTTGTTGGTTCTGGGAATCACCAATGCTGGAATTCGTATTCTACGCACGACTTATCTGTTCTCCACGATTCCCAATCAGGTCTTTGGTCGGGCGAGCAGTATTTTCAACCTCAGTAATATTTTATTTAGAATATTCTTTCTGGCGATTTTTTCTATCCCGTTTTTTCAGACTGGAATAGGGGTGAAGTATCCTTTTTATATGTTGAGTGGATTCTTATTAATTGCGGGGATGGTGTTGGTGAAATATCGGGGGCGGTTTTGAAAATTTAAAATTTTATAATAGCGTTTATGTCTGGAGATTTTCTCCCATACAAATTTTCTATACATAAACGCTAATAAAGATAAGGAGTATTTTTTTGTGAAAAAAGTCAATTTGTTTGTTTAATGTAGAATAATGTTATACATTAGTGTAATGTTAACCTTTATTCTTAACACATAAACCCTCTTATCATGAAGAACTTTCTTTCTTTCTTTCTTTCTTTCTTTCTTTCTTTCTTTCTTTCTAGTCTTGCCTGTTTACGCACAAGATAACTGTACGGTGATAACTGAAGAATTACAATATTTAGATCCTGAACCTGCTCCTGGTACTACTGATTGTTTAGATGTTGAAGCGACTTTAACTACATGTGAACCCTTTTACATAAAAACAAATGTTCACTTTTTTTTGAACGAATCTATCGCTATCTCTCCTAATCCTTCGTCTAATTTTATTAATATAGATTTTGACGCAAAAGACACAGGGCTTCTCAAAATTTATGGGATGCATAATAATTCAAACAGTTCTTATGGCGTAGTAAATGAAACTTCTGTAGCAACTCAGGATCAACAGTCTATTAACTTAGATATCAGCAATTGGATGTCTGGATCTAATAGTTTAATTTTTGATTTCAAAGGAGAAATTTTTGTTAAAACCATCATTAAACAATAAACTATGAATAATATAAAAACAATAGTAGTGGCTATGTTATTACTCCTATCTGGTATTCAGATTTTTGGCCAGCAAACCGCATTTTTTGAAACTACCCTCTACTTTGAAGATGCCGTAGGAAATAGAGATACAATTGTAGTAGGACACGATCCGGAAGCAAACAGTTCCTATAATCCCCAATTTGGTGAAGTCGATATTAATACTCCTTGGGATTCTGTATTTGAGGTAAGGGCCTCTCATATTAATGATGCTTTTTACGATGATTCCCCTATTCCGCAGGAAGATGTTTTTTCAAAAAAAATAATTGGTACAGCTCTTGGCGGAGTTGATCAAAATTTTAACTGTCAACCACTTAAGGCACCAATTATCCTTCATATTTCTCAGAAATATTTACCAATAAAAATCTCATGGGATTCTACAGATTTTGATAACGCTTGTAGTATTAACTCGACGATTACACCACACCAAAACCCATTGGTCACCTTTAATTGGTGGACTGATCCTAGTGCTTTGGCCGGTTCAGCTTGTATGTCAGATACTAGTTCGATTAATATTCAGACATTTAATGGTCAGTGGATCAATATTTTTGCAATGGATCAGAAAGAGGGAATTGGGATAGATACAATATATGGTGTTTTAATGTTATTTATTAATCAAGCGGATAATGACTCACCCTGTGATAAAGAGATTGTAAGTCTCAATTGGTTACCGGAAAGTATTAATTTCTCCCTTTTCCCTAATCCCACAGCGGGTCTACTTAATTTAGAAAGTGAAGCAACCCTTACTTGGCAACTTTTCGATACTACTGGTAAATTATGTAAAACTGGAAATCGGGAAACCATTGACTTGGTTAATTATCCAGATGGAGTTTATTTTATAAGTGCTGCTTCGCCGAACGGTGGACTTCCTATAGTAAAAAAGGTGTTGAAGATGAAAAGATAATTAACGAATTTATCATTTGACCATTTTAAAAAGCAGTATCGGGACAATTGGTTTCGATACTGCTTTTCCAATATCCCACCTCCCTCCATCATCTTTCCGTAAAACCACACCTTTAAATTCTTTTATTTCCCCATTTTAGCGTAATTTCGCTAAAATAATAAAAACCTAAAACCACCTTTGCCGTATACCAATAAAACTAAATACCAATTATGAATTTCGAACTATCCGAAGAACAACTCGCCGTACAGGAAGCGGCGCGGGAATTTGCCCAAAAGCAGTGCAAGCCCGGCGTTATTGAGCGTGATTCCAAAATGGAATACCCGACAGAACAAATTAAAATGATGTCCGAATTGGGCTTCATGGGCATGATGGTAGATCCCAAGTACGGCGGTGGTGGAATGGATACCCTGTCTTACGTATTAGCATTAGAAGAAATTTCAAAAGTAGACAATTCTTGTTCCGTGATTATGTCTGTAAATAATTCGCTCGTTTGTTGGGGATTGGAAAAGCATGGAAACGAGGAGCAAAAACAAAAATATTTGACCAAACTTTGTACCGGTGAATACATCGGTGCGTTCTGTCTTTCCGAACCAGAAGCGGGTAGTGATGCGACCAGTCAGCGAACGACGGCCATCGATATGGGCGATCATTATTTATTAAACGGAACCAAAAACTGGATCACTAATGGGGGCAGTTCCCGGATTCATTTGGTCGTAGCACAAAGTGATGCTTCTAAAGGACACCGTGGAATCAACGTGTTTATCGTAGATGCGCAAAGTGACGGTGTAAGTATTGGCGCAAAAGAAGACAAGCTCGGTATTCGTTCTTCAGATACCCATACCATTATGTACAATGATGTAAAAGTGCCAAAAGAGAACCGTTTGGGAGAAGAAGGATTCGGATTTAAGTTTGCGATGAAAGTACTCAGTGGAGGCCGAATTGGTATTGCTGCCCAAGCTCTGGGAATTGCGGGAGGTGCCTACGAATTGTCCGTTGCTTACGCAAAAGAGCGCGAAGCTTTCGGTAAGCCAATCGGACAACATCAGGCCATCGCTTTTAAATTGGCAGATATGGCTACGGATATTGAAGCAGCTAAAATGCTGGTTTACCGATCGGCCTGGTTAAAAGATCAGCACCGTGACTTTACGATGGCCAGCTCTATGGCAAAAGTATTTGCTTCGGAAGTAGCCATGAAACATACTGTGGAAGCAGTGCAAGTGCACGGAGGCTATGGTTTTGTAAAAGAATACCACGTAGAACGTTTAATGCGGGATGCGAAGATCACACAGATATACGAAGGAACTTCCGAGATTCAGCGAATTGTGATTTCCAGAGAAATTATTAAAAATAACAACCTTTACGTATCCGTCGCGAATGGCGCAATGGAACACGCGTAAAATCAACGTAGCTACAAGGCAATGCCTTGTAGCTACGTTGATTTATTATTCATGTGCTCAGGTAATGAATGGAGAGGTTCCGCGTACCATTCATTTTCAAAAAAGAAACATCCTTTTAGCTAGAAAATCAACTATTTAGACACCGTCAAATAAACACGCCTACACTTTGGCATTATTTTTACCATTAAAGAGATGTTCAAGGCCCCTTAAGTTTACTTTCCCTAACTCCCTTTGCCAACTCCCGGCGCATATTAATTTAGCATAGTTTTCCCCATCGAGAAATTCCATAAGTCTAATACCTCCCGTATTATTTTATCAAATTATATATTTTATTGTTAAAATAGGTTTATCCACTATAATAATCAGTATTTTAGACACCTTTTTAGGTCTGAATACCGTTATTTAAACATAACCATTGTAAGCAATAATACATTTAAAGTACATAACATATGAATTCCACTACAAGAGGGCTAAAAATATTGGGAATGGTGCTGCTGGCCGGCCTTACCATGTCCAATGTTAAGTCAGATCACGGTAAGTATTTCGAGATTTCAAAAAACATTGAAATTTTCACCAACCTTTACAAAGAAATTAACACCTATTACGTCGATGATCTGGATCCGGCAAAGTTGATGCGCACGGGCGTTGATGCGATGCTTGAATCACTGGATCCTTACACCAACTATATTTCTGAATCAGAAATTGAAGGATTTCGGTATATCACCGACGGAAAGTATAATGGTATTGGCGCCATCATTCGTCAGATTGATGACTACGCTACGATCATTGAGCCGTACGACAATTGTCCAGCTCAAAAGGCCGGATTAAAAGCGGGAGATAAAATTTTGGCCATTGATGGAAAAGTAACTAAAGGAAAGTCTACCGACGAAATCAGTAACTTCCTAAAAGGATTTCCTGGAACCGAAATTCAATTAAAAATTGAACGCCCCGGAAAAGCACAACCCATGGATATCACCTTAGTACGGGATGAAGTAATTGTACCCAATGTTCCTTATTCTGGCATCGTAGAAGATGGTATTGGATATATTGCGTTGACGACCTTTACACGAAATGCGGGTAAAAATGTCGCCGATGCCTTGAAAAAATTAAAATCTGAAAACCCGAACCTAAAAGGGATTATCTTTGATTTGCGGGATAATGGAGGTGGACTATTACAAGAGGCAGTTAATGTTTCCAATGTTTTTATTCCTAAAAATGAATTGGTTGTTACCACCAAAGGAAAGGTTGTAGACTGGGATCGTAGTTTTAAAACACTTAATAAACCCGTGGATGAAAATATTCCAATGGTGGTGTTAATTGACAAAGGATCCGCTTCGGCTTCCGAAATTGTTTCCGGTGTATTACAGGATTTAGATCGTGCGGTATTGATTGGTCAGCGTTCTTACGGAAAAGGATTGGTACAGACGACGCGCGACGTTGGATATAATTCTAAAGTAAAATTGACCACTTCTAAATATTACATTCCTAGTGGACGTTGTATTCAGGGGGTTAGCTACAGCGACGGTACACCCATCAATATTCCGGATTCTTTGCGAACAAAGTTTAAGACGAGAAGCGGTAGATTGGTACTTGACGGTGGCGGTGTAAAGCCAGACGTAGAAGTTAACAAAGCGATGAACGCAGCGATTTTAAATAGTCTGCAAAGACAGTTTATGATCTTTGACTATACCACCAACTATACGATTGGTAAAGAAACATTGGCTTCGCCGGAAAACTTTAAGTTTACGGAATTTGATCAGTTTGTAAAATACCTGAAAGAGCAAGATTATTCTTATGAGTCGGATAGTGAGAAGATGCTGGATCGCTTGAAAATGCAATTGGATCAGGAAAATTACGCAGAAGGTCTGGGAACAGACGTACAAGCGATGGAGCAAAAAATTGCTAAAAAGAAAGAAACAGAATTACTGGAGCACAAAGATGCGATCGTTAATTTAATTGAAAAAGACATTGTTAGCCGTTTCCACTACCAGAAAGGAAGAATTGAAATGGGACTGCGAAATGATATCGAAATCAAAGAAGCCGTAGCGATTTTAAATAACAAAACAAAATACGATGCGATTTTAAAATAATAATGTTATGTTTTAAAATAAAGTCGTTTATCATTAAAGCGGTTTAGTTCTCATACGAGAATTAAACCGTTTTTTTATTTTCATAAAAAAAACGAGCTACTACGACTTAACGCGCTCGCGTTCGTTTACACCTCCAGGTGTAGATACGGAAACTTAAACAAACTTTCCTGCTCACATAAAACCAAATACTCCTGTTTTTTGTATCTATTCATATAGAATCAAGAATTCCTGCTTTTGTATCTTCACCAAGCGTTGCTGGAGAAGGTGACAAAGGTTTACTAAATCCCCTCACCAATTGAAGAGGATTTGGTAAACCTGATTTAGGTAAGTCGTCGTCTAAAACATGATCCTTATTTTAAGCGTTTTGTTAAATTTTTTCTATTTTTTTTTTTTGAAAAGTATTGTTTATCTTTATGATGTCGTGGTTAGTCAACCATTCCAATGAGCTATAAATCGAAAGGTGTCTGGTTTATAGTTATTACACTGTACGAAGTAAAATTAGAGCACAACTTATTTATAACCTGTATCCCTTAGTCTGGATATGGTCGTATGAATAGTGATGCTATGTTTAGAAAATGGTAACTGCCTCCGCGTTACCCATGACGAAGTATGTCTGATACTTACGTTAAGATTCCCAATTGACCAAAGTGAATAATAAATTTCCTATTTGCCTTTCATAATCGCATTTTTCTTTAAGCGTTAAAGGGAAGCAAGCAGCAAGCAGCATTAAAAAAAGATACTATTATGAAACTAAAAACACGTCAGGAAATCGCCCAGGCTTATGGGATTCATCGGAAAACGCTATGTCGAAAATTAAAGGCAGCGGGGGTTGAGTTAAACAAAGGATTGATAAATGAGGAAGGATTGAAAAAGATACAAATGGTATTAGGAAAGCTTAAAGGAGGTGGGTTTCCACCGAATAGTACTTGAGGAGTATGTTTTTTGAAATGTCCCAAGATGTCCTGGAATGTCCCGTTTTGTCCCGAAATGGGGGAGGAATGTTAGGTAGTTTTGTGGTGGCGGTTAGCTTAGATAAGTTATTTGATGTGTCTAAAAATATTTGACATGATTCTTCCTTAGATGTTGATGACTTTAACTTCATCTTATGTTAAAACATTTAAATTTTTCTTTAAATTAAAATAATCTTATGAGACGTATAGTTAGTTCTATTTTACTATTATTATCTATCATTCCTGCAAGTTTGTTTGGGCAAATTGAGTCTTCTGAAGAATCTAAAACTGAAGTTGCATTAGATGATGTTTTTTGTAGGAATAAAGATTTTAAGTTTAGACTTGAGTATGAGAATGATGACCTAATTATTGAGAGCTTTTTTCTTACGGAAGAAGAAATCTATCTTTGCACAAGTACGCTCCCTTTTGAATTAATGATTGTTAATGCAGCTCACGACCAAATTATGCCGTTTGAGATAATCTGGTTGAAAGATGTAATAGTAGATGGAATGGGAGGAGGTCTCTCAGAAATAGGCGGAGATATTTTGGAAATAGATGAAGATGATTATTTTGACGACAATGTGATTCGAATTGATATTACTGTTAAATTCAAGCTGTCTCAAATGGAACCATATCAGGAATTGGAGTTAGCAATATATAGAAACAAAGTTAAATTTACGCAAATTAATGGTATGAGTAATTATGCTCATGATGACAATGAAATAGAGGCTTACATTGGACAGTACGGTGGAGATTTATCTGAGTTAAATACACCTTGGAATTTTTTGCTTATAGGACCGCAAGATGCTCAAGGAAATCCAATTCCACCAGAATTTTTAGAAGGAGAAATTGATAAAGAAAAATGGATAAACTTTGTTCCAAAGATAACAGCTGACGATAATCTCTTAATTATTAATCCAGATCAAATAGCTCCAAATAGAGAAGCAAATATTTCGTTTGATCATGATCCTTTAACTGATGATAAAATTATTGAAGTTCATTCTTGTGATAAAGAGCCTGAATTATTACTGTATGCTGGAGGATTGAGGACAATTGATATACAGGTATTTAATGTTTGTGAGTCAGATGATGATATAAGATTAATTCCACACTTAAGCACAGCTCCTAATGCAGATCCAATGGCTGTCTGTATTTCTCCAGGGGCTGATGGTACCCTTGATTTAGAAAGAGACCTACTTTTTTATTTAGATCAAGGAGATGTATATGATGGGATGACGCACACAATTCGTGCAGGTCCAGGTGGTGTGTGTGATGCAAGAATGTTTCGGGAACCTGCTAATCCAGGAGGTCCAGCAGGTCCAGCAGGTCCACCTACAATATCAAATTGTACACCCGTTGGTAACTTTATTCAAAACCAGTTAAGTGATTTAAATACCCTTTCATCACAGGTAGGATTGAGGTATCAAGCAGTTCTTTCAGGTATGATAGGTGTTAATTTTGATGTTAGAGATGAAAATGGAGTGATTTCAGATGGCCAAGAGAGAGGTTTCTTAAGCTTTGGTATAGAGCATCTTGTTGGAAATGTTCCTGCTAATACTATTTTCACCTATCTAATAAATGATTTAGGTACTAGACCTAACCCCAATCCTGATCCCGCCAACCCTGCGACCAATGTTATTACAATTTTAGGTGAAGCGACAAATTTGGGGTCATCAATGCTTTCTTTAGATATAGTTGATGCTGATTATACAACATGGTTTCATGAAATGGGACATGCTTTTGGTGGTTTGCGTCATCCAGACGAACGTAATCCGGATGGTACACAAACAGAGAATTTTCTTGCAGAAGATAAAGTGAACTTCATGTATTCTACAGGAACTGGACGAACTAATAATGTAAGACGTTATCAGTTTATGGATATAAGAATGGGTCAGTGAAATAAAATTTTCTAAATCATTGTAATTAAAAATAAAACAATATGAATATTAAATTATTTATCCTATTATTTTTAGCTTTCTCTTTTTGTCAAAATGGGCTTGCTCAATTAGATTCAATATATAAAGCAAAGATTGACCCTTGGTATACACCTAATGAGGATTATACTGAATATACGGTGGAAATACCTAAGCTTGAAGATGCAATGATTTTTTTTCAAACTGTTGATGCTGAAAATTTGAGTGATAGCGATGGAGTAAAGATTGGATACTACACAGATCTATTTGAATATTATCGTTTTCCATTAGGAGACGAGCGTAAAGAAGAAAAAGTAAAAAAGCTAATTGACATGATGATCAATCATGAGGCATTACATCTGGAATATCCAAAAAGGTTTATCGATTTTTTTTACAAAAAATTTGAATATTTTGATGAAGAACAAAGACGACGTATTTCCTTGGCTTTGGTAGAGCCAATTAGATTAAATTTAGAGGATTATTATCACGTTATAAATCGCTACCAAATAACAGGATTGGCAAGTGAGATAAAGGCATTGTTAAGTGAGAATACAGTTTTTAATATTAAAAACTCTCTTGTTAATAGAGGCTCTCTTTACGAATATAATGAAGATTTTAAACGTATTTCTGTATTAGCTAATTTGGACGCAGTTTATAAAAATACCCTATTAGAAATAATTAAGTATTATTATGATTTTATAAATAGTCCTGAAAATGGCCTTTCTCGTCATCAGGAAAATAACTCCAAAATATATTTATATGGAGTAATGCTTAAACGATCAATTAAGAATCTCACGAATAAAAAAGAAATAGTAGGTCAAACATTATATTTGTTGAATGAAGAATATGTTTTACAGCCTCATGGAGACCAACCAGAGGTTAGCTGTGCCTATAATTATTATCAGTACATGATAACTCCACTTTTATCAGAAAATAGATTGTTTTTTGATGAATGGTCTAAAATTGGAGGTGATAGTTCACCTCATATACGTAGTATTTTCGAAGAAAACCGTACCCCAGAACTCATGCGCGCTGTTTTAATTAAATATGGTATCCTCGAAAAATAAAATAACCTTAATTATTTTATTTTATCTAGTTTTTTATCTAAAAAAAAAATATGAAAAATATTTCTTTAAAAATAATTCTATCACTTCTTTTCTGCATGGGCAATATATGTCTACAAGGTCAAGCAGCTACAGTTTTAGCAACCCCTATTTCTTGTTTAGATGTTTGTGATGGAACTATAACTGTTACTATTGATCCTGACCAACTTGATTCTGGAACAGATTTTCCATTTTTTATAGAATACGAAAATAAAGATAATGGTGATTGGGAAACCTTTACAATGAATAGTTATGAGATAGTTTTTTCGGATTTATGTAGAGGTAATTATGATATTGATATTACTCTAGTCGAAGATGAAAACGAGATATGTGGTATCGAATTGGAAAGTAAAATAATAACCACTCCCTACAAAGCCGACTACTCCCTCTCTTTTTCTCCCGGAAGCGAGCCTCTGTTAAGAAATGCTACTTTTGAATTAAATAATCCTATTCCAGGAGAAAATATTATGTTCAATTTATACAGTGTCTCCGATCAAGAAGAACTATGTTTTGGTTTGCTGAGTGAGATGTTTACTTTTAAATTTTGCGATAATCTTAAATCTGCGTACGAATACTGCGCCATTTTTACCAGACCAAATGGTTGTCAATTTCAAAGATGTTTTATCGTTCCAGGATCTGGTCAGACTTGTGAAAACCAACTCAACATCACCCTGGAATCAAGCACCGACGAATGCAAAGATCTAGCCGATGGATCACTCGAAGTCAGTGTCGAATTAAATGAATGTACCGAATACAATATTGCCTGGACCAGTGGCGACATAGGTCTGGTAGCGGATAACCTCAAAGAAGGAAACTACTGCGTAACGGCAATCTCCAAAGATTGTGAGAATTGTAGAACGGTAAAATGTTTTGATGTAGGTTCCGTAGCGGAGGATTGTGATAGTGATGTATCGTGCAAAGAATCATTATTGAGTGAAATAAAAAACAAAAAGATTACTATAGAGGCTGAATCTATTTTTAACAACACCTCTACTTTTCCTAGTAATTGTGAAAATGGTAGTGTTAACTTTGACATCAGTAATAGTAGTTTTGACAAGATAACTGTTTCTCTGCAATCAAGTCCATCTGAAGAGTGTTTAATTAATTTGGAAAACCTTCAATTAAATCAAAATAATCTCACTGGTTCCTTTGAAATAAATTGCGGGGATCCAACAGAAGGAAAAAAATGTGCGGGAACGTATTGTTTCATTATTAGCAATACTGATGATCTAAGTTGTGAAATAAAGATTTGCCGGAAAATTACTTTCTGTGAAGGAAAAGCAAGAGACGCAAAAGAAATAGCCTGTTTAGATAAAGAAGGTGGTGGGCAGACAGGAGGTAATAACTTAGAGGCAACCCCAGCAGAGACAGTTCCTGCTGACAAAAGTGTTCTAGAACTTATCACTGTAACAGACGAAACATCTATTACACTAACAAGAATATTTCCTAATCCCTTTAATACGGAAATTAATGTTAACTTGGAGACCAGAACATCACAACAAGTCGAAGTGATCCTAACGGATATGTACGGTAGAAATGTATATGGAACGATTAAAAACATCACAAAAGGAGTGAATTCCCTCAGAATTAATCCTGGTGAAAATCTGGCTAGTGGTATCTACGCATTGACTATTATTGATCGGTACCAACAAAAATATACTCAACTAATTACTCGAATGAACAATTAATCGTATTTTTCTAACAATATGAAGTTACTTAAAAATATATTCCTGACGGGTATCTTGATTTTATCAGGATACCCGTTGACTTTTGCCAGTCATCAACTGGGTAATGAAATGTCTTACGAGGTAATAGGAGAAGGTGGGTGGCCAAATTCTTTGTTATATAAAGTTACAATCATTGTGTATGAGAAATGTTCAGTTTTCAACAGTGGTCCACTACCATTGAAAATAAATCCAGTTAATTTCCCTGGGAGCGAAACCAGAATATTGGAACATGATAGTACTCAGAACTTTGAATATAATTTTGTTAATTGCAATACTCGGCCCCAAGGTATCTGCGCTAAAAAGGTATTTTATTCGGATACTATTTCTCTAAGGAAGACGATGTTACCATATGATATCGCTGCTAAAAATTGTTGCCGTGATCCTATTCTTGACAACCTTATTTACCCAGACTCTTTTACTACGATCAACCACCTGGAGATATCAGATTTTACCTATGAGAGCGCTAACAATAGTCCAGTATTTATTGACTCTAAATTTTTGAGTTTATGTGTTAATGAATCGTTTAATTTTGATTATAATATTTTAGAGCCTGATGGCGATCAGTTGGTCTATAAGTTTTGTACTCCTCTGGGAGATGATGTCAGAGAAGGATTTCCTCCTAATCCTCCTTGGGCTACCGTCCAATACCTCCTCCCCACCTACGCCACCAATTACCCCCTCGGCCAAGGCGGCTTGGAAATAAACCCCTCCACCGGACAACTCACCGGAACCCCACAACTCACCGGAAATTTTGCCGTTGGCATCTGCGTAGAAGAATACCGAAACGGTGAGTTCCTCGGAACCATCCGACAAGACATCGCCATCAACGTCGTCGCCTGCACCCCACTCCTCACCGCCGACCTCGAGGCCGAAACCACCGACCTCCAAAACCGCGCGGTCTATCAACTTTGTAACGAAAACACCCTGACGATTCAAAACCTGAGCGGACCACCTGAGTCTGTCACGGATCACGAATGGTACATCGACTATCCCGACCAACCGCTGACCAGTAATCTAGAAACACCAACTTTTACCTTTGACCAACCAGGTGTTTTTTACGGCTACCTCGTGGTCAATCCAGATAGTATTTGTAATGATACCGCTTTTTTTGTGGTAGAAATATCTTTTTTGGATACCGACTTTTTGATGGCATACGATACCTGTAATGCGGGGCCAGTTGATTTTATGTCCACGCCAGTTAGTAGTGCTACGGTCGATAGTTATCGCTGGAATTTTGGGGATAGCTTGACCACAAATCAGGCAAACCCCGCACACCAATATACCGATGCCGGAATCTATACCGTTCAACTAATCGTAGAAGACGAATTTCAATGTCTTGATACCTTATTTCAAAATCTAACTTGGCGACCCGCGCCCGAAGTCATCGTCGTCTCACCCGACGTAGTGGAAGGATGTACGCCGCTTACGACCAACATCCAAAATCGCTCCCGCCCCGTCGATACCACTTATCAGCTTTATTGGGAATTTGGTGACGGAGGTACAGATACTGGATTGGCTCCTTCACATATCTACCGCACATCGGGTAATTACAATGTTTATCTGTCGATCACTTCTCCCTTTGGCTGTTTTATAGACACGGTATTTGAAGATTTAATTTTTGCCGATCTACCGCCGCAAGCTGGTTTTAGCTGGACACCATCTGCTGATCCCGAAAAATTCACAGCGTTTCAATTTACGAATACCTCCGAGCGTAGCCTTGGTTGGAACTGGATTTTTGATACCTTATCATTACCGGACATTCGCCAGGAACCTGCGTACAGTTTTCCCGACACTGGATATCACGATGTCACCCTAATCGTCGAGGACCAATACGGCTGCTTCGATACCCTGACACAACGCATCGACGTAGTTTCCCCGCAAACCTATTTCCTGCCCAATGCTTTTACCCCCAATGGTGATGGCCTTAACGACGAATTTATCGGTGTTGGCCTAACGGATTATCTGGCGGATTTCAGGCTGGATATTTTTAATCGTTTTGGCGGTTTGGTTTTTAGTTCGCAAGATGTACAGCAGGGTTGGGACGGAGACAATGCTACAGCCGGTGTGTATGTATACAAGGTGAGCTTTCGAGTACCGCGTGGTGAGCTTACGGAGATGCGAGGTGAGGTAATACTAGTACGATAAAACAATTTTTTATTTCTGAGAATTCTTTTTTATGAATAAATTTTATCCTTATGCTTTTTGGTGGTTAGGGCCGATTGCACTTATGTTTATGATCTGTATAGATCTCGCTTTCTATACAAGATTTTCAGAAATTAGGACGCCCACTCTTTTTATTCTGGTTTTTATGCTATTTATTTCTAGTTTCCCGCACTGGGAAGTATCAGTTAAGCAGAAGTCGAATAAAAAATTAATCTTTATCTCAGAAGTGATTTTTTATTCAAGTATATATATACTAATTTTTGTATGTGGTGTATTATTGATTACTATTGACCCTAACTATCGTCATTACTATAAGTTACTCAGTAAGTTGGAAAAGATATCTCTCTTATTGACAGAGATACTTATTGTAGTAAATTTAATTTTTGCAATTTTCGTTATTTTATTAAGATTTAAGAATACCTAAAATAATTAAAACATTATCCACTTGTGGTGAAGAAGCCATACCTTTACATTTATTGTCAAGTCAAAACATAATTCACCCATGCCCTTGCTCCTCCACCTCGAAACCTCCGCCGAATTCTACTCTGTCTGCCTCAGTCAAGGCACCAACATCCTGGCCTCCCGCACCGGTACCGAACGCTTTACCCACGCCGCAAACATCACGCGCTACGTCGAAGCCTGCCTGCAAGAAGCCGGACGAACGATCAACGAAATCTCGGCCATCTCCGTCAGTATGGGACCCGGATCTTATACCGGACTCAGAATCGGTGATACCGAAGCACACATCCTGACAGAAACCTCTTTTGTCGAGCAGTTGAAAAATAATGCTAAAGTAATTTTTTGTGGAAATGCTGTTGAAAAGGCTCAAACGGTGATCACCGCCTCACATGCTGATTTTCAACTACTTATGAGTAATTCTACTCATCTAATCGCTCCCGCTCTGCGCAAGTGGCACGCAAAAGATTTTGCCGATGTCGCTTACAGTACCCCTTTCTATTTTAAAAATCCCAACATTACGACGCCAAAGCCCAACGTATTAAATAAAATAATGAATGGTAAAAATATATGATTTTAGAATAAAAATTTCTATTTTTGGCTCATAGTCAAGCGCTTTATACCTTACCTATTTAACTAATATTTTTCGGTTGGTATAGTTTTTGGCTATTTGAGAGGTAAGTACATGGACGAATCCTACATACAAATTTGTCCACGTACTTAGTATTATTATTCTATTTTATTCAAAAAAAACAATTGCATTTTATCAATTAATCCGGCGTAAATATCTTTTTGGAACCCTAACAATACAATTATTTTTGACTGCACCTCCTTCAAGTCCGTTATCATTATTTGAGGAGGCGAGATATTGGAAGTACTGTTATTTACCACCAAGGAGATTCCTTTGAATGAGCCTAAGATTCTTTTGGCCGTCGGCGTAGCCGTACCTCTTTTAGGATTTCCCTCGTACACATTCGTTAACTTCTCTTTGTTTTTATGCAATTGCTTCGCTAATTTATACTCTAATACCGCACATACTTTCAAGCAAATCATCAGTAAATTTGTCAGCGCTTCTACGCGGTTCTCCTGCTTTAAAAATATTGGAACCAGGGAAACAATTTTGTTTCGTAAATTGTCAAATTGCCGTTCTACTCTGTTTTGGTACCGATACTTCCACACGCATTGCTCAAAACTCATCGCTTCTTTTTCTGTACTTGTCGCATATACCTGCCAACCCAACGTCGATTTATATAGCGCTATTTCCGCCTCATTCCGACTCACTTCTATCCTGAATTTTCTAATTTCTTCTTCTCGTGCCGCCCGCTCTTTATATGCTCGTACCTTTTTCGTTTCCACCACTTCTTCAACCTTCACACTTAGTAGCCCACTCAATTTTTTCTCTTTTAGCAAAACGGATACCCTTTCCTCTAATTCTTCTTTGCTTGCGATAACTCGCTTACCTTGCTTAGAACTTACCAAATCTTTCAGCCGCTCTTCCATCTTTGTCAAACGATTTCCTAAACTCTTTTGTTGGGCTAAGCTATACGCAGTAGTCAAAACAAACAATCGACGTTCTATCCATTCTTTAGCTTCCCCCTTTTCGTCCACATAACTTAGAAGGACCTCCTGCTCAAAACCCTTTGCTACCAATTCCTTCTCTCCCGACGCTCCTTTTGTATACACCATTTCGTAACAATTATCTTCTCGCTCTTGAGTAATTGACGCTTCCCGCTGCTGAGCGGACAATTGAACCTTAGTTAAAGGTAGTAAATAGTCATTTCCTGTACTCACAATATAATGGCGATTCTCCATGCTTCCCATTTTGCTATCCCCTACATATAATTTCCCTCCCAAGTAATTAGCTTACTCAAATATCACTTCACATTGTTTTATCAATGGGCTATACAATCGGTCATCAGCCTGTTCTCCTGACACCGTCAGATGTGCCAACGGACAACCAAAACCATTAATTTCATTATCAACACAAGCCAACATCACCTTTACCATCCCAAGTCTAGGATCGTGGTGCTTACTATAACCATGCTGAAACAAGGCTCCCGCCTTTATTTTATGATGGCCTTGCATCGGTGCACTATCCAATCTTATGGTCTTTGATTTCTTTAAATCATATACCGTCAGACTCCTCGCACTCAACTGATTACTAACCGCTAACCAATTCTCTTTCTTACTAATATAATCTAGGGCCTGTTCCAGACGATCATCTGTAAAATCTTTACTCCTGATCCCACTTTGATCGCTTAGCGTACCCAACAATAATAAATTTTCTTCCGCCCAGCCTTCCACTGAACTCAACCGATGATCTGATTCACTCAATAAATAACACATCCACAAAGAAATCAAATGACCAAGGCTAATCCCCGACCAATTTCCATGCGTCAGCACCTGTTCATCTATGATTCGTTGTATTCCTAGCTCTTCAACCTGAGCATACAATAAAGGAATATCGTCAATTCTTATTACTTGCATCGTTTTTTATGCAAAGAAAACAAATTTTCTTATTTTTATTTTCTCTTTATTAAATCAGCGAAAGGACGGTTATTAGCTAAAAAAATTACTCCGGATGAACGTGAAATTCAATAGATTCCACCACTTCTCCTTCTCCGGCCTCGTGTCCCCAAACCTTTGCTTCCATAATCCAGTCAGAATGCGCTGAAATTCCTTTGTCGGCGGTAAGTGGAAAGTCATCGTGGTAACCATATTCGCCTTCCTCTGCGTGTACGTGAGCGTCACCGGGTTCATTGTATACGACCTGCGTACTGTCCGCCTTGTTATAGATTTTAACGTTAATGTGGTGGACCGTTTCTCCGGCGTGACTTTCAAAGTCAACGTGGATATGAATGGTATCTCCTACGTTTTTATCATCCGTACTTGGTGAGTTGATGTGCGCGTGATAATCGTAATCAATTGTTTCTGGTTCGTTCTCGTCGTCATCACAAGACGTAATTAAAAAAGAAAACGAGCATAATAGTATTAAAGGGAAAATTAATTTTTTCATTGTTAAAATTTTTTAAAAATAAAAGAAAGGTGCACTGCAATTCTCTCTTGCGCAATTACGGCGTCTTGAGAATAGTGCTGCGTTAAAGGAGTTGAATAGGAAAACCCTGCTCCTCCAGTTTCGGGAACTGCTTTGCCATAGGTAGACATCAAAAGCGGATAGAAGCAGAAGCTGGCTTTACCTTTACGCCGCGAATTGCGGTGGGTGGAAAATTTCCTTCAGGTAAGAAGATGAGAAAATATGATTACGAAAAAAGACAGGTTGTCTTTGTCTTTTTTTACTGTTATTGACGATTAAAGTTTTGCAAATTTCAGATAAAAAAATAACGGTCGCCTCTTTTTCTTTCACCGTATTAGGCGTATCTTTTTGTTCTTCCTGATTCTCTTTGATCAATTTGGTCAAGTGGCATTTACCATGACATTGCATGATCGGTTCATCTCGATTGATACAGAATGTAGTTGCAATAAAATCCTGATTAATCAAAAAACTGGCGTAGGTTACCAGGTCTTTGCAGGATATGGAGACGATCAAAAATAATAATATGAATGCTGGTTTATTCACAAAACAAAGGTAGCTCTTTTTTCATTTTTGGATTTATACATTGTGCGATTTGTCAGATAACTTCCTAAGATTTTTGTCATAATATCATTAGAAATACATTTTACAACGAATCATCGTCCCACTACAAACCGTCGCCCAAAATGCTGATTCCCATGATCCGTTCTAACTAATAATTCATAAAAATAAACACCGGTTTGGTCCAATTCCAGGTTAACTTCATAATCTCCCGCAGTTTGCATAGTATTATTTACCAATGTCTCAACCAAGTTGCCCAACAAGTCATATACCCGTAACTGCACCGTGGCGGAAGTGCCTAACGTATACGGAATTCGAGTGATTCCAGTCGTCGGGTTGGGTAGATTTTGTCCCAAGGAAAATTCAGGTAAATCAATTGTCGTAGTTGGAACAGTCACCTCACAAACACCAATATTATCCATACAGTAAATACGATAAGCCAACAGTGTGTCAAGGATAAATGGATTTGGTTTGTCAGATTGATATTCCGCAATTTGAAAAGTACGGTCGTATTCTTTTTGATCTACCGGATCTTCCTGATGCCAGCGCAAAAGTGTAGCTCGCTGTATTTCAAAAAAGTTTGGATCAGCACTATTGGCCTGATTGCGATACATGGTATAAAAATAAAAAACCGCACGGGCTATATTTCCTTTAAAATCTTCTCTGGGTTCAAAGCTGCCATTGCGGGACTCGCTAAATTCGTCAATAATATCTGATGATGGAATAGCACTTTGCGATTGGTTATTCCGAAACCAGGTATTGGTGATATTGTCATCAATGTCTGCAAAAGGAAAACTGGCACGGGCCGAATTTACGGGCGTACGGGTTGCAAAAAGGTGGTGCATATCACTGCGCGCATTGCCATTTTCGGCTCCTTTTGAGCGGGGATACGTATGTTCCGTATTGATTCCGTTATTCGCACCATCCATGAAGGCTGCCTGTGTAGGATCTTGCGATGGGTCAAGATAAATTCTATGACCCGTGTAAACGCAGGTTAAACTATCGTTGATATTATAAATCCTGGAAAACATGGTATCCCGCGCCATTCCGTAACTCAGTACGTTATTGGGCAAATAATTTGATTGAATTGCATTCAGCAAATCATCCTCTGCCAGATTAGGAAAAAGCGGTGTATGTACCTGTGCCTTCCCAATAAATGGCAGCAATAGCACTGCTAGCAGAAAAATAATAATACGGTTCATAATTAAAATATTTTCAGGAAATTCAGTCACGAAATTACGAAAACTAACCCAGTCCAGGCGTTTGTCTAAATTTCTATTAACTAAAAAGAAAACCCCCGTTCGATCAATCAAACGGGGGTTTTCAATACTTATAAAGTCAAAGGTGTAAAGTTATTTTTTAACCGTTGCTTATAATTTTACTTTCAAAAATCTTCGGGTAAAATAATCTTCCCCTTGTACTTTCATTCTGATAAAATAATGTCCAGCGTCCAGGTTTCTAACATCAATGGAAAGGGCATTTCGGCCGGAAGCTAAAACTTGATCCATGCGTTTACGACCGAGCACGTCGTAGATAACAAGCTCAATATCTCTATCGTAATAATCATAAAACTCTACGTGAATCTCGTCGTCTGCCTGGGTAGGTCGTACCGTAAATAAATCTTCAGATTCAATATTTACAACGACAACCTGGCTATATTCAAAGGTACCGTCCGTATCAATTTGTTTGAGGCGATAATAATTATTTCCGCGAAGCGCTCTGTTATGTTTCAGCGTATAATACTGGGTGATACTCGTAGTTCCGGCACCCGGTAACTCGCCGATGGTTTCAAAATCACGCGCGTTGGCACTATGTTCTACTATAAAGCGATCATTATTTTCTTCCGACTCGGTTACCCATTCCAACACAACATCCGCATTTTCGCGGTAGCCACGGAAGGTAACCAGTTCTACTGGTAAAATCACTTGTGTAGAAGGTCTGATGAAAATTGGAGAAGCACCGATAGCGATGCTGTTGGCAGCTCGAAGAGTCGTAATTTCACCCGTTTGGGAAAAATTCCATTCAAAAACTTTTATCTCATCATGCAAAAGAGTGGTGGGAAAAAGAAAAGGAATTTCTTCTACCCATTCGCTCTGGTCGTGCTTGGTTTCTGCCCATAGCACATACGTATATGTATGGATGAAGGGATCCTTAAAAGCTGCACCTCTGATTCCATCAGGTAAGCCCAAAGCAAGGGTACGCAAGGTATCATATCGTTGAAATTTAAGGAAATCGGAAGCCGTTTTGAAGGCAATTCCACCGTCGGTTTCCTTTTGCTGATAAGGAGGTGTTTCTTCCAGACTTTCATAAAGTCCCATCATATCGAAAGATCCACTGGCTTCTGATTCTATTTCTTTTTCCCCCAGATCGTAAATACAAAGTTGCTGGATATCATTTTGCTGGGCAGCAACGATACTTTTTATAAGGTAATTACGCTGTGCCTTGTTGCTACCGATATAATCATCAAATTGTTTGCTTGGAATATTGGTTTCCGTAACGATAAATACTTTTTCGGGATACTCCCGGCCGTCGTACTTATGGGTATGCAGCACTTCTTCAAATTCATTCTTCTTGGCAATCAGTCCATCTACCGCCGCATCTGAGTGGCGGGTATAATCAAAATCACCAAGGTCGTTGTTCCATTCCCGTAAGCTACCATCGATGTGTGGATAAGAGTGAAAACTCATCACATCAAAATAAGCACCCCCCATATTCGGGTAGTCTGCTGAAACAACGCCACCGTTTGGGTTATCGGTGTTACGCATAATGGCATCTAAAAAGCTGGGGTAACCCAGTCCGCCGACTGCGATGTACGCGTCCGGATCAATGTGCTTGATAACTTCGTAGCTGATTCGCAGCATTCGGATGTAAGAAAATATAGGAGCGTGAAGTTTAAATTCGCAAGGCTGTGGATTGGTATCCCACCAGCTTCCTTCCGGATCACCGGGCTGCCTCCAGGCCAGGTCTGACTCAGCCAGGTCTGGTTCGTTCCAGATTTCCCAGAATTTTACGTGGTCTTTATATAAGGTGACCATTTTTAAGAGATACCTTGCATAGTAGTTCTCCTGGTTGACAACGATATTTCCATTATTGTCTTCTACCCAGATATCATGATATAATCTTTTAAAAACTTGCGAAGGATCGTCTGGACAGTATTCCGTCCAGTCTCTTTGTTCGTTGGAAGGATAGCCGATGAACACCGTATTGTTGATGATACCCAGGCTGGTATAGTGTTCAAACTCATCAATTTTGTTCTCGAGTCCCCAACGGTCTAGAAATTTATGTGGTAAGGTGGGACGGAGTGAATTAACTCCGACACCTTTGATGCCTTTGTTTTTGTCACCGGCAGCAATATCGGCCAGTTGTTTGTCATCCCACGGAGTGTAATAACCAAGGTTGGAGCCAAAGAGAAAATAATCTTTGTAGGGGTTGACAATATCCTTGGCAGTGTAAGTGACAGGAGAAGTTTGGGCGTTGATTTGAAAGCAGAGAAAAATCAGACACAAGGGGGTAATAATCCTTTTCATAATCGTTTTTAACAGTTCGGTTTGTGAAATTTCTGACAAAATGCCAGGCACCTACCACTATATTAATCGACTAAGACCATTATCTCGCGCTTTGGAAATAATAATTTTGTAAAAGAATTTTTAGTGTGTGGCCCGGTCATACAACCAGATTATATAAAGAAGTTAAGGATTACAATATAAACCAGACTTTTGTGTTTGCAGCCACGAGGTCTGATAGTAGTCAGTAACTTCTAATTCAACAGGATTATAAATTGCTATAGCGAAGTTGTTAGACTACGACAACAATTTTTATGATCCAAAGCAAGCGCTTTGAATACTTTTAAATTCAAACAATTGTAAACTCCACAAGGAGTATTTTTAGATCAGGTTTAAGGAATAAAATAAGTGCAATTGATAGATCAATCCTTATCATTGCATTATTGTAGGTAGGTTATATTTTGCTCTTTTTTTAAAGTCTGTTATCAGTAGAAATAGTCCGTATTAATTTTACGGTGCACAAATATAAAAAATACAAATTTAAAAATACGTATTTTGACTAATTATTTACAAATATTTTTATTTAAAATGCATTTGTTATTATTTTTGAGTATTTGTGAGTTCCTGTTTTTTGATAGCATCAAAAATAGATAAGGGATTAACTTCTGGTTTTAGTAACTCAGATAACTGAAGAATACGGGACTCTTTGGTAATTGTTCCGGTATTTTCGATGACGTTTAGATTGCAGAAAATATTTTGAGAATGGATGTGTCCTTCGTTTCTGAGCGTACCGTGATTGATTAATTTTCCATGGTTGATCAGTGCTGCCTGCTTTTCAATTTTTAGAATACCATAATTTTGGAGTAGTCCGTGTCCACTTACTGTTGCCTGGCTTTGATTTGAAATAATTCCTTCATTCCTGACGGTAAAGTCAATCTTGCAAAGCTCGGTGATTTGTGGGAAATGATTTCCTTTGGGAACTCTGGGAATGTAAGCATGGAGATACCGGAAAGGAAGCCCGTTAGACCAATTGGCTGCTTCGTGCCAGTTGTGGCCTTTTTTTCCAGTCCATTCTGTATATTTAAGGGTAGAATTTACCTTTAAGTGAGAATTTACCAAAGGACTTTTACTAAAGACCTTTCTTTTTATTACATTTATAGAGGTATGCAAAAATGCGAATTGACCCATAACTAATAAATTTTAAGTACAGAAGTTTATAACAACTTCAATGATGGAAATGAGGCATACTCTTTTTATTAATCAATTTTTATGCTAAAACCCGTTTAAGGGATGAGGAATGTTGACAAAAAAATAGTTCGCCTAGAATCTGCATTTATTTAATCGCCATTCCTAAAATAAAGACGCATGGAAAATGAATACCATCCCATTGATTGTAATTACTATGATGAATTGGTCCTTTTAGCCATGCGAAGGAAAACGTGCGAACTTATCTATCGGGATAAAGCGGGTCAGCAGATCACCGATATGGCGCTGATCGTAGATGTTTTTACCAAAGAAAAAGCAGAATACATAAAATTGTCAAATGATAAACTTATCCGACTGGACTACCTGATTTCAGCGGATGGGAAAGAAAATAAATTATCTTGTTCTTGATTTATCTCAGCTATGAAAAAAATTTGTCTTTATATAATATTATTTCTTTTTAATAGTCACCTTCTCGCTCAGGAACCTGCCAAAGATTTACTCCCTTTCGATCGGTTGGGACAAAGTGATGTCAAAATGCATCGCACCGGAGAAGATGATCAGCGGGTACTGTCCGCCAGTCGGACCCTGCAATCCGTGGATGAACTACCTTTTACGATCCACGTAGTTACGCGGGAAGAAATTTTTCAAAATAATCACACCACCCTGGTCGATGTCCTTAAAACGGTTCCCGGCATCAGGGTTTCTCAACCAGGATCAGCTCTTGAAGGGGAAACTTTTGTCATGAGAGGATTATTAGGAAACGGGTACACCAAAATTTTAGTAAACGATTTACCGGTCAAACCTTTTGTCGTAAGCGGTATGCCGATCGGTGCGCAACTCCCCATCAAAGAAGCAGAGCGGATTGAAATTATTTTTGGTCCGGGTGCATCCATTTATGGAGCTGATGCTTCCGCAGGAGTTATAAATATTATTACCTCACAAACAGAACGTCCCATTTACGCGCAGGCAGATCTGGGGATTGGTAGCAATCAGTACAACCACCTTAGTGTGATGTTTGGTGGAAAAGTAGGGAAAGGCAAGAGGGTTTTGAAATTCTCCGTCTACGGAAGTACAACGGAATTTGATAAATGGAGCGTAGACGTGGACGATGGCGACCTGTATAATCCACTCAGTTATAGCGGTGTGAATGATACCAGCTTTTTACAGAATCCCAATTACAGCGGAAGTTTCAGAGAAATTGTCATTGGTGATCTGCCACACCTCAGTAAATCGTTGGGCGTACAACTAAAATATCGGTCCCTGAATTTTTCTTTTAGTAAAATGTATCGTCGCGATCACAGTGCAATTGGATTGAATCCGTTGGCAGTTTCTTACGCAGATCCCTCTACCTTCACGGGGGAGACCATCAACACCTTCAATCTCGGATTTACCCGTAGAAAACCCAAATGGGGAATGAATACCAATATCAATTATATTGGCCATCGGACTGACAAAAACTCTTCCACGTTATACGTAGATAATTCTTTATCCAGAATTTTGAAATTTTATGTAAATACCATACTGGAACCTTTTCCTGAGGTGAGGGATTCGGTTAATAATGACAACTTTAACCGTTTTTTTTCCGGACGACGGTACCAATACGCGGCTTCTGACGATATACGGTTAGAGCAGCTTTTTAATATCAAGCCGTTAAAAAATTTAGAAGCTATTATCGGTGTAAATTTGGCGGGAAGTTTTTACCAGCCTCAGATTAATTTCCTTGAAAACCCTAATTCTACTGACCGGGTAATTACGACGGACTCTTCTGTTGTTTTTGTGGGAGGACCTGTTTTTGTGGATAATAATTTTAGCGGTAGCTTCGGTTTTTTTTCTCAGATATACTTGACATTAAAAAAGCTAAACGTGATTGCGGGAATCAGATACGATGCTTTTTCTTTTATTACATCCAATGTTGAAAACAGCAAATCAGTTAATCCCAGAATAGCGATGCTTTATAAAATAAATAAAAAAATGGCAATCTACGGAGCGGTAGCAACCGCTTTTCGGACGCCTTCGCCATTTTACGGAGCCAATACTTTTTTGGTGAAATCTACAGATTTTACAGATTTTATTACCAATCCACTCAAAGTAAAACCAGAAAGAACCAAGGCGGTCGATTTAGGATTACGTTACCGAATAAACAAAAATATTCGAACGGAGTTAAATTTTTTCCTCAATCAGACCAGTAATTTTATTTCCCCGTTTTTCGATATTGATTTTTCTGACTCGCAGGATATTGAGGCACTCATTGGATATGCCAACGACAACCTTTCCGAAATACTTTTATATGGTGGACAGGCAACGGTCAAATGGGATAATCTCTGGCCTTACTGGAATCTGGACGTGGCGATGAGTCTCAATTTTAGCCGTGGACGAGAAATTTTACCCTTTGATGGAGGAAGGCTTGACAAGGTGCGTATGCAACCCGATTTTTCTGGACAGTTGCAAGCTTCTTTTGAATTAATTAATCGTTTCTACGTACATCTTAATTGTACATTTGCGGACGACTGGAATAATCGAAATTATACAGATGTCAATACGCGCCAATTCACCAGTTTTGGTTATTTTAGCATGGATGCCATGGGGAGATTGCAGCTAAGTTCGAATTTCAATGCATTTTTGAAAATAAGAAATATTTTCAATGCTTATTATGGTGGAATCGGTGCAACGGGTACGTTTGACGATCTACTTTTCAATCCTCAGGAAGCAACTACTTTGCGGCTCGGCATGAGTTATCGAATGCAGTAAATAAACATTTTGAGAATAACAGTTGAATTTATATTATTATTGTTTTTTTGTTTTTTTGTCCGTTTATCTACGGCGCAAGAAACAGATTTTGACGTCTCGGAAGGTACCGTAGTGTTTGAATTGCTGGATCAATCCAGAAAGGTAAATGATCCTGATTCTGTACGGGTTATTCTAAAAAATGCGTACAATATCGCCAATTCCATCAATGACAGCTGGGCTATTGAGCGTACACTGGCGGAGCTATCTTACTTCGAAAAAAAACAGGGAAATCTACCCACTGCGTTACGGTACGCGCTACAAGTAATTCGGGAAGGAAAGCGGGATCAGCAGGACAATCAGATGATGCATTATGAGATGATGATTCAGATGGGAGATATCTACGAATTAGAGAATCTTCACGATCAGGCGAAGACTTATTACCAACAGGCGCTGGAAATTATCGGGGATGATTTTCAATTGACTGAAGGAACCGCTCTCTACGAAAAAATTGGAAAAAATTACTTTTTGACTGGACAGCCAGATAGCGGAATGGTCTATTTTAGCGCATTAGAAAAATTATATCTGGATGATCAAGCAGATGAAAAATGCGTAGAACTTTATCAGGAGCTTGTTACACTTTATAAAGGTGCCAATCTACTAAACGAGGCACTTGGTTATAATAAAAAGATAAAAAAAATTATTCAACAGGAGAATAATCCCAAGCTAAGTGCTGCCATTGATAATAATATCGGTTATATCCATAGCACCCTCGGAAATCACGAAAAAGCCCTGGAGTATTTTATACAGACCAGGGAGCTTTGTAAAAAGAAAGCCTACGTGGATCAGGCTGCTTTATTGACCAACATCGGTATCACATATCACAATCTAAAACGCTCCGGTAAGGCAATCGATTTTCTCCGCCAGGCAGAAAAAGTATTGCGGAAAAGTGGAGATCCCAATCGGGAAATGGCCAGCTTGGTCTATACACTAGCCGTTATTTATCTCAATGGAAATGATATTTATAATGCTAAGTTGTCCATTGACGAAGCACAGAGAATTGCGACTAGAAATAACAACCAAAAACTACTGACAGACATCTACGCTAGCGCAGGAAGTATCGATGAAAAATTATACCAGTATGAATCTGCGCTTGACTATTATCAACGCCACCTGACCCTTCGGGACTCATTCTTATTGGAAGATCGAAAGCGTCAGCAGGACTTACTTCAGCAACAATTTCTACTTAATCGCTCGGAAAAAGAAATGCGTTTGGTGATGGTGCAACAGGATATTCAAAAACTGATGATCAGTCAGCTGAACCTGGAAAAGGACAAGATTTTCCTGGAATCCGAAAAGTTACAACTCGAAAATAAAACCAAAGAGAGTGAACTCATTCAGCTGCAACAGGAACGGGCAATTCAGGAAGCAGAGATAAAAAATAAAGTCCTGGAAACAGAACGTACCGAACAGACTTTGCGACTAACCGCTCAGCGTTTGGAGACGGAACAGAAAGAACGAGCAATCGGGGAATTGCGACAAAAGGAAGAACTTGAAAGGCTTAAACAACAAAGTCTTTTCAGAGAAAACGATGTACTGAAAAAGGACAAAGATTTATTGACCAAGGACAAGAATTTACTGACACAGCAACAAGCATTGGATCGTCTGAATATTGAAAAAAGGCAAGGCGAATTAGAAACTATTTATATTTTGTCTGGAATTGGTTTTTTAATATTATTGATGATTCTTGCGGGTCTTTTCTATTCGCGTAAAGCCAATCAGAAATTAGCTCAGCAGAATGAGCAAATTGAAAACCAGAAAGTTGAAATTGAAAAAAGTCACCAGCAAGTGGAAGAGGAACGGCAAAAGGCAGAGGAGATTTTGTTAAATATTCTACCCGCAGAAACTGCCCGTGAATTGAAAGAGACCGGTGTGGCCATCCCTAAAAATTACGAAATGGTATCTGTTCTTTTTTCTGATTTTAGCTCATTTACTTCTGCGGCGGAAGAGATGAACCCCGACGAATTAATCAAGGAACTTAATATTTGTTTTATGAAATTTGATGAGATCATGGAGCAGAATAATATGGAAAAGATTAAAACAATCGGGGATTCTTACATGTGTGCCGGAGGTATTCCTGCGACCAATAAAAGCAATCCGATAGATGCGGTCAATGCGGCGGTAGCGATGCAAAAATATATCCATGATCGACGTAGAACAAGAGAAAATGAAGGAGGAAAATACTGGGGAATGCGAATCGGTATTCACACCGGAAAGGTAATCGCGGGAGTTGTTGGAAAGAAAAAATTCGCTTATGATATATGGGGAGATACAGTTAACCTGGCCAGTAGAATGGAAAGCAGCGGCGAAGATGGACGGATCAATATTTCGGATGTTACCTATAAACATGTGAAAGCGTTTTACAGATGCCAATACCGTGGTGGTATTGTTGCCAAAAATAAAGGATCGGTAGATATGTATTTTGTGGAAGAAAAAATAATTCCAAAAACGTTAGAAAATAGCACCACGGGATAAAATTTCCTGATGAAAATCCTTTAAGTTAAATCCTCCTTTCAATTTAGCTGCTCTGCGCTTATCCAGTATTCTGGCAGCACCATATTTATACGTAATCACTTGCGCGGGCCAACGTCGCATTCGATTTATTTCCCGCATCGCAATATCTCCCTGGTTGTTAATATTGTTTTTCCAGAATACCAACGCTTTTTCATCGCTCCAACCCTGATAATTTAGTCCTACATCCAAAACTACCCGTACCGAACGGACAAGATGCCATTCATACTTGCCCATCAAATCGTATAACGTACGGTACAAACCCATCTCTTCTCCTAATTCTTCTACATAAGCGGCCCAGCCTTCCTGATAAACACGCTGCTTTAGATGCTTGTAAAAGGCAGGAATAGAATCTTGATACAACTTCTGAATCTCAATCTGATAATGGTGACCGGGCATGGCTTCGTGCAAATAGAGTAAGTCTACCAGCCTTTTATTAAAAGGTTGTTCAAAAATATTATAGTAAAAGGTCTCTGTTTTGGAATTATAATAAGCAGGAACGTTGCTTAACTCCGGGTTATCTCCCTGATCAATGCTGGGTGGTTTTATATCGATTTTTTTAAAACAATTGACAAGGTTTTTTTTCACAATCTCTTGTCTTGCTTCGAATAGTCTTTGTATTTTTCTTTTACTTTTTTCTTTAAATAAAGGCTCATTCAAATGCTCATAAAAGGCAAGTGTATCATTCCTGAATCCCAAATCCCGTTGTAGTTGTTGAATATCTCGTTGGACGGACTGGATTTCGCTCATACCAAATTCGATGATCTCTTCCGGTGTTACATCGGCCATCAACCAGCGTTTGAGGTAGTATTTGTACCAAGCTTTGCCATTGGGTATAAAATAAATTCCTGCTTCACTGACTGGTCGGTTTTTGTACGTTGTCTGATGGTTTCGTTCGAGCTGAATCCGTTCGAGCTGTAAAGAAATTTCGAAATCCAGCAGCTCATAATCCCTTAGTAAACGCTCCGGCAAATAATTTGCGTCAATCTTCGCAATTTTTTTTTGATAGGTTTGAAAAAATACTTCTTGCTGATTTAAAGTATCTGGTAATGCGATGGTTTCTAAATTACTTTGGTACGAAAGGCCTATATCCGAAATATCCAGCGTATCATAGCCTGCCGCATAATTAAGCATCAGTTTTTTAGTCGCCTTTACAGCCTTGTCGTCCGTAGATTGACATCCAAAGGCAGAACATAAAATCAGAAAAAATGGAACAAGTCTGCAGGACATCGTTGTATGTTATTTTAAATACGGGATGAGGCACTAGTGCCTTCGGCACTAAGTTGTTGATTAGTTAATCGGTGGATCAGTCACATAGTACGCAATGCGAACGTAACCATCCTGGGTGCGCTCTTACATCAGGATTCCCTAATATTTGACCGACTACTGATTAACCAATAAACTGATTAACAATTATTTACAAATAGTATGTTTATTTATGAATTTTAAATTACTTTATTAAACACCATGAAATAAACATACCATCAGATCTATCAAGCGCCCTTAACCTTTATACATAGAAATTTAGTTCCGGAAGCACTAGGTAACTAATTTATTTCATCACCTCTTCAATCTCTGTAATAGTTTTAGGAATCGGATCACCCAATAATTGATACCCTTTCGCGGTAATAATCACATCGTCCTCAATTCGTATACCACCAAAATCACGATATTCATTTACTTTTTTATAATCAATGTATTCCAAAAATTTACCTTCTTTTTTCCACTGATCCATCAGTTCAGGAATAAAATAAATGCCCGGCTCAACAGTAATTGCGTAGCCCTTCTTTAATTTTTTTCCTAATCGTAAATAAGCCAGACCAAATTGACTACTACGTTTGAACGATTCATCGTAGCCTACCAGGTCCTCGCCCAGATCTTCCAGATCATGTACATCCAGCCCAATTAAATGTCCAAGACCATGTGGAAAAAACAATGCATGTGCGCCAGCTGCAACCGCTGCATCCGTATCTCCTTTCATTAATCCAAGTTTTTTTAGTCCTGCTACTTTTACTTTTGCCGCGAGTAAATGCATAGAGCGATAGCTAATCCCGGGCTTGAGCGCATCCAGTACCGCAAGCTGAGCGTCCAGTACAATCTGATAAATTTCTTTTTGTTTTTTTGAAAATTTCCGGGATACCGGAAAAGTACGCGTAATATCCCCCGCATAATGCAACGGAGATTCTGCGCCCATATCAGCCAGAATTAGTTGACCCTTTTTTAGTTGTTGATCGTGATGGTGATTGTGTAAAGTCTGTCCATTGACCGTTAGAATAATCCCGTAGGCCGGCCGACTATTTTTCTTAAAAGCTTCTCCCTGGGCTGCGGCCACCAGGTCTGACTCGTACAGGCCAGCACGGGTCGCACGCATGGCCGACAGGTGCATGGCAGCGCTGAGGTTAACCGCCTCGTGCATTTCCTTGATTTCTTCTGCTCGTTTGATGGAGCGTTGTTCGGCAACGGTGGTGACCAGCGTGGGTGAATAATCTCGTTCCACTGCACCAATTGGTTTATTAAGCCATTCGTGAATTTTAATTTTATTAGCCGCCCGGTACGGCGGCAAATAATGAACCCGACGGTTAATTGGATTAATGGCCTGGAGATATTTGGTGAGTTCTGCCTTGGTTTTTACTTCTGTAACACCCACTTTTTTAGCGAGTGATCGAATGGTCGGTTGTGGCCCCGTCCAGACAACATCGTCGAGGGTAAGTTCATCACCATAGATAATGGTTCTGCCTTCTTCGGGGTCGATCGTTGCTACGAGCCCCGGTTGATCCAACCCGAAATAGTAAAGAAAACTACTATCTTGTCGAAAATGGTAAGGGTTGCCTTTATAGTTCATTGGGCTATAGCCATTTCCTAAAAAAAGGAGAACGCCCGTATTCATTTTTTTTGTCAGACCAGCTCGACGGCTTCGGTAAACTTTAGCAGAAAACATAGTGGTTTGTTTATATCCGCAATACTGCGAATGGTTCTAACGCCAAGATAAACAAACTTCTTTTATCGGACTGCTTTAGCGTCGGGGAATTTTTACCTGATATGTTCTACCGGAGCTATTGGGCAGACTGCTACCTAATAACCAGGGATTTAATAATTTAATCATTCGGTAAGTCGTACCGTTTTGAATCGCAAAATCTCCAAGGTTGGGAATGGTTTTGGTGACAGTCGTGGTAACAAAGTCAAAGGGCGTATACTTATCTTCGTTATTTACGTAAAAACCAAACTGCTCTGGATGAGACATAATTTCTTTAATGGCTACAATTCTCAGAACGTATTTCATGGTTTCCTGACTAAGGTTCATGTCGTAATAGCTCTTGGCGCGTTGCGTAGCAATATCTTTTCGGAGTCGGGTATTGCCCATGTTGTACGCGGCTGCGGCAAGGGTCCAGGATCCAAATTCTCTTTTATCTTTTTTTAATTTTTTGCAAGCAGCTTCGGTTGCTTTTTCCAAATGATAACGTTCATCAATTCCGGAGTTGATTTCCATTCCGGCGGCTTTGCCCGTCGCTTTCATGAATTGCCAAATCCCTTTGGCACCTGCGGGTGAGGTGGCATTGCGTAAATCACTTTCGGCAACGGCCAGATATTTCAGGTCGTCGGGCACTCCATGCTTTGCTAGAATCGGCTCAATTACCGGGAAAAAACGGGCCGCTTTTTTAATATTCAAAACGGTATTGGAATGATAATAAGCATTTCGTAATAACTCCTGATCAAGTCTTTCCCGAACGTCAAAGTTTTCGTAGGTCGGAACTACCTCGCCTCCGAGGTCAAACGTCTTATTAAGAGAAATAGCCTTAATTACCTGCGGAAGATCCGCAGTAGCAGATGTGGTGGTGGCTTCGGTCGTTTGCCGATCGTCTTGTGTATAAGAAACAAAAAGAGCGAAGGTTAGAAAAGTAGCTACCACGATGGAGTAAACGGAAATAGGTTTCATGACTTAATTTTTCGGGGACGTTTAAAGATGGGAACCGTAGAGCAAGGTTCGCCGTACATAATGCCTTGCGCGTAAGGCTGTAGTAAACGGGTAAGTTCTACATAAGCACTGACAGGAACGGGTTTATTGCTGCACCCTTTGATAACGATACGCTTACCTTCATATTGTTCGCCATTAAAATCTGCCAGAGCAGTATAGAAATACTGTTGGTAAAAAGAAGCTGATTCGCCATTAAAAATGGAGCTGGCATGAGGCGTTGCATAAGCAGTCACGAGCATAAATGCCCAAACCGGAACGATGGCATCGGTGGAACAATAAACAAGTAAATGCTTACCTTTGTATTGTTCCCAATCGTGTGCTTTGAGTGCCGCTCGAAAATCTTTTTCTTTAAGCATTAACTCCATGAATAAATAATCCTTTATATCAAAAACGACCACTTCTTCCTTTGGAAAAAAGTCTTCCAGATTGATGGTAATTAACCCACTACCGGCTACGCGATTTACTAAAGGTTTTTTATTTTCCATTTTTTAATAAAAATTTAGAATCGATTTAAGGAATGGCGATTAAATAGAGTGATGGAAAAAGAGGAAGCATAGTGTCTTAATTTATTATTAACTCATTCCTAAAACACTACTCTTCCTCATTTTTTGCAGTCGTAAAGACCGCGTCGGGTGGCAGTGATGGAACTACTTTTGGTGAAGGCATTGCTTCATCAAAAATGGCGGCTACCGAAATACAGGTTTCTACAATATCATCCATCAATGGATCTACGAGTGTATGGGCAATTGCTTTCGTATTAGAAACTTCCGTTCCTTCCATCGGCGGAGCAGGGAGTACAACTTGTGGAGATAAATCCGTTTCATCAAAAAGTCCAACCCCCGTGACAATTACTTCAACTGCATTTTCCAGAATAGGATCAAGTTGGCCGACGACCAGTTCTTCTCCTTTCATATCCATTACAACAACGGGCGCCATATTAAGGTTGCCAATTTGAATACCATGATTTCCTTCATCTACTTCTACGAGCATTGACTCCTCGATGGGTGCAGCCTCACCAACCACATTGTCCGGTAAACGGAAGTCTTTCGGCTTAGGGAGCTCACCTAAACTTTCCAGGCCAAAATAATCCATAAATTTTTCACTGGTACCATATAATAGTGGTCTTCCCGGGCCTTCGCTACGGCCATTGATGTCAACCAATTCTTTTTCGAGCAATTTTTGAATCGCGTAGTCACAGCTTACGCCTCTGATTTTTTCAATTTCACTCTTGATGACGGGCTGCTTATAAGCAATAATGGAGAGCGTTTCAAGGGCGGCGCGGGACAGTTGCTTTTTAGTGGTTTGCTTTAATAAAGTACCAATCGTCTGGTGATAAGCACCTTTGGTCATAAACTGGTAACCACCACTCACAGCCACTACCTCGAAGGAGAAATCATGCTCCTGATAACGGTCTTTAATTGAATTGATCGCCGATTTAATATCCGTATCCGGGAAAGGGGTTTCGAAAGTCTCTTCGAGACATTCCTGAATCTCCCTAACGGACAGGGGATTGGGAGCGGTAAAAATAAGGCCCTCGATATGTTGCGCTAAATACTCCAATGCATTATAATTTTGCGTCGTTCAAAATAAAATTTCCTCGTTTTTTGTTCGATTAATTCAGATAGAACAAGTCTGTTAATTAAAGGGTACGAAGTTACGCAATACTATGGAATTGGCTGGTCTTTAAGGATAAATACTTTACGAAGCGGTTCTTGTGGATGAGGATTAAATAAACGACGATTTTATACTTCCTCCTAAGACTAAAGAGAAATGTCTCCACAGTTTTTTTCAATTGTATTTAACAGATTGGGTTCTTGCAATAATTGCTCAAAGGTTCGGCGATTGTGGCGGGAATTTTTGGAAGAGGTGGTTTTCTGAAAAAATAGTTGGGCCATTCCTTCTATTCCTTTTTCTTTATAAATAATTTCAAGAAAACAAGTAAGAGATTGTTGGCCAGCGGTTGGATTATTTTTAATTAACCGGTTTAGTACGCGATCCCGATAGCGGTTTATTTGAAACTGTGTAGGTTGCTGGTAATCAATTTTATTGAGAGAAGGATTTCCGGGAATATAAGTAACTAAAAATTCGTCCCCTTCTTCCAGGGGCATTCCGTTGGGTAATAATTCACTCAGTTTACTGGAATAGGTAGTAGCGGTCGCGTAAGATTTTCCATTGATGACAAAATAATAACTGGCATAATCGACCGATTCTTCCTTTGGAACAATAATTCTGGCACTGATCTGTTGGCCTGCCCGCTGTAATTTTGCGGAGATATTCTTTTGATCCTGATGGGTAGTCCACCGTGAAATGCTAAATATAGCAATGCTGACAACCAATACAAGTGTGCCAAGAAAAGCAATACTTTGCAGTAGGTGCTGTTTTTCAAGTTTTTTGCGTGCTCGATTGCGGGGCGTATCCGCCTGAATATCTATTTCAAAACTATAATAGTATTGTGCTTCTCGCTTTTCAATAGAAATTTTACAGAGTTGTTCGTCAATAAAAATAGAATAAGAGGCATTTTCAAATACCTTAAAATCAATCAATACGACCTTTGAATTGCAATGAACTACTAAGTGGCCAGTCTCCGCACCGTGTGCGAGTCCCACAAAGTGCTGCTTTCCATTATCCGCCAAATAAGTCCAATTGAGTTGATTCACTACAATATTTTATATATTCATTGCAAATATCATACAGGAAATACGGAAATTAATCTATTTTAGTGAAAAAGCATTAATAAAGTGAGCCATAATACGAAGTAATTTAACGGAGAAATATAAAAATGTAACGGATTAAATTATATCATAGTATCAAATAGATCCAAGTTCTGTATAAATGTCTGTCCAGATTTGTATGGCTGCTCATTAAAAGACTATAGGGAAAGTTAAGTTAAGAGATCAACGTAGGAACAAGGCAATGCCTTGTTCCTACGTTGATCAATATGCCCAGTTATTTAGTTCCCGACGCACTAGGATTAAGAATAAAGTCTAAATTATATTCCTTAATCATACAAAATAAATTTAAATTAAGCAGCCAAATGTTATAAGTTATTCTTTTATTGATCCTAAGATACCCTCTGCCAGAAAGAAAAAAAACAGGGTACAAACGTAAATGAATACGTTGCACCCTGTATAACCCCAAAAAACCAAATGAAAACAATCTACTTACCTCCTCCGAAAAGGAGGTAAAAAATATATCTTTAGCAGTATACTGCTTTTCTTTTCTTTTCTTTTGAAAATTTTCGCTCGTTTCGCTATTCAATCAATCCCCTTGCGTAAATTTCGATGTTTTGACGAGGTTCATTTAGAAAGTCACAAATAGAGGAAAAAATATTTTTTTATTATTTCATTAGAATTTAATTCCGTTAGCCATCAATATATAAGGAAAAGAATTCCGTTATGCATTTTATAGGTAGGCGAAAATAAATTTCGTTAGTCTTAAAAATTCAGCACTATATTTCGTCAAGCGGAGTGGTACTTGATATTTAAAACATTTTATTTTAAAATTCGTTGATGTTTTGCCGATATTTGTGGACATTTGCAACTAATTAAAGAAGTGTTAAAAAATTAATAAAAGTGTTAAAATTTTTAATCTGTGGCTAAAATCAAAAAAATATTTGCCTGCACCAATTGTGGTGCTACTTCCCCTAAATGGATCGGAAAGTGCCAGGGTTGTGACGAATGGAATACTTATCAGGAAGAGGTACTGATAAAGGAGACGAAGCAAGAAGGTAAAAAGCGTGCCTGGAAAACAGAAGGTTCTACCAGCATTGCTACCGTCAAACCAGTAGCACTTAAAGAAGTAAAATCAGGAAATACCCAGCGATTGTCCGCTGGAGATGGCGAACTGGATCGGGTATTAGGCGGTGGTATTGTGGAGGGATCAATTACACTGATTGGTGGACAACCTGGAATTGGTAAATCTACTTTAATGTTACAAGTAGCCTTAAATATTGATGCCAAGGTATTATACGTATCAGGAGAGGAGAGTGAGCAGCAGATTAAAATGCGTTCAGACCGGATTGGAGAGGCTGTTTCTAACTGTTATATATATACAGAGACAAATACTGGAAAAATTCTGGCGCAGGCGCAACAGCTTCAGCCAGATATTTTGATTGTGGATTCTATTCAGACTTTATCTTCTCCGCATCTTGATTCTACTCCGGGGAGTATCTCGCAAGTTCGGGACTGTGCAGGGGAATTACAGCGGTTTGCCAAAGAAACCGGTATTCCGGTTATTGTAATTGGTCATATTACTAAAGACGGAGCTATTGCGGGACCCAAACTGTTAGAGCATATCGTTGATTGTGTGCTGCAATTTGAAGGAGACCGTAATTATACGTATCGTATCTTAAGAACTATTAAAAACCGATTTGGCTCTACGGATGAAATGGGGATTTACGAAATGCAGGCCACCGGATTAAGGGAAGTCTCTAACCCTTCTGAGTTATTATTGTCCCAAAATGAAGAAGAACTGAGTGGAATCACCGTCAGTGCTACGATGGAAGGAATGCGGCCAATGCTGATCGAAACGCAAGCGTTGGTAAGTAAGGCCGTTTATGGAACACCCCAGCGATCTTCTACGGGATTTGATCTGAGACGACTAAGTATGATTCTGGCAGTATTGGAAAAGCGGTGTGGCTTTCAGTTTGGACAAATGGATGTGTTTCTAAATATTGCGGGAGGAATCCGAGTAGATGATCCAGCCATTGATCTGGCGATTCTATGCGCACTTATATCTTCTTTACAGGATATTTCGGTACCGGGTGATGTTTGTTTTGCGGGAGAAGTGGGTTTGTCGGGAGAAATTCGGGCAGTTAGCCGGATAGACCAAAGAATACAGGAAGCGGACAGACTGGGATTTAGCCGCATCTTCATTTCGAAGTATAACACCAAGGGTTTGGATGAAAATCGTTATAAAATCAAAATTCAGACAGTTGGAAAGATTGAAGAGTTGTATCGGATATTGTTTGAGTAGAGGCGAATTGTAATTGGAAAAAGAGGAAGCATAGTGTCTTAATTTATTTTATCAACATTCCTAATAGACTTGTTACCCTTTAAGAATTAAG
>ENA-ORXT01000410-ORXT01000410.1-marine-metagenome-genome-assembly--contig:-NODE-410-length-68977-cov-5.906633_pt1 | contig 68977 bp, 49 predicted proteins | sample MGYA00237868_ERZ511482 | MGnify/ENA metagenome assembly ERZ511482 | reverse complement strand
CCGTTATAGCAGTATCAAAATGAAGTATTGTTTTCCATTATATAAAATTGGATTTGTATGGCTTATGTGTTTTCTGCTTCATGGGAATTCATTTGCGCAAAGCATATCCGGCTATATTTTAAATGAATCAGAAGAACCGATCGCTTTCGCAAATATATTTTTCAAGCAATTACAGAATGGAACCACCTCTGATGAAAATGGCTACTATTATCTCCAGCTGAATCCTTCCGAATACGATGTAGTCATCTCCTCTATTGGATATGAGACACAGACTTCACGAGTAAAAATAGATCAAGACGTCATTGCTAATTTTCAACTTCAAGAATCAGATTATCTACTCGATGAAATAACCATCAAGGCCTCAAAAAAAGATCCTGCCTTTGAGATTATAAAAAAGGCCATCGAGAATAGAAAGAAATTCAATTCTTCGGTATCAGAATTTAAAGCGGAGCTATATATCAAAGCGAATGAGGTCATTGATATAACACAAAAGACAAACGAAAAAATCAGGCCGGCTAAAAACATAAATGAATCTGATGACAATCTGGAGGTAGATTTAGTGGCTCAGAAACGAGCGGAGCTTGAGGCAGAAATGTCAAAGTATAACCTTCTAGAAACTAAACTAAATTTATCCTACCAGTATCCTGAGAAATATAAAGAAGAAAAAACTGCCTATAAATTGTATGGCTCCAAAGCAGGTCTTTTCATTCCTAGATTTGATGAAATTGATTTCAACTTTTATGAAAATATGGTTGAATTAAAGGGTATTGCAGAGCTGCCTGTTGTTTCTCCATTGGCTCGGACTTCTATTTTATCTTATAAATATAAACTGATTTCCACAAAGAAAGAAGGCGAGCATCTTGTTCATGCAATTCAAGTTATTCCTCGTAAGCAAGGCAATGGTACAGTCGCTGGAATGATTTATATAATTGATGATGCTTGGAATATTTTAAGATTAGATCTTGATTTACCGAAAGGAAATCTTAGGCAGTTTGATGTCTTTAATCTTAAAATGGATTATGAAGAATTAGAAGCGGGGAAATGGGTTGCTACACGACAAGAATATACTTATCAAACCAAGTATGGAAAACGGAAAAAATACAATGGTTCTACAAGAATAAATTTTCTTGACATTGACCTGTATCCAGACTTTCCACCTAAATACTTTGGTAATGAAATATCCTCTATTACTCAGGATGCCTATGATTTAGATTCTACTTATTGGAATAAAAATAGGCCAGAAGCTTTAGATTCATCGGAGCAGAAGTTTGTATTGTATAAAGATAGTGTTGAGACTATATTAAATAGTAAGGAATATAAAGATTCAATTCAACAGGCCTTTAATAAGGTTGATTTATTAGAGGTTGCATACGAAGGTTTAGGTTTTAGAAATCATGAAAAGAAGCAGACCATCTGGATTTCTCCCATTGCTGGACTTTTAGATTTTGATGTTGTTGGTGGTTTTCGTTTTGGCCCATATTTTTCCTATTCTAGACGGTTTGATAATGGTCAATTTTATAGGAGCTTTAATAACTTTAATATTGGTCATAGGAATTTAGACTTTAATGGCTGGACCAATCATCAATGGGTTTACGGGCCAATGAAACAGGCAAGTTTAAATCTCAACCTTTCTCGGGCCTTCAGACCGATCAATCCATATGATGCGTTTTTAAATCAATTGCAAGCCTCAAATTATATTTTACATACGAATGTAGGAGGTGGTCATAGTATTGAAATATTAAATGGATTATACTTAAGAACACAATTTGATTGGAGTGCTCGATCGGATATATCTGATTTGGAAAGAGGATCTTTTTTAGAAGATATAATCGAGCAAGGTATGCCTCCGGAGTTTGAACCCTACGAGACCAGTATTTCAGATATTGTAATTTCCTTTACACCTGCTCAGAAATACATGACTGAGCCCAAAAGAAAAATTGTTTTGGCTTCAGAATGGCCTACATTTTCGCTGTTACATAGGAAAGGATGGAATGGATTGTTTTCAAGTGATGTTGATTTTGATTATCTAGAATTTTCCATCGAACAGAGTTTGATACTTGGTATTTTTGGTAATTCTAGGTATCGTTTCCTAGCTGGTCAATTTGTAAATACCAACCTTCTGACTTTTATTGATGTTAAAAGATTTAGGGAGTCTGATCCCTATATTTATTTAGATCCTCTGCATAATTTTCAGGTATTGGATACAAGTTTAGTGACTACCAAGCCTTTCCTAGAGTTTCATTACATTCATCATTTTAATGGAGCCTTGATCAATAATATTCCCCTATTAAAGAAAACCCGAATCGGGTTAGTAGCGGGTGGTGGAGCCTTGTACGTAGCAGAGGATAATTATTGGCATCAAGAAATTTTTGCGGGTATTGAAAGGACTTTTAAAATTGGCCCTAGACGAAGGTTGAGATTAGGAGCCTATGGAGTAGTAGGTAATTCTAACCTTTTTCCGACCAAGACCGAATACAAATTCTCTATAGATTTAATTGATACCTGGAAAAATGACTGGAGCTTTTAATCTCTAGTATTTCATATATTCCCAGGCACTTTTATACGCTTCTAATTTTTCTGCATAGTCGATGAGTCTTTGAAATATTGGATCGACACCTAAGGTCAAAAAGTCACCTATAATTACTAATTTCATCCGAGCTCTCGTCATGGCAACATTCAATCTTCTAGGATCGGCAAGAAATCCGATTTTACTGTTGTTGTTACTTCTGACCATACTAATGTAAATAACATCCTTTTCCTGGCCTTGAAATCCATCAATACTATTTACCTCAACATCCAAATCCTTAAAGTGATCATCTTCTTCTATTTTTTCTCTGATCAACCGGACTTGTTCAGCATAAGGACTTATTATCCCAATCGACGCGCCTAGTAAATTTTCCTTACTTTGATTTACATGTTCGGAAATGATAAATATTTCACCTTCGTTGCAATAACTTTTTTGATCTTGATTAAAACTTTCATCAAAACCTGTTCCCACCGTGTCGATCAATTGGAAAGGGCTGGTGTCACTTGCTAAAGTTCTGTCCTTAATCTTATCATCCGATTTCAAAAGGCCATCATAGAATTCTTGATTGGAGAATTGTAGGATATCCTTGTGCATTCTGTATTGCGTTCTTAATACTGTGCTTATCTCTGGCACCTCTGAAAGTCGGTCCAAGAGGGTAGTCTTAAGTCCAAGTTCTTCTGATTTTTTTGATTTAACCGTCGGTGGTAATTGCTTGTGATCCCCCGCAAGAATAACTCGTCTAGCCCTCAGAATAGCATTCCAACACTCTGGCTCCAGCGACTGTGAAGCTTCATCTATAATCGCGGTATCAAACTTTAAATGCCTCGTATATTTATTATCAATACCTATCAAGGTTGCACAGACGACTTGAGCCCCTTCAATCATTTGTTCGACAAGCCGCATCTCCATATCGCTAGCCCACTTTGATAATTCTTTTGATTCCTTGAGTAGAGCACGTCGATTATGATATGCTTGCTTATCAAATTTCCTTTTGAATGATTTGGCTTTTCGACGGACGTCTGAAGCCTGGATTTTTATCTTTTTAATATTATTCCAATCCTTGTGACCTCTGATCTGCTCTTCTATAGTTAAGTGAGATATCCGATCTCCAATTCTTGATAAATTTCCTACGCGTATGACATTGACATTCACCTGATCTAATAAAAAAGCTAAAAGATCGACGGCGTTATTACTCGGAGCACAGACTAAAATTCTTTTCTCTTTTTCCAAAAGTGCTTTTATAAGAGCAATAAGTGTTGTTGTTTTTCCAGTGCCAGGAGGACCATGAATGATGCTAACATATGGTGTCCGCGCACTCTTTTTTACGGCCGCTTTTTGCGATTCATTTAGATGACCTGGAATTTGAAAACTATGGCCCGGATGTGCATCCTGATTTCTCTGAAAAGTATTGTTCTGAAGCAGATACCTTAATTCCTTTACATGATTGTCCTCGCTTTTCAAGACGTTTTCAAGCACTTGAGTCATAACTTTGTATGGACGTTCATCGTAAATGATCTCTACCCCGATTCTTGCCCTATCTGGTATATTTTCTTTTTCTATAACGTCAGAGCGTAAAAGTACTTTGACATAGGTTCTTCTGACCATCGAGATGGTGCCTCTAAAACTTAGGGTTTCCTCGAATTCTGCGACAACCATACATCCCACACCCTCTCTGAATCTAGATCTTGACAGGTTCAAGGCAGGCGGAAGCTCAAGCTTCAATTCGACATATTCTCCGAGGGAATAACTCTTATTAGCTATGATAACAGGATATAAAAGAAATCCAGACTCAACCTTCTCTTTCTTTGTTTTACTACTTGCAATGTTTAAAAAGTAGCTTTCTTCAACCTTCCTTTCTTCATCGACAGCCTGAATCAGTTGCTTGATTCTTGATTTTGATTCTTCCATTCTAGCGCACAATTTCTGAATAAGAGTTGAATTAAAAGACAGGTAAGCAAATTTTTGATAATTTTGTAGACTAACGATTGTTAGTTAAAGTGATATATGAAGAAAGTGACCCCAAAAAAACGCAAGCAATGGCTGGAATGCTATGAATTGATTTATACCTCTTGTTGTATGACCAAGTTATACGAAGAAGAGACTAAACTTACTTCCAAGTATGTGCATGCGACGTCACGAGGTCATGAGGCCATCCAGATTGCAGCCGGTTATTTTTTGAAACCCTACGATTTTGCTTTTCCATACTATAGGGACGATGCTTTACTTTTGTCCATGAAAGTGAAGCCTTATGAATTGATGTTGCAACTATTGGGCAAGCAAGATGATCCATTTTCAGGAGGGAGAACCTATTATAGTCATCCTTCTTTAAGAGATGAAGACAGAGTTAATATTCCACATCAATCTAGTGCTACAGGCATGCAGGCCATTCCAGCAACTGGAGTCGCTCTTGGACTACAATATAAGGAGAAGGTGAAACTTCATGTAAAACGTCAATTTCCTGTAGTATTATGTTCTTTGGGTGATGCTTCGGTAACGGAGGGTGAGGTTTCAGAGGCTTTTCAAATGGCTTCGCTTAAGCAACTTCCAATCATCTATTTGGTCCAAGATAATGGCTGGGATATTTCAGCCAAAGCAGAAGAAATAAGAGCTCAAAATGCTTTTGAATTTTCAAAAGGCTTTAAAGGATTGCATGCCATTTCTATTAAAGGGAATGATATGATTGAATGCCTGAGTAAAATGGAGGAAGTAGTCAAGACGGTAAGAAAAGAAAGAAGACCAATGCTTGTACATGCAACAGTCCCACTGCTAAATCATCATACTTCTGGCGTCAGAATGGAATGGTATCGAGATGATCTGGAGGAGGATAAAAAGGAAGATCCACAGATTTTGTTTAGAGCTCAATTATTGGAGCTAGGAGTTATAAAAGAAAAGGCTTTATCTAAATTAGAAAAGAAAATCGATAAGGAGGTCAAGGCGCAATTTGCTGAGGCATCAAAGGCTAAGGACCCGGAACCTGAAGATATATTTAATCATGTATTCGCTGAAACTCCGATTGTTGAAGAACAAGGAACTCGATGCCCGGAAGATGGGACAGAAAAGGTGATGGTAGATTCTGCGCTTTTGGCCATCGAAGAAATGATGCATGCAGATCTTAGCTGTCTGCTTTATGGTCAGGATGTTGGAAAGCGTCTGGGGGGAGTGTTTAGAGAAGCAGCAACTTTAGGAGATAAGTTTGGGGATCATCGAGTGTTTAATACACCTATTCAAGAAGCCTTTATTGTAGGTTCAACGGTAGGGATGTCGGCAGTAGGCTTGAAGCCCATTGTGGAAGTGCAATTTGCTGATTACATATGGCCGGGCTTGAATCAACTTTTTACAGAAGTAAGTCGATCTTATTACCTTTCAAATGGCAAGTGGCCAGTGAGTATGATTCTTAGAGTGCCTATTGGAGCTTATGGAAGTGGTGGGCCTTATCACTCTAGCAGTGTTGAATCCATTCTTACAAGCATCAAGGGAATAAAAATTATTTATCCAAGTAACGGAGCAGATATGAAAGGCTTATTAAAAGCTGCTTATCATGATCCTAACCCCGTCGTTATTCTTGAGCATAAGGGACTCTATTGGTCCAAAGTGCCAGGCACTTTAACGGCTAGAAGAGTGGAGCCATCTGCAGATTACATACTACCATTAGGTAAGGCGGATATGACGCTCGAGGCAAATGAAGATTTAATTAGTTCAGGAGAAGCTGTACTAGTAGTGACCTATGGTATGGGTGTTCATTGGGCTATTAATGCATCAGAAAACATAAAGGGACAGGTTTCTATTTTAGATCTTAGGACTCTTTGTCCGTTGGATGAAGAGATGATATTTGCGCAAGCAGAAAAACATGGAAGGGTAATGGTGCTTACAGAAGAAGCAGTAGAATTGAGTTTTGCCATGTCACTGTCCGGGAAAATCCAAGAACATTGCTTCCAAAGTTTAGACGCTCCAGTAATCACCATGGGCGCGGAAAATTTACCGGCCATTGGCCTAAGTAGCATACTCGAAAAATCAATGCTTCCCAATGCTGAAAAAGTACTAGCTAAAATGAAATATCTCTTAGATTACTAAGGACAGATATCATACTATACTTTTGCATCTAAATCTAGAAAGTCTTCATTTTTCGGGATGATTGATTCCGTTTCTGGGGAACGTCGATCCTCTTTAAAAATAAATCGCAGATTAATAAAGAAGAGAAATAAGGCAACAAACAGCCATATATACATCCACACATCTGCCGGTAGCACTTTCATTATTTCAGCATATTTGGCTAAGTCAGAGGATGGCCCGACATTGAAATCCTGAATGATATATAAAATGCTTGCTAAACCCAAGAACATGAGAATTTCACGACCCCAATTAGTTTTCCAAATAACCAAGATTAAAAACAAAGAAAACAATACTAAGAAACCTGTCGTAAATACTGAGCTGTAAATAAGCAGCCCTGTTCCCATCATTGCAATCGCTAAAATTAATAAGATAGGTTTCACCAGTATATTAAATCTACTTCCGATCAGGAAAAGGATATTTCCAAAAATGGCACTTCCAATATATCCACCCATTAGGATGATTGGGTGGCTGCCTCCAACGGATCTGGTCAGACCACTTCCATCTTTATTAACGATGATATTTTCAACGGAACCACCAGTAATCCAAGCACCGACGGCATGCCCAAGCTCATGCAGATAAGTGACCAACAAGATGACTGGATATAAAATCTGTCTGCCAGTTTCACCTCCAAAATACCTCAGTCCGATATAAATGGCTAAGATGATTATCAAACGAATAAAAATGGATTTTCTCATTATTCAATGATGTGTTTGATTTTAGTTGAAAGATCGAGATAATGGAAATCATTAATATCAGTTCCGCTAGACTTTGCAGTGGCCTTTAATTTTGCATGTAATCTCGCCAATGAAGCGTTGGCCAAAGAGGTAAGATCTGAACTTGGCTTTTTCTCCTTATCTCCAATGATGGAAATTAAATGGTCAACATAACTTCTTTGCAATTGTCTTTTGAAAACATCTACCTTACCGGAGTTAAAAATAGCATCTTCCAAATCTTGCATCATGGTAGCTGCCGAATAGGCTTCTGACCCGTTCATCATTTCATTTTTGATCATGCGATTGATTCGATCATCATTAACCAGATTTCTAACGACATACGCCTGCGTATTCCTAATAGATGTCATGATGGATTCTGAATTTACAACACCCAGCAATTGATCATCTAAAAGCCATTCTGGAGTAGTTAAGACCTGCTCTTTTAGAAAGACCATGCATTCTTTTTGGAAATCCTTATTCACATTCTGAAATATAGGTCCTGTTTGTTCCGATGTTTTATAGAATTCATAAACGCCTCCAACATTATTGGATACGTGACCCATGTATCTTCTGAATTGGTTAATAACTTGAATGTAAAGTTCTTCTTGTGTTTTAAAATTTTCTCCTTCTTCAGCGGTCCATTCATTAATCTTTGGTAGAATTCTTTTAAGATTTTTTATTCCAAGAGTGCTTGCATACACGGCATCATCTCCAATGTCTTCTGTCTGTGCCGATGGATCACTTACCCTAAATTGTTGGCGACCATATCGGTAATTTGCATTGCCTGCTTTACCGAGGACCATTTTGTTCAATTCCAGCTTTTCTAAATCTGCATCTTGCAGATCCTTGAAGTACCGGTATCCATAATCCAAACTCCAATCGTCATAGAGCCCTATGCCAGGCATTAAACTCACATCGCCATCTTCAGGTTGAGCAACATAGTTGAATCGAGCATAATCCATGATAGATGGTGCTGTTCCAAATTTTTTGGTAAAGCTAGGGGACCGTAGAGAATCAACGGGGTAAGCCACAGAGGATCCCATGTTATGTGGAAGTCCTAGCGTGTGTCCCACTTCATGCGCTGATACGAAGGTTATTAATCGGCCCATAACCTCTACCTCAAAATTGGCGCCTCTTGCATCTTCGTTAATAGCTGCGGTCTGAATAAAAAACCAATTTCTCAATAAGTTCATGACATTGTGGTACCAAATTATATCACTTTCTAATATTTCACCAGTTCTCGGATCATGGACGTGAGGTCCCATGGCGTTTTGTATCTCTGTTGAAACATATCTAATCACAGAATATCTTACGTCCTCTGGTGACCAATCAGGATCTTCTTCTGGGGTAGGAGCGACTTTGGAGTAGATGGCATTTTTAAATCCAATTTTCTCAAAAGCAGATTGCCAAGCATCAACACCAGCAGCAATATATGGATGCCACTTTGGCGGAGTAGCTGGATCAATGTAATAAACTATAGGCTTTATTGGTTCTACCAATTCGCCACGAGCATAGGCCTCTGGATCTTTAGGTTCCAATCTCCATCTTGTAATAAATCTTCTTTTTGATGCTCTTTGATCATCAGAGCTATAGTCTGTTTGGGAAACAGAAAAATACCCAACACGATCATCATAGTATCTTGGGACCATCGGTTCTTCTGGAAGAAGTATGAACGATTGATTCATCTCAACAGACAAGGTTTCTGTCAATTGGTTGTCAGGTAAATTCCTCCCATTATAAGTAAGTACATGTTTTACTTCTAAGTTGTTAGGAAAGGACTTAATCGAATTAATAAAACTTCTCCCTTTGTCTAAGCCTCCAATTTCAAAGCTTTTTCTTTGTCGCTTTGATAAGGCAGAGATCATTTTTACATCTGTTGTAAATAGTGGATCAACCTCAAAAACAACCGCCGTTTTATTTTTGGAAAAAGCATTGATGTCAAAGGTCATAACTATTGGCTCGAAGTTATTGTTTCGGACAGATTCATAAATTGGATTATCAAAGTCAGCAACACTGTTGTAGGAAACAGACCTTAATAAAATCATATCATTCTTCTTCTGAAATCGGACAACTTGTTGGGGCTTGGATTTTACGCCTGCACCACCAAAGTTCAATCCTTTAACGAAGCCTGAGATTCTGCTGACAACTAAAATTTCACGATCCAATAAATCATTTGGAATTTCAAAATAGTATTTACCATCAACATAGTGACTGATGATTAATCCAGAATCTGAAACTGCTTCGGAAGTAATCACTTTGTTATATGGCTTTATTTTTCCTTCCTTCTTTTTTTCTTCAACTGGTTCGGTTTTCTTCTTTTTTCCAAGCTTAATCAATTGAGCATCGGCTGTATTTGACAACAGTAATCCGACAAAAATTATCAATAGAATTTTTTCCATTAGTAGATCTTAAAATTTATTAATTTTTGAATTCAGCTTCATTCCAACCAGCAAGGTCTAGTAAGAAAGCATATTCAAAGGCGACCTCCTTAAGTCTAGCAAATCGACCAGAGTTTCCTCCATGGCCAGCTTCCATGTTTGTTTTTAAAAGCAATGGTTTATCATCAGTCTTGTTATCTCTTAGTTTAGCAACCCATTTAGCAGGTTCCCAATATTGTACCTGCGAATCAAAATATCCGGTGGTTACGAGTGTTGCAGGATAATCCTTCTTTTCTATGTTATCATAAGGAGAATATGATTTAATGTAGTCATAATACTCCTTATCTTTCGGGTTTCCCCATTCATCAAATTCTCCAGTAGTCAGTGGTATGGTTTCATCAAGCATTGTAGTTACAACATCAACAAAAGGAACTGCCGCGACGACACCTTTCCACAATTCTGGTTTCATATTCATAATGGCACCCATTAAAAGTCCTCCTGCGCTTCCTCCCATGGCAAACAATTTATCAGAACTTGTGTAGTTGTTTTTAACCAGATATTCGCCACAATCAATAAAATCATTGAAGGTGTTTTTCTTTTTAAGCATCTTGCCATCCTCATACCATTGTCTTCCCATTTCTTGACCTCCACGGATATGTGCAATCGCATAAATAAACCCACGATCCAATAGGCTTAATCTCACAGAACTAAAATATGGATCCATACTACTTCCATAGGATCCATAAGCGTAAAGTAATAGGGGAGTTTCAGGTCCTTTTTCAATTCCTTTCCTATGAACTAAACTTACAGGAACCTGTGCTCCATCTCTAGCAGTTATCATTAACTTTTCTGATACATAGTTGTTTTGATCAAAAGTTCCTAAAACTTCTTGTTGCTTTAATAACTCCATTTCCTTTGTATTCATATTGTAATCAAATGTGGATCTAGGAGTAGTCATAGAGGTATAAGAAATCCTCAATATATCTGTATCAAATTGTGGATTGGCGCTTGTATAAACAGCATAAGCACTTTCTTTAAATTCAATGTAGTGGGACGGAGAATTATCCCATTTTCGGACATTCAAGGCGGTATTGCCTTCTACTCTTTCACTTAAGACAAAATGATTTTTAAAGATATCGACATCAGAAAGTAGGACGTCTGGTCGATGTTCAATAAATTCTGTCCAGGAGTCTTTACTGGTTTTTGTTTCTGGGCACTTCATTAATTTGAAGTTAGTTGCATTGTCTTTATTTGTCAAAATGTACCAATTACCATCATAGAAACTTATGCTATGTTCTAAATCCCTTTCCCTAGGCGTAAAGACTTGGAATTCACCAAGCGGATCATTTGCATCTAGAATGTGATACTCATTTGAGACGGTTGCATAGGAGCCGATGATTAGATACCTTTTACTTTTTTCCTTGGCGACATAAATATTAAAGGTTTCATCTTTTTCATGAAAAATCTCTACATCAGTAGCTTGGTCGGTTCCTAAAACATGCCTGAAAACTTTATAAGGTCTTAATGCGTCATCTTTTCTAGCATAGAAAAGGGTTTTATTGTCGTTTGCCCACGCGCAATATCCTGTGGTATTTTCTATCTGATCTTTGAGCATTTCTCCAGTTTCCAAATTTTTAAACTTTAGGGTGTAAATACGTCGGCTTAATGTATCCTCACCATAACAGAGAATTTTATTATCTGAGCTGACAGTTCTACCACCCACTTGAAAATAATCAAAGTCTTTAGCCATTTCATTCACATTTAGCATGACTTCCTCAGAGGCCTCTAGATTCTCTTTTTTTCTGCTGAAAATGGGATATTCATTCCCTTCTTCATATCGAGTAATGTAGTAATATCCATTGTCTTTGTAGGGAACAGACATATCTGTCTGCTTAATTCGACCTTTTATTTCTTCAAAAAGTTCATCCTTAAAAGTGCTTAAATGAGCTGTGGCTTTATCGGTGTAATCATTTTCTAGGTTTAGATAATCAACAACGGCCTTTGTTGAATCATCGGGAGTCTCTGAATTCTTTTGTTCATCAGAGAGTTTCATCCAATAATAGGGATCATTCCTTGCATCGCCATGAATAGTCATCACGTGATCTTCTTTTTTAGCAATCGGTGTATCTATACCACTTATGGCTGAACTTATATTTTCTTTTGGAGTCATATTTTTATCTTGATTTTCACAGGCAAACAAAAATGTGCCCAATATTAACCAAAGGATAAGCTTTTTCATAATGTCTTAGATTTGTTTTAATCCCAATTTATTTAATATAATTTAGGCTTTATAAATTTAACCAATAACTTTGCTTTAGCTTGTAGGAGTACGATTTTCTTGTATTTATTTGATAATCTGGTCTTCTTAAAGAAGCTTTAATAAAATCAACCATTTGAAATACCTATTATATCTATTAATGGTGTTTTCAATCACCAATGGCTGTGATAAAAACCCGACAACCACTATGAATCCTCCCATGGTGGAAAACCCGATAATTTCTGTTTCAGATACCTTAAGATTTGCCTCATACAATGTTTCAATGTATGGTAATTCTGAAGGAGAGATTCTAAATCAATTAGAAAACGCCACTCAACAAATTAACCTTAGAAGATTAGCAGCGGTAATAAAGGAAGTTAGACCAGATGTTTTAGTATTGATGGAAATAGATTATAACTCCAATGGGGAGGTCTTGAGCCAATTCAACGACAAGCTGCTTAAAGTTGATTTGGACAATTTTGAAGGTATAGATTATCCTTATTTGTATCAAATTGAAACCAATACTGGGACAATTTCTGAAATTGATATCGATGGAAACGGTAACGTTAGTTTGCCTAATGATGCCTACGGTTTTGGAAATTATCCAGGACAATATGCTTCAGCAATTTTATCCAAATTTCCAATAAATGTAGGTGCAGCAAGATCATTTCAGAAGTATTTATGGAAAGACATGCCAGATGCTAGCCTTCCGATAAATAGTGATGGCAGTTCATACTATTCTGATGAGGTGTTGAATGTATTTAGATTGTCATCCAAAAATCACATCGATTTACCGCTACAGATTTCAGAAGAGAAAATGATCCATGCCTTAATATCACATCCTACACCTCCTGTTTTCGATGGAGCAGAAGATAGGAATGGCAAGAGAAATCATGATGAAATTAAATTGTGGTCTGATTATATTTCGAATGAAAGTTACTTGGTGGATGACCAAGGGGTAAGTGGTGGATTAAATTCTAATGAATCCTTTATTGTCTTTGGAGACTTAAACGCAGATCCTGAAGATGGTGACTCTTACAAAAATGCCATCTCTTTATTATTAAATCACGACAGAGTCAATCAGACGGTAAGTAATGGAACCTTGATACCGAGAAGTAATGGAGGGGCAGAGCATAATCAGAGTAGTGGGGATTCGGGAGATCCTTCATTTGATACTTCCTTTTTCGGACTGCGCATTGATTATGTATTACCTTCGGCTGACCTTGAAGCAATTGCCTCTGGTGTATTTTGGCCGTCAAGCACAGAAGAAAATTACGAGCTAATAAAAGATAAGGCTGCCTCTGATCATCTAATGGTCTGGGTGGATCTAATATTATAAACTAAGAATTTTAAGAACCTTAATTATTGAATAATGAAAAGACTTTTACCATTTTTTTGTTTCATGTTCTTGGCATTAATTTCCTCAGGTCAATGCGATGACCTATTCTTCTCTGAGTATGTAGAGGGATATGCCAACAATAAAGCCATAGAAATTTATAATCCTACGGACTCAGGAATAGAATTATCTGATTACTCCATTGCTAGATTTTCAAATGGAAGTACCTCCTTAGGTAACAACAAAATTATCTCACTTCCGAATCAAGTGTTAGAGCCTTATGATGTAATTGTGATAGTTGTTGATTTAAGGGATACCTCTATGTGGGACTCTCAATTTGATAAACCCGCTTGGAATGGATACAATGTAATCGATACGCTCTATGATGCTGTTACAGGCGATGCATTGACTGATAGTCTTGGTAATATTTTGATCGGCCCTCAATATTTTGACGGCTCAGCTATTTTTGGTGATGAATATGATGAGAAGTACGATCTTCAATGTAAAGCAGATGTATTCTTATGTCCTGATTATGATACAAATAATACCATGTACTTTAATGGGAATGATGCGATGGCTCTTTTGAAAGGCACGGCATTAGAGGCGGATGGAAGTAACTTGGTTGATGTTATAGGAGTTATTGGTGAAGATCCGACCATTACTTTGATGCAAGATGCATGGGTTGATGCCGATGGTGGCTGGTTGACTAAGGATAAGACCTTGGTAAGAAACTTCTCTGAGCAAGGCGGAAGAAATGCATTTTCTGATGTTATATCTACCCAAGGAGGAACATTTGTTGGTGAAGGTTGGACTAAATCTTTCAAGAATGATTTTAGCTATTTAGGAATACATAATTCAGTGTGCAATAGTCAAGATGTCCCTGATAAATTTAGTTGTTCACTAGGACCAATATTAAGTAGCTCGGAATTAAATCTAGTGTCATTTAAAATCTTTCCTAATCCTAACAGTACAGGCGTTTTAAATATTGACGCTGACGCAAATATATCATCAGTTGAAATATTCAGTGTTATTGGAAACAGAATGATTACAGATAGATCGATGAATTACAGCAGTGTAGCTTCTATTTCTCTTGACCAACTACAGACTGGTACTTACTTGATAAAAGTATACTTTTCGGATAATCAATTTTCATTGAGGAAACTGATCATAGAATAAATACAAAAGATACAAATGGGCAGAAATAATTACGCCTTAATATTTGCTTTAGTTTGTTGGACAAACTTATGTTTTGGCCAGAATGAACTTAGCGGTATTGTAACAGATGAAAGCACTGGTGAGGGACTCATCGGTGCTTCTGTCCGTATTGGAGAAAATGGCACAGTAACAGATTACGATGGTTCTTATAATATAGAAGTTCCTTCAGGCAAAGTTGTCGTTCAATTTTCTTATTTAAGTTATGCCACCCAGGAAATAGAAATAAATATTGAAGGAGATCAAACTTTAAATGCTCAGATGGAGATAGACAATATCTTAAATGAAGTTGTTGTTACTGCAGATATTGCCATTGAAAGAGAAACACCGGTAGCATTTTCTAATATTCCAACCATTAAGATAGAGGAAGAGCTTGCTGCTCAAGATATTCCAATGCTACTCAATTCGACACCAGGTGCTTATGCCACAGAGTCAGGTGGTGGTGATGGTGATGCAAGAATTTCCATCAGAGGGTTTGATCAAAGAAATATTGCGGTTATGCTGGACGGAATTCCAGTCAATGATATGGAAAACGGGCAAGTGTACTGGTCAAACTGGTTTGGACTTGATCTTGTAACAAAGACAATGCAGGTGCAAAGAGGTTTAGGTGCATCTAAAATTTCTATTCCATCCGTAGGAGGAACCATAAATATTCTGACCAAAGGGATTGATGCAGAACGTGAATTTCGACTTAGACAGGAGGTTGGTAATAATGGATATCTCCGGACGACCTTTGGTTTTACGTCTGGTAGATTGGATAATGGTCTTGGCATCTCTTTAGCAGCATCCTATAAACAAGGCGATGGCTGGGTAGATGGGAACTTTACTCAAGGATACTTTTACTATGCAAGAATAGACAAGCAAATGGGAAATCATTTGCTAAGCTTGTCGGGTTTTGGAGCACCACAAAAACATGGGCAAAGGCCTTTTTCTGCGGAAGCTGGTCAGGTAGATACAGATTACGCATTGTCAATCGGTGTCCCAGAATCTGCCATAGAACAATTAAGCGTTGCAGACAAGGGAAGACGATACAATGATGCGTGGGGACTTCTTGATGGTGAGTTATATAACACAAGACAAAATTATTATCACAAGCCTCAAATCTCATTAAGACATAGTTGGCAAGCAAACGATCGTTTATTCTGGTCAAATGTAGCTTACCTATCCATCGGAAACGGTGGAGGGACTGGTGGAGATGGCGCTACACCTCCCCGCGACGAAAATGACCAATGGGATCTAGAGGCTGCCGTTGAATCCAATCAACCAACCATTTTTAATCCTGATGGAATTTCTAATACCATTATTCGTTCAAATAGAAACAACCATTTCTGGTATGGTATCCTATCCACGCTTAAATTTGATGTCAACGAAAACATATCCTTATCTGGTGGACTAGATGGTCGATCATACAGTGGAGATCACTTCAGAGAAGTTTTTGATTTACTAGGCGGTGCTGGTTGGCAAGGAGGACAAGTTTCACCTAATTCTCCAGTATATCAAGTAGGCGATAAGTATGAATATGACTATACAGGTTTGGTTAATTCAATAGGAGCTTTTGGGTTGTTAGAGTATAAAAAAGATAAATGGGCTTCCTTTCTAAATCTTTCTATTGCCAATGCCGGTTACGGCTTTGTGAATAATATCACCGGCTTCGAATTAGACTTTGTAAATGTACAAACGTACACAGCCAAATTAGGTGCAACCTATAATTTCAATGACCAGAATGGGATTTTCTTCAATACCGGGATTCTAAATAAGGCGCAACCTTACCAGAATGTAATCATTACAAATTTCTGGACGGATGCTTTTGATGGGCAGGTTGCCAATAACTACGATAATGAAGACATCCGTGCCGTAGAATTAGGATATACTTTTAAGAGTAAAAAATTCTCAGCAAATGTAAATGGTTATTACACGTTCTGGGGAAATAAACCATTAGATAGGTTGCCTACCATTGCTGAGGATGAATCAGATCCTGAATCAGACCGAATTCCTGTAAATATACCAGGCATTGATGCACTACATAAAGGAATAGAAATAGACTTTGCTTTCAAGCCAAATAGAAAAATAGCCATAGAAGGACTGGCTTCAATAGGTGATTGGACCTGGATTTCTGGTGAAACAGTCACAGGAGTCTTGCCCAATGGAGTCATGTATTCATATGAGTTTGATGCCACGGGTGTTCATGTTGGAGATGCAGCTCAATTACAGCTAGGAGGCCAAATCCGTTTAGAACCAATCGACAAATTTTATCTCAAGATAAATACCACTTTCTTTGATAATAATTATGCAGATTTTCAACCCGAAAATCTTAGAGGTGACAATGGAGGACGAGAATCTTGGAAAATGCCTTCTTACTATATATCCTCATTTCACACCGGTTATTCATTTACAATGAATGAAGTTGATCTTAATATAAGATTCAACGTATTAAATGTCTTTGATGCACTCTACCTAACAGATGCCCGAGACAATGATGATTTTAATTCTCCAAGTTTCAGCGATTTTGATGCAAAGTCTGCGTCCGTATTCTACGGTCAAGGCAGACGCTGGAATGTATCCTTACAAGCAAGTTTTTAATAGAAAAAATAATTTGATGAATAAAATTTTTACACTATTTGCGTTTTTATGTACCATGTCATTTGGCTACAGCCAAATTGATATTTCAGAAGCTCGTAACATGTCACTCGGTTCCACTGTCACCATCGAAGGAATTGCGACGAATGGAGAAGAATTAGGAATCATTCGTTATGTGCAAGATGATTCAGGAGGAATTGCAGTTTATCCCGGTGCTGGATCAGTGGGTGATTTTCCTGATGAAGTGAAAAGAGGCGACTTGGTGCAAATAACAGGCGAACTAAAAGAATTTAATGGATTACTTGAAGTCGACCCGATCACCGATTATTCGATTCTTTCTAGTGGCAATGATTTACCAGAGCCAGCATCACTGACAACCAATGAAATTGAAGAGGAAACTGAAGCCATTTTATGCAGGGTAGAAAATGTAACGTTTACTGCTGGTGGTAATACTTTTTCAGTTGGTAATTATGAAATTACCACTGATGATGGAAAATCTGAAATCTATGTGCGATCTAACCATCCAATGATTGGAGAAGAAATTCCACTAGCGAAGGTAAATCTGACAGGAATAGTTTCACAGTTTAATTCAATCTATCAGGTCTTACCCAGAGGAATTGAAGACCTTGAAATTGCAGATGATTTTTTCCTCACCATGTCACCAAAACAATCGAATATTGAAACCAATAGTTTTAAAATTGAATGGGAAACAAACGAACAGGCCACTTCTGTTATTAAATATGGGACGACACCTGCACTGGGAGAAGTTGTGGAATTCAGTGATTTAAAAACAAGTCATGAGATCGATTTAAATGACTTAGAACCAGCCACTTTTTATTATTTACAAGTGTGCTCAAATAATGGTAGTACAGAGGTTAGTTCATCCATCGGAATTTATAGTACAGCATCTAATTCATCTGGGACTATGAAAGTATATTTCACACATCAGGTAGATGGATCATTTTCCTCAGGACCTTTCCCTTTCGGAACAACTGGGGCTGCCATTGAGGGTGAAATAATTAAAAGAATAAATGAAGCACAGACAAGCATTGATGCCTCTATATATAATATCAACAGAACCACCATTGTAAGTGCATTGAATGATGCATATGACAGGGGAGTCGTCGTAAGATATATTGCAGACAATGAAACAGCCAATCTTGCACTTTCAAATCCAACGCCAGATTTCCCTATTATCCGAGGAAATCCAGATGGATTAATGCATAATAAGTTTTTCATTTTCGACGCTGAGGATACAGATAATTCGTGGATACTAACTGGGTCAACTAACATGACTGAACAAAACATTGCCTCTGATTACAACAATGCCATTTTCATTCAAGATGAAGCTTTGGCGAAAGCCTATACTATGGAATTTGAAGAAATGTGGGGAACAGACCAACCAGACCCTGGGATATTTACAGTTCTGTTTGGGTCAGAAAAATCTAATAACACACCTCACTTGTTTAGCATCAATGGAATTGATGTTGAGTCCTATTTTTCACCTTCCGACAACACAACCATCGCAATTGCAAAAGCCATTGCTTCGGCGGATTCTGAATTACAATTTGCTTTGTTAACTTTTACTAATAACGAATTAGGGGATGCCGTACTTAAAGCCCATAACAGTGGAATAGTGACCCGCGGAATCGTAGACAACATCAATGATCAAGGAAGTGAGTTTGATTACCTACTGAGTAATGGGGTAAACATCAGCACAGATAATACAACTACATCAACGCACCATAAATATTGTATCATAGATGCCAATGAACTAACTTCTGATCCCCAAGTGGTCTTGGGTTCACACAATTGGTCTGGAGCAGCGGAAACAAGAAATGATGAAAACACTTTAATCATTCACGATGATCGGATTGCTAATCTTTACCTTCAAGAATTTGAGGCAAGATGGTGTGAGTCTCAAGCCGGTGTTGATTGTGTGACAAGTACAAAGGAGACTGATTTATTTCAACATGAATTTGAAATTTATCCTAACCCAACAACAGACTATGCCAATGTTGAATTAACGATTGACGAAACAAATGATATTACACTTCAGCTTTTGGACAGTAATGGCAGGACTTTACAAAGTGTAATCGGGAGAAATATCGATGGTAAATATCAAACAGCATTTGACTTGATCGGCTTACCTTCAGCCAACTATTTTATCAAAGCAACGGTAGGTCAGGAGACGAGCGTATTGATGTTCAGCTTGACCAAATAATCCAGAGTTTTTAAGAATTAAATGAAGCCAGGCATTGTCCTGGCTTTTTTTATTGGCTTACTAACCTCCTTAGTTAGGACATATTTGCTTTTAAGCTTATATGAATAAGATAAATTCCATACTTTCGCATTGCAAACAAATTTTAAACAAATAAAAAACAAATGAGTAAAGTTACAGTGGTAGGTGCAGGAAATGTTGGGGCAACGGTTGCTAACGTGCTTGCACATAAGGACGTAGTAAATGAAATCGTTTTACTTGACCTTAAAGGAAATATGGCCAAAGGAAAAGCCTTAGATACTTGGCAACAGGCACCGGTTGACTTCTATTCCACAAAATTAAAAGGTACTTCCAACTACAAGGATACCAAAGGATCCGACGTCGTAGTTATTACTGCAGGAATTCCTAGAAGACCTGGAATGAGTAGAGATGACTTGATCGCAACCAATGCTAAAATTGTTGTGTCAGTTACTAAGTCCATTTTGGAATTTACACCCAATCCAATAATTATAGTTGTGTCTAACCCACTAGATGTAATGACACATGCAGCTTTTAAAGCTTCAAAATTAAAGTCATCAAGAGTATTCGGGATGGCAGGGATTCTTGATACAGCAAGATACAGAGCTTTCTTGGCTACAGCATTAAAAGTTTCACCGAAGGATATTCAAGCAGTATTGATGGGTGGACACGGAGATACAATGGTACCTCTTCCGAGATACACAACTGTTGCTGGTATTCCAGTTACGGAAATGATTGACAAGAAAAAATTAGATGCCATAGTTGAACGAACGAAGAAAGGTGGGGGAGAACTCGTTAAACTTATGGGAACCTCTGCATGGTATGCACCAGGTGCAGCTGCGGCTCAAATGGTAGAATCTATCATTAGAGATGAGAATAGAATCTTCCCTTGTGCGGTAAGATTAACTGGTCAGTACGGTTTAAAAGATATATATCTAGGTGCTCCAGTTCAGTTAGGTAAAAATGGAATTACTAAAATTCTTGAACTAAAATTAAATGCAGCAGAGAAAAAATTATTGAAATCTTCTGCTTCTCATGTAAAACAAGTTTTGAAGGTATTTGCTAAAATGAAATTGGTTTAAGTAGGGTATTTACCCCATTATGATTTCAAAAAATTTACTTGAAAAAACTTTAGTTTCATCAGGGATGAATCTAGATCAACTATCTATGGATAAACCAGTTTTTCTGGTTTTCCTTAGACAGTTTGGCTGCATTTATTGTAAAGAAGCACTCAGCGATGTTCAAAATATTCTCTCAGAACTAGACAAAAGAGAAATTTCTCTCGTTTTAGTTCATATGTCCTCTTTAGAAGATTCCAAGCAATATCTCTCAAAATTTGGATTAGAGGACGCATTACAGATTAGCGATCCCGAGTGCCTGCTATATGCCGAATTTGGTTTAATTAAAGGAACGATGGGCCAACTATTCGGATTGAAAGTTTGGTCGCGCGGGTTCACTCAAATGATAAAAGGTAATAATTATAGCCTGCGCCCAGTGGGTGATGGATTTCAAATGCCTGGAATATTTATTATTTTAAATGGAGAAGTAAAGAACATGTTTGTCTATAATTCTATTGCAGACAAACCTGATTATCTGAAACTTATAGATGATGTTATAAAAGACTTAAATTGAAATTTTAATTCTTTGTGTTGCGTTTAAAAATAAAACATGCCATGCTCCGCATTTCGATTCTAGCAATGTTCATTCCTTTCACCTTAAGTATTCATGCTCAAGAACAGTCCTCTTTGGTAGATGATGTCGCATTTTATGCAGACGTAGTAGCCAATGCCTTGGAATACAGCAGCAAGACAAGGGCGAATGATATGTTGGTTGAATCTTTTGAGCAACTTTTTAAAGAAAATCCTGAGGCTGATATTAGTGAAATCAATTGGATTTCACAGATTACCCCTTCTGATTCTAGCTTTACTATTTATACATGGGAATTGGCTGAATCTGTTGATGACCATAGCTATTATGGCTATATCGTAAGAGATAACAAACTTATAAAGCTGTCTGATGAAGCGGAGGCGATGTATGATGATTTTAGTTATCTCATCGGGGATAAGGATTTATGGTTTGGCCAAATTTATTACCGGCTTTTACCTTTTAAATCCCAAGGTGAATTACTTTACTTATTATTTGGGTATAATGCATTTGATAAGTACGAAAATATTAAAATTGCTGAAGTCTTGGAGTTTAAGGAAGATGGGTCTCCAGCCTTCGGAAAGCCACTTTTTCTAGAAGATCCATCGAATGTTAGAAATGCTAAGCAGCGTATAGTTCTCCAGTATTCTGATGATTCAAGGGTTAACTTAAATTACAATCCGGGGCTAGAATCTATTGTCTTTGATCATCTCATAAGAAGGGAAGGTCAATTGGCTGGTCAAGGAGCTACCATGATTGCTGACGGAAGTTATGAAGGGTATTCTTTAGAGGAAGGATATTGGATTTATAACGAGAAGTTGTTCAATCACGTTTATGAAGAAGCCCCAAGGCCTAATCCAGTTTTTGACGATCAAAAAGGGAAGAAAGATATATTCGGTAAGTCCAAAAATTAAAAGCTTACAGAAAGGATTCCACATTCCCTATCTGGAGCTGAAGATTTTGGTTCGAAAGTCTGCTCAACTACTAATTTCCCAACCAGCCGCTGAAGGTCCATGTCTTTCACCGTAGTCACTTTTTCATCCATTCTTGCCATCATCACGATTCCTCTTTGATCAATGCAAGTGATTATTTGTACTTTTTCACCTTTATATTTAGGGTCTACATTTGCCTTGAGCGCCTTAACTCCTGCTTCATAATCACTCGTAAGTTTTCTACCAAAAATTCCATTCTCTGATCGATCTGTGTCTCCAACCGTCAATTGTGCCTGACCGATGCTTTCATTTTCAACTTCCTGCTCAATGTCCCATTCTTCTTCTGTGACAGTAGTCTCAGTTTGAGTTGTAGTGGTTTTTGTGCTTTCGCAAGCAAAGATGGCAAACGCAAAAAACGGGATTAATAATTTGAGATTTCTTAGCATGGGTGATTAAAATTTACAGTGATCTATTTAGGTTAAATTGAACAATTCCACATTCTTGTTTATTGCTTTCTTCGAATTTAAAAGCGTAAACAATTTTAAGAACTTTTTTCAAGGTGGTAGGAGTTTTCAGTGAAGTATCTGATTCCATTAATTCTACATAAGTAACTTTCCCTGATTGATTTACGCAGGTTTTTACAAATACTTTATGGCTTGTTCCTTTTTCTAATCTATTCACAATTTCATCAATTGCTGGCTTATTAATATCATATGCTTTTCTGTCATGAATTCCATCACCGAATTTATCGAAAACTACTAATTCTAATTTATCATCGACAATTTCCTGGGCTACCATTACAGTATTCATGCAGGCAATAAAACTTATGGTCAGTAGATTTGAAATTAGATGCATTGTTAGACTTATATTCAATTAAATTTACTCCTATAAGATACTTGCAATCACAAGTTAATCGCATTTTATCCTTTATAAAAGTAGAAGCTGCTTGTTTTGAAGAATCTGTTTGAAATCAATCAAGATCAATATATGCTGGGATTGTATCACGAGATATTTCCACATGATTTATCTTCCGGCCACCTTCAAAAATTTGAATAGGGTTGGACCTGATGACCATTGTGTTGCCTTTATGAATTGAGTCATTCTTAATATGGACTCTGAGGCTATTCGACTCTTCTGTATGTGCCTTTGAATTTGGTAGTTTGGTATTGCAGGCAAACAGGCATAAGCTGATTATGACTAGGTTGGTAAAGTATTTAAGGAACATTAATTGTTTGGAGTTAGGTACGTTAGTTTTTGTTAGGTATAATTTTAGGGGCTGAATAATAGATTCTTAAAATATTTACGCTGATTAAAAGCCTGGCTTAATGGCCTCTGTTTTATCGATATTATATTTTACAACCCCACATTGCTCTGAAGGTGCATTAATATCTGGCTCAAATTTATATCCGCTGACTAGGACTAAGGCCTTTTTTAAAACAGCATTGTCTGTTATGGTAGTATTGATTTCATCCAACTCAACATAGGTAACAATTCCGGATCTATTAACGCATGTTTTAACCCAAATTTTAGCCTTGTCACCTTGCTTAACCCCATCCATTACTTCTGCTTGTTTAGATCGATTAACATAGGTTACTTTTCTACCAAAAATCCCATTTCCAGTACCGTCATACTCTCCAGTTCCTATGCCTCCATCTCCGATGCCACTATCTCCATCATCACCGCCTGCATCTCTTCCTGGCCCATCACCTTTGTTTCCTTTCCCAGTACCAGAGGCATCACCATCTGTTGTTGAAGGATTTTTTCCGGTAGGGTTGTCATTGGGAGAGGCGTTGGTCTTTCCTTTTGAATCATTCACCTCTGTATTTTTTGAAGGAACTGGTTCCGGCTCTGGAATAGGCTCCGGTTCTGGTTCTGGTATTGGCTCTGGCTCTAGTTCTGGCTCCTCAATTTCAATTTCATCTTCAACGGCCTCAATAGGTGATTCTTCTTCCGTAGTCGTTTCACTTACTATTGGGTCTGTAGGCTTCGGCGTCACAGGCTTTGGCTTAGGCACCTTTGGTGTAGGTTTCACCACCTTAACCTGGTCAACTTTCTTTTCTTTTATTTTGGTTATTGGATCAACTTTTTTCTTTGATGCTCCTTCTTTAGCCTTCGATTTGGTACTATTCGAGCTTGTCTCCTTGGTAAATTCAATATCTGTAAGGTTTACAGCAATAGAGTACTGCTTCTCTTGAGCCTTCTCAGGAGCATGAGGACAGCCGACTAGAAAGGCCAGTACCAATAATATTAGATGAAAGATTAAGGAAACCTTCTTTCCTTTCTTTTCATTGATCTCTTCAATATTCAAATTTAGTATGTCAATTGCCTGGGACATATATTTTATTTTCTTGCTTTAAGTTAATGCTATTGAACGCATTAGATATTAAACAAAAGTATAAAGTTTCGTAAGGAAATCTTAATTCAATCAAGAAGAATGAATACCGGGTTCCTTTCCTATCACTTTAACGATGAAAAATAGTGCCAGAATACATAAAATCAGACAAACAAAACAAATAATAAAGCCGCCACCCATAAAAATCGCCAAAGTGATGCCTAATAGACTAAATATTCCGACCAACATGGCATATGGAAATTGAGTTTTTACGTGATCGAGGTGATTACAGTCAGAAGCAAGGGAACTCAGGATTGTGGTATCAGAAATAGGCGAGATATGATCACCTAATACTGAAGCCGCAAGGACTGTAGCTATTACTGCCAACATGATCTCGTAACTAAGATCAGGACTTATGCCAGCGGCAGTGCTCACCGCGTAACTGGTCGGTATGGCAATCGGATAAAGAATTGCCATTGTACTCCAACTAGAGCCTGTAGAAAAGGCAATAAATGCTGCTAAAATGAATATTACACCCGGTAATAGAATAGGGTTTAGGTTGCCAGAAAGTGCTGCGCTAATATAATCTGCAGTATGTAATTGATTGGTCGTTATGGCTAATGCCCACGCTAGGGTTAAAATAATCAAGGCTGGCATCATAGATTTAAATCCTGCAACCATCCAATGGGAAGCATCAATTATCTTCATAGTGCGCGAAGTTGTAGTAATGATCAGGGCTACAACTACACCCATTAAGGAAGACCATAACAAAGCAACATAAGAATTTGAAGCACCAATTACAGCCCCTAATTTTCCAAATAACCCTGAATTTTCTCCTAAAAGAAGTGGTAATCCGTTCCAGATCTGCCCCCAAGAATCATAGGATTGACTTTCATCCAAGGAAAATAAATCTGATCTCAAGGAATCAAAACCAGTGACTAGTAACCCTATAATTGTAACAAAAATGACGGTCAATACCGGAAATAAGGCATGAAAAGGATTCATTGGTGCATTGGGAACTGGAGTTAAATCCTCCATATCTGGTTCATCCTCCGCCTTTGAACTGGCAGATGAAACACGTCCTGTATTTCGAGCCCTATTTTCGGCCGCGAGCATCGGACCAAAATCCTTTTTGTGATGAATCAAAATGAGAATAAATATCAAGGTCAGAATTGGGTAAAAAGAGTATTTCAAGCTATCCAGAAAAATCGCATAAGGGGTAGCATCTATTTCAATGGACAATTTACTTATCCCATCATCAATGTATCCTAATTCTGCTCCTATCCAAGTAGTAATAAAGGCTATCGCACTGACCGGAGCTGCAGTACTATCAACAATGTAAGCCAATTTTTCTCTGGATATCTTGAACTTATCGGTGACAGATCTCATGGTATTCCCAACAATCAAAGTGTTGGCATAATCATCAAAAAAGATGGCGATTCCCATAAGCCAGGTGATAAATTGAGCACTCTTAGGCGTAGTGGCGTATCTAGATAAGGAGTTAACAACGCCTTGCATTCCACCATTTTTTGAAATTAAGGCAACCATGCCTCCTATGAGCATTGAAAATAGGATGACTGAAAGGTGATCGGCGTCATTTAAAGCACCTAAAATATATTCCACTAGAACATTTAAAAAGGAAGTAATCCAACCTCCAATATGTGTTAAATCAAAGCCTCCAGCAATAAATGATCCCGACCATATTCCGATAAACAAAGCCAATATAACTTCCTTAAAAACGAGGGCAATTAGTATGGCTAATAATGGTGGTAGAATTGATAGCCAGAGAGGTATATTTTTGATCTGTGTGGTGCCAGAAAAATTGTCAACTTTGAAATGATACAATTTTTGATGGGTACCTGATGTTATGAATATCAAACCATTTTCACCCAGTACATTAGAACTGATCCCAGATTTACCATCCACTAATTGTAATATGACTTCTTCTCCATTTATTTTGATCATTCCTTCACCTGAGAGACTAGGGAATGTGCTTAGTTTAATTGCATTATTGTCTCCCGTTACAACAAATTTTTCAATTGTAACCTTACTTACCGGCGCCAATTGGTTTAATTTTGTGGTATCCTGAGCAATTACCGTATTAATGAGTGATGCTAGGAGCAAAAATAACAAACATTGAGAAAATTTATTCATCGGTCAAATTTCAAAATCAGAATTGTGATATCCAATATAATCAGAAAAGCTGCTTTTAGTGAAATTCTATGTCTCCTCATTTTAATCCTCGGCCCGAGTCAATGGCTTGGGGCTCAGAATTATGATCTCAAGGATTATACAGTTACTTCTTCTGGCATAGAATTCGAAAATCCAATGGTGGGAGGTTTTTCTGCGCCTCAATTGAATAAAATTGATTTCAATCAAGATGGGATAGATGACCTTCTGGTTTTTGACAGAAGAGGTGATATAGCTAGAAGTTTTTTGCATAGTGGTAATCTCGGAACTACAGAATATACTTATGCTCCACGATTTCAAAAAATGCTACCACCCATTAGCAAATTTGTGAAAATCGTAGATTATAATCAAGATGGCGTTCCAGATATATTCACAGGGCCTAGAGATACTGGTGGTAATATAGCTGTTTATACGGGTGGCCTCGATGGTAACAGATTAACTTTCACGCTCTATGAAGTAGACGATGATCTTTTTCCATTTGATATATTAACGGTACTATCTAATGGTGCCTATACAAACGTATACAATAGCATCGTAGATATTCCTGAAATAGTTGATATAGATTCAGACGGTGATATGGATATTTTAAGTTTTGAAGCAGGAGGTTCCTACATCAAATTTTATAAAAATATGGTCATAGAAGAAGGCCTAGGACTTGACACTTTTAAGTTTCAAGTTGCAGATAATTGCTGGGGAAAATTCATGGAGGGTGGTCTTGATAATTCAATATTTTTAGGAGACAATCATTTTGATTGTGCAGAGGGTCTTGTAGGTCCGACATCGGCTGTAAGCCGTGGTGGAGCCCACGCGGGTTCAACCATAGAATCTTTTGACTATGAGGCCGATGGAGACTATGATTTACTAATTGGTGATTTAACAAGCAATAGTATTGTTTTAATAATAAATGATCCAATTTCAGATACCGCCTTTGTAACCGATTTCGTTGCTGAGTATCCTTCGGATGATATACCAGTTGATTTAAATGTATTTGTTAGTGCTTGGGTTTTAGATATTGATAATGATGGAGATGAAGATTTTGTAGCTTGTCCAAATGAAGAATCCGGAGGAGCCAACATCAAGAACTTTTGGTATTATGAAAACATAAGCGATACTCCTGTTCATGACTTTCAATTAATTCAAAAGGACTTACTGAATAATACAAACATTGATTTAGGAACAGACGCAAATCCTGTTTTCTTAGACTACAATCAAGATGGATTGATTGATCTTCTCATTGGAACTACCGGAGAGTATGACGCTTCTGGTCAGGCTGTAAAGGTGTCTATGTGGCTTTATGAAAACGTAGGGACGATTGATCTTCCAGCTTATAATTTAGTTGATGATGATTGGTTGAAATATTCAGATAATACGATGTTTAGTAATAATCCCACACCGGCAATAGGTGACTTAGATGGGGACGGGGATGATGATTTAATTGTAGGAGATAATAATGGCTTTCTATATTATTATCAGAACACAGCTGGTCCCAATAATCCGTATGAATTTGCGCAAGCGATTTATAAATTTATGGATATTGATGTAGGACAGAATGTTCAACCATACATTTTTGATTACAATCAAGATGGGATGGGAGACTTATTCATCGGCGAAAGGAGTGTAAATACTACAGGCTTTGGTCCTGGGAATATCAATTATTTTCAGAACATGGGTTCTATTGGAGATCCATTCTTTGATATGGATTTAGTGACCGAGCCAAATACTTTAACTTTTGGATTGATTAATACTCAATTGCCATTTGTCCTGCATGGTTCTTCAGCCCCAGTTATTTTTGACCTAGGCGGTCGATTATTGATCCTTTGTGGAACTGAGACAGGAGACCTAAGATTATATGAAGGCAATTATGATGATCCCAACAGCGAATTTGTGCTTCTTGATGAACAGTTAGGAGGCATTATAGAGGGGGAGGAAACGAGTATAGATCTTGCGGATATTGATAGCGACGATTACCTAGAAGTTGTTGTCGGAAATAAACGAGGCGGCATTGCAATTTATAATACAACCTTGCATGTAAATGGCTCAGTTAATACAATTGACCTAGACAAGCCCATAGGTTTTGATTTTTATCCAAATCCTAGCAACACAAGCATCTCCATTGAAAGTCAGTCCGTTCCAAAATTATTAGAAGTTTATGATATACATGGTAAGAAATTAATAGCGACTGAATCCACAACCATTGATGTGTCATTTCTAATTCCAGGAACTTATACGGTTAAAGGAACTTTTGCAGAAGGACAATTGACTAAGATTCTTATTGTTCACTAATCGGGGGTTTTAAAAATATAAGGTAAAAGAAATTACAATCGTCCTAAAAAAAACCTTGCTAAAATCTCACAATACGAAGGGTAAAAAGACTTACTTTGGACTCAAATTTTTGTGATATGAAATCTAGGATTGAAATCAATATTGAATTGGATGATTCTAATGTTCCTGAGAAATTAGATTGGAGTAGTTCTGATGGTCAAATTAGTAATCAAGAGGTCAAAGCAATGTTCCTGTCTGTCTTTGATAAGGACACGCTAGATACATTGAAAATCGAGCTTTGGACGAAGGAAATGCAAGTAGGAGAAATGGATCGTTTTGTGTTTCAAATTTTAAGGGGAATGTCTGATACCTACATGAAGGCAACCAACAACTCTGACTTGTCTAATGACATGCGAAAATTTGTTCAGTACTTTGGAGAAAAAACGGGGATAATACCTCTTAACTAGTTGCTTAATGAATTACTTTCTAATTAATATATATTCCCACAGCAAGACAAGGTCATCCATTGCCTCCTCCTTAACTTGACCAGCAAATCTCTGCCGAGTAGTTGCAGGATCTGCCTTAAAATGAAAACTTAGAATAGAGTCCGACACCATTTTACCCATGGTCAGTTCTTTCTCCGGTCGTGAATCATCATAGAAGAAAAATTGCTCGGGCATTACATCATCTCTTATGAGCAATCCATTTATTAACTCATCCTTATAAAGATCAGTGGTACATATTTCATATCCATTAGCCTTTGGTAAAAGATAATAGGTGGCATCATAAGATTCATAGTCGGATTGCAAGATATTCGTCTTATAAAACAACGTCCCACGAATATTAACTCCCCATTCTCCTATGATTCTGTCAGCAGGTAGAGCCTCATCCAAAATTTGCTGGGCTTTGTCAGCATCTACAATACATTGAGCCATAGTTTCAAATCCTATGGAGAGGGAAATTATGGTGAATAAGAGTATTTGAATTTTTCGAATCATGGTAATCTTTTAATCGCTTATGCAAATGTAGTTTATCTAAAATGAGGAGTCAATTTAGGCATCATTTATGCAATATATCTTTTAGTTAACATATTATGATTATTTCTAATTTGTAAGTAAGTTTGCATAATTATTTAAAAACTCTTAAAAAAAGTGTTAAAGCGGTGATGTAGACCATACGTATTGAAATTTAAAGCGTCTATATATATGTAATCCACATTGAAAATATTTTAATTCATGAACATGCTAAAAGCAATTTTTACAAAGTTGTTTAGAAGGGCACCCAAAAATCTGAAAAAGATTTCTCCTCTAAAGACTTATAACGAAGAATACGATAAGTGGTTGGGTATTTAATGCCACTTATTTGTTAGTCATTTTACAGCTTACAGATCTTTCTTTCCATTTACTCTTCTTCCGAATTAAACTAAAAAAAAAGGTGCAGTTTACTTGCGTAAACCGCACCTCAGAAATTATTCCTAACAGATGGTAACATGGAATAATTTATCAAATTCGTGCTTCCTAGATTTAATTCTTCTTGTTCTTATCATCTAGCTTGTCTAGATGATCTAGTCCGTCTATATCTATAGATTCAGCAATCTTCGATAATTTGTTGAGGTGAATATCTCCTAAAAAACTTAGGAGTACAAAATCCTCATGACCACCGACGAGGAGCAACAATTCATTGACGATATTTCCGCCGTCCTCATCCTTCACCAAAAAGTCAACATTGGTACTGTCATCTCTGACGGTCATCAGAACTTCGTATTCTTTCATATCAATCATTGATTTTGCTTCTTCATAAAAGGACATGCCTCCATTATCCCGTGTTAGGATCTTGAGAGATTTAATTCCTTGAACAGCATCTCTTGTCGCCGCATCCAAATCATTATCGTCTAACTTTGAGATAAGACTAAACATCTTAGGACTAATGTATACAACTGTAAAATCATCATTGTCCTTGTACTTAGAAAAATATTTATCGATTGCATCCACTTGCCCAAAAAGACCGCCAGCAAACGAAAACATTAGTGATATTAAAATTAGTTGTTTCATAACTATATTACTTTTTAATAAATTTTGAAATGGACAGCTTAGCGATACTCTGCTTGAGTACTACTTCACTTTTGTCCACATTTTTAGATAACAATGCTAGTGCTTGTCGGGTGATTTTGAGAGCTTCTTTTGGATCTTCGATTTCAACATAATTATTTTTAGTTGAAGTCAATGAATTTGTATTCCAGACAAAATACGCCCCGATGACTAGTATAAATGCTGCAGCAATTTTTCTTAGTTGTGGTAACAATTGAATAATTCTAGATTTTCCTTCTTCATTTTTCTCAGACTTCAATAATGAAGCTTCTGGGAAACTATTTACTGTGGATTCTATGGATCCCTCTGACGCATAAAAATTAAATAGAAGCGCTTCTTTAGGGAATTCTTGTTGACCTTCAGAAGTACTCAGGTACTTTCTTAGATCCTGCTCCTGCTCTAGGGTAGTTTCCCCAGACCAATACAGCTCCATCAGCTTTTTAAAATCAATTGTATCCATCTGTTATAATTCTATTTTTGTTAACTCTAACTGTAAAGACTTTCTTGCACGATGTATATAAACCTTTACTTTATTTAGTGACCATTCCTGTATGTCAGCAATTTCTTGATAAGTATATCCTTCAATATCTCTTAGCTGTATTACTGTCTTGAGTTCTAGAGGTAATCGGTTGATCACTTCTTTGACTCTTTGTAACAAATCTTTTTGTTCTAATTGGATGTCTGGGGTTACTTGCTTGTCCTTGAGATCGTATTGAGTTTCAATTTCAGCATGCGGAGCCTTTCTCTTTCTCAACTTATCATAAGCCAAATTTCTTGTGACGGTCATGCACCAGGCTTCTTGATTTTCCAGCTTCATGAAATCCTCCTTCTTTTTCCAAACCTTAATCAGCAGGTCTTGAACGATTTCTTCTGCATCAAAACTATTATTCACCAATCGCAGAGCGAATCTGTATAGCTTATCCTTATATGGGTAAATAATATTCATTATGTCTTGATATTGCATTACAAAGAGAGGACGGTTGGTGAAGAAATAAGGTTACGGATAAAAGCTATTTTCTTAAATATTTCTCAATATCCACTTTTTAATATTGAACCTTCGTTCTATATACTTCTGATATATTTGCAAAGTGAAGATTTTAGACAAAATGGTGCTGAAGGGGTTTATTCCCCCATACTTTGCTGCATTCCTTGTAGCAGAGTTCGTTTTAGTCATGCAGTTCCTTTGGAAATATATTGATGAAATCATCGGAAAGGGGATTTCTTTTGGAGTCCTTATGGAATTGGTATTTTATTTTGCAGTGACAATCATACCTCTGGCCATTCCCATTACAATATTGATCTCTTCTGTTTTAGTTTTTGGTAATCTAGCGGAGCGTCACGAATTAATGAGCTATAAGTCAGCAGGCATTTCATTATTCAGAATCATGGGTGCAGGGATGGCTATTGCGGTGCTCACGGCATTTTTTTCATTCTTCGCATCCAATTATCTAAAGCCTAATGCCAATTATCAATTTTTATATCGATTTAACAGTGTAAGAAAACAAAAACCCTCACTCAGCATTGAAAAAGGGATATTTAATGATGATTTCAAAGATTTTGTTATTAGAATAGGGGAGAAAGAAGAAGGTGGAAATGGAATCAGCGATATATTGATCTATGACCATAGCGGCCGCACCAACAATCTAGTAAATGTAGTGAGTGCAAAAACTGGAGAGATGTATTCTTCTGAAGATGGAAGTTACTTTGTAATGAAACTATATGATGGACATCAATACCATGAGGAAGCAACAAGTTTAGACCTTGAGACAAAGAAAAGGTCGTATCCAATGTCACGTACCAAATTTGCAGAATGGACCAAGGTGTTTGATATGTCCCAATTTGAATTGGAAGCCTTAAACATAAATACTGATCGAAAAAAGTATGATCTTTTAAATTCATGGCAACTTAAGTCTGAAATAGACACCTTTCAAAACAGACAGGACCGAATCAAGGCTAAAGATTATTTCAAGTTTGCAGAAATATATATTGATGCTGAACCCGAAGAAAAGGTCGAGAAGGTTTCTTCACCTACGGCTAGCATAAAAGATAATTCACCTAAGGCTCAATTAGATGAAAGAAAGAAGGAGCTGTCTAAAGCTTTGGCTAAAGACGTCAGGCGAAATAGTAAACCTCCTAAAAAACGAATACCAGTAGTACCGATCCCTGATAGTCTTGAACTATCCAATATCCTATCGAATTATTTAAAACTTGATGTGCAAAGTAGGTATTTGAAAAGTGCGCACATAAACGCAATTAGAGACAAGGATTACTTTTTTAATCGACGGCAAGAATTTAGATCACTTCAGAGCTATAAGAATATTTATAAGCTTCGAAGACACCAGCAATTTAGTTGGGCATTGGTCTGCGTCATCTTTCTTTTCATTGGTGCTCCGCTAGGCAGTATTATTAGAAAGGGAGGGTATGGATATTCATTATTGGTTGCAATCTTCTTCTTCATGATATTTATCATTCTAAATATCTTGGGAGAGAAAATGAACAAAAGTAGAACTTTAGATCCAGTCATTGCTGCTTGGTTGCCTGCGCTTGTATTATTACCATTTGCAATTATTATCACCATTAAGGCCATCAACGACGAGCGATTCAATTCCAAGTTTTTCAGCAGTTTTGCAGAACGATTCCGATTAAAAAAATCAGAAACTTCCTAGGTTTTCGCTTCTACCTAAGTTAATTATAAAAACTCAAGTTGTAAACCAGGAACTTTTGTTTTTGATGTTATCCGGTCCTCTGAAATTTTAAGCATGATTGCTTTAAACTTTACCAAAGCTGAATCGACTATTGATTTAGGTACTTCAATTGTAATGGAAGGAGCTTCATTTAATATTTTGTCTATGATGTTTAAATCCATTTTTTTGAGATTAGACATTAACGGTCCCATCAATGAATAATCAAAAGAAATTTTAATCTTAGTTTTCAAAGTTTGATGAATGATGGTTGCATTATTTAGGGCTTCTATTAGAGACTCTCGGTAAGCTTGAATTAATCCACTGGTCCCAAGTTTAGTTCCACCAAAATATCTGACACTAATAGCTGCTACTTCAAACAATTCATTCTTTACTAATTGCCCCATCATCGGTTTACCGGCGGTTCCCGATGGCTCGCCATCGTCACTAGAACGCTCTAAACATTCCTCATACCCAATCCGATAAGCAAAACAATGATGTCTTGATTTGAGATGTTCTTTTTTTAATTCAACCATTCTTTTTTGAAAAGTCTCAAGATTAGGACAATGGAACAAATAACAGATAAACTTCGAGCCTTTGTCTTTGAATTCTCCTTGAAATTCATTGCCTATGGTTTTGTAATTGTCCTCCATTTTATGCGATCAAGATTAAAACTACAGCTATGACTGATAGGCATACACCTAAGATTTTTTGTTTGCTTAACTTTTCGTTGAATGCTATTATTCCCATCAACAAGCCTAATACAATTATACCAATATTGAGAAATGGAAATGCAATGGAAGCATCAATATTTGCCGAAAGGGCCATCATTAAAAAATAAATGGAATAAAAATTAATGATTCCTAAAGTAAACCCAAACGCAATTTCTTTGGTAGAAAGCTTGAGCGTTTTTCTGATGAGACTAATCACTGTTCCTACAATCCCAGCGGTGATAAAAAGCACCACTAAAAATTCCGCATTACCCATCCCTTCACCATTTTCTTTTTCTACTACAAAAAGCAAAATTTCAATTATGCCAGAACCAACAAGCGCAAAAAGTGGAAGAGCCCAATGCTTTCTCAAAGATTTTTCTAATGCTAATCCACGATCCCGGGAAGGGTAGAGCAGAAAGATTATTCCTACAACCGCCAAACAAATGCCAACCCATCTAAGCAATGAAATATTTTCATTATAAATGAAATAGGCAAAGAGCACGGAAAAGATCATAGACATTTTCGGAAACAGGCTTCCGATAGACAAACCAATCTTTTGTATGGTCATCGATATTATGAGGAAGGTGACATAAAATATAAAACCCAAAGAGAAGGCAATAGGCAACCAAGGAGCCCCTGAAATTGTAGCCATATCTATTTGATCTTTTGCATAGACAAATGATAAAGTGGCTGCAATAAAATAGTTGATTACGATGATTGAATTGGTGTCAGTTTTATACTTGGGGAATAGCTTAAAAGCTATGAAAATCACAAGGTTGAAAAATAAGGATAGTAGTAAATAAAACATGTCCCAATGTAGCCATTTTTGATTAACAAATTATTGGGAAAATTTTGTGACTGCATTGGCAACAGGTAAGCTAGAAAAAGAGGAATTTTGTTAATAAAGTTATCTTTGTGAAAAGTGAAGTTTTGAGCAATACGATAGACCAGTTTGACAAAATATTGGCTAAGTCTAAGTCACTATTTTTGGCTAAATCTAGAGATTATGGGCCTTCGTGGAGGGTTTTAAGGCCTTCTTCATTGACCGATCAGTTATATATTAAGGCCGCTAGAATCAGAAGTCTTGAACAAAAGAAAAACCAGAAGGTTGAAGATGATATCACTGGAGAGTATTTGGCGCTCATAAACTACAGTTTAATGGCCATAATTCAGGAAGAATATGGATTTACAGAGGACCATTTAGATGTTTCAATGGATAAGCTACAACACAGTTACGAGCAGCTTGTTGCCGATACTAGGACTTTGCTAGAAGCAAAAAATCATGATTATGGGGAGGCGTGGAGGATGATGCGTGTGAGTAGTTACACAGATTTAATCTTGGTTAAATTATTAAGAATAAAACAGATGGAGGCCAACGAACAAGAGAATCTTGTTTCTGAGGGCCCAAAATCAAACTTTCAGGATATAATTAATTACGCAGTTTTTGCACTTATCAAATTTTCGGAAGAAGGAAAATTCCCATTAAAATGACCTTAAGTACACTTTTAATCAATTTTACAATTGCAGCAATAATACTGACAGCCCTCATAGGTTTTGTATTGAAAAAACAGAAGAGTTGGGTAATGACTTTCTTTCAATGCTTCGCAGGAGTTTGGTATGTTTTTTCCGGGTGGGTTAAGGCCATAGATCCGGTCGGAACGGCCTATAAAATGGAAGATTATTTTGCTGAATTTGAAAGCACTTTTGAAGGAACTTGGATGTCCTTTATTGCGCCCATATTTCCAGCTTTATCTAGCGTAGCCATTTACTTTTCAGTCTTCGTAATTATATTAGAAATTATCCTTGGTTTAGCTTTAATCATAGGCGCAAGACCAAAGCTTACCGCAAATATATTTTTTGGTCTCTTATTATTCTTTACGGCACTTACCGGGTTCACCTATTTAACTGGTTATGTGGGGTCAGATGTAAATTTCTTCGAATTCAGCAAGTGGGGTGCTTATGATGCCAATAATATGAAGGTGACGGATTGTGGTTGCTTTGGCGACTTCATTAAACTAGAACCAAAGACTTCATTTATTAAAGATGTTTTTCTTCTATTTCCTGCCTTATATTTTGTTTTTAGGCATAGAGACATGCATCAACTTTTTACATCTAAAATTAGAACAGGGTTGGTTGTAGGCTCAAGTATTGTTCTATTCATCTATTGTTTGAGCAATTTTGTGTGGGATTTACCTCACTTAGATTTTCGCCCATTTAGTAAAGGAACAGACATAGCAGCCCAAAGAGAAGCAGAATTAAATGCATTAGGAAGTATTCAGATTACTGGCTGGAAACTTGAAAATACAAAAGATGGATCGGTAGTTGAATTATCTAACAATGTGTATATGAAGGAATATAAATCGTATCCTAAAGATACATGGGAGGTTATTGATCAAATCAAATCTGAACCATCCATAAAAGCGACAAAGGTCAGTGAAATGGAGTTTTCAAGCTTGGAAGGCTATGATATGACAGAGGAAATGATGGAAAATCCTGAATATTCCTTCCTTATAGTAGCCCATAAAATGGATGTTAAGGGTTTACCCCGATTACAAACAGTAAAAGATTCTATATTTTCGATAGATACATTGAATATGGTTGAGGGAGAGATTGAACCTAGGATTGTTAAAAAGCTGGTTCAAGTGGATGAAAAAGAAGTAAAAACCATGGAATATGAATGGAATGAAGATTATTTGAGCGATTTTAAAGAAATAGTCGCTCCTTTGTCAATGGAGGCAGCTAAAAAAGGGATTAAAACGTATATAGCAGCAGGAGGTGTAGATGCTTCAACATTACGAGATTTAGAGAAAGAAATTGGGGCAGAAGCAATATATTTGACTGCAGATAATATACTGTTGAAGACTATTGTTCGTTCAAATCCGGGGATCGTGCTACTAAAAGAAGGTAAAATTATTAATAAGTGGCATAAAAGTAAATTTCCAGGTTTTGAAAATATTGGGATATAGCGGTGTAATTATCACATGAATGTTATAGTTTGTAAAGAACTATCCATAATTTTGCAATATATTAGTTAAAACAGTTATTTGACAAATTATTCATGCTAAGTAGAAGGAGTGTACGAATCAAGATTATGCAACTGCTGTATGCATTGAATAGGGATGAGAATCTTGATATTACGGAAGTTAACAAGCTATATAAAAGCTCTATAGAACAGAGTTTTGAGTTGTTTTTGTTCAATATTTACGCTATAGTAGGTATTTGTAAATATGCCATTCAAGACGGTGAAAAACGCAAGAAGAAGCATATTCCAAAAGAAATAGATCAGGCATTTACGCCTAAACTATATGAAAACGAGCTTCTACAAGCCGTTATTAATGATGAAAAGCTTCAGAAAAAGTTCAAGAAGCATGATTTTGAGACTAAGGTAAATACTGAATATCTCGCTAAGATTTATGAAGAGTACAGTAAATCTGAGGCATACGAGAAATTTATCCTTTCAGAAACAAATAAAGATGATTATGTGGAGCTATATCTTGATTTGTATCGTTTATGTCGTAGTAATGAATTTTTCAATGAAATGTTGGAAGACAATTATTACAACTGGATAGATGACAAATCTTTAGTTATTGGCTCTTTTAAGAAATATATAAAAGCTCAACCATCAGCAGCCGGTGCTTTTGATGAATTTTATCCAGATAAAGAGACAACAAAGGCCTTTGGTGAGATGTTACTGAAGGAAACTCATAAAAAGGATAAAAAGCTGTCAGATGAGATTGGACCAGTTATTAAAAATTGGGATCAAGAGAGAGTAGCCATCCTAGATATGATTTTATTAAAGATGGCGGTCACTGAAATGTTAAACTGTGAGACGATTCCCGTAAAAGTGACCATTAATGAATATGTAGAAGTGTCAAAAAAGTATAGTACACCAAAAAGTAAAGAGTTTATTAATGGTGTATTAGATAAGTTGTTTAAGAACCTCGAGGAGAAAGAATTGATAAAGAAGGAGGGAAGAGGATTGACCAACTAGAAAAGTCAAATATTATTTGAATCATAAATTGTAACCCATGAAGAATATTCTTTGTAAAACCCTGATCCTTTATGTCCTATTTATAGGCATTGAGGCGACAGCACAAGATGCAGTCAAAAAAACCATTTTAGTTAATGGTGTTGCCACGGAGGTCTTGATTGGCCCGAATGGCGAAATACAATCTACCTTAAGAGAAAGGCCGCAGTATATGGATGGTTATGTCCAGGCTCCAGCTAACTTAAGAAGAAGTACAAGCAATACAAACCCTGTAATTGCAGAAGTCACAAACATGGGATCCAAAACTGGAGATCTTGTTATTGATTTTGCTAAGGACAAAGTTGGTATTGAAGGAGATGGCTACGAGACCCTTGAAGGAGTTTTAGCGCAAGTTAAATCTGCTGATAAAGGTTTTGTTTTGCTTAGAGCTAAGTTCTTAGCATCATCCTCTGCAAGTAATGTTATAGCTCAAAAAAGAGTTTCAGCATGTAAAAAGTACTTGGAAACAAAGGGACTTGCACCCAACAAAATTTTGATTTCACTAGAGCCAGGAGAAACGTCTTCAGACAAGGTTAATGTCTTTATTAGATAGGAACCTTTAGAAAATTAAAATATTCAGGTCCGTTGCTTTTGCAGCGGGCCTTTTTTATTTCAAAACTTTTGAAAATATCCAAGCCATTACGGTTACGAATATGCAACCTAATAAATTTAACCATAGGTAAGAGATGTCTATTAGTTCCCAATACCAAATAGATAAAATCATAAATTCTGAAATTAAGGCGGCCAAAAATACAGACCTTCCATTGATCGATTTCATTCCAAAGCCAACAACAAAAATTCCTAAAATCGTTCCATAGAATAGGGATCCGACAATGTTTACAAATTGAATAAGATTGTCAAAGAGTTTCCCGTAAGTAGCAAACAGGATGGCAATTATTCCCCACATCGCCGTCAAGGCTCTTGAGGCGTTTAGATAGTGCCCGTCGTCAGCATTAGAGTTTATTCCACGCTTATAAATATCCACCAGACTAGTAGTAGCTAATGCATTAAGTTCAGAGGCAGTTGAAGACATGGCTGCACATAGGAAAACAGCTAGTAGAAGGCCGATTAAACCTTTAGGGAAAGTACTCAGGATGAAATGAATAAATACATAATCCTTGTCGTTTGATTCCTCTTTGGGGAAGGCTGTTTTAATCATGCCCTTCACAGATTCTCTTACCTCTTTTTCTTGAATGACTAAGTCATTGTATGAGGTTTTAAACGTTGTGCTTTCAAGATCAGCTGTGCTCAGCAATCCTTGCTTAGCTTCATGGATACTTGCAAGTTGGCTTTTAAACCCCTGATATTGCTCATTGTATTCACTGTTTTCAATTCGCTCCAAAACTTCAGGATTGAAGAAAGCTGGACTGGCATTGAATTGATAAAAAACAAATACCATAACTCCGGTCAAGAGGATAAAGAACTGCATGGGTACCTTTAGTAGACCATTAAAGATGAGTCCCATTTGACTTTCTTTGGCATTCTTGGCTGATAGGTATCGTTGCACTTGGGATTGATCAGTTCCAAAGTAGGATAGCATTAAGAAAGTTCCCCCAATGATCCCGGACCAAACTGTATATCTGTTATCTAGATCAAAGGAGAAGTCTAGGATATCCATTTTGTCTGAGGCTCCTGCGATTTTCAAACTTTCAATAAATCCATAACCGTCGGGTAAGGAGTTAAGTATGGTAAAAAACGCGAAAAACATTCCAGCGAAAATAATCGCCATCTGATACTTCTGGGTGACATTTACTGCCTTCGTACCACCAATGATGGTATAAAGTATTACTAATGATCCGATAATTATAATCAATAGGTTTAAATTCCAACCTAAGACAGTAGACAGTACAATGGCAGGGGCATAAATCGTTATACCAGCTCCAAGTCCTCTTTGGATTAAAAATAGCACAGAGGCAAGCACTCGAGTTTTATAATCAAATCTTCCTTCTAAATATTCATAGGCTGTGTAGACCTTAAGCTTGGAATAGATGGGAATAAATACCAAACAAATAATAAGCATTGCTATCGGAAGACCAAAGTAAAATTGTACAAATCCTAATCCATCATGATAGGCCTGTCCAGGTGTTGAAAGAAAGGTTATAGCACTTGCTTGAGTTGCCATTACACTTAAGCCTACGGTCCACCATCTCGCTTCTCTATTTCCAATCAGGAAACTATCCAAGCTTTTCTTCTTAGAAGTAACCCATGCTCCATAACCAACAATTAAACTGATTGTGCTTATGAGAACACCCCAATCAATACCACTCATTTATGAAAATTTATTCATGATGAAATAGAACAGAATTACGTAGAGAATATTGACTGCAATTAGAGTAATATAAATGCCTTTGTCATCAAGGTTTTTCTTCATTTCCTAGGGCTATCATGTTAGCAAAAATTCGATATGCTCCGGGTACTCCTGCGGGTAGTTCACGGAACCAGGATAAAGAAGAATATACATAATATCCTTCCCCATATCTAGCGACTAGCGTACTTCCACTTCCTGGATCTTCACCTTCATCAAATGATGAAAAGATGGGTGTATAATTTTCATCCCATTCAGAGGCAAAGTATAATCCTCTTTCTTGTATCCAATTGTCAAAATCTTTGGAAGTAATTTTATTAGGGAAATTAACGATTGGATGGTCTTGTGCTAAGATTTTAATTGGAGCATCTTCTTGAGACACTCTAAATCTTCCCAATTCCATAGGGTACGGTCCAAATTGCTTAGACTTTAAACGCCTAGAAGTATTGTATTGAGTGATAAGTGTTCCACCTTCCTTGACATATGCCATTAGATTGTCTCGATAAACATCGATATTATCAATGGTATTCAATGCTCGAATACCCATAATGATGGCATCGTATTGATTTAAAAAACTTGTTTCAGCTTGCTCAATTTCGATACGGTCAACAGAATATCCTATGTATTCTAGACACTCTGGAACCTTATCACCGGCACCCATGATGTAACCAATCTTGTTACCTCTGGTTTCAATTTCAATCCTTGCAATTTTAGCAGATTCCTTTTTAAGTACAGACTGAAATGGGATGTGTTGGTAAGCAATTTCTACAAGATCAGAACTATATTCCTTTCCGCTGTAAGTTGCTATCGGTGTTATTTGTCCCGTCGCTTGGTATTGCGGTGGAGTTATTTCAAATTTAAATTTTTGTAGGCTGCCAGGAATGTTTAATTTATATGAATATTTCATAGGACTGACGATCCATCCTTCAGGAACATCCAGTTTTATTTCACCTTCAATGTCTGCTTTACCAGCCTCAACACTTACCGAAATGTTTTTCGTTTGTGCGTTTGGAAAGATTAAAACATCTTCTTCTATAGAAACATACACAGGATCCGTTACTTCAAAAGGTCGGTAAACTTCACCTAAACTTGGGTCTGTGAATTTGTATATAATATCTTTGGTAATAGTCATCGGAATTCCATCCAGCGTCAGGTCAAAATCAATGGTTAAAGATCTTGGAGTATTGGGCATTCCTATGAAATCTTTGGAAGGGACTTTAAACATTCCCAAATCCCATTTTTCTCTTAGCCAATAGTGTGAGCTTGGTTTCGTGTTCTTATCTATGGTGAAGTTTTCATAATTTTCGAAGGATACATTATTTGCCAAATTCAAACTGGTATCATTACTAATATTTACTGGTTTGATTTGGTATCCATTGAGTTTAAAATTTGCTGGGCTTCTATTGATGCATTCAATTTTCAATTCTATAGCATCTCCATGGGTAACTCTATGGACTGAGGCGCTTGCCTCAAGAAATAAACCTGTACATGCAGAAATGATCGTTTCAATTTCTTTTAATTTAATTTCTTTCCAGTGCTTATCTCCGATTTTAGAAATCATTTGATATACTTTGGCAAGGTCTGAAACACTTGCAGCTGGGTTGCCAAAATCAAAGTTGCCCATGACCTCAGCGATTGCTTCTCCGATTTTTGCACCTCCTTCTACTCTAGACCAAGTAGTATTAATTTCCTCGAATGGATTTGATTTGCCGGAAGGCAAATCTCCTTTGAGTAACTCTAAATATTCAGTATAAGTACCTCTTGAAGGGGTTGATCCCATTCCTTGGCATCTATGCATACTGCGCGCTTCTGCGGCGATCTCTGTATTTGATTTACCGAGCAATGGGTAAAAAGTTCCTATGTCCATTGATATGAGGTTTGATTTATCCGCTTTCGCAAATTTATCTCTACCTCCATAAAACCACCAAGAGGTGTTAAAGTAAAGTCTTTGTGGTTTCCAGGTCTCTTCCGAATTTAATTGATCTGGATATTTACTAGCATCATTTACTAAATCAAAAGCTTCCACCGATAGGACCGCTGAAGCGGTATGATGACCATGTGTTTTTCCTGGAGTTCTGTGATCGAATCTATTAATAATTATATCTGGCTTGAATCTTCTTATGATTCTGACCACATCAGATAGAACCTCATCTTTGTTCCAAATAGCTAAAGTCTCATCTGGATGTTTACTGTACCCAAAATCAATTGCTCTGGAGAAAAATTGTTGCCCTCCATCAACACTTCTAGCCATCATGAGTTCTTGAGTTCTCAAGACTCCCAATAATTCTTGAATTTCTGTGCCTATGAGATTTTGGCCGCCGTCACCTCTTGTTAATGATAAATAGGCTGTTCGAGCTTTCCTATCATTAGATAGATGAGAAATAAGTCTGGTATTTTCATCATCTGGATGTGCCGCAATGTATAAAGCAGAGCCTAGAAAGTTTAATTTCTCAAGGGCATGATAAATTTCTGAGGAGTTGTATACTTTTGGCTTTTGGCAAAATACTTGGGCAGAAATTAAAATAAAAATGGCAATTAATCCTTTTTTCATTGATCTTTGACTGTTTGGTAGTTAAAAACGTCCTAAATATCTAGAATCTTAAGAGAAGATCTTAATTCTCAGTAATTTACATATCTAATACTTATATAAATTAAGATACAAATGTACAGATTAGTCAGTTTAATTTTATCTCTGTTTTTAATAATACCTCTTTCAGGACAAAATGACATTACTTGGTCTGAGGATATTGCATGCCTTGTTTATTCTCATTGTACAACATGTCATAATTCCAATGGCGTTGCTCCTTTTCCATTAGAATCCTACGAGGATGCTGTTGATTGGAAAAGTGATATTTTAATTTCCGTATTAAATGGGGACATGCCACCGTGGCCGGCAAAAAGCCCTAAAACTGCTTTTGCTGGAGATCATAGTTTAACAGATGAAGAAATAGCTGCTTTTGAAGCTTGGATTATAGCTGGGACTCCAGAGGGTGACCCTGCTTTAGCTCCTGAGACACCTGTGTTTGATACTAATATTGAGATAGCTAATCCAGACATGATCATTGAGCTACCTGAGTACACGGTACCAAACCTTACTGACAACGATTTGTATAAGTGCTTTGTATTTCCAATGGATTTTGGCGATGATATATATGTAACTGGTCTTGAAGTGGTGCCTGGAAATTCAAAGGCAGTTCATCACGTGCTACTCTATCATGATACCAGTAACATTCCCATTAATTTGGATAACAACGATCCAGAGGTTGGTTATACTTGTTTTGGAGGCATAGGTTCTAATAGTGCAGAATTAGTAGGTGGATGGGCTCCTGGAGGCTCTGCGCAGATTATGCCTGAAAATATGGGAATATCTGTGCCCGCTAAAACTAATCTAGTAGTTCAAGTCCATTACCCGAGCTATGCAGTCGGAGAGATAGATCAGACCAATATCCGTTTAAAATTTACAACGGAACCTAAAAGAAGTGTAGGTGTGCTTCCCGTTCTAAATCACTTTACGAGTATGATTGATGGGCCATTAGTAATACCACCGAATGTAGAGAAAGAATTTAACCAAGTATGGAGTGTTCCTCAAGGCGCCAAATTAACGCTGATCGGAATAGCTCCACATGCCCACTTGATTTGTAATGAAATGGAAGCTTATGTGGAAAGAACAAATGGCGATGTTGAAACTCTCATACATACGCCAAGATGGAACTTCGATTGGCAGAAATTTTATGGATACAAAAGACCCATTATACTCAATAGTGGAGACGTGGTCAGAGGTAGGGCAGTGTACGATAATACAGTCAACAATCACCATAACCCAAACGATCCGCCTGAAACGGTTACCTTAGGAGAAGATACGGATGAGGAAATGATGATATTTTTCTTAACGATGACGCTCTACATGCCTGGAGACGAAGATCTTGTTTTCGAAGAACATATACATTCAGAACATATAGAGGATTGCGGCTGGGAATTAACCAAGGTTGATACACCTTTGGATTTAAACGTAAAAATTCATCCTAATCCTGTGAGTAATAAATTACTGATTGATAGTAAACACAAGGTGAATAAAGTGATTCTTCACAACATGCTTGGGGATCAAGTACTTAAGAAAGAATTGAATTCAATTCATACGATAGATGTATCTGAATTACCATCAGGAAATTATAGTTTACAGATGTATGTTGAAGGAAGAATAATTAGCAGGTTGATTGTAATCCAGCAATAGAAAAACGAAAAAAAGCGGAGGCGTTCTATGGTTTTATCATTGAACGCCTTTTTTTATGCCGGTACTTCAGGCATTTGGCAATCTTCTTCAGGTTTTTTACCGCAGACGTTGCATTCACCTAGCTTGTTTTTAATCATTGGATTGTTAGTGGCGCAGGTGCCTCTAAATTCATTGCCTGTGACAATATATCTAATGTTGATCAGCATAAATGAGATGCCGAAAACACAGAATATTATTAACAGTGTATATAAAAACTGGCTCATTGATTCTTAAAATATTAATTATTATCTAATATTTATAACAAAGGTACATCTAATAAGTTTTACATGGAACGAAAATTAAAAGCTTTTGAAAGACTGCTCAACATTATGGATGAGTTACGAGAGAAGTGTCCTTGGGACAGGAAACAAACAATGCAAACGCTCCGTAATCTGACCATCGAAGAGACGTATGAATTAGCTGATGCGATTCTTGAATCAGATCTGGAAGAGATAAAGGAGGAATTGGGTGATCTCATGCTACACATGGTCTTTTATGCCAAAATTGCTGAAGAAATGCAGGCTTTCGATATTGCAGATGTACTTGATGGTGTGTGCGAAAAATTGATTTCAAGACATCCTCATATTTATGGAGATGTCAAAGTAAATGGAGAGGAGGATGTGATGAAGAATTGGGAACAGTTAAAACTAAAAGAAGGGAAAAAATCAGTATTGAGTGGTGTTCCGAATTCATTACCTGCATTGATTAAAGCCCAGCGGATGCAAGAAAAAACGGCACAAGTGGGTTTTGAATGGGATAAAATTGAAGATGTTTGGGATAAGGTGGAAGAAGAAATGGAAGAATTGAAGCAAGCCATTTTAAGCAAAGATCAAGCGAAGGTTCAAGAGGAATATGGAGATGTACTGTTCTCTTTAGTTAATTATGGGCGATTTTTAAAAGTGGATCCGGAAACCAGTTTAGAATTAATCAATAAAAAGTTTAAAAAAAGGTTTCAATATATAGAAAGCAAAGCACCGAAGCCTTTATCAGAAATGACACTTGCAGAGATGGATGAGCTTTGGAATGAAGCGAAAGAAAAGGAACTTATCTAGGGCTAACTGTTTTGTTGTATTCTACGTTTCTTATGGAAGGATCATCCTTAAATATCTTTAAGAGCTCTGCACCAGTAACTTTTTTGGAATCGAAAGTTATAACCCAAAAAGAATTACTGTTGGCAAGTCGATCAATAATTCTAACACCATATTTCACTTTCATATCAGCGATCCATCTAGAGAAAACCACTCCATTTTCTGGTTCGATGATCAACTGATTTTCTATTATTCTTTGTTCTTGATTTTCTTTAGGTTTTTTTTCTTCCACCTTCTTTTCAATAACCTTCCAGTCAAAAGCTGCTACCAGCTTTTCGATATCTAGCTGGAGATCCTTAATGACTTTTGGTCGTTCAGACTTCCCACTGATGGTTTTCAATGGATTTTTCTTATCGTGGTATGAAAGCTTGATCAAAGCTGCATCCGGTATCATGCTTTCATAATTGTCCTTGAATTCATAGAAATTAGCGTCCTTAAATTTTTGTATTAATTCTTGATAACTCGCCTTATCAAGCTGTTTTTCATAGATTCCTAGCTTATCAATGAATTTTTCCCCATAAAATTTAACATATCCTCCTTCGTAGATTTCAACCTTATAAATTGGACAACGACCATAACATCCCCCTTTTTCAAGCATAATAACCTTCACGGCGTTAAGGTCAGCCTTCAATTCTTCCTTTGGCTTGCATGAGCAAATTAGAACCAGGCAGATAAGAAATGTAAGGTGTTTTGGCAAAATTTAGCTTTAATTAGTTAAGAAAACTAGGACGAAAATATTGTTTTGTACATAATATTAGCCAAATACTGTTGAAATATATTCACTTCAATTATATTTCGTGTTAAATGAAAGAACTACTTCAAACATTGATGATTTGTATGATCTTATTTTCCTGTGAGAATAAAGTGGACATTCCAGCGTCTAAACCCATTGAGGTGAAATCTGAATGGGAGACTTCTATAGAACATTTAGCGGGAGATAATCTTGAAATAGATGGTTTTGATCCTTTACCTATTATATTTAATACAGGTAAAATAGCCGTTAAAAATAAAGATGATATTGAAACAATGGTCTTAGGCCAGAGGTTAAACAAGCGGAAGAAGATGTACATAAAACCTATTGGACTATTTAGCTTTGAAAAAGATAGCCTGTTCATTGAATATATTGTTTCTGTTCCTAAGGATGATGAACTAAATAATTTTGATATTAATAGTTATTTCGATTTAAATCAAAAGAATTATGCAACCAAATATCTAGTAGAAGATTGGTTCCGTACGGCATGTCAAACCGGCAGGTGTAAAAATTTTAGCTGGGGCAATGAACTGAAGGCTTTAAAACGTTTAGAATAGTATGAATTCATTAAAGGCGGGGAAAGTTCTTGAGCAAATAAGGAGTAAGGGATTTGAAGTGGAAATTCAAAATGGAGTAAACTTGTTTGTTGTTAATTCGATTGAAAATTTTTCTGATTGCTGGGATGAAATTAATACTAAAGGTGTTTTAAATTCTTATGCTTATCTGCGTAGTTTGGAACAATCCATGCCTAAAGGATTAAAAAACTTTCACTGTCTTATCATAGAAAATGATTTAATCCGTGGTTTTCTGCAGTTTCAAATAAAAGATTTTGATCTCAAGGAGTCCCTCAATCTCCACACACACAACCCAAATTTTTTCAATAATCTTTTCTTGAGATTACAAAAAGCTAGCATGCGATTTATAAAGCATGACTTGCTTATACTTGGGAATATTTTACTCACTGGTCAATATGGAATCAATCTTAGTGATGACCTCTCTTTTGATGAAAAGCTTGTCTTACTAAATCAATGTGTTGAAGGATTTAGTGAATACATGAACAAGGAAAAAGGATTCAATATCAGGTCTGTTCTCATCAAAGACTTCAAATCTGAGCAGGATCAAGAAATTGTTTTACCACATTATCTGGAATTTAAGGTAGATCCTTATATGTCTATGGACATAAAATGGACAACATTTGATGATTATTTAGCTGAACTTAAATCTAAGTATAGAGTCAGGTATAAGAGAGCTGTAAAGAAGGGTAGTGATGTAATTGTAAAAGAATTAAATCTTGACTCGGTGATTCAATTGAAAGAGGAAATGTTTGCTCTTTATAAGCAAATTTCGACAAATGTGAGCTTTAATCTTTTTGATCTGAATAAGGATTATTTTATCAAATTGAAAGAAAACCTGAAAGAAGATATTTTAATAAATGGCTTATTCTTTAAAGGGGAGTTAATCGCATTTTATAGTCTTATTTATGATGCTAAAGGAAATTACTACGATGCTCACTTCTTAGGCTATGACATGGAGCGAAATCGAGAAAAGCAGACTTATTTGAATATGCTTTATAAAATGATTGAAGATTCTATAAATAAAGGCGTAACCAATATTCATATGTCTCGCACGGCAATGGAAATTAAGTCTTCTGTTGGAGCAACGGGTGAAAATCTATTCTTGTTAATCAAACACAGATCAAGATTTATAAACTATTTAATGTCCCTAGTTTTAAGCTATTATGTTCCGGATAACTCTTGGGTACCAAGAAGTCCGTTTAAGTAGGTTCAGCTAAAGAATATCTTTTTACAAAATTCTCCATTTCGTCGACCATGTCAGGTGATCCGATTACAATGGTTGCTCGTTGATGAATACCCACGGGTGCAATATCCAAGATACGTTCTAATTGACAATTAATTGCCTTGCCTCCAGCTTGTTCGACAACCATCGACATTGGGATACATTCATAAAGTAGCCTTAATTTTCCGTGTGGATATTTACGTGTATTTGGGTATAGAAAAATACCACCTTGGAATAGCATTCGGTGTACATCTGAGACCATTGAGCCAATGTATCGAAGCCTTAGATTGAGATCGTTACAATGGTCTATATATCGCCTCATTTCAACATCAAACTTCAGATAGTATCCTTGATTGACACTGTAATAATTTCCCCTATTGGGAATTTTTATATTGGGATGAGAGAGACAAAATTCCCCAATGCTCGGATCGAGTGTAAATCCGTTCACTCCATTTCCCGTGGTGTAAACCAACATGGTAGATGTACCATACAGGACGTATCCTCCGGCAATTACTTCGCAGCCTTTTTGGAGAAATGACTTGTCTGTGATATCTGCGTCTGGGTCTGTAATTTGATAAATACCAAAAATGGTACCTACAGATACATTAACATCAATATTTGAAGAACCATCCAAAGGATCCATGGCCACCAAGTATGTTGGCTTTATGTCTCTAACTTTCGGGATATGTATAAGTTCATCGTTTTCTTCAGAAACAATAGCTGCAACTTCGCCGCTATTACTGAGACAGGCTATCATCTTATCATTAGAAAAGATGTCTAGTTTTTGAACCATGTCTCCGGATGAATTGGACGAGCCTTCGATTCCTAATATATTAACCAGTCCTGCTTTATTAACTTCTCGATTGACAATTTTTGCCGCAACTCCTATATCCCGAAGGACTTTGGTAAGTTTACCTGTGCTAGATGTGTGTAGAGTTTCATTATGGAGAATGAATTCATCTAAGGTGACAATTCTATTCATTTTATTTCATTTGGTATAGCTAAGGTATGGTTCTACTAATAGCTAGCCAACGAATAACACTTAAGATTGAAATAAAAAATATTTTATTTATTGAATATGTATACTAATTATCTGTATGAATATTATTATATATGTCAAAATCCATAATATAAGCCAGAAATACCAAATGGTCTATATTCTTATAAGTATAGTAGACCATGAATAATTAAAAATCAAGAATAATGTCTAATGAATACCTATGTCTGGGCAGTAAAACCAAGTTAAATGAAAATGTAGTTTTAAAAATATTGTCCAAATATGATATTATAACTATCTTAATAAAGTTTATAATTCAGTTGAATCGAAATAAGCATTGATGCAGAAAATCAATCAAGAATGAGATCTTTTTACTAATTAATCTGAATGATAGACGTGAGCTATTTTTATGTTTTCTGGGGTTAACCTATACAATAGATGTGAAACACTTGTAAGATAAATTAGAAGGTATAATTAAAAATATTAGTTTGCAAGATTTGAAAATTAAGTAGCGTATAAATGATCCAGACGATATCTAAAACAATAGGATAATGAGTGAGTAGAATTGAAGCCAGTTGTTTCTTAAAGGACTCCAACTGAAGCTATTTTTTTCAAACTGCTTAGCTTTTATTAAAAAGATGATTTTATCTCATAGCTTTAGAAAATCAAAGAAATTTATTAAAAAACTTATTTCAATAACCAAACCAAAAAATTAAGTGGAAGATATTACATCAAATGAAATCGTCACTTTTTCTGAAATTCTTGGCGTATTTAAAGAGGATGGTTCTGAAATTTCTTATGAATCAATTTTAAAGGAGGCTAATCACTATTGTATTCAATGGAACTCCCTTTATCAAAAAATAAATTTAATAGCTGATGACAAGGTGAAATTCTACATAGGTGCATATCTATCAGAAGATTTTAAGTCCTACATAATATTTCTACGAAATTCTGCGCTTCAACTTATTTATGGCCAATTGAAACTGGATGCCAATATTATTACCAACGAAGAATATTTGGATTACAAAATCGAAGCATCTGAAAATTGTTCAAATGTTAGAGCAGAGTTTTTAACAAAAATAGAGACGCTTGAAAATTCAATAAAGGATTCAGAAATTAAAGAACACATACATCAAAAGAATCCAATAACTGAATATTCTGCACAGATATCCGAATTGAAAACCCATATTAAAAAAGTTAAGCAATTTGGAAACAATAGCAAAATAGTAACTAAGAGGCTCGCCTTTGTCGATCAAAAAATCGATGAAAGCATTCAGTCGAAAGATGAAAATTTAAATGTAATAATTGATTTGCTTCAAAATTTGGACCATGAGATAGAATATTCTGAAAAAGAACTCACTGAAAAAATTAAGAATGTCTCTGCGATTATCGAAGGCTATGATTTAAACAAATTAAGTGATTTTGACTTTCCAAACTTTTTTAAAAATTTAGATTCATTTACTACAATACCTGAATATTCCAATGGAGTAATTAATACTCAAAAGCTTAATTTGCCTATAATCTTAAAGCAGATATTTACTGTTGAGTTTGGCAAAAATTTTAGTATTCAAAATACCAAGGTCTTAAGAGAATTAGCTGATGTTATTGACCACTTAAGACTTCTATCAAATAGCGAAACTAAAACCGCAAATTATTTGGAATGGAAGTCTCAAGCAATTGAGAATATCAAGAATATTCTTGTTGAAAATGTTGATTTACAAAATAAGCTAAAATCTAAAACATCTCTTCATTCAATTATTTACAATAATTATACGAATGTTGATGTTGCCACAGAATACTCCGTACAACAATTTTTGAAGGGTAGGGATTCTTTACTAAAGTTCGTAAACGATACGACTAAAAAGTTAGCAGGAATAACCAATTTATCTCTATTTTTTAAAGAACAACAATCAGAAAATCAAATGATTATCAATTTTGTGAAAACGCTTCACAAGAATGATACTAATGTGTTTTATACAAAAATATTTCTTAATAATTCTGAATTTTTCAATCACTATTTCATTCCTCGAACTGAAATTGTGGATCGGGTTTTTACTAATATAAGCAATTGGGAAATTGGCCTTGGTAATGCAGTATTGTTATTTGGGGAAAGATATTCTGGTAAAACAAGTTTGCTTAATTGGTTGAGTCATAACTCAGAATTTCATCAGAAAATTGATATAAAATTAGATCAAAGCACTGTTATTGGAGGCAGGAAGTTTCTCTTTACCTCAGATTTAAAGGAAAATCTTAATTCAATTGAAAAATCAATAGAAGTTGATAAAAAATATTTGGTAACAATAGATGATGTAGAATTAATGCGCAATGAGAATAATCCAGAAAGTCTATTGAGCAACATTCGTGGTTTAGTATCATCCATTAATAAAGCCCCAAAGAATATTTTTTTTATGGTTTCTACTAATCCGATAATGAAGAATAAGCTAAATGCTATTTTATCTTGGGAAGAAACTTTTGCTGATATAATAAATGTATCCTCTTTCAAGAAAGAAAGTTTTTTAAAGACTTTAGAAATGAGGCATAAATCAACAAAAATGATTTTGCAGATTAATGAGAAACAGATGTCTCAAAATCAGATGGAATCCTTAGGACTGGAAGTAATAAAAAATTGTAATTTGAATATTGGACTTGCATTAATTGCTTGGTGCCGGAATATTTCGAATGACTTGAATATTAAAAGAGTAAAATTGAAATTCCCAGACTTTCCAATGCTAGTTGACGATCATCTGAGAATTACTGAATTATTATATTCCTTCAGGAACCTGAGTTATAGTGAGATTACAAAGTTTAATATTCATAGTGTTAAAAATTATAAAAAATTAATAGGCCGATTTAGAAAAATTGGAATATTAAATTTTGAAAATAATTTTTTAGAATTTTCACCTTTTGCAGGAAAACAATTGTATCACCAATTAACTTTTTTAAGTAGGGATGCAACATACAATGCCTACGTACTTAAAATAATAATGACCAATTTAGATAGTGACGAAATTGAAACACTTCAAATTCATTTGTTAAGCTTTTCTTTTAAAGGAATTGCAAATGTTTTGTACATATCTAGAATTTCATCAATGCATTTAGAATTGGGTATAAGAACTGTTGAAAATCCAGCGACACTTATTAATTTCATCAATAAGCATTCTGGAATGTCTGCAGAATTTAAAAATAATATCAAATGAATTTAATGGTTTTTCTTGAAGGCTCTGCTTCTATATTTTCGTCTTACAACTTGATCATAGAATCTTCGTTAATAATAATTGCTTCTTTTTTCTTCACTGAAATATCTAAAAGAACAAATATTCCTTCTGTATTATTGCTCATAATAATGGGTATATGTTTGCAATATGCGATAGCTGCAAATGGAGCAGTCTTTAATTTCTTTCCAATACTTGAATTGTTAGGAATTACTGGTTTAATTATGATTGTCCTAGAAGCCGCTTTAGAACTCAAGCTTGATAGAGAAAAAACGAAACCTATATTAGTTAGCTTATTAATTGCTTTGGTCGGCTTAGCATTGAGCGCATGGGCAGCCGCTACTATAATTCATTATTTCTATCCCGAAATGACAACAACGCAATCATGGGTATACGCAACACCTTTGTCTATACTTTCAAGCGCTATTATTATACCTTCTGTTGCAGCTTTACGACAAGATAAAAAGGAGTTTCATATTTATGAAAGTACATTTTCTGATATTTTAGGAATAATGATGTTCTATTTTTTGGTAGGGAATGATGGAGGCGAATCATCGGGAGGCAATGTCGTAGGCTTTTTCGGAAATTTATTTGTTACAATTATTGTTTCTTTCATTGCTAGTTATATCATTGTCTTAATATTTCAAAAGATCAAATCACATGTAAAACTCTTTTTATTAATATCCATTTTACTTCTATTGTATGCCGTTGGAAAGAAACTTCATTTATCATCACTGATAATTATTTTAATCTTTGGTTTGCTTATCGCAAATATCAATGTTTTCTTTCCAAAAAAACTGAAGAGATTTATTGATATAGATAAGATTAACGAAATTTACGATGAATTACACATCATTACATTAGAGACAGCATTCGTCGTTCGAACATTCTTTTTTGTAATTTTCGGTATAACAATTTCAATAAAATCTCTTTTCGATGTGAAAGTAGCGCTTATAAGTGCTGCAATAATTCTATCCATTTATCTAATTCGGTATGGTCTACTAAGAGCAAGTTACGGTAAAGACATTTTTCCACAAGCATATATTGCTCCACGAGGCCTAATTACCATTTTACTATTTTATGCTATACCAGAATCGATGCAACTTGATACATTTAATTCTGGAATATTACTTTTTGTAATTATTGCAACGAGTATTATTATGACAATTTCTATGATACTTGAAAAGAATAGAAGTGAAAAAGCGATTAATAATGCAAGAGCCAATCCAGTTGATACAATTAAGTGGCAAGCTAAAAAAATATAAATTTTATTAAAGTATGTTATTTGAAACTTCCTATGATTCTATGTCAACAGAAAGAATTTATGGCTATTGATTAATCTGACAATAAAATATTTGGAGTTTTACATTTGAACATAAAATATGAAACAGGTTTTTAATTCAACAGATAAATAAGGCCAAATGGCTCTCATATTCATCATTTTTTAATTTTCTTCACGTTCACGTTAGATATTAAATGTGCAGGGGCTATTTATAAACTTATGAATGATTTATCTGGTCAGGGTAAATAATATAATAATACTTTCAAATTTCCTTACTTTTATTAGTCATTAGTGAATTACTGTACTTAACTCACAATAAATTCTAGCCTAATTTTTATGCAGTAGAAAAGAGGGCTGAATAGTAAATCTGCTGACATATAGAAAGATATTAAAAGTGTAAATTTCAATTTAAAGTAAAATCTAAAATAAAACAAGGAAGATATGGCTAAGAAAAAATCAAAATTCGATGGAAAAGTTAAGAAATCATCAAAGAAAAAATTGGAAAAATCAGCCTTAAAGAAAAAATCCAAGAAAGCAGCGCTTAAAAAGAAGTCTAAAAAAGCAGAGGCAAAAAAGAAGTCAAAAAAAGCTGTTCTTAAGAAGAAGTCAAAAAAAGCAGACGCAAAAAAGAAGTCAAAAAAGGTAGAGGCAAAAAAGAAATTGAAAAAAACTGCAAAGAAAAAACAGCCAAAAGCTAAAAAGAAAAAAAGTAAAAAGTAAAATATTCTTGCCACCATTAATCGAATTAGTGAATGGCTAATGGTCAGTATCTAACGGTACAACGTATTTACAAGATTGATTAACATTATTATTATCAATCTTGATTTAGTGCCATTCTCTAAAAATAGAATAATTCAATTTACCCAGATGGAAAGAAAATTATTTGAAATCTGCTATTGGATATCTTTTGGGGTTTTTGTTTCCATTTTTTCATCTTGTGCTGCTAAAAATCCTTACTATTCTGATAAATTATCAAAGCCTAATTACGGACGGGAGCTTGATCGATCCAAGATAGATTATGAAATATTCTTGGTTGGAGATATAGGAGCAGGTAATAATAATTTGTCTTTGTCAAATATTGTGGATCTTATCAAAACGGAACTTGTTGAATCTGAAGTAGATCAATCTGTTATATTTCTTGGTAATTCAATTAGCGAAAATGGTTTTCCTGATGAAGAAGATCCTGAATTTGCAGTAATGGATAAGGAAATCAAGCATTGTATTAAAGTTCTAAAGGATAACACGGACAAGGTGTACTTTATACCTGGAAATTCTGAATGGTTTGATGGGCAAAATTATACCTCATCTGCTTTAAATCAGGTAGAAAATTATATTGAGAGTAACGCCAATGATAAAAACATTTTTGCTCCTTCTCATGGATGTGGTGAGCCTAAGCTCGTGGAATTAACAGACGATCTTGTTTTGATGATGATTGATTCGCAATGGATTTTAGAGGGAGATAGATCTGGTGAAAGAAAGCGGTCTCAATGTGACATAGATTATGAAGATGAGCTGATCACATATATAGAAGATAAATTATCAAAACACAAGAAAAAAAATGTGATCATTGCCGGTCACCATCCAATCTACTCTAATGGTTTAACTGGGGGTAATTATGGAATTGCTAGTAACCTACTTCCACTACCTATTTTGGGAAGTGTTATAACTGGAATTAAAAAAATAAGTGGAGGTCAACAAAAATTTTCTCACCCTCAATACCAAAAATATCGGGCGTCCATAGGTGAAGCGTTGAAAAATTATGAGGGAGTTATATTTGCTTCAGCCCACGACAAGAATCTGCAATATCATTTGAAAGATGATAATCATTTTGTCATTGCAGGAAGTGGATCAGATGTTGATTATGTAAGAAGTGGGGCTGATGCCGATTTTGCATATATGGAAAAAGGTTTTGCGAAAATAACTCATACCAAGGATCTTGAATTATGGTTAGAATTCTATGTTCCTGATGCAAATATCAAAGGCAGAGCAAAATCTGTATTCAAGAAGAGACTTTATAAGAAAGAATTTATTGATTATACAGACACTATGGTTTATCATTCTATAAGTGAGTATGATAAAGTAAAGAAGGTTGTAGCTTCTTCTAACTATTCAAAAAGAGTCCCAGGTATGGGCGAAACTTATAGGAAAACATGGGGCACAGCATTAGACGTTCCAGTGTTTCTATTAGAAGAGGAAGAAGGTGGGTTAACACCAATTCAACAAGGAGGTGGTTTTGAGACCAAATCACTGAGGGTTGAAAATGCCAAGGGTCAACAATGGGTACTTAGGACAGTTGATAAAGATATTAGAAAATTACTTCCTAGTATATTTCGTGGCACGTTTGCAGAAACATTGGTACAAGATGGTGTTTCTGCTACTCATCCATATGCTGCTTTTGTAATACCAAAAATGGCAGAGGCTGCTAAAATTTATCATGCCAACCCAAGATTGGTTTGGTTACCTAAGCAAAAAGCACTAGGAGATTACAACCTAGACCTTGGAGATAGACTTTTTTTATTTGAGGAAAGAGCAGGAGGGAATTTAGAAGGGCATCCGAGCTTTGGGAATGTAAAAAAGGCCATCAGTACCCCAGATCTTATTGAGAAATTAATTAAAGATTATAAAACTGAAATAGATGAGCAATATGTTTTGAGATGCAGATTATTTGATTTACTCATCGGTGATTGGGATAGAGATGATGACCAATGGCGATGGGGTGAATTTAAAGATGAAGAAACCGGAAAAAATATATATAGAGCCATCCCTAGAGATAGAGATCAAGCTTTTTTTAAAAATGATGGTTTTTTAAATTATGTAGTTAGCAGGCCTTATTTTAATCCTCAATTAAGAAAATTTGATACCGAAATAGATGACTTACCGGCTTTAATTTATGACGCAAGATATTTTGATCGGTCATTCATATCTCAATTAAATAAAGTTGATTTTATAGAAGCAGCAGCAGAATTGCAGAGAGATATAACAGATAAAGTTATCGAAGATGCATTTAGTGATTGGCCAAAAGAAATATATGAAATAAGTGGCCCTGAGATTATTCGTAAACTAAAACAAAGGAGAAAGGATCTCCCTACCTACGCAGAAGAATTTTATAAGTTTATAACTAAGGAGGTGACCATTGTTGGGACCAATGGGAAAAATATATTTGATATAACGGCACAAGCAAACGACAAGTTGGAAGTAAATGTTTATCATCTAGAAAATGATGTGAGACATCTCATTTGGACAAGGACAATTTCTGGAGAGGACTGCGATGAATTACGATTGTTTGGTATGAAAGGTAAGGATGTATTCAATTTTAAAGGATCTGAACCTTCAACGGTAAAGGTTCAATTGGTTGGAGGAGGAGGAAATGATTTAATAAATAATAATGCAGAACAGCTTAAGATATTAGTTTATGATCGAAAGGATGGCATTAATGTTTCTGGAAATAAAATTAGATCGAAATTATTAAATAGAAGAGGAATAAACAGGTATGATCGAATGGATTGGGAACTTGATCGGAGTATTCATTTCCCGATGTTAGATTATTATACAGATGAAGGAATCGGTCTTAGCTATAATTTTTGGTGGGAGCGGAATGGTTTTAGGAAATCACCGTATCAATCTGACCATACACTGTCCTTATCATATCTTTCTTTTAATAATGGATTCATAGCTAGATATAATGCGCATTGGGTTTCTGTATTTGGTCCAGATTGGGATATAAAATTAAAGACGGAGTTTACCGGTCCTGTCTTCACTCAATTCTATTATGGTTTAGGAAATGAATATATAAATTATGAGAAAATTTTCCCCAATGAACCTAATGCTAGCGGATCACGATTTTTTATAGTAAAAGGCTCTCATGTCTATATTAATCCATTCTTAGTTTGCGATCTAGGAAATAATAAATCTATTAGTATTGATCCATCTATAGAGTATTTGAACATTAGAAACCAACCAGAAGATCCGATGGAAACAGAATTTATTTTCACCGATGAATCAGGTCTGTCTACTTTTGATTTCGAGGATAAATTATATACGGGAATTGGGATGAACTTTACTAGTAATAGAATTGATAATTCGATTATACCAAATCAAGGCTATAAATTTTATTTAGGTGTAAAATATAGACATAGTATGTCTAATTCAGAATATCAAAATGTTACGTTTGAATCTAATCTTACTTCTTACATTCCATTTTCGCCTACGCAAAGACTTGTTTTTGCATCATTCATCGGCGGCGCATATACGCTCGGAGCGTATGAATTTTTTCATGCCAATTATCTATCAACAAGAGCTAGAATGCGTGGATTTAGAAGAAATCGATTTGGGGGAGATGGCATACTTTATATGGCTACAGATTTAAGGTATAAGATATTACAAGGGGAGGGAGGATTAAGAACTGGTGTTGGTATTTTTGGATCATTTGATATAGGTCGCACGTTTTTGGATGGTGAAGTAAATGATGTATGGCATACAAGTTACGGTGGGGGTATTTTTTTAACGCCTCTAGATTTATTAGGGGTAAAATTAGGCTATTATGTAGGGCGAGAAGATACCCAGATTGTGATTGGTGGCGTCTTAGGATTTTAAAATCTTAGGTGAAGTGTATTAAGGAGCATACTTTAGATTTATCATTAATATAATTATTTAGAGCCTTATTTTATATAATGATATAAGGAAAGAAAAAAAATATAATTATGAAAAAATTATTTCTATTATACTTAGCAAGTACGTCCTTTCTATCATTTGGTGTATCACAGGATTTATCTAATTTATATGAAGAATCTATTAAATCTGTTGTTACCATATTTACAACTGAATTTAAATTTTCTAATAATTCAGTGGAGCAAGAACAAGCACTTGGGTCAGGAGTTATTATTGGAAATGATGGGTTGATTATAACAGCTGCACATGTCATAGAATCAGCGAATTTAATAAAAGTAAAACTGCATGATGACAATATTTATAATGCTGAAGTAATTAGGTCAATTCCAAGTGCAGATGTAGGATTGATAAAAATAATCGATGAGGTTTCTAATCTCGTTCCGGCTAAGATCAATGAAGCTTCAAATGAAGTTAAGACCGGACAGCGCCTCTATATAATAGGTGCTCCTCTCGGCATAGAGCATTCTCTTTCATCAGGTTATATTTCAGGATTCATGCAAAAGAATTTTGTTGCCGATGGTCAAATGGCCAAATTTATACAAACTGATGCAGCCATCAATAATGGGAATAGTGGAGGGCTCATGTTTAATATGAATGGACAACTCATAGGCATTGTAAGTTTTATTCTGTCTCAGAGTGGCGGGTTTGATGGAATCGGTTATGGGGTAGATATAAGAACTGCAAAGGAATTATTATTAGATGATAAGAGTCATTTTTGGTCAGGATTTGACGGCTATTTTTTGGACGAAAGTTTAAGCGCTGTGCTTAATGTTCCTCAAAAAGCTGGTCTTTTGATTCAAAGGGTCAGTAAGAACTCTTTTGCTGCAGAAATGGGTTTAGAAGAAGGATTTTTTCAAGCACAGATCTTTGATCAAAAGCTTTGGTTGGGAGGAGATATTATTTTGGAAATCTTAGGATCAAGTTGTGAAAGTCCTCATTCACTCAATACAATTAAGGAAAGAATAAAAAAAATTGCACCTGGTGACTCTATCTACCTAAAGGTATTGAGGCGAGGTAAAATAATTGAATTAACAAAAAGAATAAATTAGATTATGAAAGGACCTTTTGTAGTAGTTTGCCTCACTCTTTATTTATTACTATATACTGGCTGCGTAAGTTTTGATGCTCAATACAAAGGCGAATGGCAACGATCAGAAAAGACTTCGGATCCATATTTTTCCGTTTACCTGATTGGTGATGCAGGATATGCACCAGTAGATAGTAGTACAATTGTATTTGATCATCTTAAAAAGGAACTAGATGCTGAAGACGCTAATTCAGCAATTGTATGGTTAGGCGATAACATATACCCGATAGGTCTTGCTCCCCCGTCTAATCCTTATCACTTACTTGGAAAGCACAGGCTTATGGCTCAGTTAGAGACCATGTCTGATTTTCAAGGGTCTAAGTTTTTTGTGCCCGGTAATCATGATTGGTATACCTATGGAAGGGTGGGCTTACGAAGAGAAGAATTACTTGTCGATTCAGTTTTAGCTGAATCGCCAAACCCAAATAAGCAACAAAACTTTTTTATTCCAGACAAAGGATGTGGTGATCCCCAAATAGTTAGTTTGAAGGAAGACATCAGTTTACTTCTCATGGATTCTCACTGGTTTCTAAATGAAAAAGCAAGAAGCGGAGATATGGAGGTTTGTGATGTAAAGAATCCCAAGCAGTATATAGAAAAGCTCCAATCTAAAATTATTAGTCAGAAAGACAAGGCTCTTATCGTGGCCTCACATCATCCACCATATACTTACGCACACCATGGCGGTAAATTTAGTTTTTCAGACTATCTTTTCCCATTTACACAGGTGGTTAATTGGTTGTATTTACCACTTCCTCTCTCTGGGGCTCTTTTCAATAGAGTGCGACTCCGAATTTCTGAGCAAGATGTATACCATCCTAGATATAAACAGTACAAAGCAAAATTAATCGATGCGTTGCAAGCAAAAGGAAGATCTATTGTGGCATCAGGCCATGAGCATACCCTTCAATTAATAGAAAATCAAGAACAATACTTTATAGTTAGCGGTGCTGGAACGAAACAGAATGAGGTCACCTTGGGTAAGGGATCAAAGTTTGCGATAGGCCAAAAAGGTTATGTAAGAATACTTTTTAAAAATAGTAAAAGGGCCCTTGTACAATTCATAGTACCAGGATACTTTGAAGAATACAATAATGTTGCTTTTGAAACCATGATTGAATTAGATTGACGACAAATAAAATTAGATTGACGACAAATAAAATTAGATGTATAACCATATTTGCAAAAGCAATGATTCAAGAATATAATTTAAAATACATTACATAAAGAATCCAAAGTACCCTTATTAAATAATAATTATGATTATTTAATGTGTTGAACTAATTACCTATTGGTGAAGCTTTAAAATCTCAGCCTAGCCACCAATTATTTTCCTATCAAACCCTCTCTGCCCAAATTGCTAAAAAACTTGCCATGTATTAATTATTTTATTTAACTACAAACGATTAACATGACAAGATCAAAAAAGCTTTTCTAGAGGCCACATCTAATGTACAAAATCAAGACCTACTTTCCATTGCTTCGCCGATGATAAACCGGATGACGGTAAAGGGTTAAGCCAAAGCAACTATTACCGCCTACGTCAGAGCAGTAGATCGGCTTGTAAGGTTCCATCAATACACGCATCCTCGGGATTTGGATATTGATGAGGTGATGGACTTTCTAGTTGATTTAACCGAACGTAGCAGAGTAAACTGGCGTACCAACAAGATGTATGTTGCAGGTCTTAGATATTACTGGTCAGAGATGATCGAAGACGAGAATTTTCATCGATGATACCTGCACTTTTAATAGATACCATTTTCTTGAGACCTGAGGAAATTAAGATAAACCGCAAAGAGTTTGCACTCAATAGGAGAGAGATAAAAAAAATTATGTTTGCACAATGTAGTCTCAAGAATCTTTGAAAGAACAATCAAAGCAGACTCATCCAACGGCCAAAGTAGATGCCATTAGTACAGTCAATAATTACCATAAAAATTAAATCTAATCCAAATAAGAGCGCAGAAATATTTAATCTTGCAAAGCAAAAACGACGTGGTCTATGATAAAAAATATAGATGAACTATTAGATGTAATGCATGATTCAAATGTATCCCAATTTTGAGCAGCGTAACTTTCCAGTTCTGGAATATTTAGGTAAGTCTAGAGTATGGAAAAAAAATAAGCGGTTCAAAAAATCTTCTTTTCTGAACCGCTTCGACTATTGTTTATTCTCTGTTAGATCTAATTCTGTGGAGCTAGTAGATCATAAAACTGTCCTAGTTTTGGAAGTAATATTATTCGTGTTCTTCTATTGATTGCTTTTCCTTCCATTGTGTCATTCTCTGCTAATCTATTGTACTCACCTCGTCCAGCAGCAATTAATTTGTCCGGATTCACACCATATTTTGTTTGTAAAGATCGCACAACTTGAGCTGATCTTTTTACACTTAAGTCCCAGTTATCTGTAATGCATGAATTGGTGATTGGAACATTGTCAGTATAGCCCTCAACCATTAAATCTAACTCAGGTCTAGACTTTGCAATTTGGGCTACTTTGGAAAGAACTTCATCTGCTCTTGCAGTAAGGGTGTAGCTACCTGAATTGAATAACATTTTATCGGATAGGTTTACATATACTACAGTCTTGTCTACTTTAATTTCAATGTCCTCATCCTCAATTCCTTTTTTAAGAACTGATTTTAAGTTTAAGGCTAGTGCTAGATTTAGGGAATCGGCTTTCGTTTTGGCCCCATTAAGATATTTTATGTAATTATCTTTTTGCTCAAGCTGCCGGATGGTTTGATTCATGTTTTCACTTGCTGATTTGGATAACACTGTCAAATCATCAACTTGGCTGAATTGCTGTTGTCGCTGCTTTTTCAAATCCTCAATCTGAGCTTTTAAATTTTGCTCCGTTACCTGTCTTTCTGTCTGTAATGCAGTATACTTAACTTGTTCTGATTCAAGTTTAGATTCGAGTTTTGATTTTTCCTTAACGCATTCAGATAGGGCGTAGTCCTTGCTACGCATGTCATTCGTGACTGCATCCATTTCGTATCCTAAATCAGCGTATTTTTTCTTACTCACACAAGATTGGCCAAGAGTTAGTATCAGTGTGAAAATTAATAAATTTTTCATATAAAGTTTTTTATAAAATATATTAGATTATACGTTCAGTATATAATTCAAACCTATGTCTAAGCTGCTAAGTTAATTTCTGAAAAGTATCTGGATACCTCTCAATTCTCTTCTTCAAAAACATCATTTAAAATTCCTGTAATTATTAAAGTGAGCATTAATGGAGACTAATGTAATATTATTTCTCTGACTCATATGATACAACACAGTGGGAATTATGTTCGGTATTGAACATTTATTTCTTGAAAAGTACCATGCCTAGGGGGCGAGCTCCATAGTCTATTTAACATAATATTAATTATGGGCAAAATCAATCACTCAAATATTTAAACAACTTTGCTTTCTTGATCTTCTTTTTTGATACCATTTTTAAATTCTTTTTTAAAAGCGCTCTTGTGGCTTCTAATTGTATATTTGTTTGCTTATGTATTAATTTATAATTACTAACTGACTTTCGATTTTCATATCGTTCATCATTTTTAATTTTCAAAACATCTATAAATTGACTCATGATTTTTTCGGCTTGTTTTCTTCCATAAAACCAAGATGCTATCAATATATAATTTCCGTTGATTGTTTTAAGATCTTCCTCTAAATCCTCTGCATCATCATTCACCTCTGTAATGAGGTCAAAATATCTCCAGTCAGCCATATTATAAGTTTCTTCTAGCTGTTCTGAATGATCATAAATGATTTGTCTCATGAGTCTGACATCACAAGATTTATAGTAATAATAGTATTCAATAGATCCATCTATAGGCAACTTAGAAATTCTAAGATTTAACTCGTGCTTTTGATATTTTAGAATGTGTTTAGAATATTCAGGGAGCTTAGATTTTGGAACACCGCAATCTAACATGCACTGATGAATGCAATTCCAATAACTTAATAAGTCTCTATCGTATGTTTTCCAATTGGATTCTAAATATTCATCTAACTTATAAATGCTGATTTGTAATTTTAATAATCGCTTATAAAGTTTCTTTTTTCCCTTTACCTTACCGACTTTCATAAGTTCTGGAAGACCCCTGTAATCAAACAGTTTCTTTATTTTCTTTTTCATTTAAAAATTTTAATCTTTAGATTAAATTCTACAACCCTTACCTAGCTGCAAATATGAGAATCAATATGCCTAAACTAGTGTTTTTATCCCTACTATTACTCTATTCATGTTCCACAGATAAGGCTAAAACTGGCATGAAAACCGAATCTCAAGAAGCAATCCCCGCTTCTCCAACTCAAAAAAGTTCCGGCAGCAAAGTAATTAAGTTTAAAGAATTAGCACCATCATATACTGGTGTAAATTTTGTTAATCTTCTTCAGGATAAAGAAGATATGAACATATTCTCTTTTGAATACATGTATAATGGTGGAGGCGTAGCTGTTGGCGATATAAATAATGATGGACTGACAGACATATATTTTTCATCCAATCAAGGGCCTAATAGATTATATCTGAATAAGGGGCAACTTAAATTCCAAGACATAACTGCTCAAGCAGGTGTAGACGCCAAAGGGAGATTTAAGACAGGTGTTGCAATGGTAGACTTGAATCAAGATGGATTACTTGATCTTATGGCTTTAAAAACTGGAATGGGTGATCTTGATGATAGAATTAATCTTGTCTATATAAATAATGGAAATGGCACATTTACAGAAAGTAGTAAAAAGCTAGGTTTAAATCAACCAGATAATACCATCCATTGCAACTTTATCGATTATGATTCTGATGGAGACCTAGATGTTTTTTATGGGAACCACCCTATTGATCGAGCAACCAACAATCAATATCGTGTGAGAAGAAAAGGCTCTATTTATGAAATCAATAATAACTCAACCAATTCTCAAGAGGCTAATAAATTATATAGGAATGATGGAAACAAATTTGTAGAGGTTGGTAAAAGTTTAAATATAGTTAAGAGAGGCTTTGCCTTAAGTTCTGTGGTCTCTGATTTTAATCAAGATGGTAAGCTAGACTTGTATATTGGAAATGATTATATAGATCCAGATCTTCTTTATATCAATCAAAAAAATGGTTTCGTTGATATGCATCAAAAATTTTTCAAAACAATGAGTCAGAATACCATGGGTTCAGACTATGAGGATATAAATAATGATGGGCTTTATGATTTGGTGACCTTAGATATGTTACCAGGAACAAGACAGCGACAAAATAAGCTCTTCCTAAATATGAATAGAGATTATTTTGATCAAGGAGTAGAATATGGATATGGAAGTCAGATCATTAAGAACATGTTGCATGTAAATATTGGTAAAGGTAAATATAGCGAACAATCCAACTTAGCTAATATAAATGCTACGGATTGGAGCTGGGCTTCCGTACTTATAGATTTTGATAATGATGGATTTAAAGATTTATACATATCAAATGGTTATAAACGTGATGTTACTGATTTAGATTTTATGGACTTCAGGGATCAAAATCTATCAACAGGTTTTAAAGCAAAAAATATAAATGAATTTCTTAAGGTAATACCCGAAGTAAGAGTCGAAAATAAATTATATAGAAACTTGGGGAATGGAACATTCGAAGACCAAACAAAATCTTCTGGAGTGGGGAAATCTTCCTTTTCTCACGGGGTCGCCTACGCCGATTTAGATAATGATGGAGACCTTGATTTAATCGTAAATAATTTAAATGAGCCAGCCTCTATTTTTCGAAATCTTACAAGGGAAAATTCCCTTGAAGGCACCAATTATTTAACTGTAAAATTACTAGGTCCTGAGCTTAATAGATTTGGAGTAAATGCTACAGTTGAGTTAACTATAGGCGATCAAATAATTAAGCAAGAATATCGTCCGATGAAGGGCTACATGTCTTGCGTTGAAAACAAGTTATTGTTTGGAGTTGGTAGTGCTCAAAAGATAGATAAAATCAAAATTACATGGCCAGATGGAAAAACTCAAATCATCAATGATGCGCCTGTAAATGGTGAAATGGCAATAGAGTATAAATTTGCGAAAGCGGGACAGAATATCACTAATAACCCCTCCCCTCTTTATACTATAAATAAGCAGTCAGGTATAAATTATACGCACAAAGGCCCTGAATACAATGACTTCAAACGAGAGCCTCTGTTAATGTATAAACTTTCTGAAATAGGTCCTGCCTTGGCGACATCAGATATAAATGGAGATGGATTGAAGGATTTTTATATCGGCGGAGGAGCTGGCCAAGCTGCAAAATTATACATTCAAAATGCGAACGGTACTTTCAGACCTAAATCCGTAAATATCTTTTCTGAAGATGCCAAATATGAAGACATCGATGCTCTATTTTTTGATTTAGATGAGGATGGGGATGAGGATTTATATGTAGTTAGTGGAGGCTATGAATTGGATGATCAAAATGATTTACATATGGATCGATTCTATGAAAATGATGGGTCCGGAAATTTCACAAATTCTTCTAAGTTTAATGTCACTGGAAATGAAAACGGATCAACAGTTGCTGCAGGGGATTATGATGGAGATGGAGACCTTGATTTGTTTATTGGAGCTAGGGTTGTAGCTGGAAGATTCCCGGAGTTCGGTGACTCTAAGATCTTAGAAAATGACAATGGAATACTTAAGGAATTATCAAAAGATAAAGTTGCTAGAATAACCAATTGTGGAATGGTCACAGATGCCGTTTGGACTGACTTGGATGGAGATAAAACGCAGGAACTTATTGTGGTTGGTGAATGGATGAAGGTAAGCGTATTTAGCTATGATGGAACCAACTTTAAGGATAAGACAAATGACTATGGTCTTGGGAAAAGCTTTGGACTATGGCAAAGCCTTGAGCTTGCGGATATTGATGGAGACGGAGATAGAGATTTGATCGTTGGTAATTTGGGTTTGAACACTCGATTCCATGCCACTGAAAATCGTCCAATGACTTGCTATGAAAAAGATTTTGATGATAATGGATCTATTGATCCGATACTTTGCATGTATTCTCAAGGTAAGAATTATCCAATTCCCAGAAAAAGCCTCTTAACTCAAGAGCTTCCGATGCTTAAGAAAAGATTCTTAAAAAATGCAGATTATGCAGTAACACAGGTTAATGGTTTGTTTGAAGGAGATCTTCTTTCTTCCGCCAAAATGCACATGGTGACCACCTTGGAAACTTCAGTATTTACTTTTGACGGTAATAAATTTAACCGCAAGGCATTGCCTCTTCCGGCCCAGGCTTTTCCCACAAAAGCTATTTCATATGATGAGGAAAATAAAGAACTTTTTTTAGCAGGCAATATTGAAGGAATGGAAGTTGAAAATGGCCCTTACAATTCAGGATATGGTCTGTATCTGAAATTTAATGGCAATGGGTTTGAAACTTTTTCTAATTTAGATTCTGGTATAGAAATTCCGTTTGAGACTAATGCTATTGAATTACTCAATTCTAAGAATGGAAAACTCCTTGTTGTCGCTAATCATGACGGTCCAACACAAGTCTTTTCCAAGAAATAGTGCTTTAGTTTCTAAAACTCAAACCTTAAACTCATATTCATAGTAGCCGGAAGATTGGCCTTGTTGAGTTCAGAGATTCTTGGAGGACTCATTATTGGATTATCGATAAAAACGCTACGACTGTATTGGTTTTCTCGGTTTAGCACATTTACATTTGATAGCCCCAAGTATCCTTTGTCAGAGTTGTTAAATATTCCAAATTGATAATTAATTGAAAGGTTCAACTCCACTAAATCTTCCAAGGTTTTAGAATTAATTCTGGCATAATTAATATTGTATGGATCATCTTGAGACATAGGACTATTTACTGGCATAAAACTAAGAATATCAGTAAATGGCAATCCTGAGGAATAGCTGAATCCAGTCGCTAACTGTAGACTTCCAAACTTTACTTGCGCCGTACATTGAAAATTATGTTTCTGATGAAAATCAGCTGGGAACAACGATCTAGATATTTCTCGGAACATCATACTTATTTCAGAAAGTGTAAACTTGCCCAGATTTTTAAATCCTTATTGACCCTCTTTTTTACAAATAAATCCAAACCTTTTATATAGGCATCTCCAACGGTAGGGTTCTCACTTTCATAGGTCTGAAAATCATAACCTCGACTACTAATACCTACAACATTTTTGGTGTAAGCTTGAAGGTCTACTACCCAATTATTCTTACTTAGAATAAAACCTAATTGCCATTGCGTTGCAGATTGTATTGGTATACTTTTATTTTCAGCTAAAGTCCATATGGCAGTATTGATCCCAAATTCGCTGGCACGAAATTCAGTAACTTGTCGTATGTATTGGTGATGTTTATCATAGTTGGCATGAATGCTAAGAAAGTCCTTTAATTGATAGGCTACTCTTAACCGTGGCTCAATGTAGAACTTATTTGTTTCAGCGTAATAATTACTACGAACTCCATAGTCCAATCCTAATCTGTTTTGTATGGGATTTTTGTAACTAATGTAAGGTGAATGCAGCTGACTTTCAGTATTGCCATTTTCCTTCAAATCTTTGAATTTATCAGATTCTTTTTCTACTGCATAAATTATATCGTAATTCGTAAATTGGTATCAAAGTTCAATAAATTGATGATTTGCAAATTTGTAAGTTGTTGAGAAATGCAAATCTTTGTCAACGATGCTATTACTTTTTAAACCTTGAAGCTCTTCCATACCTTGACCAAAATCAAAAACTTGGTATTGATAACTATTGGCATACTCGGTGCCGATCAATTTAACTGTGCTATTTATATTTTCTGACCAGTTATGAATTAATGATAGACTTGCGCCCTTATTGGTTAGATCGAAAGAATCGATTTGATCAAGTCTAGCTATTTTATATTCAATTATATCGCTGAAACTATTCGATGCATAAATGCCTGCTATGTTTAATTTTGTCTGAGGATTTAATTCTGTAGATAGTTTGATGTGTCCATCGATGAAATTGAAATCATTTTCAATATCGATATGTTTTGCTTCCGCAAATATTTCATGGTCTCCAAGAATAAGACCTTGCTGATTTACTTTTGAAATATTCTTACATGTAGGTGACTCCCATATTTCCGCAAATGATATTCTGAGAGAATAGGTTATGCTTGTTTTTCATTTATTGGATAAACTTTTATGTCCATATACATATGAGTTATCTATTATTTCAAAAATAAATCAAATAACGATTAAAAATTAGAACTAAAAATATTACTTCCAACAATATTCAACTCAATCAAAAGAATAAAAAACACCCG
>ENA-ORXT01000409-ORXT01000409.1-marine-metagenome-genome-assembly--contig:-NODE-409-length-69055-cov-9.049059_pt1 | contig 69055 bp, 58 predicted proteins | sample MGYA00237868_ERZ511482 | MGnify/ENA metagenome assembly ERZ511482 | reverse complement strand
TCATAAAGCCCCTAGGCTTTCTGATTAATCCTTCCGGGCGCGCCATTTAAATCAGTAGTTAATTCCCCAAGGTATCTGAATTCAAAGCGTTCGTTCCGCAGATTCGAACCGTCAAGAGGTTCGAGAATTGCGCAGGCAATTCAAAACAAGCAGCTCCGCTGCGCAGCCCCTGAAAGGGGTCATAAAGCCCCTAGGCTTTCTGATTAATCCTTCCGGGCGCGCCATTTAAATCAGTAGTTAATTCCCCAAGGTATCTTAATTCAAAGCGTTTGTTCCGCAGATTCGAACCGTCAAGAGGTTCGAGAAGTCCAACTTCTCCCAACCACAAAAATTGGCGCCTAAAATGCTGTACTAAACAGCACACACCAGCAATCGCCCTAAATGGGAGCAAAAATGTTCACTAGAACAATAGCCATAGCAGCATTAGTATTCTTGTCAGCTTGTAGCGACAAGTCAGACACAAACACGCCCGCCATCATTGCAATGGACGAAAGTCAGAACGAGATGAGTGCGGTTCAAACCAATATAATCACTACAGCGTCAGGCCTACAGTACGAAGTATTAAGAAGTGCGGAAGGGGCAAAGCCTATAGCGACGAGTACCGTAACGGTGCATTATGCCGGTACACTTACCGACGGTACAGAATTCGATAGCTCTTATTCACGGGGACAACCCGCAACGTTTCCACTGATAAACCTGATTCAGGGATGGCAAGAAGGATTGCAACTGATGACTGTGGGTTCTCAGTACAAGTTCTACGTGCCTTCAAACCTTGCCTATGGTGAGCGCGGTACAGGCGCAAGTATTGGCCCTAATGAGGATTTGATATTCATCATTGATCTACTGGAAATCAACGCCAACTAATAAACGAGTATGCCTAAGCCGTGTACTCAGTGACAACCACCGCTAAGTGATGGTCATCATTGCTTAGCGACACTGTCCCTTCGTCAATATTGCACTGCAGCTCCATATTGCGGCTAACGAGCGCTTCTGCGCCATCTGCTTCAATATGGAAAACCCGTAAATTTTCGTGCCGCGCAAGATTCTGTTTACTGCGTTCCCACCAAGTCGTTGCTTTGCGGTCCTGATATGTGTAAATGATCACCTGCTTTGAACGTCCGCAGGCTTTACGGATTCGTTTTTCATCCACCTGACCGAAGTCAATCCAAACCTCAATGTCGTCACTTAGTGATTTTTGCCAAGCCTCTGGTTCATCATCGGTAGCTAATCCCTTAGTGAATGTGAGTTGTTCATGCGCATTAATAGCGAATGCAATTACTTTAATCATAAAGCGTAGATCAGTTTCAGACGGGTGCATTGCCATAACCAGCTCGTGTTGCTGATAGTAGTGCCGCTCCATATCCGCAACGTTCAAGGACACTTTATTGATAGTGGCACCAAGAGCCATGAGTCTTTTCGCTTTTTTGTTTTTTGTAGTTTAGCTTGTTACGCCAAAGACCACGATATAAGTGTTACTGATTTGATTTTGGTCTTAATTCCCGACGCCTTATATTGATGCCATTTAGCGTTATTGTTATCGGACAAATTTGAGCAAAAATAACCTGCCACTCAATAATGAGTGATTAATATCCCATCATGAGGAGGCGGTTGGAATCCTCTACAAAGCCCAAATTGCCTCGTTTTTCGGCATGGTTGCCCGTTTTTCTGAGCTACCGTTCAACAATTTGTAACATATCCGAATCCCATATAACCCTTCGGTCCTTTTCTTGCGAATTGATAACGCTGGTTTTGCGTGGATATCCGAGTCCACCGAACTTTGCGTGAGCATTTGTGGCAGGAAGCCTCGTTTTCTATCGGTGAAGAATTGGGTATCAATGAATATATTTGTTAGATCAAAACATCAGAAGCGATTGCGCAGTCCCTTGTTTGGGCTGACTGCAGGGTCGCTGATTTCTGTAAGTTTGGGTTTACTTACCAGTTCGCAGGCGGTTGCGAATTTGGTTATAACAGAAACGCTTGACCCGGCAGTGCTTATTGAAACGATTATCTCTCCAGCAGCAGCCGGTATAGTCGTTAATTCAGTCACCGTGTTCGGTGCTGATGGTCAGATCGGAACGTTTACCAACGGCCTAAGTGTTCCTGGCTTCTTATCCTATGAGGAGGGTGTCATACTCAGTTCTGGAACAGTGTCATCAATAGCTGGTCCAAACGCTGCCGATAACACAGGCACTGATATTGCCGCTATACCTGGCGCTGATGGCGACCCTGACTTTAATTCATTAAGTGCAGCACCTCAAGGTACCTTCGATGCCGCTTATGTAGAAATTAACTTTACACCTTCGGAAAATATTATTCGTGGCACATTCACTTTTGCCTCAGATGAATACAACGAATATGCACCGCCAGCAGGTGCCAGTAGTGCCAACAATACCTACTACGACGTCATGGCGTTTTTCGTTAATGGTGTTAACCAATCGCTTACCGCTGCTGGCGAACATGTATCCATCAATTCAGTTAACGAAACCCTGAACGCGGCGGACTTTATATCCAATGACCGCGAAGATGATGGCATTCCAACACCGATAAACATCGAAGCAGATGGATTCACGCGAAAGTTAACATGGACTGCCTCAGTTACTCCGGGTGTAGAAAACACCCTAAAATTTGGTGTTGCTGATGGTGGTGATGCAACTTATAACTCATGGTTGTTAGTCGATAAATATGCGTTCAGAGTACTTCCGGCACCGGTCGATGTAGATTTGATGCTGACTAAAACTGACAATACGGAGGCTGTTGCCGTTGGGTCTTCATCTACTTATGAGTTCACCGTATCTAATGTTGGCACCAACCCTACGGGTCGAGAAATTACCGTTACCGATACATTGCCAGCCGGGGTTACCGTTGGTAATGGTCAAGCCATTGCCCTAGTTGAACTGGGTCCGGATGGAGATGAATGGACTTGCCAAAGTGATGCGTCTGTTCCGCAAGAAATTTCGTGTAAAAGCACGGTAGAAATGTACACCGGTAGTGGTAATGCCAGTTCTACATTTGCATTTGAAACCGATCCGATTGATGCCGCACTTGATGGGTCCACTTTAATCAGTACGGCGATTGTCAGCACCACTGATCTAGAAACTAACCCCAACAACGATACAGATACTGATTCAACGCTGGTAACAACTACCGATGTCACGAGTCCAGCTGTTACGCTGAGCAACGCGCCAACTCTCGTCGATAGCCTTAACCCTTATACCGTTCAGGTCAGCTTTAACGAAGAAGTCGTTGGATTTGATCCAAGCGATGTGCTTGTTGCTAATGGTACCGCGTCGAATGTTGTCGATCTTGGTGGCAACAACTACACGGTTGATATTACGCCAGATGCTAATGGAGACATAACGGTTGAAATTCCAGCTGGGAATGTTCTCGATACGGGTGGCAATCCTAGTATTGCATCAAACGTCGAGACAACCCAATTCAATGCGAATGCGGTTGACTTGACGATCAGTGCTGCTCCAGCGTTTGTGGCAAATACCGATCCTTACTCGATTACAATGACCTTCAGTGAGCCTGTAATAGGATTTTCACTGAGTGATATTCAAGTAACCAACGGTTTGCCGTCTAATTTAGTTGAGACAAGTCCTGGCGTATACACCGCTGTTATCACACCAGATGGTAGTGGTGATATTGCAGTTTTCATTCCGGGGGATGTTGCGACCGATACCGCTGGATTAGACTCAAACCTAGAAGCAACCACTAGTACTGTCTATAACGTTTCAGCGCCAGTTGTTGCGATTGAAGGTGCGCCTGCAGTTGTGAACACGACAGTAGCGTATCCGGTTACGTTCCAATTTACGGAGTCGGTGAGTAACTTTGTTGCAACCGATGTGATTGTTACCAATGGTTCGTTAAGTAATTTTGTTGTCGTTGACGGTGACACCTACACTGCAGACATAACCCCGGATGGTACTGGCGATGTCATCGTTGAAGTGCCCATTGGCGTTGCTGATGATATCGCTGGTAACGGCAATCAGGCATCAGCTCCGGTAACGACTATGTTTGATGATCAAGGTCCTATTCTAACGCTACAAGGTTTACCCGCGTCGGCCACATCAACTGCAATCATACCGTTGACGTTTAAATTTGACGAAGATGTCGTTGGTTTTGATGTAACGGATGCAACGGTAGTTAATGGCGCTCTATCAAATTTTGTTGCGGTCGATGGCAATACCTACACTGCAGACCTGACGCCCATTGGCGTAGGTAATGTGAGTGTCAATGTGGCTGCAGCTGTTACCACCGATGTTGCTGGTAACGATAACGCGTTGTCACAAAATGCAATGACTTATGACGATCAGCCACCAGTGCTGACGATTTCAACGGTTGCAATCGATGATGTAATCAATGCAACTGAAGACGATTCTGATGTAACAGTGAATGGTACGGTGACTGGATTAGAAGCCGGGCAGAGCATCACGGTTACTATTGCAGGTACCGATTACGTTACCACCGAAACTGCCGGTACGTGGTCTATAACTTTGCCAGCAGCTGCTGCACAGGCACTAGCGGCAACAGAGGACATTACAGCAACCGCCACCGATGTAGCGGGTAACGCAAGTGTACCTGCCGTGCGGACTATTGCACATGACGCCACTGCACCGACGACACCCGTCGTCACTGCGTTGTTAACGAATAATACGACACCCATATTAAGTGGTACTGCAACGGTTGGCGCAGGTGAAGTTTTAACCGTTGAAGTAAATGGTATTACCTATACCGCTGGAGATCCAAACCTTACCGATAATGGTGATGGTACTTGGGACTTATCAATACCGTCAGGGAATGCGCTGGTGGATGGCGACTACAGCGTCTCAGCGGTAGTAACCGATGCAGCAGGGAACAGTGCGAGCGATGTTAGTACCTCTGAACTGATCGTCGATACAACACCACCAGCAACACCATTAATTCCTGTTGATCTTGCCGCAGTCGATGATAGTGGCGCAAGCTCAACCGATGATATTACCAACGTTACAACTGGCAGTTTCTCGGTGGCTGCAGGTACGGTAACTCCAAATGAGCAAGTGACCTTGTTTGCTGACGGCATTGAAGTTGGAACAATCACAGCCGCTGCGGATGGTAGTTTTGTTCTACCTACGACAACGTTAAGCGACGGTGATTACGATATAACGTATACCGTCACTGATGCTGCTGGTAATAACAGTACGGCTTCACCTGAACTGAGCATTACTGTGGATACAGTAACACCCGTGCCGACAATTGATTCACCTATTGCCGGTGATAATATTGTTAATGCTGCAGAATCCAATGCAGTTCTTGTCACAGGAACCGCTGAGCCAAACAGTACAATAGTCGTATCGTTTGATGATGGTGTTTTGCCGGCTGTGCTTGCTAACGCAACAGCTGATGGCAGTGGTAACTGGACATTGATAGGAGCCGAGGCTGACCTATCTGGATTAAACGACGGTGCAATAAGTGTGGTTGCATCAGCTGCTGATATAGCTGGTAATACGAACTCCTCTGTTGGCACGAGTCTAACGCTCGATGCATCACCGCCACCTGTGCCAAATGTTGATAATTTAATCACTAACACGCCAACGCCAACGTTGACCGGTACGGCCGTAACGGTCGCAGGTGATACGATTACTGTGTTACTCAATGGAGTCACGTATGTATCAACTGGCTCTGATTTAACAGACAATGGCGACGGCACATGGACCTTGAGTGTGCCTACCGGTGATGAGCTTACCGAGGCCACTTACGATGTAGCGGTGAGTGTGACTGACAGTAATGGCAATACATCAGTTGATGTATCGACAAATGAATTAGAGGTCGATTTAACATCACCATCGAACCCAGTTGTAGCGCCACAAATTACTAACAATGCAACACCAACCATTAGTGGTACAGCCGTTGTCGCATTGGACGAGACGTTGACTGTTGAGGTCAACGGAATTATCTATACCGCTGGTGATACTCATCTTACCGACAATGGTGATGGTACTTGGTTTCTCAATATTCCTTTAGCCAATACCCTTCCTGATGGAACGTACGATGTGACCGCTATTACTGCTGATGCAGCTGGAAATATCAGCGGCGATAGCACGAGCGCCGAATTGATCATTGATTCAGCTGGACCTTCGGCACCTGCAGTGACGCCGCTAGTGACTAACATTGTGTCGCCCGTTATATCTGGTACAGCAACCGTGGGTGCGGGCGAGGTACTCACTGTCGAGCTCAATGGCGTGACCTATACGGTTAACGATGGCGCTTTGGTTGACAACGGTGATGGCACGTGGGAATTAACTGTCCCACAAGCAAACTCACTGAGCGAAGGTGTTTATGATGTGATGGCGGTCGTGACAGATGTAGCTGGTAATACAGCATCGGAGGCGAATAGTGGTGAACTGACAATAGACACAACCGCGCCTGCAACACCATTGGTACCAGTTGATTTAGCCGCCGTTGATGATAGCGGTGCAAGCTCAACCGATAATATCACTAATATAACGACTGGCAGCTTTTCAGTTGTTGCAGGTACCGTAACCGCTGGTGAGCAAGTAGAACTATTCGCCAATGGTGTTATCGTTGGAACGACGACGGCTGCGAACGATGGCAGTTTTACTGTGCTAACCACAGTGTTGGCTGACGGGGACTACGACATAACGTATACCGTTACAGATATCGCTGGAAATAGTAGCGCCGCATCTCCAGCGCTAAGCGTCACGATCGACACGGTAACACCAGTACCGAGCATTGACTCGCCCATTGCAGTTGATGACATTGTTAATGCTGCAGAATCTAATGCTGTTCTGGTAACAGGAACAGCAGAGCCGAACAGCGCCATCTCCGTTTCATTCGATGATGGTATAACACCAGCAGTGGTTGTTAATGTCACTGTTGATAGCAGTGGAGATTGGACATTGTTAGGCGACGAAGCTGACCTGTCTGGACTCACCGATGGCTCGCTAACCGTTGTTGCATCAGTGGTCGATATTGCTGGCAACACCAGTGCAACAGCCGGTACCAGTATAACGCTAGATACTGGGTCTCCTGCTGTTCCAACGATTGATAATTTACTCACTAATAACACGACGCCAACATTATCGGGTACGGCAACAACGGTCGCCGGTGATACCATCACGGTGCTATTAAACGGTGTGACGTACTTGTCGACGGGACCCGATTTAACAGACAATGGCGACGGCACATTTACGTTGGTTGTACCGTTAGCGGATGCGCTTAACGAGGCTATTTACGATGTAGCTGTGAGCATTACTGATAGTAATGGTAATGCCTCTGTTGATGTATCAACAAACGAACTTGTGATCGACACGACGCCTCCCGCCATACCGGCAGTCGATTCCCAATTAGCTAATATGAACACGCCGACTATCACCGGTACTGCGATTATTGCACTTGATGACGTGCTAACCGTGGAAGTCGACGGTGTGATCTACACCGCAGGTGACACTAACCTTATCAATAATGGTGATGGAGCTTGGGTGCTTAATATCCCCGTAACAAACGCACTAAATGATGCAACGTACGATGTTATTGCGACAACTACAGATGCAGCCGGCAACATCGGCACTGACAGCACTGCGGCCGAATTAACTGTCGATACCGTTGGTCCGCCTGTTCCTGCAGTAACACCGCTGGCCACTAACATGACGTCACCGGTCATTGTCGGCACGGCAACTGTCGATCCGGGTGATACCTTAACGGTCGTTCTTGATGGCGTGACTTATACAGTCAACGATGGCGCATTGGTTGATAACGGTGATGGAACATGGGCTTTAACGGTCCCGCCAGTCAATGCATTGGCTGAAGGTGTTTACGATGTTATGGCGCTGGTAACTGACAGTGCAGGAAATGCAACACCGGAGACGGGTAGTGGTGAGCTAATAATAGATACCACAGCACCTGCAACTCCAGCGGTTGCACCGAATTTAATTGCAGCTGACGATACTGGCGCATCAAATACTGATGACATTACCAGCGTCGCAACGCCTGTGTTCAATGTGCCCGCTGGGACCGGTTCTACTGGGCAGTTTGTTGAGGTGTTTGCCAACGGTTTAAGCATTGGCATCACAACCGTATTAGCTGACGGAAGCTTCAGCTTGCCGAGCAGTTTGTTGGTCGACGGTGTCTATGTTATCAACTACACGCTAACCGATGACGCTGGAAATGCCAGTGCGTTATCACCTAGCTTGAACATAACGATTGATACGGTTGCCGATACGCCGGTCATAGCCACACCAATTGAAACTGATGGTATCGCCAGTTCGACTGAACACAACGATGTACTGATAACGGGTTCGGCTGAACCCGGCAGTTCGATTGTTGTGAGCGTCTCGGACGGTGTTAATCCCAATATTGAGGTAACTGTGCTGACGGCAACTGATGGTAGTTGGACATTGGCTGGCAACGAAGTCGATATTAGTGGATTGAACGATGGCACTATAACGGTTGATGCGGCGCAAACAGATGTAGCTGGAAACCTTGCGCAAGCGAATCAGGTGAATTTTGAGCACGTTACAACTGCGCCGACAATTGTGATCAGTGCGGTATCCACAGACAACATTATTAATGCTATTGAAGATGATGTGCCTATCCTGGTTTCAGGATCAACGGCTAATATTGAAGATGGTCAAATTGTTACTGCGATAGTAAACGGACTCATCTACAACGCAACTGTTAGTGCTAACGCCTGGAGTTTTGAGCTGCCTGCGGCCGATGCACAGGCTTTAGGTGAAAATACAATGCTTACGGCCGATGTGACTAGCGCCGCTGGTAATGCGGCGGATCAAGCTGAACAACCAATCACACACGACGTCACAGCGCCAAGCCTGGCGATTAACCCTGTGTCTAACGATAACCTGATCAGTGCCATTGAAGATGATAGTGATATTGTTGTTACAGGTACGAGTGTTGGAGTTGAAGACGGTCAAGTTGTCTCGTTGTTGCTGAACGGTGAAAGTTATTTAGGTACGGTAGCTGCCGGTGTTTGGTCTACGACTATTCCAGCTGCCGATGTGCAAGCGCTGCCCGTTAATGATTCTGTTACTGCTGATGTCAGCGATGTTGCTGGTAACCCATCAGCAACAGTGGTGCAATCTATTGTGCACGATACAACACCACCGGTTGTGGCCATAACCACTGCCCCAATAGCCACCGGCGCCAACTCTGCAGCCTATGTCGTTAGTGGTACTTGTACAGCTGGAGATGCTGATGTCAATGTATCGATTGCTAGTGCAACGCCAGCTTCGCAGTTTGTACTTTGTAACGTCAATGGGGATTGGGTGGTAACGTTTGACGTGTCAGCCATTGCTGATGGGGCAGATGTCATTGTGGTGGATGCACAACAGGCCGATTTAGCGGGGAACTTTACAACAGCTGTGACCAGCATTGCTGATAAAAATACAACGCTTCCTTCAATAAGCATAAACACGGTTGCACAAGATGATTACATTAATGCCGCTGAAGATGATGCTGATGTTGTTATCTCAGGTGTGACAACTGATGTGGAAGACGGGCAGGTGGTGACGATCTCACTCAGCGGTATTGATTACACTGGCGGTGTCGTTGCTGGTGAGTGGTCAGTAATCGTGCCTCAAGCCGACGCTTTCGCATTAGCGCTGAACGAAACCATATTCGCGAACGTAGCTAATGTGTCTGGTACGGGTGCTGTTGAAGCGACACGTGCAATAACACACGATACCACCGCGCCTGCAGTTCCAGGGGTAACATCATTAGTGACTAGTCAAACTGAACCGGTCATTAGCGGCACTGTTACGCTTGCACCTGGCGATGTCTTCAAGGTGAGTGTTAATTCGCAAACCTATACAGCAGGTGACGGAAATCTAGTAGACAATGGCGATGGCACGTGGGCACTAGCAATTCCTCCTGACGATACCTTAACGGAAGGAAGTTATAACGTTGAAGTGATAGTGACTGATGTGGCTGGTAACACTGCGTCAGAAGGTTCTGTGGATGAATTAGAAATTGATACCACTGCACCTGTAGCTGGTGCCATTGCGCCTAATCTAATTGCCGCCGATGATTCTGGTGAGGACGATACGGATAACACCACAAATGTGCAAATCGCTAGCTTCGATGTGCCGCCAGCAACGGCCGTAGCCGGTGACATCGTTACGCTTTTTGCAGACGATGTCGAAATCGGTTCAGGTGTCGTCGATGCTGACGGTAGCTTCTCGATATTAGCGTCATTGCCTGGTGATGGTGAATATGCAATCACCTATATTTTTACTGACCCTGTTAGCAATGTCAGTGAGGCATCTCCTGCGCTTGTAGTTACCGTTGATATCACTGCAACAGCACCTGTTATAGATACACCAATTGAGGGAGACGATACCATTAACTTGGCTGAATACAATGATGTATTGGTCACGGGTACAGCCGAACCATTGTCTAGTTTGGAGGTTAGTTTTGATGATGGTGTCAATCCGTTGGTGCTTGCATCAGTGATAACTGATGCTAGTGGTATTTGGACATTACTGGGTAGCGAAGCTGACCTATCTTCTTTGGATGATGGTGTCATTTCAGTTGTTGCAATCTCCACTGATGTTGCTGGCAATGTGGTGGAAGATCTCAGTGTTGACGAAGTTATCATGGATACCGTTATCCCAACTATCGCATTGGCAACAATAGCGGTCGATAATGTCATTAATGCTTTTGAAGACGATACAGCTATATCAGTCACAGGCACCACGTCTGGTGTTGAAGACGGTCAAGTAGTCTCGTTACTAGTTGGTACGCTGAGCTATAGTGCTATTGTGTCTTCTAACGAGTGGACGGTATTGATTTCAGCTGCGGACGCATCGACCCTTCCTGCCACTCAAACTGTGACGGCGTCGGTTAATGATGTTGCCAACAATGCTGCCGTGCCTGCAACGCTTGTGCTAGTACATGATGCAATTCTTCCCGTTGTCACCATTGACAGTGCACCGCAAATTACTGCGCTTAATGAGAGCGCGTATCCCATCACTGGTACTTGTAGTGTTGGAGATGGTGATGTCACGATAGATACCTCACCGGGTGCACCGGCATCTCAAACAGTCGCATGTTCTGCTAGTGGTGAATGGTCGGCTGTAATCGACATGAGCTCGGTTGCGGACGGTACTGCAGTTAGTACACTGAACGCATCGCAAACTGATGGGCCAGGCAATACTTCCATTGCAGACACTGCAATGCCGGACAAAAATGCCAGTACACCAACCATCACTATTACCAACAATGATACGACTGGCGATGATGTTTACAACGCCGCCGAAAGCGCGTTTGTGCAATTAACAGGAACCACCTCTAATGTGGAGGATCTACAAATTGTCGACATAGCATTCAGTGATGGTGTGAACACGGTCAGCACGACAGGTATTGTCACAGCTGATAGTTGGATTGCTGACCCTGTTGATTTAAGTGTTTTAGCTGATGGCCCAATAAGCATTACTGTTAATGTTAGTGATGCGGCGGCAATCGCTGCGACACCTGCAACCGATAATACAACGCTTGATAGCGTCGCACCAATGATCAGTGCCGTGAGTTATGGGCCGGCAACGGATGACACACCATTGTTAAGTGGTTCAACCGATTTGCCAGATGGTAGCAGCATAGACATTTTTGATAACGCTGATGAGATTTATTGTAGTGCAATCGTGCAATCTAATGCCTGGTCTTGTGATAGCACTGTCTCGTTAACAGGGGGTGTCACTAACTTTAGCGCAACGGGCACAGATGCAGCCGGCAACACAGAGTCAGTTTCATTTACCGCCACGATCGACGTCGGTGTAGATACAGATGCCGATGGCATCAGTGATGCCGTAGAAGGTGTTGGCCAAACAGATCAAGATGGTGTGCCGATACCAATAGACACTGATGGGGATGGTATAGAAGACTATTTGGATACCGATTCAGACGGTGACGGCATATTGGACGCAGATGAGACCGCGACTGATTCAGACGGAGATGGTATTGCTGATTATATAGATACTGATTCAGATAACGATGGAATAGAGGACAGCGTAGAGGCTGCCATCGATTCTGATGACGACGGTATGCCCGACTACATAGACGCAGACTCTGACAACGACGGTATTCCAGATGCCATCGAGTCGAGCGAAGATACTGACAACGATGGTGTTGCTAACTACCTAGACTTAGATTCAGATAACGATAATATCAGGGACGATGTTGAAGTCGGCACCGACCCGCTTAATCCCATCGATACCGATGGTGATGGTATCGCCGATTTTCAAGATACAGATAGTGATGCTGATGGCATAGCAGATGCGCAGGAGGTTGGTGCCGATCCGCTCGACGCCATAGACACGGACAACGACGGCATCCCTGATTTTCTTGATACCGACAGCGATGCTGATGGTATCGATGACGCGACTGAAGGGGTTATCGACACCGATGGTGATGGTGTTGTCGATGCGTTAGATGAAGACTCTAACAACGATGGTATTCCAGATGCAGATGTGGGTAGCAACGATACCGACGGTGATGGTATTCCTGATAGCGTAGATGATGATATCGATGGCGATGGTATTCCTAATATAGAAGAGAGTACAACGGATACTGACAATGATGGTACGCCAGATTACGCTGACACAGATTCTGATAATGATGGCATTGTGGACGCTATTGAGGGCACAACGGATACTGATGGTGATGGTGTTGCAGATTTTCAAGATACGGACAGTGATGCAGATGGAATTTCAGATGGTCTTGAGTATGGCGTAGACCCACTGAACCCAGCAGATACCGATAGTGATGGCGTGCCTGATTTTCAGGACACTGATAGTGATGGTGACGGCATCAACGACAATCTTGAAGGTATTGTTGATACCGATGCTGACGGTCAGCCTGACTATATCGATACTGACGCAGATGGCGATGGTATTGCCGATGCAGTTGAACAGAACATCGACACCGATGGCGACGGTGCACCAGACTATATAGACACCGATGCCGATGGTGACGGTGTAAATGATGATGCTGAAGTCGGTACTGACCCATTAGCGCCAACGGACTCAGACGGTGACGGTGTTCCAGATTACTTGGATACCGATGCTGATAATGATGGCATACCCGATGTTGTCGTTGCTAATGGTGATGCCGATGGAGATGGTATTCCAAATGATGTAGACAACGATATCGACGGCGATGGTATAGCCAATTCTGCTGAAGGCGACGGTGATACTGACAATGACGGTATTCCAGATTTCGCCGATACCGATTCCGATAACGATGGAATTGCAGATGTTCGTGAGGGCACTGGCGATATCGATGGTGATGGAACGCCAGACTATCTCGATTCTGATTCAGACGGCGACGGTATTCCCGATGCGCTCGAGACAGACCGAGACACCGACGACGATGGCTTTCCTGATTACCTCGATACCGATAGTGATAACGATACTATTCCAGATGCCATAGAGGTGGGTATTGATGTCGTTGATACAGATGATGACGGTACGCCGGACTACATTGATACCGATTCGGACAACGACGGTATTCCTGATGTTGAAGAAGGCCTTGCAGACACCGATGGTGATGGTACTGCCAGCTATATCGATACTGATTCAGATGCCGATGGTATTCCCGATGACGTTGAAGGTGTGGTAGACAGTGACGGTGATGGTATCAACGATTCACAAGATACTGATTCAGACGGTGATGGAATTGAAGACAGTGTTGAGAGTACGCAGGATTCAGATGGAGATTCCATTCCTGATTATATCGATACTGATTCGGATAACGACAGCATACCCGATGCATTCGAAGGGACAACTGACACCGACAATGATGGAGTGCCAGATTACATTGATGGTGATGTAGACAGCAGCCAAGACAGTGATAATGATGGTATCAGCGATATCGCCGAAGGATTTGGCGATGCTGATGGCGACGGTATTCCAAACTTTATAGATACCGACTCGGATGGCGATGGCATTCCTGACTGGCTTGAAGGTTCAGGCGACTCTGACGGAGACAACGTACCCGATTTTATCGATACCGATTCGGACGGTGATGGGGTCGATGATGTAGTAGAAGGCTCTATCGACACCGATGGTGATGGTGTTTTTGATTCAATCGATCTCGACTCTGATAACGACGGTATACCCGATGATGTCGAAACGAATGCCGATGCGGATGCAGACGGTATACCGAACTCGCAGGATATCGACAGCGACAATGACGGTATATCCGATGCAAGAGAGGCAGGGCATAACGACGCAGACAACGACGGTCGTATTGATGTGTTCGTTGATACCAACAATAACGGTATAGCCGATGCTCCTGAAGCATCAACGCTGCAACTTATCGATACCGATGGTGATCTTATTCCAGACTATCTCGATACCGATTCAGATCAAGATGGCTTGCCCGATCTGGTTGAAGCTCGCGGTGACGGTACTGATCAGGATGGCTATATTAACAACTTTGTTGATGCGAACAGAGATGGGCTAGACGACTCTCTAGCCGCCATACCGTTCACTATCATTGATAGTGATGGAGATTCAATTGCAGATTATCTTGAAACTGACAGTGATAATGACGGTATTTCTGATTTGGAGGAAACCGGTGGATTAGATGCCGATGGTGACGGCGTTGTTGATGTGATGGCCGATACTGATAACGACGGAATACCTGATGTGGTTGACGTTGATATGACATTTGGCAATGACGGAGATAACGATGGTATTGATGACAGTGCTGATATCGATTTCGTTGTTAACGCGATAGATACAGATTTTGACGGTATTATCGATGCGCGAGACCCTGATGCTGATGGTAATGGCTTTGCTGACAGCCCAGGCAATGCTGTGGAGCTGGGTGCAGCTCTACCTGACATTGATGGTGATGAAGTTCCTGACTACCAGCAAGCCCTGCTTGGTGGTGCGGTTAAGGGCGGATTATCGGGTAACGGTATAGGTTGTAGCATCGCTACTGGTACAGCCACATCGGCGAAAGACCCGATGAGTGTTTTCTTACTGCTTATGGCCATGATGTACTTGTTGAATGGGCTGACTTCAAGAAGGCCTGCTAGAACGGTCGAATAAGTGTTGCCTATGATGAACATAAACGGGCCTGAGTGAATCAGACCTGTTTAAGTTCATGCTAACCATCGGTCGATAGCCGTCATACAAAACCCAAACCCAAACCCAAACCCAAACCCAAACCCAAACCCAAACCCAAACCCAAACCCAAACCCAAACCCAAACCGCGAAAGCTTCATCTGCCAAGCTGCAGAATTGCAGTGTTCCATTGATCGTGCCTTCGGAATTGCGGCGCAAAGCGCGTAACTGAACCCCAGATGGTTTAACCGCTCGCGAATTCAGCGTATTATAGACAGTGTTTTTCAATGTTGAAAAACTGATGCGCTAATCTAGCTCGCAACCATAACTGAGGAATAGCTATGAACGGTATCGGGATTTTTGTTGTTGTGTCGTGTTTAACGCTTACAGCGTGCAGTAGTAGTAGTAGCAGCAGTGGTGGTGATACCGGTAACCAAAACATCGACAGCAGATTTCCAGTCCAACTAGATCAACGAGTGGTTAGCATTAGCACTGACGTGGAAAAAGACGGCTCCATTGATCAGGTAGAGCGTTTTAATTATGACGATATGGGTCGGATTAAAAACAAAACAACTGAATTTTCTGACGGTAGGGATAATCGAGTAACTGACTATGTCTATTTCGACAATGATCTCATAAAGATAAAAACAAATTCATACACTATAAAATATTTATACGAGAATGATCGTGTAGTTATGCGGCAGTTGATTGATGGTTCTGATGAAAAATACAATGAAGAGACCAATTTCCTCTTTGACAACAATGGGCGGCTGGTGGGCACTTTGGGCGATAACAACATCTACAATGTGTCTGAATGCAGTTTAACTGCAGTTACAAATGTCGAATTAGAATCAGATGTTGGGTTAACTTTGAATTATGTGGGCAATCGTTTATCGTCTATCACATCTGATGATAATGTCTACAGGGCAACACTGGATTACAACACGAATAATCGATTTACTCAGTTGTCCGAATCCTACGATTGCTTTGATGAGATAGAAACTTTCAAACTTGTGTATGACAGTTCTGGACGGCTAGTATCAAGTACTGATAATGATGGGTTTTATCTCACTGAAGATGAGTTTTCCTATGACAGTGCCGGACGCCTAGTCACCTATGTATCCACAGATTACGCTGGCTCTAGTGTTTTCGAAGAACGAACTACTGCAATCCAGTCTTATAATGATCAAGGTCTGATCAGTATGTTGGAATCTACTACAGAAGATAATAATCCAGGGTTTTTTATTCAACCGTCGTTCATAAGTACGTTTGAGTACGAAAACGAGAGCTGTGTTGTTGCTATCACTACAAACCCACTAATGACAGCACTCTTGGACAGTCTATTGGCAAGATACAGCGTGAATGACCCTCTATTATGCAATTACATCGTAGAATAAATTACCTAAGAATTTGCTAGAAATCTAGTTGCCAGCAGCGCGATGGTTTTGTAGCGCTAAAGCATCCGATACGCCATCCAAAAGAAATTTAAACCACCTAACACCACTAGCCATTCAACGACAACAATATGCCGCGCATCGGTCATGCGCCGTAGAATGCCACGTCCAACCCAAGCCCCCGGAATGGTGGCAAGCCCGATGAGCACCCCAAGCGTTAAGCTCTGCGATGACAACAAATCTGAAACACCGTAAACACTGGTTCGTACGATATTAGTGGTTAACGCAATGGCGGCGAGGGTGGCAACAAACGCCTCTCTTTTCATCCCAACGCCTAAAAGCACAGGCATAAGTAACATGCCAGGGCCGATGGCAATGCCGGATATAGTTCCGTAAATAGTACCAGCACCCATCAACATGGGATTGCTTGTTTTGATTTGCCATGCACTGGCTAATCGCCGTAGCGGGATGGATAAAAGCACAACAGTGCCTAGCACTACAGCGATTGTCACGTTTGACAGCCGTCCGTATGTCATTGCGGCAAATATAATAAACGGGATGGATGGAATGACTACCAGACAATAAGAGTGGAAATCGAACTGGCGAATATTTAGAATGGCCCGTGCGCTATGACTGATCAATAGAGCAATGCTTAATATAGGTACAATGTTCTGCAGCCCAAGAATAGGTGCTGCAACTGCTGCAAGTAAAAAACCTCCAGCAATGCCTGTTGCGCCGTGCACCATGGATGTGACGAACGAGGCGATTAGTAGAATCGCTAGGGATACAGCGTTAATATCGTCCAGGATCATGCTAGTTCGAATTTCTCGCAGGTTGTGTCAGTTGATTAACGACATGGTTGCATCAGTTTACGCCAAAGTGCGAGATACTTCGTTAGGAAATATAAACCCAATTGACGCTACACCAATTAGCGCCATGAGCTATCAGTAAATACAATGGATAAAAGAATAAAACTTGAAGCCTACATATCAAAACATCTTTCAAAAAATTGTTTGTCACAAGATGATCTGTCCTCAATAGCCTATAGCTTAGGATTAATTCTATCCCATGTGTTTAGTGAAACAGACAAAGCCACTGGCATGCGCAGTTGGGCAATAGACGATTTGGCCGTTGACACGCATGTAGTATCAGACGCTAAGCTTACGCTTCGCGGAAGGATATTCTGGTTTACAGGTGATGCTAAATGCGTACACTACCAAGCAGATATTGCAAAGAATATAAGCCCTTTACTGTATTCTTGTAAGTTCAAAGACAAGAATGATAAACAACAAATGTACGTTGGTAAAACAGATGATGGTTGGACTCTACGGGTGTAGAGTGAGTTGTCTAGGGTGAACTTGATATGCAAGATGAAGTAAGTTTGGTACTAACAAAAAACGAAGTATTGGTCTTGTTCGAGTTTTTGTCTCGGTACTCAGAATCTGATCGACTCGATATTGTTGATCAAGCCGAGCAGAGGGTGCTTTGGAATTTGACTGGCTATCTCGAGAAAATATTAGCTGAACCCTTTTTAAGCGAGTGGTCAGACATTTTAGAGAAATCGCAGGGTATGCTTCGAGACGAAGTGGTGTAAGTGCGAGTATCAATCAGCAAATCAACTACAGTAACCACTAGACATGAACATACGTCGAACAACCAAAGCCTCACACTAAACGCGTAAATCCAACTATGTCCCGCTACCGTCCACCCAGTCCACGCTCATCTCCTTACATTAGTCGTAAAGGCTTCGAGGCTATGCAGCAGGAACTCAAAGACATCTGGAAACGGCGCGCGGAAGTGACATTGCATTTATCGGCTGCAGCGGCGGAGGGCGATCGTTCTGAGAATGCAGAGTATATTTATAGAAAGAAGGAGCTACGTGAGCTAGATCGTCGTATCCGTTACTTGCAAAAACGCCTTCCAGATTTAACCATCGTGGAACGTCGCGCCGATGATGATCATATTTATTTTGGCGCTTGGGTGGAGCTGGAAACAGATGATGGGAAAGTGAAGAAAGTCCGACTGGTTGGGGCCGATGAGATTGATCCGGCAGCTGGGTACATTAGTATAGATTCGCCGGTAGCAAGAGCATTACTCAAGAAAACCGTTAATGATGATATTAGCGTGGTAGTGGCTGATGCCACCATAAACTATACCGTCGTCTCAGTAAGTTACTAAACGTCGATTTCGTGAGCGACTCAACGCACTCGTCTTAAACGATATAAATAGAATCCTAAAATCCCAATCAAAAGTACCGGTCCGGTAGAGCCAAAGAAACTACCACCGGTTTTGGGATTGCCACCAGATGCGCTATCAGTACTGGCAACGTTCCAACTAAAACGTCGAGAACTGCTGGCAATATCATCGCTTGCCACAACGTTAACATTGTAAATCCCGAGTGTATTCAATTGGCCTTGCACCTGACCATCCACAGAAATACGTAACCCTTCAGGTAAGTTTTCAGCGCTAAAACTTAAGCCATCCCCATCGATATCACTGGCGACAAGTTGCCATTCAATGCGCTCACCGATCGTATTGGATTGATTGCTAATTTGCGCCAATTCCGGGGCGGTGTTCGTTGCCAAGTCTATCCCTGGAGTACTTGCGTGTAAGTTGATGGGTTCTATTGTGAAGCTATCCCAGTGCGTGTGCATATGTCGTTGGTCTTCACTGCGGGGAACATGATGAAAACTCACTCGATGCCATAGCGCAATGTCGGCATCGATCAGTGACTCATCATTAGCGTACTGTGCAACTTGATTGAGGCAGTCAGGGTTGAAGCGTGCATTTTGACTAGCGAATCGTTCACACTCATTGGCCACGGTCACAAAAAAATCGAACTCCGTATAAGGTTCAATGTCTTTGCGCTCTAATCGATGGCCGTAATGTATTGGTTCAATTCGGTATCCTCTGTCGTCTACCCCTGGTGTATCACCATTGAGCTTGTCCCAGATCTCCCAGGACACTGGATAGTCAGGGCTCACAATACGTGCCTGTTCAGTAGTGAAGCGTTCAACAATCGTTTCTCGCCTACCGGAACTGGTTAACTGTGTGCGCGATTCGGTGACGGTATCATCGGTAGCGCTATCGCCAATATCGAAGTCTAGTCGCCAGTAATAGTTATGTGTGTGCGATAACCACAATGTATCGTCGTCACCTTGTAGTAGACGACCAAACGGCAATTCAAGATTATCAGTGCTTCTTTGTAGTGCACCAGTGGCACCGATTTCAGGTTCGATAGCGCCGTCAGAGTAAAATTTCCAAGTCACGATATAAGCGTATGCACCCACTTGAGATACGGAAAACAGCGTTAAGCTTTCTGCGCTAACCGAACGTGATGGTGTTCGGTAATTGTCGTTGCCTTTCGATCGCCACAGGCAGATGGCAGGGCGTGTTTGCACGATGAGTAAATCACCGAAAGGGCAGTCGTCTGCTGAGAGCTCAACCAGATAGCCGCCGCCAAGGCCGTACTGCGTGACATCGTTGTAGGTCACATCGCTGTCATCGTATGCAACATGCAATTGACTGAGTCTTGCTGAACTCAGAATTCTAGTAGCAGTGCCATTGGGTGGCGTGTAGTAAATATCATTGAGCACTAAGTTTTCGCGTATGCGAGATTCCCAGCACATTTCCCACTGAGCACCATTAGCAAAAGTTTCACTAATGAGCGCATCGCCGCTGCAGTCGGGTGCAGCGCTAGCGGTTGGACTAACTAGCAAAGTCGCTAGGCTCGTCCATAAGACGAAAGCTAAAAGTGCTAACTTATTCATCGACCAATCTCGAACGGTGAAGTAGGTGTCCAGTCAAACGGGATGAGTTCAAAATCGGTAACCATGGAGCCGATGATGGGGTAGTCTTCGGCGCTTGGACGATGAACGCGGCTCAAGCTATACCACAACACCGGTTTAGTTTCGTTCATTGAATCACCGTTAACGAAATTATCCAAAGACCCGATACACTCTGCGATTTCACTACCGACATAATTATCGTCAATTCGTGTGTGCCGCTCACATGCGTTAAACGCGGTGAGAGCAAAATCGAACTGAGTCCAATTATTTTTCTGATCGCTGTAGCTGTACCCACTATTCTGTGGATCTAGGTAATAACCGCGGCCATCCACGTCTCTTATTCGCCATCCACGAAACGCATCTCGGTCGATTTTGCGTAAGCTCTCGGTTGCCAAAGTGGTTACAGCCATTGGCCGACGGCTACCAAGTGTTGGCTCGAGTTTAAAATTAAATTCATCAACCAAATCGTTTTTCTGATCACCGTTTAACGCGAATACCATACGCCAGGTATAAAGTAAGGTTAGCTGTGTTGCGAACATGGACTGCTGCGTCAGTGGATTCATCAACGAATTTCCAAACTGCACATCACTGCCAATGGAACTGGACCGGCCAGATAAGGTGACCGACGGTGCTATACGTCCGTCTTCACTTAAACCGATCATGACTTTGAACGTCAGTCCTTGATAAGTAGACACTGAAAATAGTTGATACTGCTCGCCTTGTAATCCTGGGCGCATGCTGTATTTTGCCAATAAGCCAGTCGGCCTGATATTGCTGCACAATTTGGCCGTTGGCTGGTTAAGCGTTTGCAATTCACCATCACAAACGCTGCTGTTCAGTGTTTTTAGCGAAGTGCCGCCAAGTTGATTTTCACCGATAAGACTTTGTGGCTCTGTTTGGTTGTGATGGTGCAGTAACACTTGGCCCAAGTGTAAATGCTGCATGACCTTTCGACTGGAATCGCCAGGTGCTTGGTAGTGTAACTCTTGCAATTCGAGCGCATGATCGTCATCTAGTACGGCACAAAAACTCCAACTCGCACCCGAATTGAATGTGTGTCCGAGTTCTGTGCCTGTCTGGCAATCCAGCGCAGCTGCAGGTAAGCCATGCAAGCTTGCACAGAGGCAAAGAAAATAGAAAAGATGCCTAAGTTGTTGCATGCAGATTGTCTTAAAGGCTCTGCTGCAGTGTAGTGACACTGAGTTGTTGTAAATTGACAACCGGCTCGACAGCAAAAACGGTGCGGGTGCTATCAAACAGCGAAAGGAGTGCGCATCGCTGTGTTGCACACAGCCGTGTTTTGTCGGTGGGCTCGAATATGCTTGCTTTCACATCAAGGCTGGATAAATCACTGAGTGTTGGCAGCCCGCGAACGCGCCGTTCCTCGTTCAAGGCGTCCATTATGTAGGGTTGTTGTTCGATCAATGTTCTAGCGGTTTCAATTTCTTGTTCGTTCAATGGCAAATGCACTGAATCTATTGTTTGAGACTTGATAACTTCGCGAGAGTTCAAGTCTACCAATATGAGGCGCGATTGCTGTGTACTGTAGTTAAACTGATACACTCTGGCACGGCGTTGGTTATTGGTTTTTTTCCGCTCATCTAGTTCGATAGACAATGTTTGCACGCCGAGTGAATGAGGCTGTGTTGCTAACGCGTTTCGGTTTTGCACCCAGAATTGGCTGTTCGCCTGAGCGCTGGCAAATTGCTGCTCGTCCACGCTCAGGCTAGCCGACATATTGGCTGCTAATAGCGGCAGTGCAATAGCCATAGAGGTGGCCACAGCAAGGCGCAAGTGGGCGATTTGCTTGGTCTTGAAACTACGCGAAACAATCATTGAGTAATCTGAAAATTTGAGTTCATACGACACTATAGGGTGCTTGCAGCGTTTTTGCGCATTACACAAGTCGCAACTTTGGGGCCATTGCGTGTGACCACAGACTTCATCACATATTTTGGCTATGGGTCATTGGTAAATCGAGCCACACGCCCGGCAGGAGAGGTCTCGTATCGCGCTCGATTGTATGGGTGGCGTCGTGTCTGGGGTCATCGTGTTTTATCGGCCCAACAGCCCTCTGACGAGCTTGAAAGATCATGTTGTTCATTAAGTGTCCAAAAACTGATCGATTTTGATATTGCGAATCGTAAAAACATGCCGTTTATTGACGGGGTTGTAGTGACTATTCCCATTACCGACCTACCTACATTGGACAAACGCGAGACCGGCTATGATCGTCACGCGATACCTTCCAGTCATTTTGACTTGCCAGCCGAGTGCGATGTAGACGAAATCCACGTGTATGTGTCAAAGCCTGCTCACCAAGGGGACGCCACCGAGCATTTCCCCATTCTTCAAAGCTATATTGATTGCGTATTAGCAGGATATTGTGAAGTATTTGAACACCAAGGAATGCAACGTTTTGTTGATTCCACACAAGGTTGGGCTGGTGTGATTGAAAATGAACGTGACAATCCAAAATACCCGCGAGCGGTGAGCTTACCTGCGTCCAAGTTGGCGCAGTTTGATAGCATCATAGCTTCACATCGATTGAACATAAAGAAGGAGTCGCTTTAAATGGCGCTAGATATAACTCACTACGTCACCAGCGATGACGGCGGCATGCGCTTTAGTAATACACAGGCAAATCACTTTGCTAAAGGTGTGGCAGGGGATTTCAATCCGATTCATGACATTGGTGCGAAACGTTTTTGCGTACCTGGGGATTTATTGTTTGCGGCTTTGTTGAGCCGCTATGGCGTGTATGCAAATTTGCAGGTTGACCTCATGTCGCTAGTTAATGCCGACGTGTTGGTCGAATTGCCACACAGTTTAGATGCGCATAATGAAATTAGCGATGCAAAAGGACGACACCTCATAACACTAGATGTCACCGGTGAATCGACCAACGATACAGCTTTTGTAGCAAGCTTAGTAGAGCGTTATGTACAATTTTCAGGTAAGACGTTTCCAGATATATTGGTTGGCCTTATGCGTGAAAACAACGTGATGATCAACCCTGCAAGGCCACTGGTTATTTACAAAGATATGTCGCTGCAACTGGATAGGTTGAAGGGTGATGACTTATCACTGGAGCTAGATCAAGCCACGCTTGATGTGGACGGGAAGAAAGGCAAAGCGTGTTTGCGTTTTGTGATAAGAGACGGCGCTGACATCATCGGACGTGGTGAAAAAAATATGTTGTTAAGTGGGCTGCGCGAATTTGATGAGGCAGCTATGAGCGAAATAGTTGCGCAGTACAGTGAGTGGAAAACCACTTACGTAGCGCCAGAATTAATTTGACTTAAACAATGCAAACTACGACTCATCGGATGAGCTTAGTGCAACATTGTTATTTACCCGCGTGCAAGGCCGCGCGCTTTTTTATCCATGAAAATAGTTATACACAAAGAGGTTGTCATATGAAACACACGGACGCGTTAGACATACTGCAAACTATCTACGGTTACGATAGTTTTAGACCGCAGCAGGCTCGCATAATAGATTCAGTTATCGATGGCAAAGATGCTTTGGTGCTCATGCCCACTGGTGGTGGTAAATCGCTGTGCTACCAAGTACCTGCTCTCGTACGAGAAGGTACGGGCATTATCGTCTCCCCACTTATTGCATTAATGCAAGATCAGGTTGACGCCCTTAAAGCGCTGAATTTGAATGCAGCTTTTATCAATTCGTCGATGTCTGCACAAGACGTTGCCCACACCGAACAGCAGCTCATCGATGGCAATATCGATATGCTGTACGTTGCGCCTGAACGCCTGCTGATGAGTTCAACGTTGAGCTTGCTCGACGAATGCAAAATAGCCTTGTTTGCAATTGACGAGGCACATTGTGTATCGCAATGGGGACACGATTTTCGCAAGGATTATATGGGCCTCAACATATTGCACGAGCGATATCCGAGTGTGCCACGTATAGCACTAACAGCCACAGCTGACCAAAGAACACGTGAAGAAATTGTAGAGAACCTTGCGCTAGGTGACGCTGCACAGTTTATCAGTAGCTTTGATCGCCCCAATATTCGTTACGCCATTAGTGACGCTGGTAATGCGAAAGAGTCAATGCTGCGATTTCTTGATGAACACCATGTTGGAGACGCAGGCATTGTTTATTGCTTATCTAGAAAAAAGGTTGATGACACTGCAGCTTGGTTGACGAAGCAAGGCAGAAATGCAATCCCCTATCATGCTGGGCTTGATGCAGGCACACGAGAACGACACCAAAGCCGGTTTCTTCGCGAAGATGGAATTATAGTGGTTGCAACGATTGCGTTTGGGATGGGCATTGATAAACCGGACGTACGGTTTGTTATGCATTTGAATCTACCCAAGAGCATTGAAGCCTATTATCAGGAAACAGGCCGGGCAGGACGAGATGGAATGCCTGCCAACGCATGGATGTCTTATGGGCTGCAGGATGTTATCAATTTGCGTTCAATGATGCAAGATTCCGATGCTGATGAACAGCATAAGCGGGTGGAGCATAACAAGCTCGAATCCATGTTAGGCCTGGCGGAGCTGGGCACGTGTAGACGGCAAGCGTTACTGTTGTATTTTGATGATGAATTGCCTAAAGACTGCGGTAATTGCGATAACTGTCTGAACCCGCCAAGCACTTGGGATGCAACAGAAGCTGCGCAAAAAGCGCTGTCTTGTTGTTATCGAACCGGCCAGCGTTTTGGAGTTAACTATTTGGTCGATGTGCTTATCGGTAAAGATGCTGATCGAATAAAAACCTTTGGGCATGACAAGCAAAGTACTTTTGGTATTGGCAGCGATCGGAACGCAACAGAATGGCGCACGTTGTATCGTCAGCTCATTGCAAAAGGCTTACTCAGTGTTGATGTAGGCGGGCACGGTTCAGTCACGCTAACGGAAGCTGCCAGGCCAATATTGCGTGGTGAGCGTACGCTCGAATTAAGACAGATTAAACACAGCACCAGTAAAAGTTCGAAGAAAAAACGCAACAACGCCGATCAAGTGGCTCCTGCCGATCGACCATTGTGGGAGAAACTTCGAACTCTGCGATCGTCACTTAGTGATGGAAAGCCAGCCTATTTGGTGTTCAGTGATAGCACGCTGGTGGATATGGTTGAGCAGCGCCCAATGACGCTTGAACAAATGTCTGCGGTGTCAGGAGTCGGTAAGCATAAGTTAGAAAAATACGGTGATGATTTCACCAATCTCATTCGTGAACACGATATGTTCGGCGATATGGATGACGAAGTTGCGCAGAGCGAAGCCGATTACCTCAACTGACAACGGTATGCGCCCTTACTAGTGTAAGTAATCGGTGCTATCACGTTTAGAATAATACACTTCACGATCAAGAAGAGTGCCAGATGGTGAGTAGCGCTCCCAACCAATCTGTAAGCGAAAAGGTGCTTGCATAGCTTGGTTGGTCCAGCTTCGGTAGCGTGCAACGATTTTGTCTTCGTTGTCTTTCTCTACGAACCAGCAAGTCTCGTAGAGCGTTTGTGCTCGTTCTTTATGCACAACTTCTTGTTGTTTAAGCGTGTGAGCTGGGCTGATATCGAAGCGAGTGATGGTGTCGTTTAGCGTCTGCATAATGCTGTACTGACTAGCGTTCATGATCGCTTAAACAATAAATGAAAATGAGCTTGGCTGATATGCTGTGACACACAATACGGAACATGCCATGTGTGCAAGGTTCACGCTTCGCGCCTTGTACTCGATCGTAAGAACGTTAGCCGCTCCTGTCGGAGCAGCCAGTTATCGACTAAATAGTGAACTGGGATGCTCACGACAGTGCAGGCCACCAGTGAAATGGCAACGAACAAGTAGGCGGCGGTTTGCCCATCGCCCAATACTGGAGGTAATAATTTTCGTAGCAGTCCAAGTACAAAGATATGACTTAGATAGAGCGCGTAGGACGCATCGCCCAGCAAAACACCAAACCGATTGTCAGGTACTTTAATGAACAGCGTGCCAGCGACAACCATGGTTGCTGGGATGCCATTCTTAATAATGCCTGGTAAGTTGGTTGAACCCAAAAACATGTCTTGTGAGTGCACAACGAGTAACGCTAGACCTAATACAAACAAGATGGTGCCCGTTGTTGCTGAGAGTCGCCAGCCGCGCTTCCAAGCGTAGGCCAGGAACATGCCGAAGATAAATTCGAACACCACGTCATCGGCTAAAAATTGTGCAATAGGTCCTTCAAAATTGGTCAGTTTTGCAAGCAGAAAAATACCAGATATCGCAACCGTTATAAGAATAAGACGCAGGTTTTCACGTGCAAAAAGCGATAGCGCAAACAGCAAGTAAAAATACATTTCAAAATTGAGCGACCAGCCGGGAGCGACTATCGGCCACACCTCTCCAGGATGCGCACTGCTAAAGTGTGGAATGAAGAACAAGCTCTTAAGCAAGCTTTCAGCCGTTAGGGACGTGTTGGTAAATACCGAAGGCATGGCCATAAAGATCGCGGCCATTAATAGTGTAAAAAACCAGTACAGTGGTGCCACGCGACGAACACGATTAATAATAAATGCGCCCGGTGTGTGAGTTGGCTTAGAGATGTACAACATGATAAAACCGGATATCACGAAGAAGATATCAACACCGAAACTACCGAACTCAATGAGCTTTGCCTCGTAGGCTGGCACCTGAATACATGCGTGGGCGTATACGACCACGAGCGCCGCGATTGCGCGCAGGTATTGCAAAGCATGCAGTCTCATTCGAGTTCTTTTTTGCCGTTTTATAGTCTGCTTTGAAATCAAAGCAGAAACATTTTATAGCACCTGAATGAGACTATGGCCGTTATTAATCAAACGGTCATGCTAGTTTACTTCAATTATCATTTCGATCATATCTGCGCGACACTCGCGTTGTATCTGATCTTCTTTTAATTGTTCAAAAGCGCTTTGAAGTTACCTTCTCCAAAGACGTCGTCACTCTGGCGCTATATAAATTCGAAATACCGATTAATTCGCTGAGGGTTGGCAGACGAACATCAGTGGCCTTGTGGTAGGTATCGGGAGGGGCGGGCATGAACTCAAGCGCATTTTTGCGCAAATACTCGACTGGCGCATAGATATCGTGACAGCTGCAGCCGATATGCTGGATGCATTTACTCTTGTATTTTCTAGGTTAGGTAATTTTTGCGATTTTAGTGAACTGTGCGCCGTATCGTCATGTGTGTGCAACTACCGCTAAGATCGTGTAATCCGCGTAGTTACGGGTTTGCTACAGCGCGTAGTAGGCCGTCATAGTAGCGGCTTCCCATCTCTCTTAAAGCCGCGGCACCGTAATGAATACAATCGCCGTTGCCACAAGGGTAACCATTGTCAGGTGTTAGATCATCATTAATGGTAATCGCTGAGTGACGCACTTTACTGGGTATCGTTCGGTGTGCATCATCGATAAGTTGTTGGTTAGGTGGAAACACTGAATAGTCTCCGCGCTCATCCTTACCTCTAGACATTGTTCCGACAACGAACGGGATATTGGCATCTGGGCGACGTAAGTCACCACCACGAAGGTCTGCGTTGATTTGTAGCCTAAGCTGTTGAGCTAGACGCTCGAGGTTGGCAAGATATTCCGCTGCACATTGGCTATTGTCTCTGTCGGACTCACCTTGGTGCCAGAGTATGCCTCTTAGAATGCCACCGGTTTCGGCTAGCGCTATATTTGCACGAGTAACCGCGCGATCAAACAACCATGTGTTGCCCAGGTTTGGGTTGTCGGTTGGCTGTGCATTCCATTGTGCAACTGAATGATGAGCGTTGGCGCAAAACGCAGAACCTGACCAAGCTGCAGGTACCAGTATGATATTTTTCGTTGTGTCGTTTAGCGCAGCTTTTGCAAAGCTCATACCCATGCCGATGTAATCAGACTCTTTACCCGATGAATTGGTAGGGTCAAGCGGTACATGCAATGGATCTTCGGCTTGGACTATTCTTGCGCTGTTAATCACGTTTACGTTTTCGTCGCTGTAGTCCTCAGCATCAATGAAAACCATATCGTTATTGTTTTTGGAAACGTTCAGTTGATAAATGCGTGGGTGAGGTTCGTCTGGACCACCTGCGTTGGCAAGCTTGGTGCCTGCACCACTAAAACCGACCATGTTGCTCTGTCCTGCCAACAAATAAACATCGGGCGCGTCGACAGGTTGTACGTTGATACGCACGGTGGCTCGTGCGGTGTCGGTGCCATCGTTGGCATCGATGTAAAAAATACGTTGTTGCGGCATGATTGGAAGATCATCAATCGCAAGGCCTAGATTGATCGAGCTGTAGCTTTCACCAGCAGGAATTTGGTCTGGAAATATCCCAAAGGTGATGAGTCGGTTGTCGGAATCAGATGCACCTGCAATGCTGATACTGATTGGTTTGCTATGCCCACCGATGCGCGTCAGATTGATTGGTATGTTAGCGCCTGCTGGATTTCCTTCTTCAAGCGATATCGGTCCCACACTGTCTAAGGTGAATGCGCCAGTGGATGTTCCGGCATCGGTTGAGCCACTATCGGTCGAGCCACTAGTTGAGGATCCACTCGTCGAGGAGCCTCCAGTCGTGGAGCCACCATCATCGCTAGAGCCTGAACACGCAGCCAAACTAAACAGCACCATTAGTGCTGCTAAGCGGTTGGCAAGAGTGTGTTTCACTAAATTCATCAATCGAGTCTTCTTAATTGTTCTTTGCGAGCTGTACGCCTTCCTGAGGACGTAGCGGCGGACGCAAACGCGGATACTGGTGCTTACGCACCAACCGTGACATTGCGCTTCAATGATGTACCGAAGTGAGAATCACTTCACAAATTGTGCCGAAAACAGGTTTTGTTAGGGCTGGGCAGCTTGTCTGAGAAAATCGTAGTAGCGCGAGCCCATTTCACGGTATGACGTGGATCCGAAGTGGATGCAGTCGCCTTCACCGCATGGGTAGGCGTTTGGCACCAAGTCGTCGTTATCGACGTATGCGGAAAACGGCACAATAGATTTAATATTGCGGTGCACGCCATCAACGACCTGTTTTGGGTCTGGTTGAAAGTTGTAAGGTGCACCCTTTGACATTGTGCCCAGTACAAATGGGATGTTCGCATTGGGACCACGAGCGCCGGCACCTCTGGCGTCTTGCATTATGTTAGTTCGCAAAGACGCAACCAATGCGCTGATATTTTCTTGGTACAGTCGTGCACATTCTGCGTTGTCCGAATCGGCTTCACCTTGGTGCCAGAGGATTCCACGTAATATTCCATTTGTTTCTTGTAGAGCTAAATCGGCGCGTGCGATGGCTCGGTCGTGGAGCAGGGTGCCGCTAAGCACTGGGTTGTTGCTGGGTCTTGCATTCCAGCCGAGCTGACCGGGGTAATTGGTTCTTTCACGTTTGCAAAAGCCAGTGTTAGACCAAGCTGCAGGGACAAGAACTATATTGCTTTGTGTATCAGATATTGCTCGCTTAGCGAATGACATACCCATTCCAATGTGCGTACCTGCTTTTCCGCTTATGCGTGAATCATATCCATCGTGCAGTGGATCAACCGCATCGGTCAAGCGTTGGCCAGATACCGCGATGGCGTTGACGTTTTCAAAAGAAGCGGTAGTGGGAAAATTCGCTATATCGTTGCCGGTTACGTTTAACTGTTGAATGCGTGGGTTCGGTGCATCAAGTTCACCCGGAAGCGCTTGCTTTGCGCCAGTTTCGCTAAAGCCAACCATGTTGCTTTGACCAACTAATAAGTAAACATCGGGGCGATCGGTAGGCGCAATTTCGAGCCGCAGAACACCAACAACGGTTTGGCTATTGCCGTCAGTGCCTAGAATGCGCACGTTGCGAACTTGTCGCTGAATAGGCAGCGGACCTATGTCTGTGCGGAAAGTGATATTCGCCGATTGTTCCGAATCGCTGATCTGGGTATCAGAAAATTGCCATTGTAGGTCGGTAACATCAGCTGGCGTTTGTCCTTCAACGGCAAGGTTGATCAAGCGGCTGTGTCCGGCACTTCTAGCAATTTGCACGTTGATGCTTACCGTTGAGCCTTCCGTCAGCGATACATTACTGTTGGATAGGTTCAAAGAGTAGAAACCGTTGCTAACGGGACCTGCGGGCGTTGAACTGCCTCCGTCTCCCGAATTTGTTCCCAGGCCGCTGGTTGTGGCGCTTGCAACCTGCGGGCTTTTAACATCGCTGGAGCAACCCACAGCGCTAATGGCGATCAGTAGTAACGAGGTGATTAAAGTTGTTTTCATTCTAATGTCATTCACAACAGAGCTATTATCCACATGTGTGCGCTCGAGGCATACGGGTTGTTTGTTCAGCGCCGCGAGTGTAGCACTGGCATGTATGCTCGCGCCGGTATAAGTACCGCAACTATCTGCAATTTAACGGTTTTGTGGGTTGTTTATACTTAATGACCTACGTTTCATCACGGTGAGAGATGGTCTGACAAACATGGTAAAATATCCCGCAGTTGGGGGGCTTGTATTTGTGCGTTGCTGCACAATCAGCGCGTAGGTGTGCGGTCCAGGCGGAACACAACAAAAAAACAACCATAAATGATGCTGACAATTCGACTCGTCATCACAATGGCGGCGCTTTGGCTGCTGCTGTCGGGCATGTTCAAAGCCCAATTACTCATATCAGGGGTTCTGTCAGTAGCCTTAGTTGTGTGGCTAGCCACACGCATGGGTGTTCTTACGCATCGGGGTCACCCGATCTACTTTCGGTTTTTGCATATCTTTGGCTATTGGGGCTGGTTAGCCTGGCAAATATTGCTCTCCAATATAGATGTCACACGTAGAATTTTGTCGCGAGAAATGCCTATTAAGCCAACATTGAGGCGTGTGAAGGCTACGCCCACCTCTGATATGGGGCGCGCCATCTACGCAAACTCTATTACTCTGACGCCGGGCACAACGGCCTTAAACTTCACACCAGACGGCGATATTCTTGTTCATGCTCTGCATGAGGAAAGTTTGCAGGATCTAGAACGTGGAGAAATGGCAGAGCACATAACTGCGGTTGAACCGCATTTCAAACCTTTGGAGCCACCCCCTTAGATGTTTGTTGTCACCACATTAGCGCTGCTGATTACCATGACGCTAACTTTAGTCAGGGCACTTTTGGGTCCGACGATTTTCGATCGTATTCTAGCGGTCAATTCTTTTGGAACCAAAACGGTATTGCTTATTGCCGTTTACGGTTTTCTAACGGGCCGCCCAGATTTTGTCGATATCGCGTTGGTCTATTCATTAATCAACTACATCGGCACCATCGCTGTATTGAAATTTTTTGAATACGACGATCTGGGCAGTGGCGCTTACCAAGAAGATGATTACTGATGTTTGACTGGCTTATTTGGATCATCTCTTGGCTACTCATTACAACTGGCTGTGTGTTTATTGTCGCAGGTGGTATCGGTCTACTGCGCATGCCCGATCTCTACACTCGATTGCATGCAGCGAGCGTGACTGACACAGGTGGCGCTATATTTATCGTATTGGGTTTGTTGCTGCAGGCTTTGTTTGTATTCGACAATCCAATGGCCGGTATTAAAGTGGTTCTCGTTTTGTTCTTCACCTTGTTTACATCGCCAACGGCATCACATGCGCTTGCAAAAACGGCATTGCTTTCAGGCCATGTTCCAACAGATGAGAATGGCGAGCCTATTTTGGACTCCCCAGAAACAGCGCAGATGCTGGCACGCTCGAGGCCCGAGAAATAGACATGGAATTGCTGGTTACGGTTGTATTGTTATCGTTCTTGGTCGCCATTGTTATTGGCATCATTGTGCTGCGAGATCTACTAGCTGGCGTTATTCTGCTCGGCTTGTATAGCTTGGTTGCGGCTGGGGTTTTTGTCGTGATGGATGCCGTTGATGTGGCTTTTACTGAGGCGGCCGTGGGGTGTGGAATTTCAACAATCTTGTTTCTTGGTGCATTGTCATTCACTCGGCATGAGCAAAAACCTCGTGGTAACGATTCGGTTGTGGCTATGGTGTTTGTTGTAGTCACTGGTGCAATGTTAATTTATGGCACGCTCGACATGCCGCATTACGGGGACTCGTCGTCACCTGCACAAACCCATCCTGAATTAACCCAGCATTACTTGTACGAGTCGATGGGGGAAACGGGGATGCCAAATGTCGTTACGTCTGTGCTCGCAAGCTATCGTGGTTACGATACCTTGGGCGAAACCGTCGTTGTATTCACTGCAGGTATAGCTGTTCTCAGTTTGTTGGGTCTTATACGTCGACGACCTGAAGAAGAGGCACCCGACGATGCCCCAGGCGATCTACCAAAACAGGCCGACGACGACTTGGAGCGCATCGCATGAAACTGTATCAACGGCAAAGACACCGTGTTCTGCAGATTGTCACTAAACTCATCATCCCGTTTGTATTGTTGTTTGCTCTTTATGTGCAGTTTCATGGAGACTACGGACCGGGTGGTGGTTTTCAGGCAGGTGTTATCTTTGCATCCGCCTTCATCTTGCACGGTCTAATTTTTGGCATGCAACGAACACGAAAAGTGATAACGCCAACGGCGCTGCGTATATTAATGGCGCTGGGTGTTTTGATTTACTTGGGTACCGGCATATTGAGCATGCTGTTGGGTGCAAATTTATTGGACTACAGTGTACTGGCACACGATGCAAAGCATGGACAGCATTGGGGAATATTTGCAGTGGAACTTGGAGTTGGTGTCACAGTGACGGCGGTGATGATTAGTTTGTTCTACAGCTTTGCGAGCCGACGTTAATGCAAATTCTGGGCTTATACAATTATTGGATAGTGATCGTACTAATGATGGCGGGCTTGTACATCATGATCGCGCGCTACAACTTGATCAAGAAAATGATTGGTCTTGGTGTTTTTCAAACCTCCATATTTTATTTGTACATCACGATGGGCAAAGTCCATGGTGGCACTGCGCCTATATTAGCTGATGGGGTGGAGATCTACTCTAACCCGTTGCCGCACGTTCTCATACTGACCGCGATTGTGGTTGGTGTTGCGACGACTGCCGTTGGGCTTGCACTCATTGTTCGTATTTTTGAACAATACAATACAATCGAAGAAGACGAAATCAAAGCAATTGAGACGCAGGAGCACGACTCGTGATTGCTGATCAGCTTCCTGCGCTGCAGATTGTCATACCCATGCTGGCAGCGCCTTTATGTGTATTGGCGAAGAGACCGTTAGCGTGTTGGGTTATAGCGTTAGTTGCCAATGTCCTAGTTGTTATCACAGCGTGGTCTATGTTTTTGCAAGTACGCAGTGATGGCGTCATCCGTTATGAGCTTGGCGGATGGGCTGCACCCACCGGGATCGAATACTACGTCGATATGATGAACGCCACGATGCTTCTGCTGGTGTCATTCATTAGCTGCGTTGTGCTGGTTTACGCCTACAAGAGTGTGAATAAGTCGGTTATCACTGCCAAACACTATTTATTCTATGCCGCCTGGATGTTGTGTCTAACGGGTTTGCTGGGTATGTGTATCACCGGTGATGCATTTAATGTGTTTGTATTTTTAGAAATTTCATCGTTGTCGATGTACATGTTGATTGCATTTGGTAATGATAAGAGAGCGCTTACAGCAAGCTTTCGCTACTTGATTATGGGTAGCATCGGTGCATCGTTTATTCTTATTGGTATCGGATTTTTGTATGCGGCTACTGGTGCGCTCAACATGGTTGACCTTGCCCAACGCATTCCCGACGCTGAATCTGAGCGTGCAGTGCTTGTGGCATTTAGTTTTCTAACCATCGGCTTAATGATTAAGTCGGCGGTGTTTCCGCTGCACGGTTGGCTGGCGAACGCATACCAACATTCCCCCATTGCTGTTACCGCGTTTCTAGCCGGTACTGCAACCAAAGTATCGCTGTATGTTTTGTTACGATTCTTCTTTAGCATATTTGGACCAAACTACAGCTTTGGCGCAATGCTTTTAAATGTGGTGCTACTACCAGCTGCGGTGGCAGGCTTTGTTTTATTGTCATTGGTAGCCATATTTCAGACCGACTTACGCCGTATGCTGGCGTACTCAAGCGTTGCACAAATTGGCTACATTATCGCTGCATTTTGTTTGGCATCTCAGTCAGGGTTAACGGCTGGCATTGTTCACATCATTAATCACGGCATAATCAAAACGGCGCTGTTTATGTCTGTCGGTTGTATTTTGTACCGAGTCGGACACACCCACAGCCCAAGCCTAGATAATTTGTTTCATAAAATGCCACTCACTTGCATTGCATTCATACTTTCAGGGCTGGGGCTAATCGGTGTCCCTCTAACCGTTGGCTTTGTGAGTAAATTTTCGCTGATAAGTGCGTCAATGGAGCGCGGTTGGTGGATGGTCGGTGCGCTGGTACTGCTTAGCTCATTGTTTGCCATTCTCTATATTGGTCGAGTCGTCGAAATCATGCTGTTCAGGAAGGCACGTAACCCTGTGCCAGTGCCCATTGGCCGAAGTGAGGCGCCACTGATGATGCTAATACCTATGTATGTACTTATAGGCGTGAGCATTTGGTTCGGTGTGTCCGGTAGTACGACGCTTGCGGTTGCTAGTGAAGCGGCAGCTGCACTATTGGGTGGTTACCAATGAATCCACTGTGGACACTGGTACCACCATTATTGGTAATACCGTTCATCATCTATTTTGGTGAGCGACGTAGAAACCTTCGAGAAGCATCCATCATAGTTGCAGGGCTAGCGCTGCTCGGCATAAATGATCGTATTTACTCGTCGGTGCTTTCAGGGCAGGTCGTAGAAAGTGGCGAGCTTTCGATATTAGCGAACTTTTCATTGCGCCTTAGCGCCGAACCTATGGGCGTTTTGTTTGGATTGTTGGCAAGTTTTCTGTGGATTGTCACGACGGTTTACAGCATTGGCTATATGCGCGGCCATGATGAAAAAAACCAAACCCGATTTTACTGCTGCTTTGCTTTGGCGATTGCTTGTGTCATGGGGGCCGCCTACGCGGACAACTTACTGACCTTGTTCGTGGCCTACGAAGCCATAACGCTATCAACTTTTCCATTGGTGACCCATGCTGGTAACGATGCATCCAGAAAAGCAGGGCGCTTATATTTACTGTTACTCATGTGCGGCTCTATTGGTTTGTTCCTACCAGCGGTCATTTGGATTGCCACTGCTGCTGGAACACTGGATTTCGTCGCTGGTGGAATTTTAGCTGACGCTGGTTTGAGTAAAGGCGCCGTTGGTATCTTATTGGCATTGTGTGTCTTTGGTGTAGGCAAGGCAGCCGTTATGCCAATGCATCGTTGGTTGCCAGCAGCAATGGTTGCACCAACCCCTGTTAGTGCTTTGCTGCACGCGGTTGCGGTAGTGAAAACAGGTGTGTTTACCATTTTGAAAGTGGTGACTTACACGTTTGGCATCGATATGATTTCGACGACCGGTGTGGCCAGTTATATTTTGCCGTTCGTCGCATTCACGGTTGTTGCCAGTTCGCTTATCGCGTTTACCAAAGACAATTTAAAAGCGCGGCTCGCATACTCTACAATCAGCCAGCTCTCTTATATCGTCATGGCGGCGTTGTTAGCCACGACGATGTCGGTAACCGGTGGTGCTTTGCATATTGTTATGCACGCGTTCGGTAAAATCACACTGTTCTTTTGTGCCGGTGCCATTATGGTGTCTTTACATAAAACGCAAATATCCGACCTAGACGGAATGGGGCGGCGCATGCCGATAACCATGATCTGTTTCTTTATCGGCGCTCTAGGTATCATCGGATTGCCGCCAGCTTCTGGTGTGTGGAGTAAGTTACTCATTGCCGGTGGTTCGCTTGAAGCGGGTAACGCCATCTGGATAGGTGTGCTTATGTTGAGCACGTTGCTCAATATTGCGTATTTGTTGCCCATACCACTGCGGGCATTCTTCAAACCACCAAAAGAGCCGCAACCGGAAGGATGGACGGAAGCACCGTTTCCATCGCTTTGGGCAATCACGGTTACCGCTACGGCTTGTGTTTTGCTATTTTTCTTCCCGCAGCCGTTGATCAATTTACTCGGTCTTATTCAGTGGCGATGAGCATGTCAGATAAACCATTAAAGCAATCGGATAACGGCTCTTCAAACGGCTCCGAAATTGAAAAAGACTCGTTCTCGGATTTGGCGAAGCGTTTTCTCTGGGCAGATTCACCAGATGCCGTAGGTCGCGTCATTCTCGGATTGAGTGTTTTGTGCGTGTTGCTGTTTGTATTGGATTTCATTATTCACAGACATGCCTACGCGCCTGGTGAAGGCTTACCCGGCTTTTATGCAGTAGTGGGTTTCGGCGCTTTTACGATTATTGTGCTCGGTGCAACTCAGTTGCGTCGGTTGATTCTGCGTAATGAAAATTACTATTCACCGTACAGCGTTGACGCTGAAGAATACCCAGAAGATGGCTTGGATAAGTTGAACCACGGCGACCCAGATAGCGAGCATCCCGATTCTAACGGTCCTAGTACGAGTTCTATGTTGGATTCAAGTGCAGACAATAACGCTGGTTCGGATTCAACAAGTGGTGGGCGCACATGAGCTTACTGGCCCCACCATTTCTGTATTTTTATGCAGCGTTACTTTGCCCGTTGATGAGCAGTCGACACCGAGCAATCCTCTTGTTGATCGTACCGGTGCTTGGATTGGTTTCGTTACTAAGTTACTCAACGGGTAACCACGTTAACGTCACTATGCTTGGTTTTGAATTGACGTTCATGCGTGTCGACAAGCTTTCTTTGGTCTTCAGTATTATATTTTCTATTGCCGCATTTTTATCAGCCATCTACGCATGGCATGTGCGTGACAAAATACAACAAGTTGCCACCTTGTTGTATGCCGGGTCTGCCATTGGAGGTGTGCTTGCGGGCGACTTAATTAGTTTGTTCTTGTATTGGGAAGCCACTGCCATTGCTTCGGTTTTCTTGATTTGGGCAAGAAGAACAGCAGCGTCTTACGCCACTGGTATGCGGTACTTGATCATACAAGTACTGTCAGGTGTGTTGTTGCTTGCGGGCTTGCTGCTGCACTACAACGATACTGGTTCAATTGCTTTTGAACATCTAGGCTTAGTGAGTTTGGGTACATGGCTTATTTTCATTGGCTTTGGCATCAAGTGCGCTTTTCCGCTTATGCACAACTGGCTACAAGACTCGTATCCGGCAGCAACGGTGACTGGTACGGTTATTTTGTCGGCGTTCACAACGAAAATGGCCGTGTATGCACTTGCGCGTGGCTACGCGGGAACCGAAATACTGATTTATATCGGTGCCATCATGACGTTATTTCCCATTTTCTTTGCCGAGATTGAGAACGATCTGCGGCGTGTGTTGGCTTACAGTTTGAACAACCAGCTTGGTTTTATGGTTGTGGGTATTGGGATTGGGACGGAGATGGCGTTGAACGGAACAGCTGCACATGCGTTCTGTCATATTCTGTATAAATCATTGCTGTTTATGAGCGTAGGGGCTGTTCTGTATAGAACAGGGACGTCCAAAGCGTCTGAATTAGGCGGTTTGTATAAAACCATGCCGGTCACCATGGTGTGTTGCTTGGTTGGCGCAGCATCAATCTCAGCTTTCCCATTATTCAGTGGGTTTATTTCAAAATCGCTGATACTCGATGCATCAGTTTCTAACGGTTATTATTTAGTGTGGTTTGCATTGGTTGTCGCATCGGCTGGTGTGCTTAGTCATTCGGGCATCAAAATCCCTTATTTCACATTCTTTGCGCACGACAGCGGTAAGCGCCCTAAAGAGGCGCCAATTCACATGCGCATTGCAATGATCTCCACTGCTGTGTTGTGTGTACTAATCGGTGTGTTTCCCGAGTATCTGTATGCACTGTTGCCATACGAAGTCGATTACAAACCTTACACCACCAGTCACGTGCTTTCACAAATGCAGTTGCTGTGTTTTGCATTATTGGCCTTTGTTTTTCTCATGCGAAAAGGCTTGCACCCACCAGAAGTTCGCGGTGTGAATGTCGATAGCGATTGGGTTTATAGAAAACTAGCGCCTGCGTTATTGCCTTCAATAGCGACCGCAGTTGCCAGCCAAGTTACAGCCATTCAGTCTGCAGGCAAAGGTTTGGTACTGACGATTTATCGTCGCGTTTATTCGTTGGCGCGCCCGGGTGGAATGTTAGCGGTTAGCTGGGGTGTTAACAGCATGGTGATGATCGTGACAGTAATGATGTTAATTGTGTTGCTGTTTAATCTGATTTAAGTAGCTAAGTTCAGCAGACGAGTCTATTGGCAATCTATGATCTGCTCTGCAGTGTGTAGTGTCGGTTGGGTATACATGTGTAGAGTCTTCAGCTTGTATTTCGGGACAGTCACAGAATTAATGGTGATATTACCAACTCGGTGAAATTTTCTTTTTATATCAATAACACGATGGTATCTTTTTGCTCTAGGAAGATTTAGTTGGAGAGAGGGCGGATGGATATTGTAAAAACGAAACTAGTTTTCGCCGCAACGGTGACAATATTGTGTGGTTGCCATGCTGCTAATGACTCAACAGCTCTTTTTGCTAGTGCTAGTGTTATTGATATCGGATTTTCAATGAATGATGTCAAGACATCGCAGAGCAAGTTTGATCTCACTAAGTCTTCAAATGATGATATTAATCCCACGGCGGGAGATAGAGCTTAAAGTTAATCTAGCTTAGGACGAAACTTCTAGATTGTTAGCGTCTGACCACTTGTGTAGAACATCACCATCTTTGCAAAGAAAGCTATTTCTCAAAGTGCCTTCTTCTTTTAGAAGATCAAGTGTTTTAAAATATCGAGTTGAAAGTTCATCCCAATCTCGAATGGCATAGTCGTCAAAAATGGCATCGATACCTGCATCCCAGTAGAGCGACCCTTTATTTTTAAACCATCTAGCACGAAGGTGGCCTTTCCAAGCTTTCTCTTCTATTGAATTTGATGGAGGTGGGCTTAGTCCAGGTTCCTTTTGACAATCAAATTCATTTCCATTAGTCGCTGTTCCTTCGCGCTTTAAAGAAAAGTTCATGCTAAGTCCGTTGTTGATTAATGAATTAAATTTTCGGTATTAATCCAGCCTCGACCGTCGCGGTAGTAGATTGCCAGCCTGTCGTGATCGCACAGTTGCGATGCTGTTTTTAGTGTTTCAAGAATGAGTGTCGCTAAGAACATTTTTGTTGATGGGCAGGTAAACGTGATTTCATTTTTTGAAATTACCACCTGTAGGCTCCAACTTTTTGTGCCGGTGTGACTGTATTCCAGTACGCCATCCTTATCATTTTCCAGTTCATAGTCATAACCGGTTAGTCGGCTCTTAAAGTTATCGATAAGATCCGGTGTGATATCAGGCGCATTGCGCTCATCAGCACTGACGCCTCGGGTGTGCGTTGTCACCATTGCTGGATTAAAAATTCTTACTATCGCTTGTCTCATTACGAAACACCTCATTTGATCGAAACAGCATTACTCTTAAGCCAGATGGACATTAAAAGGAAAAAATGCCCATCCAGACGCTGAAATGTGAACTTTACGGAGGAAGTGTTGGAAAGTCAATGAGAAATATTTCCTTTTATAGGGATTTGGGGCATACTTACGCCTCAATAAATGCTTAACTCATTGTTTTCGAATGGCCTCTCGCGGTAGAAGGATCAATATTTTTTGGATTCCCAGTACAAAACAAAGCTAACTCACGCTTTGGTGCGCATGCTCAGGCCCTTGATCCGCCTGTGTTTACGCCATGAAGTGACGAATGCTGAGCTAAATGAACTGGTGAGGTTGATGTATGTAGAGGTTGCATACGAGCGTTACAGTATCCCTGAAGTAGAAATGACCGCATCTCGTGCGGCGGTGTTGAGTGGGTTGAGTCGAAAAGAAGTGGTGCGGCTTCGTGAGGTGCTAGAGCAGGGCGAAACATTACCAAAACAAAGTCCCAATAGAGCCCAGCGGGTGGTCCATGGTTGGTTGAATGATGCTGAATTTAGCGACGATAAAGGGCTGCCGTTGACGCTGCCAGTAAAACAGAAACACAATGGCAAGGAGCACGGTAGCTTTGTCTCGTTAGTGAAGCGTTATAGCGGCGATGTCACCTATGGGGCTATTCTGGATGAGCTTAATCATATTGGTGTCACTGAACAACCGAATGAACAAACAGTTGCTTTGGTCAATTATGCTTATGTGCCGCATAAAGATGACTTGGAACAAGTCAGAGTGGCGTCTACTAGCGTTGCCGATTTATTCAATACGGCGTTGCACAATATCGATAGCGATATTGACGATAAACGTTTTCAGCGTCAAGTGGTCTACTCCCACATAGATGAGTCGCTTGTTGATGAGCTTCAGGAAATAGTGGCAGTCAAAGGACAAGAATTGCTCGAATCTCTTGGTGCTCGTATGGCGCAGGCTAAAAAACAATCCAACAACGGTGAGAGCAGTCGTCTTAAGCGCGTCGGGTTTGGTATGTATTATTTAGAAAATGATTCGAAGCCGGTCACTAATCCGAAACAGGTTGTCGATTCGAAAACAGATAAAGAAAAGAGTGATAAGAAAAATGCCTGATAGTGGCTTGAATCCAAATAAGGTGTCGGCATTAATACTGGTGGTTGTTCGTAAAGTATTACTCAGTAGTGTCTTTATTTTGTGTTTGGGGAGCCTCGTTACAACCACTGGATGTTCGAATGAACCAGATATTGACCTGGATGAAAGTGGCATTATTGGAACTGGCATCATGCTTCGAGGTGCAGTGAGTTCAACCGTGCTGGCATCGAACGACATCGTGGAGGTGAAATCTATAGGTGGGCAATTGAGTGAGTTGAGCGTTGATGCAACACGACAATTCAGCACGACTTCGCTATCTGGAAAGGGACCGTGGGTGCTAAGTGTCAAGTCCAATGCGAACGTCGCCGTATACGGCATAGCGTATAGCGACGGCACTCGAAATATTAACCGTTTCAGTGATCTAAGCTTACGACGTTGGTTTGCTAAAGAATCGCTTGATCTTGATTCTGAATTTGGGTCCTCTGGCCGGTTCACTGATTTACCGACTGCAGAAGAATACGCACAGTCTACGACTGACGTGTTCCAGTTAATTGAACCCGTGTTAAATTCCTACAATGTGATCGGTGAAGATGCCATAAGTGCTAACTACATGCTCAATGATCAGGGCATCGACGGATTCCTGAATCGAAATTCTGTACTGATTGAAAATGGGTTCATCACCTTTCTTATTACTGATCAGGCGACTAATACGCAAAGTGCAAACCGTTCAGCGCTTAAGCTAAAAAATGATTTTCTTGATAGAGGATTAAGCGCCCCTACAGTACCCAGTTCTTTAAGAGCACTTGGCAGTTCTGCTGACGAAATTATAGTGGTCTGGGAGCCGTCGACTGACGATGTGGCTGTTTTTGTGTACGAAGTCTGGCGTGACGAAGTGCTTGTCGCCACCACACCGTACCCGGTGTTCATTGATTCAGGCTTGGCAGCCCGGTCCTATTCATATCAGGTTATAGCCGTAGATGGAGCTGGAAACAGATCACCTGCATCGTTGCCAGAGTTTGCGTCGCCGTTACAACTAAGCGATGTAGTTCCGCCTCCTGCACCTTCATTGCTTTTAGCTTTGGATATAACGAGCTCAGCGATTGAATTGCTTTGGGAGCAGTCAAATATTGGCGATGTTGTACGCTTTAACCTTTTACGTGGTTTTGATGCACAAACGGTTGGTGATGTCGTGCTTCGACTAACCAGCAATCGAGCAGTAGATACGACGGTTGTCGCAAACCAAACGTATTGTTATCAAGTGGAGGCGGTTGATGCGAGCGGTAATGTCTCGGCTGGCAGCGATGTTTTATGTGTAACCGCAACTGACGCAATTGATTCAGATGCGAACAGTCCACTGGGCGAATGGAATGTGCCAGAAGTAGACCCCTTTACTTGTAATCAAGTGCTTTCAAGTGATCAATTCCAGCTGGGTGTTACGGTGCTTGAACGCGGTTGTTATCTTGTGCCCGAATCACTTTCAATTGGTGCTGGAGCGACGCTACGTATATCTGCAGGTGCGGTGCTTAAATTTGGTGATAGGGCTGCACTTATTATTCCACGAAACGCAACGCTTACAACAAATGGCACACTAGACGACCCAGTTGTTCTTACCGGCGAGGTGGACATACCTGGATATTGGGCAGGTTTAGAATTTAGAAACAGTAGAAGCGCTGGAAATTTAGTACGAGGCACTGTTATTCAATATGCCGGAGGACCGAACAGCACTGATGCGGGGATAGCGTCAAGGCTAGGTCCATCTCGTTTTCGAATAGAAGATACTCTCGTACGCCGAAATCAAACCATAGCATTAGATTTTAACTCCAGCGTAATTATTCTTGATAGCTTTCGCGGAAATCGAATTACCGAAAACGATTCTATTGGTGTGGTTAGTATGGACACGTTACCGTCGTTGGCTGGAAATTCAGACTTTACGGGTAATGTAAGTGACACATTAGATGTGCCTGGCAGCACCTATAGTAATGTCCAACACACCATACCTGATCTTGGTATTACACTCGATTGGAATGGGGTAACCATTGAAAGAGGTTCCCTCACGATAGAGCCGGGAGCCAACCTGTCAATGGTGCCTGGTGCGGTAGTTGATATAGATGGTGTATTCAGCGCAATCGGAACGGTGGAAAAACCGATTAATATAGTAGGCTCTCTCTCAACGACGCCTAGTTGGAGTGGACTTCGATTGTCGGGTAAAGGAAACAAAACATTGGCTCACGTCAACATCACTGACGGCGGAGAACCTCGCCCAGATTCTGGCGCAATTGACATCAGCTGCACAGTTCAGGCCGCCGCGAAAGTGAGTATCGACAATGTTCAAATCAGTGACAGTGCTGGCTGGGGCATTTTCATCGGTGGACAAGGTTGCGTAACTGAGATCGGTGAGAACATTACATACTTCAATAATGCCTTGGGCAACTCTTCAATTCCTTAGCTGACAAGCAATTCACCACTAATTCACGACTGCGACGGACCGCTTTGAGATCTGGCTAACAATTTTGACCGTCTCGCTATTTTAGATGACCCTCATAGTTGGCCGCTATTACGTTACTAGCGGAGAAGTCATGCATCATCGAAAAAGCCATGCCCGAACGAGCGCACCCAGTGCGGTATTGTGCAGTCTAGTGCTTTGCGCCTGTGGTGGCGGTACCAGTACGCCTACGAGCGACAACAACGACTCAACTCTGGTCAGTGCGCCAATGCAACTGTCGGGAACAATTGTCGTTGAAGAGCGTAATGGTAAAACCGTGTTTGATGGCTGGTTCGTTCAAGGGGCCGCCAGTGACATGTCGCCGGTTTTGAGTGCCGGTAAAAGCGCTGATGATGACTGCGAGGTTAAGTCAGTTAGCATTGAAAATGTATTGGCATCCTCTAGTGAGCAATCGACTAACAGCTGGACTAACTTGCAAAGCATTGATGGGAATGCTGGTATTGCCTCTAGAGCGGGTGAGTTCGATTCGCTGATAAAACAGCAAGTCGATAGTACGACGGTTTACGCCCCCGATGAACGATGGCAGAGCGATGCGCTGCCGGATGATGCCGTTTTATCTTTTGGAACTGAATCGGTGTTTGGAGAAATGAGCAATGTGGATGTGCCGCCGTTGTTACCTTTGGTTTGGTTAGCACCAACCACCGGTGTTATGTCGAACGCCGCCGCAGTACTAAAGTGGGAGCCGTCACTAAAAGATGATGTTCGCATCAAACTGAAATTGAGCGTAATAGATTTTAATGACTCACAGAACCCGACGGTGTCTAGCATCGATTGTAACTTGATCGACGATGGTCAATTTACTTTGCCAGTGGATTTACAGCAGACACTGCCAGATGACCATACGGGTATAGTGGTTTACGCAGTGCGAGAGCGTGTTCAGCGAATACAGAGCGAAGATACTTCGTTAACGGTTGTGCAGTTAAGTTATCCGGCTCCTTTGAAGTGAGAAATTGTCACTGATAGTGCTAGCGCTTGAATACGTGCCAGTGTTTATTTAAAAAATAAGTACCTTATTGTCATGGTACTCACCTTATCTAAGGCTTGTAAATAACGTCATCACTAACATTGCGTAGCCGTGGCGGTCGCTTGGATTTAATTTTATTACCTTCTACAACTAGCCCGTTCAGTAGTTGACTTTTGCTCTGACCAAAACCACCAGTTGATATCTCTAAGGGTACGCACTGGTCATTGGCTACAATGGTATTGTTGCGAACTGAGTTTGGACCGTCCATGAGGACCAGTGCTGTGCCTTCACTACAATGAATCGTGTTGTCCTCTACGACGTTGTTTATCGACGTATCAGTAAATTTCCCTGGTAATCCATTCAACGATTCGCACCAGCCTAACGAATGATTTCGTCCTTGGCGCGATGCGATCTGAATTCCGGTTATACCATTGTTAATAAAAATGTTGTCTGTAATTCTATTGCCGTTTGAAGGCGTAGGGCGCACAACTGGGCATACGCTGCCTTTAAGCTCGCCACAATTTTGATAGACATTAATACCGCCTTCGCGATTATTTAAAAAGCGTGTATTGCTAATTTCGCTGTTGTAAGTTGAATCAATCGCCACGGCTTCGCGTGTTTTATTATTGCTTATTGTCGAGTCAGTTATTTTTACTTTATGACTTCCAGCTTCGGAATAAATAGCAATGCGTCTTGTGCCGTCAATGTGCACGCGATTAATATTAATATCTTCGCTAAAGTTTCCAAGATAGATGCCTATTTCAGTTCCTTCGATTTTCAAGTCTTCTAAGGTGATGGCTTTATGCCCAATAGGTAGCGCTTCTGTGTCGTCGAGTTTTCCGTCACCACCTAATTCACCACCGAAAAAACGAGTCATCTGAATACCTGCGTGGAAGGTGCCCCGCATGGTGCAATTGCTTACTGAGATATCAGATAGAGACCGGTCATCAAAGAAACGCACAAATGGCATTTGACGCGAACGCAGTGTGGGTTTGATGCTATCACTGGAGCTATCGCTCCAACCGTGATCGATCGAGCCACCAGCGCAATCGAGAGATTTGTTCGACTGATCAAAAATAGCGGTGATGTTGATGTGTTGGTTGGCATCGCAAAAAGCCAGATCGGCGTCCATCACAACGCACGTGTGTTCATCGATATCACTGGCGCTTAGACAATTGCTAAATTCACTCGCCTGCCTGACAACAGTGCACTCGGTCATACGGGTATCGGTATGAGGTAACGCGCAGTTGATCGGTTCCTGTGCAGCATTAAGCTGCGTTAGGGTGCAACTGGCCAGCAAGCTGGAACAAATGACTATAGTTTTAGGAAAATACATGCACTGTTGCAGCAAAAAAAGCGCCAGTGCATGCATGTGCGCGCAGCTTTTACTGTTACTGATACAGCGCCCGGCATGTTGCCGAGTGCTATTAGGGCCATTATTGGCTTGTTTGAGTCGTTCTAAACGTTGTAGCCGTTAAGCCTTGAGAGCAAGGCTCGCAGCCGCCAGGGCTGTTATTTCATCCCATTTACCGGCTTTAACAGCGCTGGCAGGGGCGACCCATGAACCGCCCACACAAATAACGTTTTTCAGTGCTAAATAATCAGGAGCCGACTCAACATTGATACCGCCAGTAGGGCAGAACACGACATCGACGAATGGGCCACCTAATGCTTTGAGCATAGCTGGTCCACCGGCTTGGCTTGCTGGAAAAAATTTCAATTCGGTAAGGCCATGATCGAGCGCGTGCATAATATCAGCCGAATTGGCAATGCCGGGCAACAATGGCATGGAGATTTGTGCCGCCGCTTTACCAAGTTCTGGCGTAAAGCCTGGGCTTACGGCGAATTGTGCACCATGGTCTTTAGCGCGTTTTAAATCGTCTGCGTTAAGCGCTGTGCCAACACCGACAATCGCACCTTCAACGTCAGTCATCGCTTTCATGGCTTCAAGTGCTGCAGGTGTGCGAAGCGTTACTTCAAGCACACGCAGTCCACCTGCAACCAATGCGGTGGCTAATGGCACAGCTTGTTCAACATCATCAATTACTAACACTGGAATAACCGGTGCAAGTTCCATCAGCTCTCGAATTTTCATAAGCTTAAACTCTTTAATTTTGAATGTGTGCGCTAAACGCTTAGGTTGCTAACGGCGCCAGTTTCAGCGGAGCTTACATTTGCGCGAAAGCCACTGAATAATGAGCGGCCGGTATCTTCATTATCGGATAAGTCTGGTTGTTCGACTATGCGCCCAGCCCATTCTTTTTGATCAACTAGTGCGTTAAGTTCCCCCGTGAATGTGTCAAATTCAATGATGTCGCCGTTTCGTACTCGCGCAAGTGGTCCGTCTAGTAAGCATTCTGGTGATACATGAATCGCTGCGGGTACTTTACCTGAAGCACCAGACATGCGGCCGTCAGTTACCAGTGCGACTTTAAATCCGCGGTCGAGTAAAACGCCAAGAACCGGTGTTAGTTGATGTAATTCAGGCATGCCATTAGCGCGTGGCCCTTGATAAGTAATCACGGCGACAAAGTCATGATTTAGTTCATCATTCTCGAAGGCTTGTTTTAGCGCTATTTGCGAATGGAAAATTTCAGCAGGTGCTTTGATCACACGGTGTTCATCACGAATAGCCGCTGTTTTTACGACAGCTCGGCCAAGATTACCTTGCATTAAACGCATACCACCATCGGCCATAAAGGGCTTATCAACGGTTGCGATAATAGTGTCGTCGAGTGATTTGCTTGGACCTTCGCGCCATTCAAGCACGCCATCGTTTAGCCAAGGCTCGTCGGTATAACGTCGTAAACCTCCTTCACCTGCAACGGTCAAGACATCGTCGTGCAGTAAGCCTGCATCAAGCAGTTCGCGAATAACCAAACCAATGCCACCAGCTGCGTGGAACTGATTTACGTCAGCTTGGCCACTTGGGTAGACGTGGGTTAGTGAAGGAATAACGTGGCTAAGCTCATCGAAGTCGTTCCAGTCAATGATAATACCGGCAGCTCGAGCTATAGCGACAAGGTGCAATGTGTGGTTGGTTGAGCCACCGGTTGCAAGCAATCCGATGATGGCATTTACGATCGCTTTTTCATCGATCATGCGGCCAAGCGGTGTGTATTCTTCACTTCGCGACGTTAGTTGCAATGCGCGTGTTGCGGCTGCACCCGTGAGTGCTTCGCGAAGTGGCGTACCTGGGTTTATAAAGGCTGCACCTGGAAGGTGTAATCCCATGATCTCCATAAGCATCTGGTTACTATTGGCTGTGCCGTAGAACGTACAGGTGCCAGGGCCGTGATAGGACGCACTTTCTGATTCAAGCAACTCTTGTCGTGTCGCTTTGCCTTCAGCGAATTTTTGTCGGGTTCGGGCTTTGTCTTTGTTAGACAAGCCTGTCGTCATTGGCCCAGCTGGAACAAAAACGGCTGGTAGATGACCAAAGCTGAGTGCGCCGATAAGCAGTCCGGGCACAATTTTATCGCACACACCTAAATACAAGCCAGCGTCGAACATGTTGTGTGACAGTGCAATGGCTGTCGACATTGCGATAATGTCGCGACTGAACAGCGAGAGCTCCATGCCCGGTTGTCCTTGAGTGACACCATCGCACATAGCCGGCGTGCCGCCCGCAAACTGCGCTGTGGCACCTGCTGCACGTGCGGCGGTTTTAATGATGTCCGGGTAAGTCACGAAAGGCTGGTGAGCCGAGAGCATTTCGTTGTACGAGCTAACGATAGCGAGATTGGGCTGATGCTCGGCGTGCAGAATCAACTTGTCATTGGCCGGAGCCGTTGCCACCGCGTGGGCGATATTGGTGCACGACAAACCACCGCGCTGGGCTCGTTTTCCACTGAGCTTGTCAACGCCTGCAAGATAATGTGTACGGGAGTCGAGACTGCGCTGAGTAATGCGCTCTGTGACACTTGATACGGTGCTGTTCAGACTAGTCATTGATTAAATTTGGTCTGTTGTCGATGGTGTTTAGTAAGATTGCTACGTGAATTATCGCATATCTTCGTTATTATTTAATCCACATTAATGCGGAGTCTGGGAATAAGACTGTTTAGTTATGTAATAAAATTACACAGCCGCTTGCTCTGCGATTAAACTTATACTAGTACAAGTAAAGAACTTAGACCTGTTCTCTCTAATACCCTGATCTTATTATGAAAAATCCACACTCGGCTGAAGCAACTAATCCGTTCGATTTTGTGTTGTTTGGCGGCACTGGCGATTTGTCTTTGCGCAAATTACTCCCGTCTCTTTATTTCCGCCACTGTGAGGGCCAACTCGCTGCAGATGGCCGTATTATTTGTGTCGCCAGAAAAGCGCTCAATAGCGATTCGTTTCGCGAGTTGATCAGTGAAGAGGTGAAACAACATATTCCAGAGGAACAATTTAAGCAGTCCGTTTGGGAAGACTTTATTGAACGCGTTTTCTATTTGCCAATAGATTTGATGACAACGGATGGCTACGACGAGCTTGGCAAAATGTTAGCTGGTCGCGAAGACCATGCGCGCGTGTTTTACCTCTCGGTTGCGCCAAGCTTGTTTGCCACTATCTGCGTCAAGTTACAAGAAGCAGGGCTCATTACCGACGAAACGCGTGTTGCACTTGAAAAGCCGTTAGGGCGAGATCAAGACACAGCAAACGAAATCAATGATCAACTGGCAGAGGTTTTTAAAGAGTCTCAAATTTTCCGCATCGATCATTACCTCGGTAAAGAGACGGTACAAAACTTAATGGCTTTAAGGTTCGGAAACTCCTTGTTTGAACCCTTGTGGCGTCGCGAACGAATCAGTGATGTACAAATAACCATTGCAGAAAGTCTAGGTGTTGGCACGCGTGGTGGTTTTTACGACCAGACTGGTGCGCTGCGCGATATGGTTCAAAACCATTTATTGCAGCTGCTCGTCATTCTAGCAATGGAGCCACCGGCTAGCGTTGATTCTGATGCGGTACGCGATGAGAAAATAAAAGTGCTGCGAGCTTTAAAACCGTTGGTTGGACTCGAAGCAGTTGAAAGTACGGTTCGTGGTCAATATAAAGCGGGCGCTTATGCGGATGGTGCCGTACCAGGTTACCTTGATAACGAAACAGTACCCAGTGACAGTACAACGGAAACATTCGTTGCTATTCGTGCAGAAATTCAATCATGGCGTTGGGCTGGTGTGCCGTTTTATTTGCGAACCGGTAAGCATATGGAAAGTAAGCTGACTGAGATTATTATCAATTTTAGAAAAGTACCGCACTCTATTTATGAAACGGCAGATGGTTCGAATATGCCAAACCAACTGATCATTCGTCTGCAGCCTGAAGAGAGTATTCGCATGCGTATTTATGTAAAAGCATGGGGCGATGACATGGAGCTACAACCGGTACATTTAAATTTAGACTTTAATGATGTCTTTAAGAAGCGACAAATGATTGCGTATGAGCGTTTGTGTATCGACATTATCAAAGGTAATCAAACCTTGTTTATGCGGCGTGATGAAGTTGATGCCGCTTGGGCGTGGATTGATCCCATTCGCGCGGCTTGGGAAAAACACAATGTGGTGCCGAAGAGTTATACCGCTGGAACAATGGGGCCTGCGGCGGCGAACGCACTTATCAGCAAAGAGGGATTGAAATGGTACGAGGATTAAATGCAGCTCAGTGGAATGAGTCTGCCGATGCAGACGCACTCGCCCAGGCTTTAAGCTCTGCGGTTAGTGAGAACTTAGCGCAAACAATAGAAGCACATGGGCGCGCAAGCTTGGTGGTATCTGGTGGCAGTACGCCGTTGCCATTTTTCAAGCAAATAGCCAAGGCTGAGTTAGATTGGTCTGTTATCGATGTGACGCTTGCAGACGAGCGTTGGGTGCCAGAAGGGCATGCAGACAGTAACGCAAGCTTTGTTAAGGAACACTTTTTAGTCGGAAGTGCATCGGCTGCGAACTTCTATAGCCTTTATCGAGATGGTGATGCAAACGAATCTATTGCGGAAATAGAGCAATCACTTCAAGCCATGATTCAGCCGTTTAGTGTCGTTATTTTAGGTATGGGTGGTGATGGCCATACCGCATCATTGTTTCCGAACACAGAAGGTCTCGATGCTGCGTTGGATTTAGAAACCGATGCTGTCTTGGCTGTTTTAAAGCCTGCATCTCAGTCGCAGACACGTATAACGCTGACCAGAGCCGCACTTTTACGCTCACGATATCGTTATTTACATATCACAGGAGAGCAAAAGCGCACGGTATTGGAAGGAGCGCTTAATGCGGTGGATGATGAACCGTTGCCAATAGCAGCGTTTTTTGAAAAGCATCTACCGCCTATATCGGTATACTGGTCGCCTTAAGCTCAATAAGTTTTTTACACCTGTATGCTGGCGAAAATTAAATCGGCTCGAGATGGACTAAGAAAGTCGGAACAGAAGGTGGCCGACGTTATTCTGGCAGATCCAGACGAGAGCGTGCAGTCATCCATTCAATCAATTGCCACAAGAGCATCGGTCAGTGAACCAACGGTTATCCGATTTTGCCGCGCACTCGATTGCGTCGGGTTCCAGCAGTTCAAATTGCGCCTTGCTCAAGACTTGGCCAGTCGTGGTACGTTCTTTTATAGAGATGTCACACCTGAAGACTCCAGCAAGGAGCTTTCTGGAAAATTGATTGATGGCGCTATTGCGTCATTGGTGCATGTTCGAAATCAGCTGAATTACCTATCGCTAGACAAGGCAATTGAGTATTACGTTCAGTGTGATCGAATTGAGTTATACGGCTCGGGTGGTTCAGCGATCGTTGCAGAAGATGCGCAATTAAAATTATTCCGGCTTGGTAAGCCTGCGATAGCGTATTCCGACCCGCACATACAGCATTCTGCAGCCGCATTGCTTGACGAAAAAGCACTCGTTATCGCTATCTCTCATTCTGGTCGCAATCAAGACCTTCTCACCAGCGCCCAAATTGCCAAAGACACGCGTGCAAAAGTCATCAGCGTTACGGCGACTAAATCGCCATTGGCAGAATTGTCTGACGTTAATCTAAGTGTCGATGTTGCAGAAGACAGCGATATTTTTTCGCCAGTGAAATCACGTCTGGCGCAAATGGTGGTGTTAGATATTTTAGCGGTTGGCGTTGCAGTGCAGGGCGGGGAAGCGATGCTTCAGCAACTGGCAAAAGCCCGCAGAGCTATCGACTTTAAGTTCGTGTAGCACAGAGACCTAGCTGCTCGTTCTAGAGCGATCATGCAGTAGTCATTCATTAGACTGATAACTACTGCACTGATTCCATCAATAGACAGATCTATTCAATGCTTAGATCGCGTTGGCAAAGCCGATTAATTCGACTCGCTAACATCTCCAAATGCGGACACTTTTGCAGGGTCAATCAATACTCGCGCACGACTAAAAATCTTGTCGCTTTCCAGTCTGAATATGGCGGTACCGGGATTAGCGATATCCACACTCAGCGGGTCTGAGAAATCAGCCGTTCTAGAAATTTGGATTTCGTATCCTGGTGATGCTTCAGGCGGGTCGATAACTTTAACGAGAAACTCGTTGCCGTTGCGTGAAACGGCAGTATTTACCGTCGATACGCTCTCATCAATTTCTGCAACCATGATTTTAATGGGTGCCCTATATCCTTTTATTCCGTTTGAATCGACGCCACGAACGTTCATAAAGTACTCGCCTGCATCGAGATCATCAATGGACAAAATACCTTGCGTTTCGTTGTACATGGCAATCACGTCCATTCCGCCTTCATCAGCAGAAAGGTTGATCAAATATTGTTCGACATCAGAAAGTGCCCACCAAGATACCGAATCGCCTTTCGCAGCTCGGGTGGGTATATAGCGATAAACAGGAGCTGGCAGTAAAGCGACTGGATCTAACGGCGGTGCGTTAGATGCTGCAACTGAGCCAAAACCTTGATCCAACGGCACATCATTACTCGCAGCTTGTAGCAACACTTCACCTTCGGTTACACCGACAATAATTTTTGAAGACAATGCGTTCATTTCAAAAATGGTGCCGCGCACAGCCGCAGATGCATAGGGCGTTTTTATAGTGAATTCGGTTGGTTGTCCGTCGCGCCGTTTAACATCAGATGAGACCTCACCTTGAGCCGAATCTAGAACAATCAGGCAGCTGTCGTCTGAATCAAGACAGTTGAGCCTTTCTAATTTTGCATGTGTGTTTGGTTGCAAGTTAATAACTGAGCCCGATGCAAACTCTAAGCTTACAAAGCCATCTTCGCCGGTAATCAGTAATTCGTGGAGATAGATTTTGTCATCGCGTTTCACTTGTTCGTTGTTTTTGGTGACGACACCTTTGGCGAAGATAACCGTGGCAAATTGACGATCAACCGGCGTAAACAACGGTATGCGAATAACTTGCCCGGCGGCCAGTGGTTGGGTTTCCTGCATGCCATTGAAGTTCGCCAGCATGTTCGAAAGACCTGATTTACCGAATTCGCGACGAGCGATAGAGCGCAATGTGTCGCCTTGCTTAACGATTACATTGCGCGTAACGATCGAGTCTGTTTTCGACTGAGCTGATACGCTCGCGACGGGGGCGAGAACCATAGTAGATAAAAGTACAACGAATGCTGCTTTCAAGAATCCGGCTTTAAGCGGACAGCTTGTGAGCATCCTTTGCAACAGCGATCGTTTCATGTCAATTTTTTTCATATGTGAACCATACCGTGAGAGAGCATTAGTTACCACTCGCAACACTTACTACTAGTCGTTCTAGCGCCAAAAACGGTGTAAACCATTGTGAACTACTAGGTTTAGCTCGCCGCTTTGTGTTTAGAGCGGTTTAAGACGGGTTAGCCGTAACATGTTTGTTGTACCAGTTCGGCCGAATGGCATACCGGCAGTAATAGCGATAATTTCACCCATCTCGCCAAAACCTTCTTGTAAGGTGATGTTGATCGCGTTTGAAACCATCTCATCCACGGTGGTCATCTCTTTTGATAGCACCGCATGGACGCCCCAGACCAAGGCCAATTTCCGTGCGGTTTTCTGGTGTGGTGTACACCCAATAACCGGTGCTTCAGGCCTTTCACGAGCGGCGCGAAAGCTACTAAAGCCTGAATCTGTGTAGGTAAACGTTGCGGCTAATGAGAGTACATTCGACATGTGCTGTAGCGATGAGCTGATCGCATCTGCAACCGTATCGCCTGGGGCTGGCAAGCTTGCGTCGAGTGCCTTGCGATAATACACATCGCGTTCAACTTCAATGATAATTCGGTTCATCGCGTTTGCAGCTTCTAACGGGAACTCACCAGCGGCGGTTTCGGCAGAGAGCATAACGGCGTCTGAACCATCATAAATGGCGGTTGCCACATCAGAAGATTCTGCGCGTGTGGGGACGGGTGAAGTAATCATAGACTCAAGCATCTGAGTGGCGATAACCACCGGTTTGCCTTCACGTCTTGCTGCGCGAACAATTTGGCGCTGAATGACGGGGACTTTTTCTTGTGGCATTTCAACGCCAAGATCACCACGTGCAACCATCACACTGTCGGCTAATTGCACGATGTCGTTTAGGTGCTTGATGGCAGACGGCTTTTCAAGCTTGGCCATTATTGAGGCACGTTGGCCGACGATTGCACGTAATTCGGTGATATCTTCTGCGCGCTGCACAAACGACATAGCCACCCAATCAACTGCCAGTTCAAGTGCAAAATCAAGATCGCTGCGATCTTTTTCAGTCAGCGGAGATATGGGCAGGACAACGTCAGGAACGTTAACGCCTTTGTTATTACTGATGGTGCCGCCAACCATAACTTCGGTGAGCGCATGCTTTGCATCGAATTCCAAAACCTTAAGACGAATTTTGCCGTCATTAACCAGCAGCTGTGAGCCGACTTCAAGTGCTGCAAAGATTTCTGGATGGGGTAAGCTTACCCGAGTTGCATCACCGTCTTTTTCTTCCATGTCGAGAGTGAATTGCTGACCTGTTTCAAGTTCAGCTTCTTTGTTCTTAAAATGACCAACGCGTAGTTTTGGACCTTGCAAGTCGGCCAATATGGCAATGGGTCGGTTTCGCGCTTTTTCAACTTCACGAATGTACCCGTTGGTTCGCGCATGATCTGCATGCGTACCATGGCTGAAGTTGAGTCGAAATACATCAATACCGGCATCGAACAGTTCGCCAATTTTTTCCAGTGAATTACTGGCTGGGCCTAATGTTGCGATAATTTTTGCGTTTCTACGCCGTCTCATAGGATTAACTTGTTCTGGTCGATCGAAAATTAATTTTTGTAATTTAGCTACATTTTTGAATCTGTAGCGAGCCTCGAGACCAATATTGTTCTCGTAGCAGCATTTTAACGTACTTTAAGTGTAGACAGACAGCGTTTTTGCATCGAACGGAATTGGCGACAAATTGTCCTCGTTAGCCGCATAAACTGCTGTTGCAGGTTGTTTCGGTAGCAATCCTACTGTTACCGAAGTTGTTAAACTGTATGCAACTCAGGAATAAGGTTTGTTCATGTCCTATAGTGCATCAGAATTAACGCCACCTATTGCACCTGCAATCGCGGCAAAACGAGCGCAGTACGCCCAGGCTCTGGTTGAAATCGTGCCAGATGGCTGCGTGTTGAGTAGTGCCGAGGAACTCAAACCGTACGAATCTGATGGTTTGACGGTGTTTAAAAAAAGCCCGCTATTGGTGGTGCTACCAGAAACTATCGAGCAGGTTCAAAACATATTACGTTGGGCAAACACGAATCAAGTTCCCGTAGTTGCTCGCGGTGCAGGTACCGGACTCTCTGGCGGCGCACTGCCGCATGAAGATGGCATTTTATTGGGGTTGGCTAAGTTCAGTCAGATTCTCGAACTTAACACCAAGCTTGGTTATGCCCGGGTACAGCCAGGTGTCCGAAACTTAGCGATCTCTGATGCAGCTCGCCCACACGGATTGTATTACGCGCCAGACCCATCATCACAAATTGCCTGCACCATCGGTGGGAACGTGGCCGAAAATTCAGGCGGCGTGCATTGCCTCAAATACGGACTGACCGTTCACAATGTTTTGGCCGTCACCGTGATCACGATTGATGGTGAGTTGCTTGAAATTGGATCCAACGCCATGGATAGCGCCGGCTACGACTTACTGGCACTGATGAATGGCTCTGAGGGCATGTTGGCAGTCGTGGTGGAAGTGACGGTCAAGTTATTGCCCACACCGCCATCGGCCAAGCTTGTGATGGCCGCCTTTAATAGCGTTGAGGATGCCGGTAGTGCGGTTGGTGATGTGATTGCTGCCGGCATTATTCCAGCGGGCCTTGAGTTGATGGACAAGCCTGCCATGCAAGCGGCGGAGGCCTTCGCCAATTGCGGTTACCCAACCGAGTCTGCAGCCTTGTTGCTGTGTGAACTTGACGGTTTAGAAGAAGAAGTCACAGCGCAAATCGAAAGAGTCTCTGCGGTATTTAAATCGTGCAATGTGGCCGAGTTACGTGTAGCGCAAACGGAAGAGGAACGTTTGCTACTTTGGAAAGGGCGTAAATCGGCTTTTCCGGCAGTGGGGCGATTAGCACCCGATTACTATTGTATTGATGGCACTATTCCGCGCGGTCAATTACCGTATGTTTTACGCCGTATGGAACAACTCTCAGCAGAATACGAATTACCGATAGCCAATGTATTCCATGCCGGCGATGGCAACTTACATCCGCTTATATTGTTTGATGCGAACATCCCAGGTGAGACACAACGAACCGAAGAACTGGGTAGCCGAATTTTATTATTGTGTGTTGAAGTTGGCGGCACGGTCACCGGTGAACATGGTGTCGGTATTGAGAAAATTAACGAGATGTGCGTGCAGTTTGACGAAGACTCACTGACACAGTTTCACGCGATTAAAGCGGCGTTCGATCCCGATGGCTTGCTAAATCCTGGTAAGGCAGTTCCGACCTTGCAACGCTGCGCCGAATTCGGTGCAATGCATGTGCATCATGGAAAAATTCCTTTTCCAGAATTGGAAAGATTCTAGCTGTGACTGATACAGACAACGCAAGGCAAAACGCTTCGGGCCAAGATAATACTGAACAACTGGTTGATCAAGTTCAGCAGGCAATAGCGAATAACAAACCGATCAATATTGTTGGTGGGAACAGCAAATCATTTCTGGGTAAGGCCCAAGAGTGGCCGAGTTTAAGTACGACTGATCATTCGGGTATTGTTAATTATGAGCCGACGGAGCTGGTTGTCACGGTAAGAACCGGTACATCGATGACTGAGCTTAACAACCTACTTAAAGACAATGGTCAGATGTTGCCGTTTGAGCCACCGGTACTGGGCACCGGCACAATAGGCGGTGTGATTGCCTGTGGTTTGTCTGGTCCTGCACGACCGTTTGCAGGTTCTGCGCGTGATTACGTTTTAGGGATGCGCGTAATCAACGGGCAGGGCAAAGCATTGCGTTTTGGTGGTGAGGTAATGAAAAATGTCGCAGGATACGATGCGGCGCGCTTACACGTTGGTGCTTTTGGTACTTTGGGCGTGTTACTAGAAACTTCCATGAAGGTGCTGCCATTACCTGAGGCTGAGCTGACACTGCAACATGACATGACTCAAGCAAACGATACTTCCGGATTAGTTGCGCTCATGCGTCAGCCATTGCCATTAAGTGCGGCAGCCATTATTGGTAACAGGCAAACCATTCGGCTCAGTGGCAGTGAGGCGGCGGTCAGAGCGGCAGCTAAGACCTGCGGTGGTGATGTGGTAGAAAATGCAGCGGCATTTTGGCAAAGCGTGCGCGAATTTGATCATGCGTTTTTTAATGATGAGCGTCTTTTGTGGCGTATCAGTGTCCCTGAATTTACTGAACCGATGGATTTGGATGGTGAATGGCTTTTGGATTGGGCGGGTGCACAACGGTTTCTAAAAACCGACACAGATTCAGCGAAAATATATGCAGCGGCATTGGCAGCGAAAGGTCATGCTAGTTGCTATTCATCAGCAGAAATGACAGGCACGACTCCTTTGTTTCAACCATTGACAGGTGCCATGTTGTCATTGCAAACAAGGGTTAGAGATAGCTTTGATGCAAATCGACTATTTAATACTGGCCGCTATCACCCTGAGCTTGATAGCTGAATCCTGAACAGATTCGCAAGCCTAAGCACACATAAATAATTACCCTGATCAAGCAATGGACCTGAACGTATGCAAACTTCGATTGCCCCCGAATTGGCTGATGATGCTCGTGTTATCGAGGCCGAGAAAATATTACGCAACTGCGTACATTGCGGGTTTTGCTTGGCGACTTGTCCAACGTATAACTTGCTCGGTGACGAGCTCGACAGCCCACGCGGACGAATTTATCTGATCAAGCAGGTTGTTGAAGGTAACAAACCGACGGCAAAGACGCTAAAACATCTTGATCGCTGTCTTACATGTCGTAGCTGTGAGACGACGTGTCCATCAGGTGTTGAGTATGGACATCTACTCGACAATGGTCGATCCCTTGTCGAAGAACAAGTTGAACGACCACTTAAACAACGGCTCATGCGCACAGCGGTATTAAACTTTATTCCATACCCGAATCGTGTGGCTCCATTGGTGAAAATTGGGCAAGCGTTGAGCGGTGTTATGCCAGCGACTTTGCGCGCCAGTGTGCCACTAAAACAGCAAGCGGGTAGTTGGCCTAAGCCTACAAATGATAGAACGATGTTGGTGCTCGATGGTTGTGTACAACCGTCTATGAGCCCTGCAACCAATGCTGCAGCGGCGCGCGTATTGGATGCATTGAACATTAACTTAGTCAGCGTAGAAAAATCAGGTTGCTGTGGAGCTGTGCACTTTCATCTTAATAAGCAGGACGATGCTAAAGAATTTGTTCGGCGCAACATCGATGCATGGTGGCCATATATTGAAGCGGGTGCAGAAGCCATAATCACAACGGCCAGTGGTTGCGGCGTTATGGTAAAAGACTATGGCCATATCCTTGCTGATGATTCAGATTACAAGGAAAAAGCTGCGCGCGTTAGTCTGTTGTGCAAGGACGTTGTTGAAGTTTTGCAAGCAGAAGATCTAAGCCGATTCAAAGTGCGCGCAAAAGAGCTTGGGCCGATTGCATTTCATCCGCCGTGTACTTTGCAGCATGGTCAGAAGTTGCCTTTGGCGACGGAAAAATTGCTAACCAGTTTAGGCTTCGAACTAACGCCGGTTAATGATTCTCATATTTGCTGTGGTTCGGCAGGCACCTATTCTATTTTTCAACCCGAACTTAGTCGCCAACTGCGTGATAACAAAGTGGCCGCACTAACGAAAAACACGCCGGATATTATCGCTACAGCGAACATTGGTTGCCAGCTTCATTTGCAGGCAGGTACTGGGAAAGCGGTTGTGCATTGGGTGGAGTTGCTCGACAAAGTGCTTGATTGAATTTAAATCACATAAACGTCGTACTGATTGGAATTTAATTGTTCCAGTGGTGAGGGTTGCTTGTCACCGAGTGGTTTTTTAATTACCTGTGATCTAGTTCGCTTTGTTGTTTAAATGTACAGCTAATCTTGACCAGTTATTTGACGAACTGTCGACCTACAACGCCATTGGTGTTTAGGCGTCCGTGGGAAGGCCGATAACAGTGCTGGACTATTGATACCGGGCGTACTTCATTGAACAACTCAGCCAAGCATTCGTATGCAAGAACACCGATTTCCCACGCATTGCGTATCGCTCTCGGATTGGGCTCGTTAGCATTAGTCAGTGCCTGCGGCGGCGGCGGTGGCTCTGGTGCAAGTGCACCCGTTGAACTAGGTGCAGCGCTGCCAGAAAGTGGTGATTTCATCGCTATTGAACAATCATCTTTAAGCCTTTCAGAATCTGCACGAACCGGTTCAATTCAAATAGTGCGCCTGGGTGCAGGGAAAGGCGCCAGCTCAGTTAGCTATCGATTCATTGCGGGCAGTGCAGATGCGAGCAGTGATTTTCGTGGTGTTGATGGCACTGTGAACTGGGCCGATGGCGATACCAGCAGTAAAACGGTTTCGTTTCTCGTTGCATCTGATATTGATTCTGAAGGTGATGAAGATTTTCGCATTCAAATCAGCGACGTGACCGGTCAAGAAGCATTGGGCATCAACGATAGCGTCAGCGTGACAGTACAAGACGCTGCATGTAGCGGTGTTGTTCCACTTGCGGTGATTAAAGATACGCTGCTTTCTGCCCCTTGCTATCGGTTGACCAGTGAGGCGAATGTTGGTAGCTCAGCTCAGCTTGCAGTCAAAGCTGGTACTACGATAATAGCCGATGCAGGAACAGGCATCGCACTTGGGAATCAGTCAAGTTTGAATATGGAAGGCACGCCAGCATTGCCTGTATTTGTAAAAGGCGCTGATAGCCAAGCGGGGTCTTGGAGTGGATTTAAACTGCAAAGCAGCAGCGCACTCAATCGCGTACAGCACGTAGAAATCAGCAATGCGGTCAATGCATTTGAGATGACCTCGGGTGGATTTGCGGTGTTAGATAACAACGTTTTCACCGACAATAGCGGCGCAGGTATCAAATTGCCTTTGGAAAGTGCCGAAGCTCTAGGCATGGGTAATCAATTTTCAACAACCAAGCGTGGGATTGAGCTCGTTGGCAACACTATCGCCGAAAATCAGACCATTCGGCTGCCAAAGCAATCCACCCATTACGTCCTGAAGGATGGTCTGATTAACAACGGTACGCTGGAACTCGCGGCTGGCACACACTTGCGTATGGCGGCGGATGTACAGATATTAGTCTTCTCCACCGGTGCCATCAACGCCGTTGGCACACAAGAGCAACCCATCACGATAGAGGGGCTAGAAGCCAGACCAGGGTACTGGAACGGCATTCAGTACATATCCAGTACCAGTGCCAATAACCGCTATGAGCACGTTGTGCTCGCTCACGGTGGCGGTGACCCTGCACGAGCTGGAAATATCATTGTGGATGGTTTGGATACCAGAATAACAATGCAACACTGTGAACTAAACCTCAGTGCAGGTTACGGACTGGTGTACGATTCGAATGCGTTTCAGGTCGAATTAACGGATGTCACGTTCGACCAGAACCGCTTAGGTGACCAGAGTCTGTGAGCCATTTCCGTGCAGAAAGAGTGGTTGTTCTGAATTTGGCAACAGTGGGCTGACCCACCAACAGTAACACTGCAACTCTGCGAACTGGGTTGCTATATGACACCAGAGTGCGTGATACTTTTCGCTCCGACGTTACCGGAATTGGCCGGTAAATATAATTTTTTGTCTGGAGCTGCCGCGATGAAGCGCACCTTTGATTTTATCGGTTTAAATTCGGTCATTTCTGAATCGTTTAAACCACTGCACCACGTAACACCTTCCTCTGCCCGTAAAGCGGGCATGGAAGCAGGAATTAAGGGTACAACGCCCGCAAACTGCCATCACTCGTATTTCGCGACAAAAGAGCTCGATAAAGAGTGGTACCGCGGCTACCGTATGGGCAAACAAAACCAGGAATAATCAGTGTTGTCGGTTGGGATGGCCTAACAGACGCACACAAATCTACTCAAAAGCTGCTTGCGCATGTAAAATTGACGCATGAGCTGCCTAGAACTAGATGATAACGATATCTTGAATGTGGCCAACCCGATGATGGATGACATCATCAGGGGTTTGGCACGTCGAGACTACGCCCTGCATAGCTGCCACTTTTCAGTCACTCTGAAAAGCCTTGGCGGGCCTGAAGCATTTTTAGAAGCCTGCGATCAATACGAGTCTGACTGGGGTTCCCCCGGTGGGCGCGAGCTTGTGGCAATTTTTCGTAAACAGAAAAGCTTCACCCTTGTGTGGGATCAGCAATTCACAAAAACGGACGGGCAGGTCATGGCCGCGGTAACCGTTGCGGTCAAAGGTGGCCGGTATTTTGTGGACCATCTTTTATTCCACTAGTACTTCACTAGATTATTCCACTGGGCTGATTAGTCAGAGCACAATTGCGCTGTTATTAGTTAGATCAGTTGGATTAGCGCAATGTATGTAAAGTTCTGTGCGCATATTCCAAATGATGCGCTCAGCAAGCATCTGCTAGCTTTCAAGCATGCCCGCAAACCTTGAACGAATAATAGTATCGGCATCAAGCATGATGCGATCAATTAATTCTTTGCATGTAGGAATGTCGTTGATTAATCCTGCAACCATTCCGCATGACCATGCGCCCACTTCCATGTCGCCATCGATCATCACCTTTGGGTAAACGCCAGCCACTTCTTCGATAACATCTTCAAATTGCAGGTCAGCACCTTTGGCCTTTTCCATTGCCAGCACACGCTCCACCGCTGAATTATTCAGTACGCGCTCGGTGTTGCGAAGCGGTCGCATAATGAGCCGGGTGTCTAGTTCCGTTGCAGCAACTATTGCGTCCTTAACGTTCTGATGAATAGGCGCCTCAACGGTGCACATAAAGCGCGTACCCAAGTTCATTCCTTCGGCACCCATTGCAAGCGATGCAACCAGCGATCGAGCGTCAGCTTGACCGCCAGATGATACGAACGGGATTTCAAGTTCGTCTGCAGCGCGAGGCAATAGAATCATGTTTGGGATATCGTCTTCCCCTGGATGACCACCACATTCGAACCCATCAACTGATACCGCATCGCAACCAATAGATTGTGCTTTGAGCGCGTGACGTACCGATGTGCACTTATGCACGACCTTAATACCAGCGTCTTTTAAATGCGGGAGTACTTGTTCGGGGTTACGGCCTGCGGTTTCAACCACCTTGACACCGCCTTCTATGATGGCTTTGACATAACCGGGATAGTCGGGCGAACTAACGGTGGGTAAGAATGTTAGGTTTACGGCAAACGGATTGTTAGTCATGTCGGCACAGCGGGCGATCTCGTTGGCCAGATCTGCAGGTGACTTTTGGGTCAGACCCGTAATAGTGCCCAGCCCGCCAGCATTGGACACGGCAGCTGCCAGTTCTGCAAACCCCACGTAGTGCATGCCGCCTTGGATAATGGGGTGTTCGATGCCGAGTAGTTCTGTAATGCGTGTTTTCAATGTTGTTCCTTTATCGGGCAGGTCAATGTCGTGCGTTGCCTTTGCCAGTACAGTTTACTTGATTGCGGAAGCGTCGTTTATCTGCTTGGTAGAATGTATTTGTATCCCTAACGTGGTTGGAATAAGTAAACTAGGCCAAGACCTCGCGTTTACTTGGAAATATAGATGGACAGACGCACTTATTTGAAATCCTCACTTGCTGTTGGCGGCAGCCTGTTGTTGCCTGCAGGCGTGCTTGGACTGGTTGGCTGTAGCGGTACAACTCAGCCGCCAGAGCTTGTGGGATTCAATGGCAAGATCATGGGCACCGGATACAGTGTTCGGCTTGGCGTGCACCAAGGTGGCGATGATACGCTGAGTGAGGATGCGTTGCGTGGCTTGGCGCAGCGAGTACATGAAGCACTGCAATTAGTCGATGCGCACATGTCTACTTGGCGCGACGATTCGGAAATTTCACTTTTTAATAACAGTGTTGATATTGATTGGCAAGCCATGACGCCGGCAACAATGAACGTATTAGCACAAGCACGCAATACCAGTGTTTTGAGTGATGGCGCGTTTGATGTGACCATTGGGCCGGTGGTCGATCTTTGGGGTTTTGGTGCCGGTGCGGCTAAAATCAATGGGCAAGTGTCTAACCAAAAACCAACTGCGCAGTTAATACGCGAAACTTTGGCCGGTGTTGGTTACGAAGCTATAGATGTTGACATTGATCGTCGTGCAATACGTAAGCTTGAACCGAACGTGCAAGTTGATCTTTCTGGTATTGCTAAAGGGTATGCCGTTGATGTTGTGGCGAACTTGCTTATGCGCGAAGGGTTCAATAGTTACTTAATGGAAGTGGGTGGTGAGCTACTTTCGCGTGGGCGTAAGCCAGATGGTATGGCATGGAAGGTGGCGATAGAAAAGCCTAGTGATGGTCGACGCGATGTGTTTCGTGTTTTAGAGCTTGATGGTAGGGCGGTTGCAACTTCAGGTGACTATCGTAATTTCTTTATTGATGGTGGACAACGCTATTCGCATTCAATTGATCCGCGGACAGGGGAGTCGGTTCGTCATGAGCTGGCATCGGTTAGTGTGGTAGCTGATACGAGTATGAAAGCAGATGCGCTTTCAACGGCAATGATGATTATGGGGCCAACAACAGCAATGGACTTTGCGCAGCTACATGGAATTGCTGCACACCTCATTGTAAAGTCGGGCAGGGCGTTAGAAGAAGTCTATAGCCCTGCACTTGAACCTTTACTTGTTTAAGGCATAGGTACATCAGTTACGTACTTAGGTACTTGATAACCTTTTTGCACAGCTGGGCGTTCAGCTATAGCTAAATACCAACGCAACAAGTTTTTATATTCTTTCAGGTCAATTCCCTGCCATTCAAAACGGGATATCCAAGGCCAGCAAGCCATGTCGGCGATAGAGTAGTCGCCAGCGATATAGTCAGCGTTTGCAAGGCGTTTGTTTAAAACACCATAAAGCCGTTTTGTCTCATTCTGATATCGATCTTCTGCGTATTGCGATACACCCGAATTGTATTTTACAAAGTGGTGCGTTTGCCCCGCCATAGGTCCAAGCCCACCCATCTGCCAGTTAAGCCATTCAAGTGTTGCCCAGCGAGTTTTAGGATCAGTTGATAAGAACTGACCGTGTTTCTCCGCTAAGTATTGCATGATGGCACCGGACTCCATCATGGTGATGTTCGCCTCATTATCAACAATGGCGGGTATACGATTGTTCGGCGCTATTTTTAAAAAATCCGGTGCGAATTGTTCATCTTTAGTGATGTCGATAGGGTGGACCGTGTACTCAAGGCCAAGCTCTTCTAGCAGGATGGACACCTTGCGACCATTGGGGGTTGTCCAGCTGTATAAGTCAATCATTGGGTGATTGTCCTTTTTTAATGTTTGTTGTTGGGTTTAGGATACCTTAGTTTTTGTTATGTCGAAAATGCAAATCGAGATGCATATTTTTGTATTCAAGCGGAATTGTTGGTGGGTTGGTCGTGTTCAATATGTCATTGGCAGCTAACAGTTTTAGTCGTATCTTTATATTTTCTAGACATATCGCAGCACTTTAAAATAATGCGCGTATTGTTAATAGTTGGCGAGGTGATGTGTCTGTGCTGTTTGGTCTTTTATGTTGGCCAAGTGAGGTAACCTATTGGGGTTGTTGCATTTGTGTTTGTCGTTTTCGAGCGGTATTGTATTGGTGGGGAATGTATATGATCAAAGTGATGTGTTTGAATATTTCACTTTGCTGTCTACTTCTTGTTAGGTTTACTATTGAACAAAGCTCTCAAGCTGTGTTTGTAATCGGTCGGATACCCGCCAGCTGTGACAATGCTAAGAACGAGTACTATAGTAATCCACTGAGCAACATATAAGAGTGAGACAGAGCGTTGGATAATAACGAATTTTGGAATGTCATTTCACTTATTGACCAGGATGCGCTTGATGAGTGTGACGATGAAGAAGCAGTTGAACCTATTGTTGCTGCCTTATCATTGAAAGACGAGGCGGAAATAGATCAGTTCCAAGAGTTTTTATCTTAAGCACTGTATGCCTTAGATGGTCAAAAGTGGATGGATGAGTCAGGTGAATCGAGTGGCTCAGGTGATGGTTTTTATATGCTCGGTGCTTTGTTGTTGCAAAAGGTTATGAGCACTACGCAAAAATTCTAAATGGCCCGTCCGCCATGCCAAAAAGTGCAGATCAATGGGCTGAATCATTGTTATACGTAGCCAGCCGTGCTTGGGCATTGCTTACAGGTGGGGAAGATGACGAATATGATCGTGAAGCAACGGTTAGTTATGAGTCATTTAGTAATGAAGCTCAATGGTGATTCGTAAAACAAACCAGTTTATCTCGTGATTGTTTTATCGATGTAACGGAACTTTGTAATGAGCGCGAAGCTGACCTCTATGGTATTGGAAGTAGTGCTTCACGCGAACGCATGCCTAACAGTACCGTGCAGGCGAACGGTTGCGCGCAGTACCCAACCGTGAGTACCTCAGAACGCACACTGAGCGCCACCGTCGCTGACGGAGGTTGTTAGACATACTAATGGATAGTGTTGTGATGCTAGATAGTAATCAGTCTACTGGCAGCAAAGTTATACGTTGAAGGATAGAGGAGATTTATTTAGTACATGGTAGATCTAGTCCTATTGCATGGCCCTCCAGCTTCGGGAAAACTAACAATAGCCAAAGAGCTCAGTGTTTTGACTGGGGCGCGCGTGTTTCATAACCATTTGACTCTTGATGTTGCCAAATCTCTATTAAAATTTGGTGACCCTGGCTTTTGGGAGCTTGTGCACGATCTAAGAGTTCTGTCATTCCAATCATATTTTAAGCACGGAAACGGAATTGCGATTACCACCTGGTGCTATGAAGAGCCAGAAGATCATGAATTCTATATTCGAATAAAGTCTATTGCTACTTTTGCTAAAGGACGTGTTTTACCAGTGTTTTTGAACTGTGATGTTAACTGTTTGGAAGAGCGGGTCGGAAATCCTCATAGGCGTGAAATGGAAAAGCTGTGTGACGTGAAGCGGTTGCAGGAGATAATGTCGCTTAAGAATTACTGCGCTATTCCAGACGAGCTGTGTATTGAAGTCGATTCCGGCAATGATTCGGTTGGTACCAATGCTCAACGAATAATGAAAGAATTTAGTCTGTAAGCTAATTGGATAGTTGCAATAATATGAGAGTTCTAGTGTCACTTTATGGAAAAGTTATCTTGAAAAAATAGAGTTTTAGAGTTCTCGGCGTATGTCTAACATTACCGTGCAGACGAACGGTTGCGCCCAGCGCGTAACCATGAATACTTCAGAACACGCGCTGAGCGCAACTTCAGTTGATCGTTGAGATTAACCGTTAAAGTCACCTACCATTTCTTGCCTACACCAACAATTTAAAGTGAAGGATAATCGTGCTAATCAATTTTATCCGTAAGCCAAAATCAATGACATCAATGACATCAATGACATCAATGACATCAATGCATAAATGGCTTAGAATCATAGTAGTAATTAATCTCACCGCTTGCGCGACAGGAAAGCAAGTCGATCCCTATTTTGCAAACTCTGTGGTATCGCACGATATAGATCTCATTCTTGATGATGACCCAACTACCCTCGCTACAATTGAATTTATAGGGAACGACCTTCGTGAAATGCCTGATTCCCGACACGACGAACTCTTTGACCAGAACAGTTACATTTTTAAACTTAGCTTCGATGATCAAGCCAGTGTTGAAATCTGGGCGCATAGCAGTTTCCCTAATCCGCAAGACGCAAAGACATACGCTGAGGCAGTAGTACGTCCACTAGGAAAACTACCAAAGGCTATGAGAGCAAAACTCAACCATGTGGTTCTACACAAGGGAAATGAAACAGCATTCTCTGAACACCTTGGACACTTCTTCGTTCTATATTCCGAGAATATTACCAGGAGACTGAGCGACAATGATCTAGAGGAAACCGTATTTCATGAGTCGGTGCATGCCACGCTAGACTACAAGCACTCAAACGATCCAGTTTGGATTAGAGCTCAAAGAAAGGACAACGCATACGTTACCCAGTACGGACAGAAAAACCCAAAAGGTGAAGATTTAGCAGAAACTGCTCTTTTTGCGTATAGCCGCTTGATTAACAGCGAACGCCTACCAACTATATTGACAGAATGGCTTGATACTAATATTCCTAATAGACTTAAATATCTATCAAATCTATTTAGCAACATGGAATCAGACAGCCCACAACTAGACTTCCTAAAAAATTGACAGCAAACTAAGCCATGCAGCAATCATTTGACCCTGCTACAGCTATTGGACCATAAATTTCTGGGCGAGCTTGTGCCTCGGATGGGTAGCGCGCAATCTTAAATGGATCATGTTCGCTTTGCTAAACAGGTTGTCAGTTTAAGCCGGTAAGACCTGTTTCTCGAGCAAGCGTTATAAATCTATCTGTACGAAGCCTGTTTGATGCGCTTAGAGGGGCATTTCTATTTTCTCAACGGTGCTCACTAAGGAGTGCAATGTCTATGTATTGGCTTCCAACAGTTTCGGAGGATATTCGAGATGCAGAGAAAATAATTAACTAATTTATTAGTTGGTTGACAGAACGAATAATGTTGAGTATTTTAATTATAGGTGTCCACTGCCTGCCGCTCGCGCCCAGATGGGTTTGGTGAATGTGTGTTTAACCTTCAATTTTTTCAGCTTTGTGGCTAGCGGGTCACTGGCAATGCGAGCACCAGCAAAGCAACCGCGTCTATAAAGTTGATAACTCATGCAAACTGCTAACGAAGTAAAAATGCGCGCTACCAATCTGCGCGAATCGCTTGCGGCCCTTGGCCACCCAATTAAACACGGTCAATGTTTAGACGTCGTCTCAAAACTTGAGGGCTACGCGGATTGGAACGCCTACACCTCGGATATTAGCGTTAATCTGAATCGGGCTGAACAGTTCGTGGATGAAATAATTGAGGGTGGCTCTGAGGGTAGCTATGAAAAATTTACGCAACGCTTCGAAGAAAAGTATCTGGTGCATTTCACAGAAAAAAGATTTCTGAGACAAGTTCGGGAAATTCGAGAAGATTTTGGCCAATACAAGAGTAGGGAATTTCTCGGGTGTGTGAATGGCGATAGTGACCCTGAGAATATGGCTAAATACCCTAATGAACTCAGATATCTGTGGCACGGCGTATTCGAAAAGAATGAAGTGCTTATGGTCGCTTGCATTTACTGCAAAGATGGAACCTACCACGTCTCTGGATTCAATTTAAAGTAATTGAGCATAACCAGTATTTCCAGGATGAATTCAAATTAATACCGAGGTATTTCAGTATCCCTAAACGGGTAAGCACAACCCGCCGTATGCGCATTTATTGCCGTGGTGAATGTGTGTTCTTTAAATCTTTTATTTTTATGAGGTTAAAAACATGCAAGCAAATAATAATGTAGAGAGAAGCTCTGAGAAACTACACGAGATACTCATCAGCATGAACTACGACGTCAATCAAAAAATGTGTATTGATGTAAATAATGAAATGGATATGAATCAGGGCAACGAAGGTGAAAAAAAGCTCAAAGGTAGTTGCCTAGATGTTATCTCAAGGCTCGAGGGCTACGAGAGTTGGAATGCTTATAGGGGTGATATCAGCGTAAATCTAAATCGGGCTGAACAGTTCGTAGATGAAATGATAGAAGGTGACGCTGAGATGAACTATAAAAAATTTACCCAACGCTTCGAGAAGAAGTATTTAGTCAATTTCCCGGAAAAAAGACACTTTCAAAGAGATGTTCAGGAAATGCGAAAAGAGTATGGCGCTTACATAAATCGACAGTTCCTGGGTTGCATGCCTGGCGATACCGATCCTGAACACACAGCTATGTACCCTGGCGAACTTAGATACGTGTGGCGCTTCAAATTTGAGAAAAAGGAAGTGATTGGGATTGCTTGTATCTACTGCAAAGAGGGAACTTACTACGTCTGCGGATTTACCTATAGATAAGCGAATATAAGTGTAGTTTCTATCAGAATTTCACTAGCAGCGGATTTACAGTCATTTGAGGAGAATTCTAACAAGCGAATGCAGCGAACAGGTTGCGCTCGGCTCTCAACCATGAGTGAATAATAGATTAGCTTCTCAGACGGTATACACAGAAGCCAGAAATAGATTCCGATGTATGGTCACTTGATTCAAAAGCAAGAACTCCTGCCTATCTACGGGGAATTCCAGCCCAACGTTTACGCAAGCAAGTTTAGTTAGACCAACGAACACCCAAGTGTACGTATTGGTCCA